>Ga0182021_10002535_pt1 | contig 21322 bp, 14 predicted proteins | sample 612E3MmetaG_FD_120493 | JGI IMG/M metagenome (GOLD analysis project Ga0182021, IMG submission 120493) | Permafrost microbial communities from Stordalen Mire, Sweden - 612E3M metaG (Illumina Assembly) | ecosystem: Environmental > Terrestrial > Soil > Wetlands > Permafrost | place: Sweden... | reverse complement strand
CCGGTACACCTGAACATCCCCACTGATTTCATGACCAAAGAGATCGATTGCGTCATACCGCCGTCTGAATCATATCACGTCCGTAACCAGAGTTTCGACCGCATCGGCATTAAAGAAGCAGCCCGCTACCTACTGCAGGCCCAGCGGCCGGCGATGCTGATCGGCAACGGCGTCAATACGGCACGGGCCAATCAGGAAGTGCGGGACCTGGCGGAAAAGCTGATCATCCCAGTGGCGACCACGCCCAAGGGCAAGAGCGCTTTCCCGGAAAATCATTTATTATCGCTGGGCGTTTTCGGTTTTGCCGGCACGCCCCTGGCCGATAAATACCTGTTGAGCGAGGACGTCGACGTCCTATTATGCGTCGGCACCAGCCTGAGCGAGGTTTCCACCCATGCCTGGGACCAGCGCCTTAATCCGCGTTTGGCCATGATTCATATAGATATCGATCCGGAGCAGATCGGTCGTAACTACCCGGTAACGATAGGCCTGGCGGGGGACGCCAAGGCCAGCCTGACCGAGATCCTGTACCAGATAAACCGCGACCTGAAATGGCTCACCTATACCCCGCGCCTGAACGCCAAGGATATATATTTCTTCAAAAAGCAGTACCAGACTTTTATTAATGAAGAGAAAATGTACGCGGAGGATATTCCGCTGAAGCCGCAGAGATTGATCAAAGACCTGCGCGACAGCCTGCCGATCGACGCTATCGTCTTCTGCGATATCGGCAACCACCTGGCCTGGGCGCTCCATTATTTTCAGACCTACCTACCGCAGACATTTTTCCATAATTTTGATTTCGGCGCCATGGGTTACGCCACCGCCGGGGCCATCGGTGGCAAGCTGGCGGCGCCTACCCGGCCGGTTATTTCCATAGTCGGCGACGGCTGTTTCACCATGAACGGGATGGAAGTGGCCACTGCCGTTAACTATAATATCCCGGTGATCTGGGTGATATTCAATGACGCCCGTTTAGGTATGGTCTATCACGGCCAGCAGCTGCAATTCAAGGAAAGATACGTGGCTTCCTCGTTCCAGCGGGTGGACTTCGTTAAAGTGGCGGAAGGTCTGGGGGCGCAGGGAGTACGGGTGGAAAGGCCGGGAGAACTGAAACAGATCATGCCCCAGATAATCGCCAGTAAGAAACCGACCGTCATTGATTGCCTGATAGACGCTGAGGAAATACCGCCGATCCAGTCCAGAATACACGCGCTGAACCGTTTTTTCGGGCGCAACTCTTTAGGAGAGAAGCTAAATGCCAAAAAGGATATTTAACGGCAAATCGTTACTGGAGAAAATCGTACTGGCGCTGAGCCCGGTCATGATCGCAGGCCTGGTGGTTCTGGGGTTGCTGACTTACGAGGTGGCCAAAAAGATATTGCTGCTGGCCTCCGGCAGCCTGTACCCGGCCGTGCCGCTTAAATTGCTGATAACCGCCCTGGTACTGGCGGGCTCGGGCGTGAGCATACTGGCCATATTCGCGGTAACCAACTTGCTGTTGAAACCGATCAAAGACCTGGTGCATAACCTGCAATTAATGCGGCAGGGGGAGTGGGAGCGCCGGCTGGAGATAACTTCACAGGACGAGATAGGTAAAGTAGCCGGCGTGCTTAATGAAATGTCGGCGGACCTTAAACGCTACCTGGAGGGCCTGAAGCAGAAAATAGACCATATTGCGGCCCTGCATGAACTGAGCGAGGCCAGCTCGAAACGACTGGATGAAGAGAAAATATTGCGCATCGCCTTATCGGCGGGGATCAAGGGGTTGGGCTTTGAACGGGGCGTGCTGTACCTGATCAATGAAGAAGAGAAAATAATCGAGGGAAAATTCAGCGTCGGCATGACCGATTTCGTGAGTGAACGGGAGATTCAAAAACGCCTGGTGCCCCTGAACGGCGACGATATCCTGAACGCGGTGATCAGGAATAACCAATCCTACAATATTACCGATCCCGAGCATGACCGGCGCTGTAACCGGCAATTCATGTCCGAGACCAAGACCAAGGCTTTCTGCGTGGTGCCGATCCGCACCAGTGAAAAGGTCATCGGCGTTTTCTCAGTGGACAATTATTTCAGCCAGAAGTTGATCACCTATGAGCAGGTCGCTAACCTGGCTACTTTCGCCAATACGGCCGGCCTGGCCGTGGAAAACGTGCGGTTGTACAATGAACTGCAGGCCCGCTACGAAGAACTCACGATCCTGGATAAATTAAAAGCTAATTTCATCGCTAATATCACCCATGAATTACGCACGCCGCTGACCCCGGTCAAGGGATATGTGGACGCTCTGGCGGAAAATACCATGGGACCTATGAGCGAGGATCAGCACAAAGCGTTGATAGTAGTGCAAAATAATGTGAACAAGATCATCAGCCGGGTCAACGCGCTGGTGGATTTCGCGCAACTGGAGCAAAGGGAGCTGAAAAGCGAGCTGCAGCCTTTTGACCTGGTGAGCATATTAAAAGGATGCGCCGATAAAGTTGAGGCCCAGGCCCGGGAAAAAGGATTGAAATTCTACCGCTTCCTGCCGGAAAACCTGGCGCCGGTAAACGGCGATCCGGAACAGATCGCCAAGGTGGTGGACAGCCTGCTGCATAACGCGGTGAAATTCACTTTGGAGGGCTATATCGCTCTGAAAATAAACCAGAAAGAAGACAAGGCTTTGATCGAAATAACCGATACCGGCATCGGCATAGCGGGCGAGGAGATCGATAAGATATTCGAGAAGTTCTACCAGGTGGACGGGAGTACGGCACGCAAGCACGGCGGTATCGGGATCGGGCTGTCGCTGGTCAAGGGCATACTGGACGAGCACCGCGCCAATGTCGAGGTGCGTTCCAAGGTAGGAGAGGGCTCCACTTTTTCCTTCACTTTGCCACTGGCTCTGCCGCCCCGGGAAGAATCTGTGCAATAGATCACGAGTGTCTCGGATTGATTTCTTGGACTTAAAAAATCGCTTGACAAAACACGGGTTTAATGTTATTCTTTGTTTGTGAAAATTTAATACGACATTTTATCTGCTCCCGGGAGGTCTCTCCGTGGCTTTCCTCCCAAAGGGAGCAGATTTTTTTTGTCCTGAAAAGAACGTAAAAACCTTGCAAAATTTTAGCTAACGATGTAAAATAGATAGACTAAAATCTGGTGAGGTAAAATGAAGACTGTTAACGTCATCCTGGGCTTTCATGCCCATGAGCCCAACCGGGAACTGGGTAACCAGATCCTGCAGGAAGCCAGCGACCCGGATATTAAAAGAGGCTTGCCTTTCGATAATCCCCTGGCCAAGAACGCGCCTTCAGTCCGGGATACGTTCCTGGCTCTGATCCAGTTGGCCAAGAATTTTAACGTGCCCATCTGCCTGGCCGCTTCCAATGAGATCCTCCTGCAATTGCGTAATATCGCGCCGGAAACTTTTACCAAATTGCGCGAAGCCTACCAGGAACGTTCACTTTACCCCATCTTAAACTTTGCTTACGAAGCTCATGTGCTTTTCACCAGCCCGGAAGAAGTGCAGGATGAACTGCGGCTGAACACTGAGTTTCTGGAGGACGTGTGCGAGGTTTCCCTGGCCAAGTACGTCAAGCATAAAGGTGCTTTCCCGCCGGAGTGCTCCATAGATGGCAAGAAGATCAACTCCTTTACCCAGGCCGGGATCGAATTCATCATCGCGCCCCACCTGAAAGACCAATTCATCAATTACACCTTAACGCCTCCTGTAGATGTGGACTTTTCCCCGTTGCAACTGGAAAACGGGGTGGTCGTATTCCCGCGCCACCATACTGTCTCGGAAGGTTTATGGCAGGTCCTGACCCGGCTTAAGCCCAAATGGGCGATGCAGCAGGGCTACCTGCTCGGGGAGTATCCGGTATTTTCCCAGGAATACAGTAGCGGGCAATATCTTAAATTTCCCATAAGCCTGCAGGAAGCCATAGACGAGTACACCGCTATCCTGAAACAAGTGGTGACGGATGCCCCGGACAACGGGGTGATACTGTCCATGCAAAAACTGGATATGATGGATTTCGGGGAATGGGCGCTGGGTATTATCGGCGCCGCCTGGCAGAATATCATCGCGGAGAATATCGCCCAGGTGCGGTTCGTGACTCCGGATACCATAATCGACGAACGGAGCAAAGCCAGTTTCTCCCGGTTGAAATTTGATGAGGTCTGCTGGTACCCTGAGAACCGAGTGATCATTAATATCGACGGGCAGTACCCGCCCCTGGGGGTGGCTGAGTATAACGGTTACAAAGTGGGCGATAAGCTGTGGAAAAAATGGCCGTTCATTTTTTGGGAGCCGGGCCGGCAGCTGACCACCATTTTACAGTCGCTGCTAAACTCTTTTGGTCACCGGACCACTTTGCGGATCAAGGTCCGGGAAATGATGCAGCAAAACCTGATGAACATCGATGTCGGCGAGCAGTGCGCCCTGAACCTGCGCCAGATCAAGCGGGCCAGCAATTGGGTGGCTAATATCGATGAGGAACCGTTGCGAGAGACTTTTCTGCATGCTTATTTTATAGTCAAGAGATTATCCCAGTTCAATCTACTGCCCGAGCGTTTCCAGAAGATATCCGAAGAAACCCTGGTCAGCATGGACAGCACCCTGGAGATCATCCTGGGCCAGCGCATTAATGTTCTGCTTACTAATATTAAGAAGATGGAACAAGCCAAAATGGTCGGCTATCCGTTGGCTTATACCTACCTCAATGGCGCCAACGTCTGGAAAGATAAAGCTTCCTTCTCTTTGCGCAGCGTCCAGAACCTGAATCGGGCGGGAAAGAATACCAAGGACCTTTTAATCGCCTTAGCCGAATGCCTGAAGTTCATTTTCCTCAGTCTGGACGGTATCCGGCACGCCACCAAGGACCTGCCGGAAAAAGAGTATGTCTACGCGGAAATATATAAGCAGCTGTATAAAACCTTTCCTCCCAAGATGCTGACATCGCTGGAGATGATGTTGTTCAAGTAGTTACATCTGACAGCTTGATTTTAGATGAGGACACCACGTATGAATCCAGATAAGGCCCCGTCTTTTTCTCTGGGAGCGGTTAGTGATCTTTTAATAAGTCTGCAAGCCACCCTAAAGTTCAGCCGTCTTTATCCGCTGCAACATCCACTACTGACCGGAGCCGTGAACCGGCTAAAAGATAACATCAACAAATTCTTTTCCGCTAATTCCATCCTGCGCCTGCGCCTGAAACGTCAGCAAATCTATACCAGCGGGAAACTGCTCAACCGCGGTGATGAATTGCTGGAGACCCTGGCCCTGGCCATCTACCGGCTGGGTATCCGCGAACTGAGTTTTTACCAGGGGGTGAGCGAAGAGGATCTGCTGAAATTCATCGTGGTAGTCAATATGGACGCCAACCTGCTGGTGGAAAAGGGCGGGATCGAGAATATTTGGGAAGGCAATAAATTTGATTATATAAAGATAAACGAGACGCTACACCAGGAAGTTTTCCGGATCGGGGCGTGGGGCCAGGTCCAGAGAGAGGCCCAGCCTGCGAATTCCAAACTGGGAGAAGTGGTCTTGCTGGCCGACTTCCTGGGCGGACAGGAAAAAAATCTGGCCCGGGATGGCTATAAGTTGTTAGGGGAATTACTGGCCAACCCGGAGAACATGGCCGGCATGCTGCAGGCCCTGGCTCGCAGCGAGCTGAACGATAAGGGCGGCCAGGAGGCCGTACCGGAGGAACTGGTACAGGAATACGTGATCAGGGCTTTTGGCAAGCTGGTTAACCTGATCCAGCAGCAACCCGCGGAACAGAAGAAGAATTTCTATCACCAGTTGGCGGCCAGCACGCAGCATTTCGCGCCCGGATTGAAAAATAAATTATTAAAAGAAATAGGTAATGAAGCACTGAAAAACGAGGCCAGTGGAGAGCTGCTGGCGGAGTTACCATCCCGCGAATTAAATACTATATTACAGGAAAAGCAGGCCTCCGGCTCCAAGGAAGAAGACATGCTGGCCATTATTTCCCGGTTGCCGGTGTCTAATAAGGCCAAGAATGAACTATTGAGCCAGTTGAACATCGGCACACAATTCGTAATTCCTGAACAAGTTAAACCGGAGGAGCCGGAAAAAACGGAGCAAGTGGCGCTCAGCCCGTTGGAATTGGCGGAGATCCATTATCAGCTGCCTCCGAATATCAGCAATATCCTGGCCGAGCTAAGTTCTTACAACGAAGGGGAACTGAAAGAAATTGAGAAACTCATCCGTTCTACGGAAAAAAATGAGGTGGAAGAGACCGTTTTCGCGGTACTGAGCGAATTAATGAACCAGGAAACCGAAGAAAACAAATTCCAGCGGTTGGCTGGAGGCATCGAGAGAAGGGTGCGGCGGTACCTGGATGCCGATGTTTATGACTGGCCCGTGGCTTACCTGCAAAAGATCAGGGACCGCAGCCAGGATACCACCGGTCCCGCCGCGGTACGTAATTGCCTGCAGGAAATGATGGTGCACCTGGGTGAAAAAGAGATCATCCAAAAACTGCTGGACAGCATCAGGAAACTGGATAAAGACGAAGCCGGCTACGCCATGATCACCAATTATTTATTTATTTTGCCGGGAGAAAGCGTGCCTCATCTAGTGGACGCGTTGGCGGTAGAAGAATTACTGGCCATTCGCCGTCTGCTCTGCCAGATCCTCAGTGAAGTAGGTAAGCAGGGCCTGGGTTACTTATGGGAAAAACTGGAAGATCCTGACTGGCACCTGGTGCGCAATATAACTATGATACTGGGCATGATCAACGACGAAAGAAGTTTCACGCCCCTGGTTAATCTGCTTAAACATGATAATATGCGGGTCAGGATGGAAGTGATCAAAAGCCTGGGATCCAGCGGCAACCCCCGGGTCCTGGAATGGCTGCTGCTGGGCCTGAAAGACAAAAATATGCAGGTACGGCAACATACCGTGGAATGGCTGGGTAACCTGCAGGACAAGAGAGCCATACCTACTTTAGTCAGACTGGTAAAAGAACGCGATCTGTTCGGCGTGCACACCGCCCTGAAAAAGGAAGCGATCATGGCGTTGGGGGTATTGCGGGCGCAGGAAGCCAAACCTCTCCTGGAAAAAATGACGAAAAAGAGCTGGCTGGATTTCATCCGTTCCCGCCAGTCGTTGCGTGACGAAGCCAAAAAATCCCTGGAATTGATCCTGGGGGCAAAAAAACATGACTGAAAAGAACCTGTCATTTTTTATTAACCAAAATATCTATTCCCTGGCCCATCGCCTGATTAAACAGCTGCCGGCGGCTCTCAAGAGCGCCCAGCTCTACCCGCTGGACCATCCATATTTTACTCATTCCCTGCAGCTAGTGCAGGGCAGCCTGGAGAGCCTGTTCAAATACCGGCCGGAGGTTACCTTCAGCCTGGTGGAAAACGAGCTTTATTTCGGCGATATGGCCCTCGTCGAAGACGGCCTGAACCAGCGGCAGTTCATCAGCGAGTTCGAATCACGTAAGATCAACAACCTGACGTTCATGGCCGGCGTGACCCGCGAAGAGCTGATGGGTTTTTTCCAGCTCATGAGCAAGGAGGTCGACATCCCCCTTACCGGCGCGGAACTGGCCGATAAATTCAAGGAGTTGCATATTACCCACATCCTAGTGGGGGAGGTGGTGCTGTCCACGGTCAGTACCGACCAGGCAAATAGCAGCGGATTTAGTATGGGCGGGGCCAAGCCGCAATTCAGCAGCATTGAACAGAACAAGGCCAAGGGGGTTTTCTTCGGCAGCATTAACGTCATCAAGAAGATCATGGATGAGACGGAGAATGACCGTGAATTCACCCTGGGTCAGGTCAAAGACATAGTCGGTGAGATGGTCGGCACAGTGGTTAAGGAAGAAAAATACCTGCTGGGCCTGACCACCATCAAAAATTATGACGAATATACATATAATCATTCGGTAAACGTTGCGATCCTGGCCCTTTATCTCGGTAAACTGCTGGGGCTGTCAGGTGGCCAGCTGCAGGTGCTCGGCGAAGCCGCTATGCTGCATGACGTGGGCAAAGTTAAAATACCCAAAGCCATACTGAACAAGATCGGTGTCCTGACGCCGGAGGAATGGCAGGTAATGGAACGGCATACAGTAGAGGGCGCGGAAATTCTCAGCCAGATCAGCGGCATTAACGACCTGAGCATCAGCGTGGCCCTGGAGCATCACCTGCATTTTGACTTGAGCGGCTACCCCAAAGTAACGGAACTCACGGCGGCCAGCGCTTTCAGCCGCCTGGTAACCATCTGTGATGTTTATGACGCGGCCACCAGCCTGCGGGTTTATCACGCCCCAGTCTTGGGGGCTAAGATCATTGCCTTGATCATCGGTAAAAAAGGGAGTTTTTTCGATCCGGTGCTGGCCAAGGCGTTCGTCCAGATGATGGGAGTTTACCCGGTGGGCAGCCTGGTCAGGCTGGATAGCGGGGGATTGGCGGTGGTGCAATCCAATAATCTCAAAAATATTCTGCGGCCCCGGGTGGTATTAGTGGAAGAAACCGAGAAGGCGGGCACGCTGCAAATGGCCGATCTGGACGAGATCGATAAAAAATCCATGACTTTCAAGTATTCCGTGAAGGAAGTGTTATCACCGGAAGCTTTCAATTTCGACGTTACCAAATATTTTAACAAAGAGAGCGGGGCGTAATGAAGAGAAAAATAGAGACCATAATTTTGATCATGCTCAGTTTGGTTTGGCTGGTGGCCTTGAAAGAGATACCGCGCGGTAATGAATACCTGAAACTATCGATCGCCGTTGAAAAAAAGATCTACCAGGCAGGGGAACCGATTACTATCCGATTCCAGTTCAAGAACATAGCCAAGCAACCGGTGGACCTGAATAATTTACAATGGGAAAACGGCGGGGAGATTTTATACTCCATAATCGCTCATAATGAACAGGGAGAGGTCCTCGCGCCCCTGGCTAAGTGTTGTCTCCGGCAAGCACCCGGCCCGGATGAAATCCAGGAGATCGGGCCAGATGATACTTTCACCCGGGAAATTGAACTGAGTAAGGTATTTTCGGAACTGGGTCCGGGCAACTATGAATTGAACGGCATCTATCGCAATTACAAATATAACCGGCCTCTGGATAACAAGATCTGGGTGGGGGAAATATACAGTAATTCGCTCAAGATCACGATCAAACGCCTGGGTCAGGACGAACTGGATATAGCGCTGTCTAACCTGGCGCCTGGCCGGAACACAGATGATCAATTAAAAGCTATGCGGATACTGGCCCTGCACCAGGACGGTCGTGCTATACCCATGTTGAAAAGGATAGCCATGCAGGATGCCAATCCCAATGCCGGAGAAGCCATCCGGTCGCTGGGATTGACGGGGGAAGAAGCGATCGGCGCCTTGTATTTCCTGATGTCTAACCTGGACAAAAGTCACTGGCCGGAAATAATTTATGCGCTGGGACTGACCCATAGCCCCAAAGCGCTGGACTACCTGGTGCCGCTGTTACCGACCAAGCAGGAAGAAAATATCAGCGCCTGGGCCTTAAAAGCGCTGGCAAATATTAAGGACCCGCAAGTGCCGGGACTGCTCATCAGCAAATTAAAGGATCCGCGTGAGACTATCCGCCAGATCGCGGTGGAATGCCTGGGTAAGAGCCGGGATCCGCAAGCCGTGCCCGTATTACAGGCTATGCTCGAACAGGAATTCCGGGCGAATGTGCGCCGCCAGGTAGCTAAAGCCCTCTATTTCCTGACGGGAGAGATCTACGCTTACAAGGATTTCCAGGATAAGATCGCCGCCTTTGACCCGGAGAAAGATCTCACCACAGAGGAGAAAGACGCAGCCAATGACTATCTTGTCCGATCTCGTCGGCCAGTCAAGTCTGATACGGAAGAATAAGCTCGCCGTCACTTATAAGAAGCAAAAACTGTCTTATGCCGAATTGCAACAGCGGATAGACCACCTGGCCGCCGGCTTGGCCGGTTCGTTGGGGCTGGTCCGGGGGGAGCGGGTCGGAATCCTGCTGAAAAACGGCCCGGAATACCTGATCAGCTATTTTGCCATCCTGCGGGCCGGCGGGATAGTGGTACCGCTGAATACGTTCCTGACCGCGGACGAGCTCTTGTATATATTCAATGATTGCCAGCTCAAGGTTCTGATCACCGGTGACGGCTTTATGTCCACGGTAAAGACTATGGCCGCCGCTTACCGGCAGCCTTTAAAAAAAATAATTGTCGACAAAAAATATGAGGACAGCTTTTACTGGCCGGAACTGATGAACACGACTGCCGCCAGCCCCAGTACCGATGGGATCAGCGCGGAAGACCTCGCGGTTATCCTTTACACCTCAGGCACGACCGGCTATCCCAAAGGGGCCATGCTTAGCCACCGGAATCTGCTGGCCAATATAGAAAGCTGCGCCCGGGCCGTTCCACTCAGGGAAAAGGACGTTTTCATCCTCTTTTTGCCCATGTTCCACGCTTTCACATTTACCGTTTGCGTGCTGCTGCCGTTCTACCTGGGCGCGCGGGTAGTTATATTGGACTCGGTCATGCCGTTCCACCGCGTGATCAAAAGCCTGGTCGTTGATCGCATATCGGTTTTTGTTTCGATCCCCCTGGTCTATAAACTAATGCTTAAAGCCAGGATACCGTCAGTATTTTTCTGGCTACTGCCCTTGCGCTTGTGCGTTTCCGGCGGGTCGCCGCTGGGCGCGGAGGTTCAGTCCGCTTTTGAACGAAAATTCAATATCCCTTTACTGGAAGGCTATGGCTTGTCGGAAGCGGCCCCGGTAGTGACTATCAATCCCCTGGAAGACGTGCGCCGTCCCGGGTCTATCGGCCGTCCGCTACCCGGTGTAGAAATACAGGTAGTGGATGATAACGGGAAACAACTGGGACCCAATGAAGTAGGCGAGATCGTTGTGCGCGGGCCCAATGTGATGCAGGGTTATTACCGGTCGGAGGAGTTGACCAGCCAGGCCCTGAAAAACAGCTGGCTCTATACGGGTGACGTGGGCCGGATCAACCAGGATGGCTATGCTTATATAGTGGATCGCAAAAAAGAAATGATCCTAGTGCATGGCATGAACGTTTATCCGCGCGAGGTGGAGGAGATATTGCTGGCCCATCCACGGATCGCCGAAGCCGCGGTAGTAGGCAAGAAGGATGAGCATCATGGTGAGATACCGATCGCTTTTATCGTCCCGAAAAGAAAAGAGAATTTGGCCGTCAAAGAGATCAGCCAATATTGCCGCACGCATTTAGCCGGTTATAAAGTTCCCCGTCAGTTCCGCGTGGTCGAAGCCCTGCCCAAAACCGCTACGGGAAAAATTTCCAAGAAAGAACTCAGAGAAAAGGCTTAAGCAAATTATGTTTGAACAATTAATAAATAAATTTTGCCAAGAGCCCGGGTTTATCGCTTTAATGACCGCGATCAACGCCGGCGCCAAACCAGCCGTAGCCGGGCTACCGGGAGCCAGCAAGGCCTGGCTGTTGCAGGCCCTGGCCGAGGCCGGGGGGGAAGCCATTTTGGTCGTCAGCTCTGAAGAAGAGAGCCTGAAAATATACGAAGACCTGTTATTCTTCACGGACTCTCCCGGTCGAGTGGTTTACCTGGAGGAACGCTTCGCTCACCTGAAAGCGTTGCAACAGATGCCGAAAGACATACCGGGTTTCTTCATCGGCACCAGGGAAACATTCTCCCAAAAAGTGATCAGCTCGGAAAAATTCGAAGAACTTTATCTTAACCTTAACCTGGGGAAAAATTACCCCCTGGAAAGATTGTTGCAGACCCTGGCCGCGGGAGGTTACGAACGCTCCGCCTTTGTCGAAAAAGAAGGGGATTTCTCCGTGCGCGGCGGGATCGTCGATATTTACGTGCCGTTAGCCGGGAATCCCTACCGGCTGGAGTTCAACGGCGATACCCTGGAAAGCCTGAGGGAATTCGAGAGTTTTACCCAGCGCTCCCTGCATGACCTGTCCACGGCGGCCATCCTGCCTTTCCGGGATGAAGCCGCGACCGCCACCATCTGGGACTATTTTGGCGCAGGCAGCCTGCTGGTCAATAATGAATTACTGCCGGCGGTCGTTACGGGACAACCGGCCCAGGCGTTCCGGGAACTGAACCTGACCCTGGAACGGACCCCCCGAACCTATATATTTGATTTCCAACCGGTGGAATCCTTTCACGGTTCAGTGGATAATCTCAAAACCAGGCTGGGCCAGTGGGTGGCGGAAAAAGTGGAAACCTACCTGGTCACGGACAATACCGGCCAGCAGCAGCGGCTACAGGAACTTTTGGGGAGCCAGGCGGGTCTATATCATATGGCCGTAGGATTGTTATCCGGCGGTTTTGTCTCTCCAGGCTTGCGGCTGGCGCTGGTTACCGATGAGGAGATCTTCGGCCGCTACCTGGAGCGCAAGTACCTGAGCCGGATCAAAAAACCGAAAACCCTGGGGCTCACCCCGTTCGCTGACCTGAAGGAAAATGATTTCGTCGTGCATGAAAATTACGGTATCGGCATTTTCAACGGGATAGAACGCTTGACCATCGGCGATAAGGAAGAAGATTTTCTGGTCCTGAAATACGCCGCCGGCGACCGGCTTTACGTGCCGGTAGAGCAGATGAACCTGGTGCAAAAATATATCTCCTCGGCCGGCCGCCCGGAAGTAAAGAGCTTAAAAATATACCGCCTGGGCAGTAACAACTGGCAGCGCATCAAGGCCCAGGTAAAGGAATCCACTCTTAAGCTGGCCGAGGAGTTGTTAGCGTTGTACAGCGCGCGCGAAACCGCCAGCGGCGTGGCCCTGGCTGCCGACGCCCACTGGCAACGGGAATTCGAGGCGGCCTTTATTTATGAAGAGACCCCGGACCAGTTGCAGGCCATTGAAGCTGTCAAGAAGGACCTGGCTAAGGACCGGCCCATGGACCGGCTGGTGTGCGGTGACGTGGGCTACGGCAAAACCGAAGTCGCCATGCGGGCCGCCTTCGCGGCGGTGAATAATAATAAGCAGGTGGCTGTGCTGGTGCCTACGACTATTCTGGCCGAACAGCATTTAAACACTTTCCGGGAGCGTTTCGCCGATTACCCGGTTAAGGTGGAAATGCTGTCGCGCTTCCGCAGCCGGGCGGAACAGCAAAAAACCATCAAAGAGCTGCAAAAGGGTTTGGTCGATATCATCATCGGCACGCACCGCCTGCTGCAGCCGGATGTTAAATTCAAGGAACTGGGACTGCTGGTCGTGGACGAGGAACAGCGTTTCGGGGTGCGTCATAAGGAAAAGATCAAGCAACTTTATAAGAACGTGCACGTCCTGACCCTAAGCGCGACGCCGATCCCGCGCACCCTGGAGATGTCCCTGACGGGTATCCGGGACGTCAGCATTATCAATAATCCGCCGGAGGGCCGTCTGCCGGTCACGACTTATGTCATGGCCTATGACGAACAGGTGGTCAGTGAGGCCATACGCCAGGAATTGAAAAGGAATGGTCAGGTCTTCTTTGTCCATAACCGCGTGCGGACGATAGATAAATTCACTGAACGCTTGAAAACCCTGTTGCCCGAGGTCAGGATCAAGGCCGCTCATGGCCAAATGGACACGCGGACGCTCGAGAAGATCATGCTGGACTTCGTGGCCAGGAAGTTCGATGTCATTGTCGCTACCACTATTATCGAATCAGGGCTGGACTTGCCTAATGTCAATACCTTAATAGTGGATGACGCCACCAGGTTCGGCCTGGCGGACCTTTACCAGCTGCGTGGCCGGGTGGGGCGATCGGCCCGCAAAGCCTACAGTTATTTCCTGTATCCGCCCAATTACGCCTTCACTCAGGATGCGGCGGAACGTCTCAAGGCGATCCAGGAATTCGCCCAGCTGGGTTCCGGTTTCAAGATCGCCATGCGGGACCTGGAGCTGCGCGGGGCGGGCAATTTGCTGGGCAAGGAGCAGAGCGGCTATATTTCCCGGGTAGGATTTGACCTGTACTGTAAACTGCTGGCGGAGAATATCCAGCAGCTGAAGGGAGAGGAACGGCCGCTGGAGATCACGCCCAGCATTAATCTGCAGATAAAGGCTTATGTGCCGGTAAATTATGTGGCGGATGACCTGGCGCGCATCGAGGTTTATAAGAAATTATCCCAGGTTAGCGGGGAAGAAGAGCTGGCCGACATCGGGACCGAGCTGAAGGACCGCTATGGCCCCGTTCCCGAGGAGGTGCAAAACCTGATCGAGATCATTGGCCTGCGTTTATTGGCACAACGGCTGCTGATCGAAGAGATCAATGAACGGGAAGGGGAATGGGAACTGCTCTTCCATTCCCGGACCAGGGTCAGCGGAGACACGCTGGTGCGGCTGGCAGCCGACTACCGGGGGCAGGTCCGTTTTGAACCAGGTCCGCCTTTTACCGTGATGATAAGAAAGGGGCCCGGGTTGGCGTTAAAAAATGTCTTGCAGAAGCTCTAACTTTTATGATATAAGCAAAAGATAATACATAGCAAAAAACAGCTATAGTAACCACAAAACAGGAGGTTTTAATGAATAAGAACCAAAGGTTTTTGATCTTGGGGGCGGGTTTACTGCTGGCCATGGGCCTGGGGTGTTCGCGTCAGCAGGCGGTCCTGGCCAATATCGGTTCCAGGGTCATTACCAGTGAAGATTTTATCGGCCGACTGAAACAATTGCCGCCCCAGTACCAGGCCTACATAAAGACGGATGACGACAAGAAAAACGTATTAGACGCCCTGGTCAAGGAGCAGTTAGTGGTGCAGGAAGCCAGGGAGAAAAATATAGACAAGGATAAAGCGGTGCAGGCTAAGATAAACAGCGTGGTCGACCAGATACTTTTGGAAGAAATGATCAAAAAGGTAAGGGAAACCCAGCTTAAGCCGACCGAGGCCGAAGATAAGACTTATTATGACCAGCATAGCGCCGAATTTAGCGGGCCGGCCCGTATCAAGGTGGCCCATATACTGGTGAAAGATAAAGCGCTGGCGGATAAATTGCTGGCAGAGCTGCACCAGGGCGGGGATTTTGCCTCTTTAGCCAAAGAAAATTCCCTGGATCCGGGATCCGGCAAGAACGGCGGCGAGATGGACTTCTTTGCCAAAGGCGAAATGGTGCCGGAATTCGAAAAAGCCGCTTTTGCGCTGGAAAATCCAGGCCAATTAAGCGGCGTGGTCAAAACCGCGTTCGGTTTCCATATCATCAAGCTGATAGCTAAGCGGGAAGCGGGGCAGAAGACCCTGGATGAAGCTAAGGCCGATATTGAGCGCAAGGTGGAAAAAGAGAAGTTCGATAAATGGTTGGAAGGATTGAAAACCAAATGGCACGTGAAAGTCAATTACGATAAGTTGAAGCAGGTAAGCTTGCCAGTGGCAGCTGTCCCCAACAACGAAGGAGAAAAATAACATGAATAAGATACAGGTAAGAACGATCCTAGTGGCTAGCGCGGCACTGATACTGCTAACCGGCCAGGCCATGGCCAAAGTAGTCAACAAGACCGTAGCTTCGGTGAATAATGAAGTGATCACCCTGGAAGACTTTAACAAAAAGACCGCACCCATGCTGGAGCAGTACCGCCGGGTGTACAAGGGCGCCGACATAGAGGATAAAATAAAGGATATGAAGAAAGAACTGCTGCAGCAGATGGTGGAAGAAAAAGTGTTGCGGCAGGAAGCCAGAAACGCGAAAATCGTTATCTCCAAGCAGGATATCCAAAAGGGGGTAGACGAGGTTAAGAAGCGTTTCAATCCGGAAAACGATTTTAAAGAATATAAGGATGAATTAGCCAAACAAGGTTACACGGAAAAGGGTTTTGAGAACGATATCAAGGAACAACTTATGGTCATGAAATTGATCGAGAAGGAAGTCAAGGATAAGGTCCCTCCGCCGACCGAGGATGAGGTAAAAAAATATTTCGAGGACCACAAGGCGGACATGAAGCAGGAGGAACAGGTGAAAGCCAGCCATATCCTGATCCGTTGCGACGAGAAAGCGGACTTGAAAACGCAATCAGAGGCACTGAAGAAAATTCAGGAGGTCCAGGCTAAGCTTAAAAAGGGCGACGATTTCGCCGCTTTAGCCAAGCAGTATTCGGAAGATCCCGGTTCCAAGGATAATGGCGGCGACCTGGGGTTCTTTACCAAAGAGACGATGGTCCCCGAATTTTCCAAAGCCGCTTTCGCCATGAAACCCGGCCAGGTGAGCGATATTGTCAAAACACCTTTCGGCTATCATATTATCAAAGTGATGGATACTAAACCGGCTAAAATGCTGACCTTGGACGACGAGGTAGGCGTGGGCGGGGAGAAAAAGGTCAAGGTAAAGGATTACCTGCAGAATATAGTTTACCAAGATAAAATGGAAAAGAAATTTGAAGAGTGGATGAAGGGCCTGAGAGACAAATCTAAGATAATTACCAACGAATTGGAGTAGAATAATATAAATGGCGGAAAAAGAGAAGCCCTTACTGGGCATAACCATCGGTGATGTGGCGGGAATCGGTCCGGAGATCATTGCCAAGGCCTGCCTGGAGCCGGAGATATATCATATCTGCCGGCCGGTCCTGATCGGCGCGATCAAGATCTACCAGGATGCCAAGAGGTTCCCGGTCAAGAGTTTCACGGTCAAGGCCATTAAGAAGGCAAGTGAGGCGATATTTGAATATGGCCGGATCAACGTTATAGATATCGATAATATTGATATGGCGGAGCTTAAGATCGGCCAGGTGCAGAAGATGTGCGGCCAGGCCAGCGTGGAATATATAAAGGAAGCGGTGCGGCTGGTCCAGGACGGGGAGATCAAAGGCATCGTTACCGCCCCGATCAGCAAAGAGGCCATGCACCTGAGCGGCTTCAAGTATAACGGGCACACCGAATTGCTAGCCGAACTTACCAAAACCCGCAAATTCGTGATGCTGCTGACCGGCGGCACGCTGAAAGTCATATTGCTTACTCGGCATATGGCGCTAAAAGATGTCAGCAAGAATATTACCGCGGAGAAACTGCTGGAAGCCATTGAATTAGGCGACGCGGGCCTCAAGTTCTTCGGCATAGAATCCCCCAAAATCGTAGTGTGCGCGCTAAATCCGCATATGGGTGAAAGCGGGATCCTGGGGAACGAGGAAATAGATATAATCATCCCGGCCGTAAACCAGGCCCGGAAAAAAGGTTTTCACGTGGAAGGCCCGATCTCCAGTGATTCGGCTTTCTATTACGCGGCCGGCGGCCGTTACGACCTGGCTATCGCCATGTACCATGACCAGGGGATGATCCCGATCAAGTTACTAGCTTATAAACGCGGCGTCAATATGACTCTCGGCCTGCCTTTTGTCCGCACTTCACCCTGTCACGGGACGGCGTTTGACCTGGCCGGCAAATGGGTAGCGGACTCCGGCAGTATGCTGGAGGCGATCAAGATTGCCGCTAAAGCCTGCCGTTTCGGGGACAAATGAAAAAATGGGGACAAAATTTCCTGCGCGATAGCAGTATCGCTCGGGAGATAGTTGATTTCGCTTCTTTGAAAAAAGATGATATAGTGGTGGAGATAGGTCCCGGACGCGGCGTGCTGACTAAATTGATCGCGCCCCGGGTGGATAAATTGATCGCCGTGGAGATTGACCCGGTCCTGGTGCGGAAATTACAGGATGAATGGCGGTCACAACCACAGGTGGAGATAAGGCAAGAGGATATTTTGCGCTATGAATTGCCCGCGGACCTGGCCTGTGAACCTTTCAAAGTGATAGCTAACATACCCTATTATATCACTGGCCCGATCATTTTCAAGCTGCTGGACTGGCACCTGTCTAACCCGGCCTTTACCACGGCCATTATCATGGTGCAGAAAGAAGTGGCCCAGCGGTTGGCGGCCAAGCCCGGCGGTAAGGAATACGGCGCCTTAACTGTAACATTGCAGTTCAACGCGGATGTGGAAATATTAAAAATTGTCAAGGCTGACCGGTTTTTCCCGGCACCTAAAGTAGATTCGGCATTGATATTGATTGATTTCCTGGCCCAGCCCAGGGTCAACGTAAAGAACGTCAAATTATTCAATAAAATAGTGAAAGCATCCTTCGCCCAGAGGCGCAAGACCATTTATAATAGCCTGAAGAACAACCTGGGCCTGGATAAACAGGTCGTAGCCAGCGGGTTAGAAGCAGCGGGTATAGAAGGCCGGCGGCGGGCGGAGACGTTAAGCATCGCCGAATTTGCCAATCTAAGCGAGGTTATCTGTGATCAAAAAAACAGTATCAGTTGATTTTTTTGTCATGCTCATCTTTATCGCGGCGATAACACTTTGGCATTATCTTAGTCCCAACGATAATATTTTCCTGCACGGGGTTTTCCGCAATCTTTATTTCCTGCCGATTATTTACGCGGCCTTCAGGCTGGGGCCGATAGGGGTGGTGGCGGCAACCTTGATATGCGGAGTTTTTTACAGCATAAGGGTCTGGCCTCCGCCGCAGGAGCTGGGTGCGTCCTGGCTACTGGATAATGCCCTGGAAGTGATCATCTATACGGTGATCGGTTTAACCGTGAACATTCTGGTGCAGATCGAGAACCGCGGCCGGGCCGCCCTGGAAAAAGCCCATGAAGAATTGATAAAAAAAGAAAAGATGAAAACTAAATTCATCTCCATCGCCTCGCATGAGTTCCGGACCCCGTTGACAGTTTTAAACGGCTATCTCAGCCTGTTTGAGCTGGGTATGTTCAAAGGCAAGGATGATGAGTTCAAGCAAAAATGCGCCAAGGCCAAGGATATCATCAACCGGTACCTGCAGACTATCGATAACGTACTGGACATGGTCAAAACCGAGCAAAAAGACAAGCTGGAAAAACGGGATGATATGGATCTGAACAATATAATCAAGGAAGTATATGGAGACCTGGAAATTTTTGTGCAGAAACGCAAGCAAAGCCTGGTTTTAGAGCTGGATCCCCAGCTGCCATTGGGCAAACTTAATAAACGTGAGATCAACCAGGTGCTGACCAACCTAATCATGAACGCTATCAAATTCACGCCGGATGAAGGCAAGATAACAGTACGCACCAGGGCGCTACCTGGCAAGATCCAGGTGGAAGTGGCGGACACGGGTATCGGCATCCCGGCCAATGAATTCGAGAATATTTTTGAGAGTTTTTACGAGATAAAATCAGACGACCAGCACTCTTCCGGGACTTTTGAATTCAAGAGCGGTTCGCTTGGCTTGGGCCTTACTTTAGTCAAAAAAACCGTGGAAAATTACAACGGTAAGGTCTGGGTGGAGAGTGAAGTCGGCAAGGGCAGCGCTTTTTATTTTACGCTGCCGCTGGTGACGGAAAACGCGAATGATCCCGCTAAAGGATAATATCCCGTCGCGGCGTTTCCCATTCGTAAATATCATCCTGATAGCAGTTAACTTCCTGGTCTTTTTCTATGAGCTTAGCCTGGGCGATCATTTAGAAGCTTTTATCTATAGTTTTAGCGTTATACCCGAACATCTGCATAAAAATCCTTATGCTTTAACCAATATCGGCACTTTGTTCTCGGCGCAGTTCCTGCATGGCGGCTGGATGCACGTTATCGGCAACATGCTTTTCCTGTATATTTTCGGCGATAATGTTGAGGATCGGTTGGGGCATACCAGGTATCTGCTCTTTTACCTGGCTTGCGGCGTGATTTCGTTCCTGGCGCAAGTGTTTTTCAGCCAGAATAGCCCGCTACCGCTTATAGGCGCCAGCGGCGCCATCGCCGGAGTGTTGGGAGCGTACATAGTTTTATATCCTTACGCCAAGATATTGACCCTGATCCCGCTGTTCATCTTTATCCAGTTCATTGAGGTTCCGGCGATAGTTTTCCTGGGGATCTGGTTCCTGTTGCAGTTCTGGATGGCCAATGCCAGCCTGGCAGCCGCGACTGTGGGCGGCGTGGCGTTCTGGGCACACGTAGGCGGCTTTATCGGCGGAGCATTATTTATCAGTATATATAAATCCATAAAAGGCAGGTAATAAAAATGAGCCAATATAGCGACAAAGTAATGGAGCATTTCCGTCATCCCCACAACGTGGGCGAGATGGATAAGCCGGATGGCACCGGCCACGTGGGGAACCCCGTGTGCGGTGATATTATGGAGCTGTATATTAAAGTAAAGGATGAAATTATAACGGACGCCAAGTTCAAGACTTTTGGCTGCGGCGCCGCTATCGCCACCAGCTCCATGGTCACGGATATGGTCAAGGGAAAGAATATCAAGGAAGCCCTGGAAATCTCCAATAAAGCCGTAGCGGAAGCCCTGGGCGGACTGCCGGCGATCAAACTCCATTGTTCAGTGTTGGCGGAACAGGCGCTTAAATCGGCGATCGATGATTATTACAAAAAGCAAGGCAAGCCCTCACCGGTCAATCCGGAAGACCTCAAAGAAGACGAACACACCCACGAATAGTGCTCACTAGTAACCTTCCAAGGTAACTTAAGAAACGACTTGACAGAGTATATTTATTATGTTAATGTCTACTAAGTTGATAGAGATTATCTAAAGGAGTAAGAAATATGGCGAAAACCTACGCGGAGATCAATGAGAAAATTAAAAAAGGCCAGGCGGTGATAGTTACCGCCGAGGAAATAATCGATATTGTCGAAGATAAGGGTATCAAGAAAGCGGCCCAGGAAGTAGATGTGGTCACTACCGGTACCTTCGGTCCGATGTGTTCCAGCGGCGCTTTTTTGAATTTCGGGCATACCCAGCCGCGCATCAAGATCGGCGGCGGGCACGCTTACCTTAATAATGTCCCGGCGTACGCCGGTTTGGCGGCAGTGGACGTCTACATCGGCGCCACAGCCATACCGGACGATGACCCGCGCAACAAAGTATATCCGGGTGAATTTGAATATGGCGGCGGTCATGTGATCGAGGAGCTGGTCGCCGGCAAGGATGTCCGTTTGGAGGTATCTTCTTACGGCACGGATTGTTATCCGCGGCGCAAATTAGAAACCCTGGTCAATATAAAAGATATCAATGAAGCCGTGCTCTTCAGCCCGCGTAACGCCTATCAGAATTATAACTGCGCGGTGAACCTGGCTGAGCGGATCATTTATACTTATATGGGGGTATTGCAGCCCAACCTGGGCAACGCCACTTTTTGCAGCGCGGCCCAATTATCGCCATTGCTAAATGACCCGCTTTACCGGACCATCGGTATTGGCACTAAGATATTTTTGGGCGGTGGCACCGGTTTCGTGGCCTGGCACGGTACCCAGCATAATCCCGCGGTTAAAAGGAAAGATAATGAAACGCCGCAGGCTGGGGCCGGGACCCTGGCGGTGATCGGGGACCTTAAGCAGATGAAACCAGCCTGGCTGCGGGGCAGTTCCTTCCTGGGTTATG
>Ga0182021_10002534_pt1 | contig 21324 bp, 20 predicted proteins | sample 612E3MmetaG_FD_120493 | JGI IMG/M metagenome (GOLD analysis project Ga0182021, IMG submission 120493) | Permafrost microbial communities from Stordalen Mire, Sweden - 612E3M metaG (Illumina Assembly) | ecosystem: Environmental > Terrestrial > Soil > Wetlands > Permafrost | place: Sweden... | reverse complement strand
TCCCCTTCGGGCCGCCTCACCGTTCGGGCCTTCCGCCGGGTGAGTCCTTCTCCGGGGTTTCCGGAACTCGTTCTTTCGCCTTGGCCCCTTGCGGGGTTACGGTCCCTCGCGTACTACGCCCTCGGGGGAAGTTGGGGTCAGCCCTTAAATGATAAAAGAGACTACGGGGTCAGGCCTATAATAGTGAATAGTGATCGCGTGTCGATCTTCGTTATTCATCATTAAAGGCCTGACCCCATCCCCCGACGTGATGAATATGAGACCGTATGGAGTGGATGTCCACGACGACTGGCCTAACGAATTGTCATTCACATGTCATCATTACTACGACATTGGAGCGGTGGGAGGGGAGTATATCCGATTCGATTTGGAGAAGAGGGATCCCGAAAGAACAAGGATTACGGTGGACTACTCTGACAGGTGGTACGGGATCTGGCCTCCATTTGTATTCTGGAATCCCGGAATATTTCGAGAAACCACGATTCACAAACTAATTTGGGCGAATAGACCTGCCAACCAACCGGCGCATGCGACGGGCAAGCCCGCGCCTGACCGGTAGCGTTCGGCAAGGAACAGGTGGACGGAATACCGTCTTCATGATATGGTTATCCATATGAAAACAACACTGACTATTAGCGACACAACCATGCGTGAACTGAAACGAGAGGCCGCACGCCGGCGGCAGACAATGTCCGAACTAGTCGAAGGCGCGCTTCGCATCGTTATTGAACCAAGGAAGAAACCGGCCGCCCTGCCCCCGTTGCCGGAGTTCAGCAGTGGTGGGCTGCGGGTGAACGTTGCCGACCGTGATGCTCTGTACAACGTAATGGGACGCTAACCATGTTTGTCGTGGACACCAATATTCTGATCTATGCTGCGGACAAGGATTCCCCGGATCACGGACGCTGCCGAGCGTTGCTCGAACAGTGGCGCGCCCAGGCAACACCTTGGTACGTCACATGGGGCATCGTATACGAGTTTCTCAGGGTGGTCACACACCCTCGCGTGTTGACGAAGCCCATCCCGCCATCGCATGCATGGCTCTTTCTGGATGCGCTTTTTGCTGCGCCGCAACTTCGTCTCTTGACCGAAACGGACCGGCATCGCCATGTCGCAACTGAAGTCTTTGCCGAGGTCCCCGATATCACCGGCAATCTTGTGTTCGACGCGCATACGGCCGTGCTAATGCGAGAAAACGGCATTCGCGTCATCTACACCCGTGATACGGATTTCAACCGCTTCCCTTTCCTGGACACGATCGATCCGATCACGGATAATCGCCGAACAACCAAGTCCAACGTACGCCGCTGATTGCGCCGACGTTGACTTGGGCCGTTCGGCAGGAAAGACAATGCAGTATCAACTTCTAGCAGACAGACCTGATGCGATTCCGGTTGTGGCTCGATGGTTGTATGAGGAATGGGGTAGAACCATAGAGGGAAACACGGTTGAAAAGGCCTGTGAACGTCTTCGCCAGAGGGTAAGCAAAGATCATTTACCCCTTCACGTTCTTGCTGTTGAGAACGGTGTTGTCGTCGGCTTTGCCGCACTGAAGATACGGGAAATGGACGTGTACCCAGACCGAGAGCATTGGCTGGGGAGTGTGTATGTTCCACAGGAACAGCGCGGCCAGGGAATCGCCACGTTCTTGATACAAACGGTTGTCTCGATGGCTCCCCGATACGGGGTGGCCATGCTCAGTCTGCAAACAGAGCGTGAAGATGGGGGCTTGTACAGAAAGCTCGGATGGGTTCCGGTTGAACGAGTCCGCTATCATGGAGTTGATGTCACCGTGATGGAACGACATTTGAACCCAGAGCCGAACACGGTACGGCTCGAAACTCGCCGTGAAAGGCACCGTTCGGAGGGAGAGAAACACCGGAATTCCTGCCTTGAGCGCTCCCTTTCAATGGGCTAGAGTAACACCATGAAGAGCGTCTACATTGAGACATCCATCCTGAGCTACCTCACGGCGCGGCCAAGCCGCGACGTTCGCGCCGCAGCTTGGCAGGAACTCACTGTACTGTGGTGGGACACCGCGCGCAGCCGCTATGACTTGTACACGTCGGAAGTGGTAGTGGCTGAGGCCCGCGAGGGAGACCCAGCCGCAGCGGAACGCCGGATCGACGCCCTGCGTGGCATACCCGAACTGATTGTTGACGCCGAAGTCGAGGCCCTTGCTGCAAAGCTGATTGCTGACGGCGGGTTTCCTGCAGCGGCCGAATTCGATGCCCTGCATGTTGCCTTGGCAGCGGTTCATTCCGTGGACTTCCTGCTGACCTGGAACTGCCGGCACATCAATAACGCAGACACCAAGCCCACGATCCGATCCATCTGCGCCCTTGCCGGCTACGTCTGCCCCGAAATCTGCACACCGCAGGAGCTTCTACCCGAGGAGATCAACGATGTACCATGACATGATCATTGAAGAGCTCTGGAAGAACCGGGAAACACTGGCCAAGCGGTGTCACCATAACCTGCACGAAATCGTTCTCGACCTGCAGAGGCGACAGAGGACTCCATTGACTGAACTCGTGGACAGACGCCGCCGAACCAGTGGGTCCATGGTATGCCGCGAAGCGCGGCAACCATGACCCACGCCGTTCGGTGTATCGACGCGCCGCCCCTTGAACATGGTGAGCGGTGGCGTTGGGACGCGCAGGGGTCAGGGCTCGTCATTCGCCATTTCAGTTACTTCCCTTCTGTCCTGATCGCCCTTGGCTTCAGTCCAACCGTGTGACTGATATCGAGGCCCGGGTTACACGGTGGCGGGTGGCAATTCAAGATCCGGGGTGGGCGCACGGGGACAGTGGGGCGCACCAGCATTCCGCCGTCGCGGGTACGCTATGGCGGGACGCGCCGCACGACGGCCTGTCCCTGGCGCGTCCCAAGTACAGCCCGCGCTCGGAGATCGCGGGCCACCTTGTGCCTTGCGCTAAACCATGCGGCCGCGCCGCTCGCTCTCCAGCCATCGCCGTTCGGGGAACGGCTCCCCTCAAAGTGCGCGAAACGGGACGCAAGGGGCAGGGGTTCAGGCATGGGCCTCGGGACGGAGGTAAAGCGGATGAACGAGATTGTCCACAGGCGCAATAGGATGTATAGTCTTGAATAGAAAAGGACTTACATCATGAGGCAATACACGGCAGTTGTGGAGCATTGTCCGGAGACCCACCTCTATGTGGGATATGTTCCGGGTTTTTCCGGCGCGCACAGCCAGGGAGATACCTTGGACGAACTCGCCCGGAATCTGCGGGAAGTCGTCAGCATGCTTCTGGAAGACGGCGAACCGCACCTTGACGCCGAATTCGTCGGAACCCAAAGCGTGGTGGTGGCGTAGTCATGGGCACCGTTCCCGTTCTGAAACCCCGTGAGGTAGTCGCCATTTTGGAAGCCTTGGGGTTCATCGAAGTCCGTCAGCGCGGTTCCCATAGGCAGTTCCGGCATCCTGACGGACATTGTACGACCGTTCCCTTTCATCAGGGCCGTGATATCTCGCCGATCCTCTTGCGTCAGATTGCCAAGGACATAGAGTTGACCGTCGAAGAGTTCCTTCGAAATCGGTGAGCCACGGCGCAATGATCCGCGCCATTCTCCATCCCAGTTACTTCCCCTCTGTCTCGATCGCCCTTGGCTTCAGTCCAAGCGTGCGACTGATATCGAGGCACAGGTTGCACGGTGCAGGTTGGCCATTCAACATCCAGGGTTTCCGGGGAGTGACAGGGGGATATCCCGACGTTACGGAGAGCCAAGGAGGCATTCCGCGTTCCGCCACGTGGTTTCGGCGACGGCGGTCTCCGGAACGTGACGGAAAGCCGCGAGGGTGCGGACGGTCAGGACAAGATTCGCCGGTTCGCTCAGCGGTTTGCCGTCAGGAGTGCGCAGCACAACTTCGTCGGATGCTGCGGCGGGGATGTCCGGGGCGTCCGTTTCGATCAGCAAGCGATCCTCAGGGACGGCGGCGGCCGCTTCGCGACCGCGCACGTTACGGTCGTGCGTGATGGCGCCGGAGAAGGAGAAGTACGCGCCCCGCCGAACCAGCGGCGCCACGAGTTCCCGGCCACCCGAATAGGAATGCAGAATCACGCCGTCCGGCGGCCAGCCGTGCGTGTCCAGCAGGTCCATCAGACGGCCCCACGCACGGCGGCAATGAAGCGAGACGGGGCGTCGCAACTCCGCGGCCAGTTTGATCTGCGCCAGGAAGCACTCTTCCTGCGCGGCGAACGTTCCTCTGTCGAGCGCGTGGTCGAGGCCGATTTCGCCGACGCAAGCGCCCGGTGTTCTCCCGGCGGGAAGGTCTGCGACCGTTCCCTCCCTACAGGGGAGAGGGTCTGGGGCGGTGGTGAGGAATCGCCGCAAGGTGTCGAGCCATTGCGGCGAGCGGTCGGCTGCGTACCACGGATGAAGGCCGAAGGCGGGTTTGATGGCGGGATGAGCGCGAGCCAGGGCCCGGACGGCCTCCCAGTCGCTCTCGGCGCTGCCGCAGCAGAGCATCGCGGCGACGCCGGCATCCGACGCGCGGCGGAGCACGCCGTCCAGATGCGGTGCGAGCCGCTCGTCCTGCAGGTGGCAATGACTGTCAAAGAGGCGCATGGCTCGTCATCCCGTCCTTCTTGAATCTCGCCTCAGCATTCTTCATACTGCCGCGCCAAAGGGAAGAGTGAAGTTTAATGAACACAACACCGGCTGGTTCCGACATCTCGGCCCGCATCCGTCAGGCGCGGGGAAAATTCGCCTGCATGGCGGCGAGTTATACGCTGGGGACGTTTAACGACAACTTCTTCAAGCAGGCGGCGCTGGTGCTGGCGGTGGAGGCGGGCCGCTCTACCATGCAAGGCTACGCTGTGGCCGCGTTCACGGTGCCGTTCATTCTGCTGGCCGCGCCCGCCGGCTGGATGGCTGACCGCTTCTCCAAGCGGCACGTCGTCATCGGCGCCAAGACCACGGAATTCCTGGCCATGCTGGTTGGCGCCGCGGGGGTATGCCTCGGGCACTGGCCCCTGATGTTCACGATGCTGGCCATCATGGGTGTGCAGGCGACCTTCTTCAGCCCGGCCATGAACGGCAGTCTTCCGGAACTCTACCCGGAGTCCTATGTGCCCCGCGCCAACGCCGTCCTCCGGATGCTCGTCACGCTGGCCATTCTCGGGGGGGTCGCCCTGGCCGGCGTGGCGCTGGACCGGCCGGGCGTGTGGCATGACATCGGGCGCGGCCGGTGGGCCGTCGCTATTACCGTGATTGGCGTGGCTCTTGTCGGGCTTCTGGTCAGCTTCGGCGTCCCCCGGCGCCCGGCGGCGAACCCCCGCGCGCCGTATCCGTGGAACGGCCCGATGACCACGTGCCGCCATCTGCTTCTCACCCTGAAGGATCCGATTCTCGCGGTGACAATCCTGGCTGACGTGTACATCTGGTTCGTCGGCTCGCTGGGCATTTTGGTTATTAATCCCCTGGGTATTGACCAATTCGGACTGAGCAAGACGATGACGAGCGGCCTGGTCGCCACGCAGTTGGTCGGCATTGGCGTCGGCGGCCTGCTCGCGAGCCGGTTTATCCGCGGTCCGCGCTGGTATCGCACGGTGGCGCCGGCGGGCGTGGCCATGTCGGCGGTCATGATCGCCCTGCTGTGGACGCCGCACGCGGGACCGGCCGCGCGGCTGCCGCTCTTGCTGGGCTTGATCTTCCTGCTCGGGGCGTTGGGCGGCGTCATCCTGATCCCGGTCGAGAGCTTTCTCCAGGTGCGGCCCGCCCCGCACGAAAAAGGGTCCGTGCTGGCGGCGGTGAACTTCGTCGTGTTCAGCGGCATCCTTCTTTCCGGGTTCGTGGCCAACGGACTGAACGCCTGGTGCCGTCCGACCGTCGCGTTTGCCTGGATCGGCGCCGCGGGGCTCGCCATGAGCGTTGCATTGCATATCGCCTATCGCAAGGGAGGAGCCGGCGCATGTTCATTGAAGTCCTGAGGGAAACCGTCCGCGGTCTTCTGAAGTTGCGCTATCGCATCCGGCTGGCCGGCCTGGACGACGTCGCGGCCCGCGGCACGAGCGGCATCTTGTTCTTGCCGAACCATCCGGCCCTCATTGACCCGATCATCGTCATGGCGACGCTCCACCGCCGGTTCCGGGCGCACGCGCTGGCGGACGCGAAACAGGTGGACCGGCCGGTCGTACGGACCTTGGCGCGAAAGGCGGGCGCCATTCCCATGGCCGACCCGGCGCTTCTCGGCAGTGCCAGCCGCGAGGACGTCAAGAAAGCGATCGGCGAGTGCATCGCGGCGCTGAAGCGCGGCGAGAACGTGCTCATGTACCCCTCGGGCCACACCCTGCGGCGCCGCCTCGAAGATTTGGCGGGGAACAGCGCCGTCGAGACGATCCTGCGCGAGGCGCCGGAGATCCGCGTGGTGCTGGTGCGGACGCGCGGCTTGTGGGGCAGCAGTTTCGGCCGGGCCTCCGGTCAACCGCCCCAACTGGGGAAGGCGCTGTGGCGGGGAGTCCGGGCGCTGTTGGCGAACGGAATCTTCTTCGGCCCGCGCCGCGAGGTGTCCATCGAACTCGTCGAGCCGGCGGACGTTCCGCGCACGGCGGATCGCCACACGCTAAACCGCTATCTGGAGGCGTTCTACAACCAGGATGCGCCGCCGAACACCTACGTGCCGTACACAATCTGGGAGCGGGGCGGGACCCGGACTCTGCCCGAGCCGGAAGCCGCGCAAGGCCCCGCCAGCGCCGAGGATATCCCCGTTGCCACGCGCGACCTCGTGATGCGGCACCTGCGCGAGGTCACCGGGAAGAAGACCATCGCCGAGGAGGATCAACTGTCCCGCGACCTCGGGCTCGACAGCCTCGCGATCGTTGACCTGGCCGTGTGGGCGGAATCGGAATTCGGCTTTCCCGTGGGCGATGGCGCCGGCGTCACGACGGTTCGAGACCTGCTGCTCGTGGCCCGCGGACAGGCGGTGGCCGCCGGGCCCGTGGAACTCAAGCCGGTGCCGGCGGCGTGGTTCCGCGGCGGAACGCCGGATCGTGCCGTGCTGCCGGAGGGCGCCCGCCTCACGGAGGTGTTGCTCGGCCAGATCCGGCGTCACCCCGGCCTCGTGATTATGGCCGACCAGACGGCCGGCGCCAGAACCTATCGCGACCTCGTCACGGCGATCCTTGTGCTCAAGCCGGAAATCGAGAAGCTGCCGGGCGACTACGTCGGCATCATGCTCCCGGCGTCCGTGGCGGCCTCCACCGTCTACGCAGCCGCGCTGTTTGCCGGGAAGATTCCGGTCATGGTGAACTGGACGGTCGGCACTCGCAACCTGACGCACTCGCTCGACTTGCTGGGGGTGCAGCGGGTGCTGACCGCGGGGCGCGTGATCCAAAAAGTGGAATCGCAGGCAGGCGGCTTCGGGCCGCTGAAGGAACGGTTTGTCCTGCTGGAGGAAGTCGCCACTGCGGCTGGCCGAGCCCGGAAGCTCGCCGCCTGGCTCCGCAGCCGGCTCGACGCCACGGGGTTCTTGCGGCCGCCTCCGGGCCCGTCGGACACCGCGGTCGTTCTCTTTACGAGCGGATCGGAAAGTCTGCCCAAGGCCGTGCCCCTGACGCACGCGAACCTGATTGCCAACCTCCGCGATCTCAGCCGCGTGGTCACCTTCAGGGAGAACGACCGCCTGATCGGATTGCTTCCGCCGTTCCATTCGTTCGGGTTGACCGCCACCGTGCTGCTCCCGCTGTGCGGCGGCGTGCCGGTGGTCTATCATCCCAATCCGACGGAGGGGAGCGTTCTGGCCAAGATTATCGAGGCTTACAAGGTGACGGCTTTGGTCGGCACACCGACGTTCTTGAACGGCATTCTCCGCACGGTCCGCGGCAAGGAGGCGGACAGCCTGCGGCTCGTCGTGTCCGGCGCCGAGAAGTGTCCGGAGCAACTTTACGATCTTGTGCGCCGGCTGTGGCCCAAGATCAATCTGCTGGAAGGCTATGGCATCACCGAGTGCTCGCCGGTCGTGTCGCTCAACGACGAGTCCGCGCCGCGCGCCGGCACGATCGGAAAGGCGCTGCCGTCCGTCGAATACGCGTTACAAGACGTGGACACGGGCCGGCGGTCCGAGCCGGGACGGCCGGGCATCCTGCTGGTGCGCGGGCCGAGCATCTTTGGCGGCTATTTGAAGTATGACGGGCCGTCGCCGTTCGTGGAGTTCGAGGGAAAGCAGTGGTACCGGACCGGAGACATCGTGTCCGAGTCCGCGGACGGTGTGTTCACGTTCGCCGGCCGGTTGAAACGTTTCGTCAAGCTGGGCGGCGAGATGATTTCGTTGCCCGCGATCGAAGACGTGCTGCTGCGCCACTACGTGCGGGCGAGCGACGACGAGCCGGTGCTGGCCGTGGAGGGCACGCCGGTGGAATTGAACCCGGAACTGGTCTTGTTCACTGTGCGTCCCGTGGATCGTGAGGAAGCGAACAGCCTGATCCGAGCTGCCGGACTCTCCCCCTTGCACAACATCCGGCTGGTGATAAAGGTGGACAAGATTCCCACGCTCGGCACCGGCAAGACCGACTACCGCGCGCTGAAAGAACGGCTGAAGAAGAAAGAGAAATAGTTTCCCATCTTTTCCTCGTGGTGGCGAACAGTGGCGCTGAAATCGCCTCGGCCTCAAGACCGGAAGGCTGGCAATTCTCCAGGTCGCATGATAAAGTTAGCGGCAGATCGAGAGGGACAAGGCATGACACAATTCAAAATCATCGTGGAGAAACACCCGGACGGCTACGTTGCCTATCCGCTTGGCCTGAAAGGGGTCTGCGTTGCCCAAGGCGACACCTACGAACAAGCTCTGGCGGAAGTTAATTCGGCGATCGGTTTTCACTTGGAGACTTTCGGCAGCGAGGCCCTGGCGCAAGACGATTCCCCGGTGCTTGAAGCTTTTATTGCCGAGACCGCGCTTGCCGTGCCATGACCAAGTTTCCGATTGACGCCCCGCAGCGCCGCGTGGTCAAGGCTCTTGAAGCACTTGGATTCCGCATGATCCGTGAACGCGAGCATATCGCCATGATCCGCGAGAATCCCGACGGGTCCAGAACGCCCCTGACGATGCCGAATCACCCGACTTTGAAGTCTCCGACTTTGCGAACCATTTGTACGCAGGCAGGTATTCCGCGAGACGATTTTCTGCGAACCTACGATCGGGCCTGACTGGAACCGCGTTCCAAACGCCATTCTGTCGGGCTCATTCACACTAACCCCCTGTCGCCTTACGGCTTGCATTCATACGCCCGCCAGTCCCTCACACCGAACGCGGCAAGAGGAAAGCGAATCCGTCTTCCTCTCAAACTCTCGGCGGGCCGATTTGCTTGGAGTGCAATACCTCTTCCATGTGATGCGTTTGCCTCGCCATCTTCTTCGTCCCTGTGCTCTGCCAATACACACCATTAGAGAACGATTGCACGAGAGTCCGGAACCTTGCATCATGCTCATGTGTGGCTCAAGATGCCTTCCCTATGAAGACGCAATGCCCAAAGTGTGAACAGCACGTTGAACGGCGAACGCTTCTTGAACATGAGTTGGTTGACATGCCTGCATGTAATGCCTATAGTGCAGGCATGAAAACGATGCAATACACCATCAGGGGAATTCCACCCCGGTTCGATTTGGTGGCACGGCGGGAGGCAACTGCCTCGCATTTGTCTTTGAACGCGGTCTTGCTTAAGGCGCTGGAGCGGGGGCTGGATCTCGGGCAGGAGCCGATTCGCCACGACGATCTCGACGACCTGGCAGGTTCGTGGGTGCGGGACAAGGAATTCGACAGGGCGCTGGCAGACATGGACAAAGTGGATGAGGCGTTGTGGAAATGAAGATCGCCATCGACACCCATTCTTACCGAGATTTTTGCGAGGGCACGACTGAGGCCGTCGAGTGTCTTGCGCGGGCTTCCGAGATTCACATTCCCTTTGTGACGCTCGCCGAATTGAGGGCGGGATTTCTGTGTGGCAGCGTAGCCCGGAGGAACGAGCGGATACTGATTCAATTCCTAAGCCGGTTGCGTGTCCGCATTCTGCTTCCAGACGAGGATACGACGCACCATTATGCCCGAGTCTTCGCCCAACTTCGCGCCCAGGGAACTCCGATCCCGACCAATGATATGTGGATTGCCGCGCTGGTGCTTCAACACGATCTTCTACTCTACTCGCGCGATGACCATTTCGACCATCTTCCCCAAATCCCAAGGATCGGACGGACGTGAGCCTCCATTGCCGCGACTCTGACGGGGGTATCGTGGCGCACGGGGTCGGACCCGGAAGTTGACAGGGCGATGGCGGACATGGAAGAAGCGGTCTCTCGGGCGCCTTACCGCGCGGCGGTCGCGTCCTTCATCTTCCACCGCGTCACGACGCGCAGGCCGGCGTCCTCGAATTGAAGATTGAGGTTCAGCACGTCCAGTCCGGCAAGCACGCCAAAGGGCCGGTCACCCGGCTGGTATTCCGGCTGCGTGGGGTGCGCCGGATCGCCGTACACGCTGCTTCGGACCTGACCGTTCTCCCACACCCATTGGCCCTTGCCGGGATGCTCGGGCGCGAAGCCGAACAAGGCGCGGCATTGATTGGCCGCCTCGGAAACCGTGCCCGCGCCGCACGCCAGGAACGGGTAGAGATAGCGTTCGCCTTGAACCGAGGCCGTCCGTTCCTGCTCGCAGGCCGCCGTGAACAATCCCGCCATTTGCAGCACGCCGGCCTCGGGATGAAGGTCCAGGGCCACGGCGTTCAGTTCCGCCGCCCGCGACGGGCCGAACGAGGGCTTCTGCGACCACGGCAGATTGCTCAGGACCAGGTACTTGTCCTTGATCTCCACGCCGAACCGGACGCGGACCACGTCCATGATGGAGAGGGTGCAGACCCAGGCGTCGCGTCCCTCCACCTTGTAGAAACTGGCCACGGGATCCCACTGGCTCGACCGCTCCGTGGGGGCGCTCGCCGAGGCGAGCAGCATGCGCCGGACGGCGTCGGGGTCCTGGAGTTCCACGATGAGCTGGCAGGGGCGGGTGAGAATGGAGGCGACGACGGGAATGAGAAACATTTCGCTGTTCCCGCCGGCCAGCATCGGCGCGCCGAAGATGCCGAGCGCATCCCCGGCCCCAAAGGTGAGGATCGGATCGGCATCGTGGACGGCAAGATGAATGCCGGGGCCGATCTTGTCGAAGGCCGCCGGGTCGAGGGTCGTATACCGCCGCAGGAGATCGGAGAACATGTCCCGCGTGACCTTGGTCCATGACTCCTCCGAGAGATTGGCCGAAAGGAGCAGCAGGGGCTTTGGCGTCAGGGTCGGCAGATGGAGCGGAGTGCCGTCCTCTTTGTGGCGCAGGATTCCCTTGAGGCCGTTGTAGACCGTGTTGTCAACGAGCGGGAGAATGAAGGTGGTGAGCTGCAATTCGCCGGCGGGTCCGTCGTCGAGGCGGAAGGCCATGGGGTCGAAATACTGCCGCCAGAAACGGGAGTAGTTGTCAACGTAGGCCTTGTACGCGTCCGCTTCCTCTGGCGTCACGGAAGTCACGGGGTTCTCCAAGATCGTTTTGAGCCGCGCCGCCGAACCGTACGCCGGGCAGGAAGCCGCCATGTTCTCAGCCAGCGAACAACCGGCCGCCGCCGCCGGTTCCGCCGCCAGATAGCCTTTCTCGATCAGCGCTGCCACGCTCGGCTGGCCGGGCTGGCCGTCGAGCCGGTAGAGGAGCGCCGCGGCGGTGGCGTTCTCCATTTCGCTTTTAGCCACGAGCCGACGCCGTTGGCCGATCTTGACCTCGGGCCCGACGAGCCGCCGGATGAATGGATCGGAGAGATAGCAGAAGGCCCGGGTCTCCGCCTTGACCGGCATCTGGGCAAGCATGTAGTGGAATTCCGCGCTCTGGCCCAGGCTTCCCGCGCCGCCTGCCTTGCGCAGGGCCAGAACCCGGTCCACCTCTCCGCGCGACGTGCTCACGATCAGCAGATCGCCGTCCAGGATCCAGAACGATTTTCCCGCCTTGCCGGTCTTCTCCTGGACGGCGTCCGTCAGATTGCCGATGCCGAGCGCGGCCAGGGCCGGCTTCAGCAGGCGCGCGGACGGGATTCGCGCCAGGACCGTGATTTCGGTGCCGTCTATGAAGAAGAGATCCGGGAAGAAGACAGCCATTTCCTTGACGGCGCCGGACTTGATGAGCAGGTCCCGCATCCACGGGTCGGTCAAGGCGAGCCGGTCCACGTAGCGGTTCTTGAGGTCGTAGGCGGCCGGATTGGCGACGGCCAGCGATCCGCCCTGGAAGACGAAATCGGCGCCGCCGTCGAGCAGCGGCAGGAGCGCTTCAGGTTTGGGCAAGTAGACGAACGCCCGGTCCGCCGGGACGCTTTCCGCGAGAGCCAGTTTTCCGGGCTGTACGCCCTGGAGCATTTCGTCGAAGGGGTGCGATTTTACGTCCACGCCGCGTAGCGTATCGAGGGCGACGGTAGGCGCGGCCGCCGGCGAACCGCCCTGGCGCAAGTCCTGCATCTGGAGGGTTTCCCGCACGGCGGCGCGGCCGCCGAGAACGCCAAAGGCGTCGGCGCGTTCGCCGCGGTTCCCATTCCGGTCGTTGGGGAGGTAAGGCGCACCGGCGTCGTAGAGGGCGCCGCCGCGGGAGAGCCAATACCGGAGGACCGGCGCGTCGCCGTCCGCGGCCATCGCGAGCCAGCGCTGGGATCGGGCCTGCGCCCAAGCGGACAGCACGGAACGGTCGCCCTTGGCCGCCTGGCCGCAATTCCAGGCGCCATTCAGGCGCGCGCCGGTCAGGCGGTTCACCAGGGTCAGCTTCGTTTCGCCCGCGGCGGCGCCCGGTTTGACCAGGGCGGAAACGACGTAGTGCGAGACGCCCGGCGCCGGCATCGGCGGTTTCGCTTCCGGCGGCTGCTGGGGTTGAATCGCGATCTTTCGCAGGCGGTCTCCGCGCGGGGCCTTTCGTTCGTCGGGCGAGAGCGTCAGTTGCATCTGCTGGAGCGGCGAGGCCGCGTCGGGGCCGGCCAGGGACCACGCCCCCTCCGCCGGCAATTCGATCGTGCCCGCCAGCACCGTGAGACCGAGTTTGGGGTCCGTGTAAGCGCGCGTGTCGGTGACGGCCGTTTCCGCAAGCGACGCGGAGGCGAGGAACGAGAGAACGGATGAAACAACGACGAACCTTTTCATGGAACCTCCTTTGTCTGTAGTTAAGCGCGATGCTACCGAAGGCGGGGGGAGGCGGCGAGAGAAAAGATATTCCTTACGGAATCCGCATGCGCCCGCGCGGTTTGCCCATGCCGCCGTCCGCCGAAAAACACCTCGACGGCCGATGCACCTGGAGCTATTTTCTTGCATCCACATGTCTTTCAGACTCCATCAAGACAGGATGAGGGCGTGGCGGACGGCACAGAAACCTTCTAACGGGGCGTAGACAGAGATAAAGGCGGCATTTATGAATTTGCCCCTCGAAGACTTGGAGTATCAGCGGCAGGCCATAAACGCCGTGGTTGCCGTATTGGCGGGCCAGGTCCGCAACTCGTTCGACAATTCGAATCTTTTCGGCATCCAGGCGAATGTCACGGATCTCACGCCGGCGCAAATCGAGGAGAACAAACGACGTATCATTGCGGAAACGGGTGTGGGAGAGGTGGAGGCCAAACTCTCCCCGGATAACGACATCTGCGTTGAAATGGAGACCGGCACGGGAAAGACGTTGGTCTACTTCCGCACGATCTACGAATTGTACCAGCGTTACCGCCTGACAAAGTTCATCATCCTTGTGCCCTCCATCGCGATCAAAGAGGGCGTTCTCACGACGTTCGAAACCTTCAAAACACCCCTGGCCGACCGGTACGGCTTCACGCCTGCCTGTTTTGAGTACGACAGCGGCAAACTCTCCCGGTTGCGCCATTTCATCGAGGACACCCAGCCGCAAATCATGGTGATGACCATTCAGTCCATCACAGCCGAAGACCGCATCATCAACCAGCAGGGCCGCGACGACTCTTTTCTCGGGATGACGTACCTGGAAGCGCTGGGGAAGTGCGCGCCGATCGTCGTCATGGACGAACCTCAGGAGGGCATGGATACGGACGCCGCGGTCGCGCGCCTCGCGACACTCAAACCCCTCGTCAAACTTCGCTACTCAGCCACGCACAAGGTCGTCAAGAACCTGCTTTACCGGCTTACTCCCTTCGATGCCTACCAGCAGGGCATGGTGAAGAAGATCGAGGTTTTATCCGTGGCCGAGAAGAACGACGAAGCAACACTCAAGATCGAGTTCTCGGGCGTGCAGACAACTGGAACGACGATCAAAGCCAAACTCACCGTCTGGCGCGCCCAAGGCGACGGGTTCAAGTGGAAGGAAACCAACTGGTTGAAGGTCGGCGATAACCTCGGCGACAAGACCGCGAACGTCAGTTACCGCGACTATACCATCGAGCGCATCTGGAAGAGCCTCCACGACCAGAAACACCACCTCAAGTTCGCCAACGGCGTCGAACTTCTACTCAAGGAGCGCAACGGCGACGTTTCCGGCCTCTTCCGCCAGCAACTCCAGTGGCTTATCCGCCGGCACTTCCAGAAGAAGCCCGTTCTCGCCGCCCAGGGCATCAAGTGCCTTTCGTTGATCTTCATCGACAAGGTGGATAACTACATCCGCGACAACGGCCTCATCAAGACCCTGTTCCGTGAGGAATATGCCGCCCTCTACCGCGAGATCCACGGGGCCGACCCCGCACCGGAACAAATCGACGACTGCCAGGGTTACTACTTCGCCAGGACCGGCGGCGACGAATATACGGACAGCGAAAACGCGATGTTGAAGAACACGAAGATCTTCGACGAAATCCTCCGTGACAAGGAAGCCCTGCTTGATCTTGCCAACCCGCGCGAATTCATTTTCTCCCACTCCGCGCTCGGCGTCGGCTGGGACAACCCGAACATTTTCAACATTGCCACGCTCAACCAGTCCTATAGCGACGTGAAGAAGCGGCAGGAGCTCGGGCGCGGTCTCCGCATCTGCCGCAACCAGGCCGGCCAACGTGTCTACGATCCGGACGACGTGAAGGAAGGCGAAGAGACAAACCTCCTCACCATCGTCCCCAACGAGACCTACGAGACCTTTGCCGCCCAGTATCAGGAGCAGATCAAGGAGATTTACGGCACAACCGCCGCGGGCAGCGCCCTTCGCAAGAAACATAAGGGGCGTGACGCACGGCACAAACTGACGCGCACCAAACTCTTCGAATCCGCCGCCTTCAAAGCGTTCTGGGAGCGGCTTGCCCGCAAGACCGATTACACCGTCTTCTTTGACGAGCGGACCATCGTCAAACGGGCCGTTGAGGCGTTAAACAAACTGGTCATCGGCGACTACCAGGCGGAGGTTGTGCTCACCCGGATTCGCAGCATTGCCGCCGAGGCCATCGGCAGCGAGGAAGTCGGCCGGGAGACCGGGACGCTCCACGCCAGCTTCACGCCCACCGATCTCGTCGAGGAACTGAGCGAGAACACCGCGTTGTCCTATCCCGTCGCGCTTGAGATTGTAAGCGGGATCGCGAACTTCGCCGCCGCGGCAAGGAACCCGCCGAAATTTCTCGCCGCCGCCTGTGCACTCGTGCGCGAGATCGAACTGGACGAAATGTTGCGGACGCTCAGTTACCATCCCACGGGAGAGAGCATCCCGCTGACGGAGTTCCTGGAAGTGATCCCAACATATCTCCCGGTCGAACCGGCGCCCCGGCATGGCGTTTACGACGGCGTACCCTGCGACAGTACGGTCGAGCGCTCCTTCACGAAAGCGGCGGAGCAGGATAATGAAGTCGTGTGCTTCCTCAAGTTGCCCGCTTGCTACAAGATTCCCACGCCCATCGGGGAGTACTACGAGCCCGACTTCGGCCTCGTGCTCAAACGCCGCAACCTGCGCTCCGGCGATGAGAACGAATACTATTTCGTCATCGAAACCAAGAACACCAGCAACCTCGAAGACCGCAAGGCGTTGACCGATTCCGAACGGCTGAAGATCAAGTGCGCCCTCAAACACTTTGACGCCCTCATGATCGAGGCCAAACTCGATTATCTCCCCTACGTTGCGCCGGTGCAGGATTATCGGACCGACTTCAAACCGAAAGTGCCCCAGTCATGAACCAACCCAAGAAAGCCACCATTGAAGTGCAAGGCGCGGCCATTACAATTCTCCGTCCTCAGGAACAGGATTACATCTGCCTGACGGACATCGCGCGGTTCAAGAATGCCGAACGTTCGGACGATCTTGTGCGGAATTGGCTCCGAAACCGCAACACCGTCGAGTTCCTGGGCGTTTGGGAGCGGCTCAACAACCCGGATTTTAATCCCGTCGAATTCGACGGGATTAAAAAAGAGGCGGGGTTGAACAGTTTTGTTCTCACCCCGAAACAATGGATCGAGAAAACCGGCGCGGTGGGCATTGTTTCCAGCGCCGGCCGTTACGGCGGCACGTATGCCCACAAGGACATCGCCTTCGAATTCGCCTCCTGGATTTCTGTCGAGTTCAGGCTCTACCTCATCAAGGAATTCCAGCGGCTCAAGGAGGACGAAAGCCGCCGGCTTTCCCTCGCGTGGAATCTCAACCGCACCCTGTCCAAGCTCAACTACCGCATTCACACCGACGCTATCAAGGTCCACCTGATTCCCGGCGTGGTTACGCCCGCGCAGGTGGCCATCACGTACGCCAGCGAGGCCGACTTGCTCAACGTGGCGCTTTTCGGGCTGACGGCCGCGCAGTGGCGTGCCGCCCATCCGAAACTCGAAGGCAACATGCGCGAATACGCGACCGTCGAACAACTCCTCGTTCTGGCCAACATCGAAGGCATGAACGCCGAGTTCATCCACATGAACCTGCCGCAGGGCGAACGCCTAAAACGCCTGAACCAGATCGCCATCCGCCAGATGCAAACGCTAACCGCCATCAGCCAGAAGTCGCTGCCGCGAGGGAAGGACCTATGAAACCCGCCGCCCCCAATGCCGAGCCATCGCCGCTTGCCGCCGTTTCCTCGCCCGATCACAACGCGGAGCGGCTTGCCGCGTTGAAGAAGCTTTTCCCGGACCTTTTTACCAATGAGGGCCGGCTCAACGTGGACGAGTTCAAGAAGGTTGTTGATCCCGCGCTCGTGTCCGAGACCGAACGCTACGACTTCCGATGGTACGGCAAGACGCATTCCAAGCGCGAAGCCTTCACGCCCAGCCGCGCTGCGCTCGTGTATGACCCCGCCCGCTCCGTGAACCCGGACAAGGCTGGCGGCAACATGATCATCGAGGGCGAAAACCTGGAGGTACTCAAGCTTCTCACCAGTGCCTACCGCGAACGCATCAAGTGCATCTACATCGATCCGCCCTACAATACAGGTAACGATTTCGTTTACTCTGACAATTTCGCTGACGGTGAGAAACCTTACTGGGAGCATACCGGTGTCACAGAGGAAGGCGTCAAGGTGGACACCAACACAGAGAGTGACGGACGTTTTCACTCCAACTGGTTGTCAATGATGCACAGTCGACTCCTTGCATCTCGGTACCTGCTTAGACGAGATGGAGTCGTTTTCGTCTCGATTGACGACAAGGAAGTGCAGAACCTGCGGCGAGTTATGGATGAAGTCTTCGGCGACGAGAACTTCATCGCACAGATGGTATGGGAAGGTGCCTTCAAGAACGATGCGCGGCAAATCGGCGTAAATCACGAATATGTTGTTGTCTACGGGCGCGACAGACTGGCTTTGCCCCCGGAGTGGTCTGTTGCGAAGGACGCAGTGGAGCCGGTACTGACGGAGGTAAGGCGACTGAGAGAAGTGTTCGGCGAAGACTATGAAGGCGCATCTCGCGCCCTTGGCGCATGGTTTCAGAACAACAAGGCGACGCCTTCGTTCGCGCATAGGCGGTTTCGTTACATCGACAAACGTGGAAACTACAAGGAGGATGATCCCACAGCACCTGGGGGCCGCAAGTTTGACCTTGTTAACCCGAGGTCGGGCAAGATCCTCCCTTTACGAGCAAATCGCGGTTGGGCATTCGATCAAGAAACCTTCAACCGTCTCGTAGACGAGGACCGGATTAGTTTCGTTACGGAGGAGACGATTATGGTCCGTCGTTATCTACATGAGACGGACCGGATGACGCCGCAAAGTGTTGTCTACCAACCTGCACGCTCCGCATCCGAACGGTTAAGTAAACTTATGGGTGCGATGGTCTTTGATTTTCCGAAGGATGAGAACGTGATAAGGCAACTCATCGAGATGTCGAGTTCCCCCGATTCGCTTGTTCTGGATTTCTTTGGTGGGAGTGGTACCACGGGACATGCGGTGATGGATCTGAACAAAACTGACCACGGGAAGCGGCAGTTCATTCTCGTGCAACTCCCGGAACTCACAGCCCCCGATTCTTCAGCGCACAAGGCAGGTTACAAAAGAATCAGCGACATCACCATTGAGCGAAACAAACGGGTCATCGCCAGATTTCAAAAGGAAGCCGAAGGCCTTTTGCCAAACGACCCGCAGCGCCAGTTTGCCGACGGACTGGGCTTCAAGGTCTTCAAACTCGCCAAGTCGGCCTTTCCGCGCGTGGAGTTTGCGCCCGATCCGGACAAGACCGAGGACGAGAACGTCGAGTTGCTCAAACAGTACATCCGGGACAAGGAAGCCACATTCCACATGCAGTTCGAGAAGGACAAGGTTGTGGACGAATTGCTGCTCAAGCAGGGCTTCATGCTCGACTACACGCTCGCGCGGCGCCCCGAGTTCACAAAGAACGAGGTCTTCCTTGCCAAGGACGCATTCAAGGAAAGCCTCATCTGCCTCGACGCCAAAATCGAGTCAACCACTGTGGACTACCTCAAGAACCACACCGAGCACTTCTTCGTCTGCCTTGAACTCGCCCTAGACACGACCACCAAGTGGAACCTGAAACACAGTCTTGGGGAGAAGTTAAAGGCGGTGTGAGGCAGCCGAGTCTTGCAGGCCTCAATAACAGCATCTCTCTCATGAGGAACAGCAATGAAGCGAATTGAAATGACCTCTATGCCTCGCGAGGGTTGTGTTGAACTACTTCAGGAAGTGTGTTAGGAACGAATACGCATGCGGGAGATGACCATGTATATATCCAGACTGAAAATGCGAAACTGGAGGAACTTCAGAACAGCAGAGATCGAGTTAGCCGAAACGACGTATTTGTTGGGACCGAATGCCTCCGGGAAATCCAATTTCTTGGACGTGTTTCGATTCTTGCGGGATATCGTTAACCCCAACGGCGGCGGCTTTCAGCAAGCGGTGAAATCGCGCGGCGGACTGCCGAAACTGCGCTGTCTCGCGGCTCGACAAAATCCTACGGTGGATATTGAGGTGGAGTTCCGTGAGTCACTGAATGTGAAGGAAGGCGCTCCGGACTGGTGCTACAAGCTGTCATTCTCAACTGAACCCAGCGGAAAGAAGCGGCCTCAGGTCAAGGCGGAGGCTGCCTACAAGAACGGTGTGCTGATGTTCAGCCGGCCTGACGAGGAGGATAGTCATGATCCGGAGCGGTTGACTCAAACGTTGCTGGAGCAGATCAACAGCAACAAACTGTTCCGCGAGATCGCGCAGTTCTTTGAGCGGACGCTTTACTTGCACCTAGTGCCGCAGTTGCTGAAACATAGCGATATGTTCGTTTCGCGGGAGGCGGAGGCTGATCCCTTTGGGCAAGGGTTTTTAAAGGAAATTGCCGGAACGCCCGTTAACATCCGCCAGTCGCGCTTGCGCCGAACGGAGGAGATTCTAAAGAAAGTAATTCCGCATTTTGAGGAACTCCGCTTTGTGAAGGACACAGACACCGGGTATCCTCATCTTGAAATGCGTTATGTTCATTGGCGGCCAAACGCGGGGTGGCAGCGGGAGGATCAGTTTTCAGACGGCACATTGCGACTGATTGCGCTGGTCTGGACGTTAATGGCCTCAGACAATCTGATTTTGTTGGAAGAACCGGAACTTTCTCTGCACCGCAGGATTGTGGAGCAGATCCCCCGGATGATTGCTGACGCGCGGAGAAGTCGAAAGAAGGTCGGAGGCCAGATCATTGTCAGTACGCACAGTCCAGATCTGTTATCTGATAACAGTATGGAAGGGCAGTTTCTGGTGTTGAACCCCGGAATGCATGGGGAATCAACTTCGATCGACATGCCGACCGAACAGGATTTGGCCGCACTGAAGGCCGGGATGAGCGCTGCGGATATTCTACTGCCCAGGACATCGGCATCCATCGGAACACTCTGAACATGTCTGAGCGCATCTGCTACGCCTATGCCGAGGATTCGCCTTCCTGTTCGGTGATCAGGCGACTTGTCGAATTTCAAAACGGACACAGTGCTTCCGGGACGGTGTTGCGGTTGATGGCCGGGTTTCCGGAGAACAAGCATGGTGCTGGGAACTTGAGGAAGATCATCCCGGCTGTCAGCAACATGGTCAAAGTGGGAATCGCGGTTGTTGTGCTAACCGACTTAGACTCAGTCGAGTGCGCTTCTGAATTGGTCAGAACATGGTTCCCAATGCAACGGGGTAAGTTGCGAATCCCGGATGGTCTTCTGTTCCGAATCGCTGTTCGGGAAGTGGAGTCGTGGGTTATTGCAGACGTAGATGCGCTGGCTGCCTTTCTTGGGATCCCCAAGGCCAATTTCAGCGGGGATCCGGACTCACTGGACGATCCGAAGGCGCACTTGCTTCAAATTGTAAGGGCGAAGGGGAAGCGTAAAATGCATCGCGAAATGCTGCCAAATCGGAATTCACGAATTGGGCCTGAATACAACAATGTGCTCTGCTCGTTCATATCGAAACAGTGGGACCCGGAACGGGCAGCACGTAGGTCTCTGAGTCTACGCCGCGCACTTAATGCGTTAAAGAGGATTTAGGCCATCGAAGGGGCACAGTCCGTTCGGGGCGTCTCATTAACCAAACGTATGCATGGTATCGATCCCTTTGAGAGGACGGATCACATGTCGAAGAAACTGATCGTCGTGGCACATGGTATTGGCGACACGCAGGAAGGGTTTGAGGCGGGCTGGCAGAAGGTCATGGCCAAGAACGTGGACCTGAAGGGTGCTGAAGTGAAAGGTCTGTGGTGGGAGGACGTGCTTGACCAGGTTGAAGCGCAGTACCCGCTGGTGAGCAATACGATGGCGGAACTCGTTGCCATGTGCGGTTTCGACGACTTCAAGAAGTGGGTCGGGAACGATTCATGGAAGACGTTCAAGGATTACACCTAGAAACGTAAGTTGATCTTCTTTTTTGTCCATTTTCGATCGATGATATAGCCGTTTGCCCCCTCCGCACGGAGCGGCGGGCAGAGCCCGTTTGTGCCGTG
>Ga0182021_10002533_pt1 | contig 21324 bp, 15 predicted proteins | sample 612E3MmetaG_FD_120493 | JGI IMG/M metagenome (GOLD analysis project Ga0182021, IMG submission 120493) | Permafrost microbial communities from Stordalen Mire, Sweden - 612E3M metaG (Illumina Assembly) | ecosystem: Environmental > Terrestrial > Soil > Wetlands > Permafrost | place: Sweden... | reverse complement strand
CTGAGAAATTATAATAAGCGCTATAAATATAAAGAAAGTCCAGCTCAATTTTAAAGGGGTCGCCTGCCCGAATTTTAAAAATAATTCTGAGCCCTGTGCCGGCGCAATAGGCACCGGACGCGCGTTTGTCATCATCTTAGACATGCCTCTGCATATAAACAGCATTGCGATAGTAGCAAGAAATGAATTTATTTTTAATTTAACAACAATGAGCCCGCTAATGGTAGAAAGTGTGACAGGCAGTAAAATTGCCAGTAATATTGCAACTGCCATAGGAAGGTGCCATTTAGCCGCTGCAACTGCGAAGAAAACACAATCAAAAGCAACCATTGCACCTACGGAAATGTCAAAATTGCCTGTCAAGATTATGAGACCCTCTCCGATGGCAATAAGCCCCCACATCGACATCCTTTGACCGATGACAACCAAATTGCCAGGGTTAAGAAACATCGGATTGAAGATAATGGCAATTATAATTAAAACCAGAACAGGCAGTATTGTGTTTACTTCCTGTATATCAAAAATCCTCTTTATAATCCTCCAAACGGCATTTTCTGTTTTAACATTTTTTAATTCTGAATCTGCCAATGCTTATCCCTCCTTTGATCCTGCTTTAAGTGTAAATTAAGCAAAGCATTTAACCATTACAGTTTCCTGCGTCGCTTCGCTTTTTAAAAGCTCGCCCACAGTTGTTCTGTGAGCAAGTATTATGAAGCGGTCGCACATAGCTAAAAGTTCAGGCAGCTCGGAGGATACCATGATTATTGATATTCCACTTCCTGCCATTATATTTATAAGGTTATAAATCTCATTTTTAGAACCTACGTCAATGCCTTTGGTAGGCTCATCCAGCAATAATATCTTGGGATCAGTGTTGAGCGATTTGGAGATGACCACTTTCTGTTGGTTGCCGCCGGATAAGGTTGCCACCATTGTATCGTAACTAGGTGCTTTGATGCTTAATTTGGACATAAATGTGGTGGCCACATTATTTTCCTTTTTGCTATTTATAAATAAACCATTGAGGATCTTTTTTAAATTCGTCAGGACAATATTATGTTTGATGTTTGCAAGCATTAATAGCCCGTTTGCCTTCCGGTCCTCTGTAACAAGACATAGGCCATTTTTTATGGCATCGCCGCTATTTTTTATTTTAACCTCTTTGCCTTCTATGAATATCTTTCCTGATTTTATAGGGTATTCCCCAAAAAGTGCGCTCAATGTCTCAGTCCTTCCGGCTCCTACCAAGCCTACAAGTCCTAAAACCTCGTTCTTTTTCAAACTGAAGCTGACATTTTCTATCAGATTTTTATTTTTTATCTTGGGGTGTTCGACCGTTAAATTCTCAACTCGAAGTACTTCTTCGCCGGTCTGTACATTTCTTGCCGGGTACATACTTGTGATAGTACGCCCAACCATGTCTGTTACAATTTTATTTTCATTATACTGATTGCGTTCATATGTGGCTATATTTGCACCATCACGCAATATAACAACCCTGTCTGTAATTTCTATTATTTCTTCCAGTTTATGCGTAACAAAAATTATGCTCCTGCCACCTGCCTTAAACTCCCTTACTATCTTAAAAAGATTGTCAACATCATCTTTGGCCAAAGCAGTAGTCGGTTCATCAAGTATCAGTATATGCGGATCCCATGAGAGAGCCCTCGCAATCATCAATAATTGTTTTTGGCCGATGCTCAGCATCCTTACCCGTGTTTTGACATCAAGGTTTATTTTTTCATGTTTTAAAAAATCAGACGCTCTTTTTTCAATTTCACCCGGTTTTAAGAATGCGCTTTTTAATTCGGTTAAATGACCGACAAATATATTTTCTGCAACAGTAAGGTCTTCCATGACGTTGATTTCCTGCGGTACAAAACCTATGCCCTTAATCAGTGCGTCATGGGGGGAATGAAGATGAACTTCTTCTCCATTTACCAATATTTTCCCTTCATAAGTACCTGAAACATATATTCCATTAATGACCTTAAGTATTGTGGATTTTCCTGCGCCGTTTTCCCCGATAAGTCCCAGTATTTCGCCACTTTTGACACTCATGGATACATTATTTAATGCCCTCACGGCTATAAAATCCTTTGTTATGTTTTGCGCCTCCAATACATTATGCGCCATGACCATGTCTCTCCTCTCAGAATATGTCTTCGCAGCGGGTTTTAAGTAAAACCCGCTGCTAAGACTCATTTCTACAGATTAAAGTTTATTTTAAAATCAACAATAATCTATTTAACGTTTGCCATACCTTTATCTACTGTATCATTTATTGCAATATAATCAGCAACCTTGTCTTTAGTTACAAGTGGAGCAGGCATTATATTATCAAACGGAACGGTTCCGCCACGAAGAATAGTGTCCAGCATTTCAGCGCATTTTGCGAATTCCTGGAATAAAGGCTGAGCGACAACAGCATATATTTCTCCGTTCTTTACAAGGTCAAGATTCACACGGCTGTAGTCCATTGCTATTGCGCAGATTTTCTTGCCAGTGTTCTTCTGTGCGCCTGCCCATGTGGAAGGTCCTGCACCGGTTGTTGAGAATGCGCCTGTAATATCAGGGTTAGCCTGAATAATGGCAGTTGCTTTCTGGATTGCTGTAGGGGTATCAAAACCCTCTTCAGCAGGATCAAGGACCTTAACATCCTTGAAATTATCTTTCATTGTTTTAATGAATGAATTGGCAGCCAAGTCTTCAGTAGGGTTGAAGCTTCCTTCAGTTACTGCTACTGTACCTTTTCCGCCTACCTGCTGGCCGATAGCCATGGCAGCATCTTTACCGTATTGGATAGCTGAACATGCAGCCCAGGCTGTAAGGCCCTTATATGTTGCCACCAAATCGCCCTGAACTGCTGTGTGCCCGGTTACAACAGGTATACCCTGATCAGAATATTTCTTTATATATTGTGCTGTATCCTCACCGAAAATATACTGGCATAGACCCTGTACCTTATGCTGTGCCATACCAGCATCCAGAAGACCGTACTGCTTGGTAGCATCTGCTTCATCAGGGGCAAATAATAATGGTTCATAGCCAAGCTCTGTTGCCCTTACCAGGAATCCGGCGATCATAATCCTGACTACCGGATGTACCTTCAGGAATATACCTAAAGCTATCGGATGATCTTTAGGATTATACGCAGCAGCAGTTGTTGCTGCTCCTGCAGCTGCAGTTGTGGTTGTAGTTGCTGCTTTGCAACCTGTGCCGGCGAAAACCAGCGGAATTGCGATAAGCAAAACCAATAATATTGACAGAAATCTTTTCATTTTGTTCTCCTTTAATGATTGTAATGATTTTATAAAATTTGACATTTATTCACCTCCTTTTTTTAAGCGTTCATCCCTTAGTACTTTATAAAAGCCTTATAATATTTTAATAGAATTTACTATTTAATACTATTTAAAAAAAGATTTTATAAAAATAATAAGAGTTGTTAAAAATGGTTAATTCAGTTGACAATCCTCCCGCTTTAGGTTTAACCACCGGTTATGTCAAGCTTCAAATAAAGATAAAGAAACTATAAAATATTCTTTATTAAAATAAAAAAATATATATTGCCAAACACTTATACTTAATACCTGGGTAACCCAGTTACTCAATTATTCTATTCCTTTATTTCAAAATGTCAATTGTTTGCACAGCACATAACTAAAAATGCCTGCCTTTTCCAGAATCAGCGCCTTATTTTTGGCTATATTGGCTATACACCCAGTATCGCTTTTTAATGAAAAATGTCTGCGGTTTTTTTGAGTGGACGGGACCTTTTATCTATCTGCCTGCCCCTCTTCATAATATCTCCTGCCGTATAGAAAATAACTTATGATTTTCCAAATATTCTATATCTGAAATTGTAAATTGTCAACAATGTAACAATTTATATATATTCTACCTGTAAATGTCCGCTGCTTCATACATCGTAATAATATTTTCCGGAGGTGTGTCTTCCTGAATGTTATGTCCGGGGCCAAATACATATCCGCTTCTGCCCATAACACTCATCATGCGTTTTGTTTCCGCCTCTATTTCCTGGCTTGTTCCTCTGGGCAATACGTACTGTTCATCCATTCCTCCCCAAAAAGCAGCTCTGCCTCGATATTTTTGCATCAATAGCTCCGGCGACATACATGCTGCTTTTGTCTGAAGAGGATTGAAAATATCCACGCCTGCATCTATAAGATCGTCCATTAAGGGCTCAATAGCGCCGCAGCTGTGAAGCATTATCTTTATATCTGCTTTTTCGTGTATGAAGGAAAATATTTTTTTGTGATAAGGTTTTATGACTGTCCTGTAAGTCTCTGTAGACATCTGGGGCCTGTCCTGCATCCCAAGATCGTCAGCATAACCTATTGCCGCGGCATATTTTCCTACCTCATCCAGATAGTTATTAAAAAATCTCTTCTGAAGATCTAAAAGCCTGTCATATAACTCAAAAAGAAATTTCTGGTTTAAAAGCAAATCACAACCCAGGTTTTCATAACCTCTTATTTTCTGCGATGTCTCATAGAACCCCGGCACCCCAAAATCTGCAAAAATTGCAAAATCAGTATTATTAAACATATCCCTGGCCCGTTGCCTTAAGCCGGCGTAAAGCTGCGGCATATCAGGATCAGGCATTATAAGATTATCCAGGTCACTGCTGTCAGGTGTATCTGCATAGGCCAGCGGGCTGTAATATACATCAAAATATTCATGGGGAAGCGCTTTTTTATACCTTATGCCAAAGCCTCCTTCATATTTATTGTCCTTAATGTCTGGCGGAATAACGTTCAATCCAACCCGCCTTACATCTGATCCGAATTTCTGCATTATTTCTTCACAGGGCTCCACAGTCCCCATAGTATAGTCGATAATATTGTCATTATCATCGCTTATACACAAATATTTTTTTAACTTCTTGTGCGCATTCAGATCCATGCATGTCACTATGGTTGCTCCAAGGTCCAGTGGTGTCTTGTCTGCATCCTTAAAATTAACCGCCCTTATTACCCGTTCCCTTGATTTCATTTACAGCTCCTAAGCTTATATCCAAGCCAATTATATCTCCCTCAATTTTTCTAATGAAGGATAAAGCTCCATATACATGGCTTTTTGTTTTTTATAACTTTCTGATACTTGCCTGTCCGGCTTATATTCCCTATTTATTTTTACGGTCTTTTGTACCGCATCCTGGTAATCCTTATAAACGCCGCTTGCCATGCCCGCAAGAATTGCAGCGCCTCTGCAAACTGACTGCGTACTTTCCATGGTGTAAAATGTCCTGCCTGTTATATCTGCGCGAAGCTGGACTGAAAACGGCCATCTTGCGTTTCCCCCGCTTATACGGATAAGGTCAAATTCGCCGCAGACTTGCATTAAAGCCCCAACATTAAGATCAAGTTCAAGGGCAAGGCCTTCATAAACTGCTTTAAAAAGCTTATGCCTTGAGATGTCAGGCGCTAACCCGTATATTGCGCCTCTTGCACGCATGTCCCAGTATGGATTGCATGAACCTATAAGATGCGGGGTAACACAGACCCCTGTCGGTCCAGCATCCATTTTTTGGGAAATGTATAGGTATTCCGAAATACCTTCTTTGGCAGCCTTTTGCCTATCCTCATAACAGAATTCATCGACAAACCAGCTTGTTATTACGCCTGCGGGAAAAAATGCAAGAGTGACATATTTGCCGTTTACAACATGGCAGTAAGAATTCAGGCTGTACTTATAAGCCATATCATTATTTTTAGGCGCGTCCGATATTGCCGCCAGGCATTCAAATGTACCGGCAGAATCTGAAACCTGGCCCTCTCCTATGGCACCGCAGCCTAAAGCTGCCAGCGGCTGGTCATGCCCGCCCACTACTGCCTTCACACCTTTTTTAAGACCCAGTATTTTTGCGATATTGTCATTTAATTTCCCTGCTGTTGTCCCTGAGGGCACACATTCCGGCATCATATTCTCACTTAAGCCCGCTTCTTTTAATATTTCACCTGACCAACTGTGCTTGTTGATATCAAATGCCATGGTCCTTGATGCAAGAGAGTAATCGATAAGAGGCGTCAGGCCTAATCTTCCAAGTATGTAATCCTGCGGGCTTAAAAACATGGCAGCTTTCGAAAAGACATCTGGCCTGTTGTTTTTAAGCCACAATATCTTATTGATGCTAAACATCGGGTGAAGAGGCACCCCGGTTATTTCATAAAGTTTTCTTTTGCCTAAACTATCTTCCCAGGATTTTGATTCCTTGTCTGCGCGGTTATCGGAATTCATCACTGCAGGATATACCGGTTTACAATCCTTATCGACAGGAATATATGTCTCGCCATGCGAGCCTGCACATATCGCCTCTATATCCGGAACTGCCGCTGAAATAGCTTTAATTACATTCACTGCAGCCAGCCACATTAATTCTGCATCTGCTTCTGCAGAATTTCCATCCCAAATTGTAGAATACGGCTCTTGCGCCTCTGCAACGACTTCACCGTTTTCATCAAAGGCAGCCCCCTTTATGCTGCTTGAGCCAAGGTCCAAACCGAGCAACGCCATAAATTCTTCCCCTTCGTTTCAGTCCAGTGTAAACATTATTTTAAAAAAGTACTCTTTTTTTTCTTCTATAAATTCCCTGAATACTTTTATTATATCGGTTATTGGAAAATGATGAGTTATCATTCCTTTTGTGCTTATCCTGCCCTCGCTCAAATATTTTATCATGTCCCTGTAATCCAGAGGCACATACATGGTGGTACCGGACAACCTTAGTTCATGCTGTACGAAATCAGGCAGATGCGGAATATTGTAATCCATCTGAAGTACTCCCACCATTACCACTCTCGAGCCTCTCTTTGCCATCAGTATTATCTCTTCAAGGATTTCGCCATTCTGCCCTACGCAATCAAAAAAGACATCCACTTCCCTGGTGCCGCCTATAAGCCGGACCAGGCCTTCAGTGATTTTTTCCTGCGCAACATTTATCACCCCGTCAGCGCCAAGCGACAGAGCAAGCTTGAGACGTTTTTCATCAATATCTGCAATATACACCCGTGAGGCCCCGAGTACTTTAACGCTTTGCATGGCAAATATGCCGATAGGGCCTGCACCTACTATAAGAACGGTATCGCCATTTTTGATTTCCCCCCTCTTTGCCGCATGGTAAGCCACACATGCCGGCTCTATCATCGCCGCATCATCGAAGGAAAGGTTATCAGGAATAGGTATGGCCATGACTGCGGGCATTACTATAAACTCACAATGCGCGCCGTCTGCTTCTGCCCCTGTGCATCTTAATTGTTCGCAGAAATTAAATGTCTCCGTTTTGCACTGGCTGCACTTTCCACAGACAAGATGAGGTATAACTGCCACCCTTTGGCCGATTGCCAGGCTTTTTACACCTTCTCCCAGTCCTGTTATCTCTCCTGAAAATTCATGCCCCATTACCAACGGATAACTGACATAAGGATGTTTGCCATAATAAATGATTGCATCAGAGCCGCACAGCCCAATGCGCCTGACTTTAATTAAAACCTCATCTTTGCCCGGTGAAGGAATGCCTTTGTAGCCTTCTTCCAATACCATCGGCCTTTTTAATGTCACACAATACATCCTGTCCTTGTCATTCATGGCCTACGCTCCCCTGACTGCTTTAATTCCTAAGAATTTGCAGAACATTTCCAGCGCATCTGCCACTTTCGGGTCATGGATCAAGGTACCGTGATGGATTATGCCGTTTTCTATCATCTTGTTTTCCCAGTCAAAAACATCGTTGACTTTCACCCATCCGTATGCGCCTCTTACAAAAGGCTCTGTGTCAATGATTTCGCCGGTACCAAAAAACATCGTGTACTCTCCCTCGTACTCCACCATCCTGGCGCATGTGACCGGACCAAATTTAAGCTTGAATTCCAGCGCCCCATGGCAGGTAGGGCACCACTGTATCAGGCGCTCATTCCTTACGAGCTTGGATTTACAGGACTCTTCCCTCAGGCTGGGCGCAGCATTTCCGCAGTGCCAAGCAAGCCATATATTTTCCTTTGTTGGATGCAGGTCTGTCCAATCTATAAAATCCGGTATTGCCTCACCAAGCGCCGCACAATAAATTGCCCACATAGTGGCTGCGCCAAGCAGGTCGACCTCACAGGCAGTTATAATACCTTTGTCGTTTAGCCGCCCGAAAGTGGAGCATGCAGATATGCCATATATTTCCTGTATCCTTGTCCAGCAGTTTACAGCCATTGCAGACACACCCAGCTCCTTTTGTATATTCATCAGGGAAAGTTCATACCTTGCCTGGGTTATTATATCTTTGTCTGTATATCCATCCGATATCTCACCTGCCCCTTTTCTTATTTCCTCAGCTATTTTTAACACCACAGGATCGGTTGGCGACACTTCATCGAGCTTTTTAAAAGCTGTTGCAAGATCCATCGGGATAACCATCTGGGAAAATTTGCGCTGCATATTTTCTTCACTCCAGAACTGTGATTCAAAGAGCTGGGGCCTTGTGCCTATCTGCCCAAACCTTGCGCCCTTAAACCTGCTTACCGCGCTTACAGCCCTGACAAATATGCTTAACCTATCCGTAAAATAAGCATCTTCCGGATTACAGGTATTTATATGAACGAATGTAAAACCCCTGCGCTTGATTGATGAACAGGTCATAAACTGTCCGCACCAGGTATCCGTTAAGCGTACACCCTCGGCGGTATAGGGGCCGCTTCTTGTGCAAAAATGCAGTATCGGCATATTTTTATTTGGTAGACCGTTTAAAAAAGCTCCAACAGCAACTTCCATGCCAAATGTCATATTGCCGATAATAAGGCCCTGCACTCCCTCGGCAAGAAAATATTTCAAAACTTTATCGGCGTCGCCTATGTCATTTACACAACCGTTACCGGTCATTTCTTTTGAAGGAACAACGAGTTCAATGCCGGGAATCTTTTCAAGGACGGCCACACATCTGTCACGTATTTTATAGGCCCACTTGCCATAAATATCATTGCCGTCCCAGGAATCCCAGTTTGAAGGTATAAAGCCGATTTTTGTTTTAAACATATTTTCCTCCTTACAAATACAGTAACCTTTTTATATATTAAGCTTTTACTAATCTATTTGGATTGGATAGTTCCCGTATTGTCTTACAGTCTCCAGCATTTGCATATAATTATCATATGGCACGTCGCTGTGTATGGTATTGCTGGAAGATACTATATGCCCTCCACCCGGGGATGCAGTCTTTATTGCCCTGAGTGTATCTTTGATAACATCCTCTTTAGCGCCCAGATGCAGGACACGCCCGCAATCCACGTTTCCCATTAAAAGCACCTTATCGCCATATTTTTCCTTCACCCATTTAAGATCCATTCCCGCTTCAGGATCAATACTGTGATATCCGTCAAATCCTGACTCAAGAAGAAACTCATCTGCAAAACTTGTAATGTTTCCGTCAGTATGCCTTAAGTAGTACATGCCGTGCTTATGCACCGCATCTGCAAGCTTTTTAAACCTTGGCGCATAATATTTCATATAGTCTTTGGGTGAAAAGAGCGGGCCAAGGTTTCCGGCAAGGTCCTCCCCGTCAAATATTGCGTCAGCTCCCATTGAGGCATATTTTTCAATAAATTTTAAGCCTTTTCTAACACGATAATCCAGATATCTTTCCACCAAATCACCGCGGAATGCCATTGCCTCCAAAAAATATCTGCCAATCGCCCCCATGCTCATCGGGGGGAAATCCACCTCAACTACAGCCATGACAAATTTTCTTCCGGCGCACTTCTGTATTATGTACTCAGCCTGGCTCCAGTTATACTTTTGTAAATCTATATCATCTTTTTCCAGGATATTGACAAAACGCTCAAATTCCGCGAGCCCGCCCCTGTGAAAATTTGAATCGGCTGTATGGAAAAGATCAGTCTTTCTGTCAAAATGAACTATCGAAAACATACTGTTTTTTTTGTCATCAAAACGCCATGTCGTCTCATCCAAGGCTACCGGTATAGCGAAATTTTTAAGTGGCGGGCGTTCTATAAGAACGGTGTCAAGCTCCAGTTTATCGTAAAGCTCAACAACGTCTATAGCTTCCTGCAGGAAAAATTCTTCCCCCCTGCCATCTATAAGCATATTGTTTAAAACACCGCATCTTATAAATCCGCTCCAACCGGTATAGGCAAGCCTGCCAAGTACCTTTGATGCAACGGGAGAATTTATATATAATTCGGAGACCGGCACCCTGTCTGCTTCCATATGTAAAAATGCCGTTAATACTCTTTCCCTGCTGTTCAAGTCAAGAATCCCCTTTTTGCACCTTACCGGGTTTTTAAAAAAATAAATTTAAAAATATATTATATTGCCGATGATTTATATGGTTTACTATAAATTAAAGACCACTTTAATTTTTGATTTATTGGCACAATTTCTACTAAATATTTCCTTTAAAAATAAAAATGGTAAAAATTTGTTTGTTTGTAATAAGTACTAACTATTATATTTAAAATGATTTATTTGTCAATTAATTTAATTTTTTTAAATAAATTTTCAAATACTTGTGTTTTAAGTATTTATACTGTTATAATTAGTTTTGGTAAATTACAAACTAAATAATAATATTATATACCTTACTGAATAGTCCATTATTTTAGAAATAATTATATTTCTTCAGCATGAATTATTTTGGAATTTAAAATTCTTGCCAATTATTCAACAAGGGCTAATTAAAAAATAAATTACAAACCAAATAGCAATCAAAACAAAAAATAATGCTGCTTTTTGATAAAAAAAATAATCTTATAAAGGATTTAAACAGGACAAGAATATTAAAATATATCTGGGATAATGCCCCAATTGACAGGGCTAAAGTCTCAAAAGAACTGGGCCTTAGCAGAACAACCCTTACAATAGTTGCAAAAGAGCTTATTGAAAATAAAATACTTGAAGAAACCGGATACGGCGATTCTACAAGGGAGGGTGGCAAAAAACCCATTCTGTTAAACTTCAGGGATGATTTGGGCTTTATCATAGGAATTACGGTGGGGATAAAAAAAATTAAAGTCACCCTTGGCAATATTAAGGCTCAGTTTTTAAATGAACTGGAAACTGACAGGGCTGCTGATGAAAAACCTGAAGAAACATTAAAAAAAATCTCCAGCCTTATTAAAAAGCTGGACGTTTATAAAACCGGCAAAATATTGGGAATAGGTATCGGCATTCCCGGAATCATCGACCATATAAATGGAATAGTAAAATTTTCTCCCAATTTAAAAGGCTGGGAAAATGTAAAAGTTAAAAAATATATTGAAGACGAATTTCCGGGCACAAGGTGCTATATCGACAGGGAAACAAACCTGCAGATATTTGCAGAAAAATGGTTCGGTCAGATAAATTCAAAAAACTTTATCACCATAGAGACAGGCATCGGAATCGGGATTGGAATAATCATAAATGATATGATCTACAGGGGGAATAATGATGCAGCTGGAGAGTTCGGGCATACAACTATCGTCCCCCAGGGAAGCGAGTGCGATTGCGGCAATTACGGATGCTGGGAAACTGTGGCTACAGTAAGAAGCTTCATAAACAAAGCCAGAAACGGAATTGAAAAAGGTACCCGGACAAAATTACCGGATTACTATATAGGTGGAATCCTGACTTTTGAATCAATAGTAAACGCATACCTGGAGGGAGATGAATTTTCAAAAGAAATACTGGAAGAATATGCTTACTGGCTGGGTGTAGGCATTGCAAATATCGTAAATGTTTTTGACCCTGAATTAATAATAATATACGGCAGCGCTTCCCAACTGGGAGATAAGGGGATTAAAATCATTAAAAATATAATTGCCTCCAATGCGCTCCCCAGGGTGAAAAGAAACATTGAGGTTAAATATTCACGTTTTGGAAAGGAAGCAAGGATTACCGGGGCTTTCGGTCTTGTAATTAAAAATATCTTATCCATTCCTGACGAATATATAATATAGAATCAAACGTTTATATACGATCCGTCAATAACAATATCCTGGCCCACCATAAAATCAGAGGTCTCTGATGCCAGGTAAATGAGCGCCCCTTTAAGATCTTCAACACTGGCAGCTTTGGCGATAGGGGCCTTATCTGTAAATATAGGCAATACCTCTTTAACAAAACCCTCTGTCATTGTTACGCCCGGGCTTATGCTGTTTACCCTGATGCCATGTTTTATCCATTCAACGGCAAGGCACTTTGTAAGATGAATGATGCCGGCTTTGGAGACACTGTAGACTGACTGGAACTGCGGCCACACCCTGTACCCGCAAATGGAAGCTATATTTATAATTTTTCCATATCCTTTTGGAATCATTGCTTTTGCTTCAGCTTGGGCGCAAAAAAATGTCCCGCGCAGGTTAACATCAAACGTCCAGTCCCAATCTTCCTGGGTCACTTCAAGCGCATCCTGCAATTTTGACACACCGGCATTATTTACGGCAATATCCAGTCTTCCCCAGTTACTTATTACTCGGTCAACCATTTGTATTGAATCCTCCCTTAGCTTTATATCCGCTTTTATGGGAATTGACTTTCTTCCCAGGGCAATTATTTCCTCTGAAACTTTTATGGCATTTTCAATATTTATATCTGCAATTGCAACATCTGCACCGGCTTCGGCGAGGGCAAGAGCAAAAGCTTTTCCAAGCCCTTGCCCTGCGCCGGTGACAAGCGCTTTTTTACCGTCAAGTTTCATTCTTTCAATAATATTCATTAATGTTTCCTTTTTTTAATATCCTGCAAAACAGGTTTTAAATATTTCTTTTTTCTTTTATTTCTTTTTTCTTTTATTTCTTTTTTCTTTTATTTCTTTTATTTCTTTTGTTTATTTAGTCAGGTCATGGGCGCATGGTTTTTAAAGATAATCATTTCAATGCATATACGTACTTGTGGCCCCGCCATCAACAGTGCACATGGAACCGGTAACGAATAAAGACTCGTCGGACGCCAAGAAAAGAGCTGCATTTGCAATATCTTCGGGTTTCCCATATTTTCCCAATGGAAATGTTTTAAGAAACTTGTCTTCATCAAAACCGGGGACACTTTTTGTGCTTTCCTCAAACATAGGAGTTTCAATGTGGGTCGGGACTATGCAATTTACCCTTATATTAAATGAGCCATATTCGGCAGCCATGGATCTTGTAATGGCAACAATGGCGCCTTTTGAGGCAGTATAAGCGTCACACCCGGGAATTCCCAGAACTGCAGCGCTTGAAGCCGTATTGATAACAGAACCGCCGCCGCTTTTTATTATTTCAGGAATGGCATACTTACAGCAAAGATATGTACTTTTTAAATTGATATCTATGATTTTATCCCATATAGCTTCATCAATATCAGTGATGTGCCCATCTCTGTTTTTCCAGAATACCCCTGCATTATTATACAGGATATGCAGTTTGCCAAATTCCCTAATTGACCTGTCGACAAGATTTAAGACATCTTCTTTTTTTGAAACATCTGTTTTTATAAAAATTGCCTTGCCGCCATTTCCAATAATTTCAGATTTGGTTTTCTGGCCGCCTTCTTCATCAATATCAGCAATTACAACATTTGAACCTTCCTTTGAAAACAGCAGAGCAGATGCCCGGCCTATTCCCCTAGCCGCTCCTGTTATTAAAGAAACCTTGCCTTTAAGCCTCACTTTTACACATCCTTTCAAATAAAAATCATCCGCATAAGTGATATTTTTTTGAAGAATTTGATAAGTCATGGATTTACCATTTTAACAGTATTCTCAACAAGGTTTTCCACATCCAGACCCTGGTATCTGTATTGGAATTCAGTGTCAGCAGATAATCCATATTTTGAAACGCCCATTTTTTTAAAATTGCAGTTTAGTTTGTTTTCGGCTATAAAGGAGCCTATCATTATCCCAAGCCCGGTATTTATATTATGGTCCTCATATACGACTATATTTTTGGTTTCATTAACGGCATTTAAGAGCTTTTTATCGTCAAGCTTGGGAACAGAGCTTACATTCAGAATCCCTATTTTAAGCCCGTGTTTATCCTTAAGGATTTCTGCTGCTTCGAGTGCCCTGAAAGCCATGTGCCCATAAGTTATAATAACTGCGTCAGTCCCTTTTTTCAGCCAGTCTGATTTGCCATACTCAAAAACATAATCCTTCCCAAAAAAAGGCTTCGCTCCACCGGCGGAAAGAACAGGTATTTTTGACCTGTTTAAAACCATCAGGAAATTACCGTGAGTGGTAGATATATAATTGGTAATATGTATCGTCTGGTTTGAATCGGCCGGTATGACAATCTTAAAATTAAAAAGATTTGAGATCAGGCTTATATAATCCAGGCAATGGTGGGATTTCCCATCCTCACCTACTTCAAGGCCATTATGGGTGCAAACAAGTTTTAGGGAAGTATCGTTAATGTCATTTAACCTTAGCTGGTTATACACCTCGTCTATTCCAAAAACAGCAAAGTCGGCAAAAAAAGTAAGAAAACCTGTTTTGCTTATGGCACCTGCAACAGCAGCGGCATTATGTTCAGCGATGCCAGCCTGGATAAAATTTCCTGGAAACTCTTTTTCAAATAAATCAGTCTTTACGGATACTTTAAGGTCGCAGTCTATGGCAATAACAGGCGGCCTGTTTTTTCCGGACATATTGTCTCTGCCGATTTTTAAGAGAGCGGCGCCAAAAGCATCCCTGTTGGATATCTTCTGACCTGTTTTGTATTCCTCTGAAAAGCTTGCTCTTATACTTTCTTCTATATTTTTATTCCCGGATTTTTGGATTTTGGATTTGTTGTTTTCAAATGTTACAGAGCCCCATTTCAGGGCATAATCCCTGCGTTTTGCATAAATGGTTTCTTTCCCTATGTCTTTGTAATCAGCCATCAGGCCGGGCTCGATGTCGAATTTCTTTAATGCTTCACTGTATTGTTCGGGTGAAAGACACAAACCATGGCCCTCATACCTGTTTTCATACCCTTCCAGGCCTTTGCACATTGTTGTTTCTGCGATAATGCAGGTCGGTTTTGTGGCATTAAAATAAGACTCTCTTATGGTTTTATACAGCTTTTCAAAATCGTGGCCATCGGTTTTAACAACATCCCATCCGCCATTAATATAATTCCCTTCTATATTATTTTGCATAATATTATCCGAACTGTCTGTGGCCTGCATCCTGTTGCAGTCAACAATTACCGTAAGATTATTTAAGTTGTATTTGTTGGCAAACCTTATGGCCTCTGCAATCTGGCCCTTCTGCTGTTCGCCGTCACCCATTATGACAAATACCCTGTTTTTAATACCCTGCTTTTTGGAAACCAGCGCATACCCACACCCCAGGGAAAGGCCCTGGCCAAGATCGCCGGTGCTCCATTCAATGCCGGGGACCTTATTGCCTAACTGGCCCTCAAAAATACTGCCGCCGCTCCTGAAATTAAATATGGCGTCATCCAGGTCAAAAAACCCGTTTATTCCAAGGGCCACGTATGCGGCCGCGGATGTGTGGCCAATGCTTATGATAATTATGTCCCTGTCCGGCGCTTTAATTTTTTCCCTGCCCGTATTGGTACACAGCCATAAAAGCAGGTAGATGTCTATGGTTGAAAAAGAACCGCCAAGATGGCCAGTGCCGCTGATCGTTGTCATTTTTAAAATATCCAGCCTTGCCAGTTCTGAAAGTTCTTCAAAGGAGCTGACATCAGGCTTTTGGATGCTGCTGTTTTCAAAATTCTTATATTTTGCCAATCTGCCAAGCAACTGCCTGTATTTTTCATTTTTGTTCATATTACTGTGGCCTAATGTTGTATGTTTGTATTGCGTATTAGCTATAATATATAAACTCAAATTTTTGTCAATTTATTTAAAGTAACCAAGTTTTATATCAATTTATATCAATTTTTTAATATCTATGACCGCTAAATTGGTAATATTTGTTTTTTTTGCATTATAAAAAAATTTTTTACTGAATGACTCGAATTCAGTAAAATCAGTCATTTAAATTAAGCTTAAATTTCATTGCAGCAAAAGAAAAGCCCTGACTCGCCAGGGCTTTTCTTTTATTTCTCTTTTGCTCTCTTTTCAGGAGAACCGGTATCTCCACATATTTTTAACAGACATTTTTAGTGGCCCATACTTAATCTGGACCACCAACTGTAAAGGTAAGCTGAGATTGTGCCAGGATTGATTCAGATAAATCCTGATATCATACCTTCAGAATCAGACCATCAGAACCATAACATCAGTTTGTGATTGCCTGAGCATCCCCCCATTGCGTTATTGAATTATCCAATGAATATTTATATAGATTTACTATTTCAACAGCGCAACCGGATTGCGGCGGGGTTATTACAACAAAAGTCATTGTCGGATAACCGGATGCATTATCTATCCAGGTTCCGGAATTAGCATAAATTGTTTTCTGTTTCTTAAGATTAGTGTCAGGCAATATAATTGCGCCATGCGTGTGACCAAACACAACTATTCTCTTGGTTGCATCTTTATCAAAGTATTGAAGCTTTGCCTGGACATCAGTGAAATCGTAGTCGTTTGCTTTTGCAATTGCTTCAATTGCAGAAGTTTTTACTTTCACTCCATTTAATGTCTGCCTTTTGTCCCAGTTATCCTGTAGTCCTTTATACAAATTCACATCAATTAATCCACCTGGTGAATTTTGATAAGGAATTAAATCATTTATTGCATAATCCTGTGTGTATCCGTCAATGTTTGTTTTAATGGCCTTATCGGAAAATTTTTCGTTTACAGGCAAACCGGACAGAAGTCCTTTCCAGCTCTGATTATATACATAATACCCATACTGGCTTACATTATTTTTATCAGCAGTTACATCAACAAAAACATTGCTTGATTTCGGGAAACCTTCAACAACCGACGAGGTCGCTATTCTTGTGAAAAAATAACCCGGCGGCAGTATAGAAGAATTATTTTTAGTTATATCCCTGTTTGAAATTTGATCAGGCGCACAGAAAATATTGTATTTGTGCCCATGTTCAATGATTATCTCCGAATTGGCTCCGGTAATATATTCACCCAATCCCTGTACATCACCTCTTTTTTGGTTTATGCCGGGTAAAATCCTTTCGAGGTCTGCTTCCGTCAGCAGCAGATCGTGATTTCCCGGCACATAGGTTACTTTTATCTGGCCGGCAGTAATGATTGCGTTTATGGCATCCATCACATCCTGGTTGTTTGCGCCCACCGAATCAAAAAAGGTAGATTGTGAGTCAGGCAATACATAATCCATAGGCACAAACCAACCGTCCAGCAAATCCCCTGCTATAACAAGTTCTGCTACATTGGGTGAATTTTTAATTTGAACCAAAAAATCTACCAGTGCCGGCCTGTTCTGCTTGGTCTCTGTAAAAGCATCGTCTACTCCTAAATGTATATCGCTTATAACAACGATTTGTGAACGGGTATTTTTTAATGCAGCATTACCGGCAAGATTGAGTGTATAGTTGGTAGCAAAATAGCCTGTAAAGTCATTTTCCAGAGCCAGGCCCGTTGTTGATTTTAAAGCATTGCTTACTACTATTTTATACTCCTGGCCCTCGGCAAATTTTTCAACATTCGCGGTGTTGATATCGAGGAGATTAGGATTATCCGGGTTAATCTTTGCCACGCATTGTAGTTTGACCGGATTGCCGCCGGTATCTATCTGGTAAAGAGCAACTGCGGTGGCAATAGTGCCCGGATTCAGCGGTTCACTGAACGTAAAGGTGACCGTTTGAACGGAATCATTGACCGGCGGATTCCCTGCGTCAGCTGACATGGAAATATTTGCTTCTGTAGTCATTACTGTTTCGGCAGCCTTCACAGATGTAGCCTGCGCGGGAGAACACGCAGTCAGCATAAAAATCAATAGCAGTAATGTAACGACACTTACAAGCCCTTTATTTTTCATATCTCAACTCTTTTCTGTAATCTATATATTTAACAGCAATATCGGTTGAATTTTGATTTTACTTTAATTATTGCCTAATTAATAAGTGATAAAAGGTACAAACTTATGAAATTTTTAAGATTGATTCAAACAAATAATTAATTATTTTCTGTTGAACAATTGGCTAAAAAGCTAAGATTAAAAAGTTTTCATGCTTAATTTTAACAACTGATTCAATAAAAAATGAATCATACGGTGAAACAAATTAATAATTAATGTGGAAGAACGCAGAAATATCCTTAAAAAATGGAATTATCATTGACCCTAATAATTTAATCTAATCATTTAATCACTTAAATTACAGTTAAGTGACTACCCCGTTTTCGTCCACTTCTTTAACTGAGGCTGCTTTCCCTAGAGTGATATTTAAGTACCACTCATATGATGAGCTGGCTTTTACAACACTGTTTTGCCCTCGGGCCGCAGCAAAATCGGGCCTGTCAAAAGATGCGCTGCAGGGTTCAAGAAAAAGGTTATAGATATTCCTGAAGCTGCCCGGATTATGGAGTATTCCAAGATAAGGTATTTTCTGCGGTGGAAAGGAGAGTGCAAAAACACTGTTGTCAGGATATTGAGCCGCGCACCAGCCTTTTTTTAATGCATCTTTGAAATAATACTTCTCGCAATTATCTTCCCGGGTTCCCATAATAGAGGCATTTCTTTTGATTCCGCCTTTATCTGTAAATTCCGGCCATTCAAACTCTTCCCCGTATCTGCCTATCCGCCCGGTATTGGTAAATACTGAGATTGCTTTTTTTAAATCCCGGGGTACAAGTATTTTTACTCCCGGCTCGGCGTTAAGCATGGTATGCGCTGCCCATAAAAAATCCATATCAAACTGCGTATTGTTTATCACTTTGTAATCTATACGCAATACACTGTCAGAAAGAAAACGAATACGCTTTTCAAAAACATACGGCAGGCGAATACCGTAAAATGTAAAACGTACATCATCCTTGCCTGCCAGTATTTTTGCCTTAAGGTTCCATATCTCGCCGTGGTCCGCAAGCTTTATGCCTGCCCATGGTTCTTTTTGGTAGTAGCAGGTATCAATGGTCGGAAACATATCGTCAAGACCGCAGCACTCGGCGTCCACATATGAACCGTCAAACGGTACTGTCCTGTATTTTGGTTCGGGGCGCTGCACCATAAATTCTTTGGATGTTTTTTTATCAACTATGGAGGCGATATTACCGCCAAAATCCGGCAGGAATTTAAAAGCAAGCAAACTGCTTTCCATTACAATTGCTTTTTGGTCCTTGTAGCTGCCTTCATAAATTTTAAAACCCATATAAAGCCTCCTTTTTTATTTAATCTTTCACCGGCCCTGTCAACTTTTAGCGCCTTCAGCCTATTTCTTCAGCGCGCCTTATTTCCTGCCCTAAATCTTTAAAAGTATTTTTATCCTTGATGCGCTGTTTGTTTTAAGTTCAATAAGCGCTTTTTCTGCATCTGCCAGCGGTATCACCTGAGTGATCATCGGGGTAAAATCCACTTTGCTGGCTTCCATCATGCTTATAACCACGGTACCCATACTGGGGCTCCCGCCCACCGGGACAAGGTGTATACATCTTATAATCATCAAATCCAGGTTTAGCCCGTCTACTGGTTTTTCATAAAAAGCGACACAGGACACCCTGGCGCCGTAATTGGACATCCTGACAGCTTCCTTTAGCATATCCACAGAGCCGGAGGCTTCTATGACTACATCTGCGCCCTGCCCACCGGTAAGTTCCATCACCCTCTGGTGCAAGTCCTCTTTTGTGGTGTTTATAGTCTCATCAGCGCCGAATTTCTTTCCTATTTCCAGTTTAAAGTCTTTCCTGCCGACAAGAATGACCTTCTTTGCCCCGGAGAGCATTGCAAACGGAACAGCGCCCAGACCAATCGGACCTGTGCCGATTATTACCACATTGTCCCCGATTTTTATATTGCTCTTCTTGACAGAATAAAGTCCTGTAGCAACAGGCTCGACCATTGAGCCCTGTTCAAATGAAACGTTTCCGGGAAGCGCAAATACATGCCTTTCAGGCATAACGGCATATTCTGCATAACCCCCGTCCTGGGCAACTATTGTGCCTACGGCTTTCATTTTCAAACAGAAAAGATAGTCGCCTGCCAGGCACCTGTCGCATATTCCGCAGGATATGCCCGTATCGCATACGACTCTGTCGCCGATTTTAAACTTGCTGACTCTCTTGCCGACAGCTTCAATGACACCGGAATATTCATGCCCAAATGTCATAGGCACGTTTATCAGCCCGGCTTCCCAGAAACTGCTTTCGCCCGAGTAAATAGCCTGGTCGGTCCCGCATACCCCGCAGTATTTAACACGAATAAGAACCTCATTTTCCATAAGTTCCGGGATTTCCACTTCCATCCACCTTAAATCTTTTATTCCGTATAGCCTTTGCGCCATCATTTTCATAAATAACCTCCAGGAAATCTGTTTGTTTTGTAAAAAATATTCTTAATATGCTGTGCAGCCTCCGTCAACAGCCAGAAGATGTCCTGTCACATAAGTAGATGCATCAGAAGACAGGAATATGCATGCGCCTACTATCTCTTCGGGCTTTGCAAAACGGCCAATGGGAAATCTCTTTAGCATGTCTTCACCATATGCGGGGTTTTCGTCTATACATTGCTTTAAAAGCGGTGTTTCAAATGTGCCGGGAAGTACTGCATTGACCCTGATTCCCCTCTTTGCCCATTCACATGCGGCAGTTTTTGTAAACATCGCAACTCCTCCCTTGCTGGAACAATAGGCTGCGCTTAAAGGTATTGCCACCACGCTGCCAAGAGAACCGAAGTTTACTATTGAACCATTGCCTTTTTTAAGCATTTCAACTGCTGCATATTTTGTAAATAAAAAAGTGCCTTTTAGATTTACGCCAAGTACAATATCCCATGCGTTCTCATCAAACTCCTCCAAAGGCATTCGCCTTGTTATACCTGCACAATTTACAAGCACATCCACGCCGCCAAATTCCTTTGCCGCTATCTCAACCGCTGCCCTGGCTTCTTCCGCATTAGTGACATCTGCCTTTACAGCGAGCGCCCTGTAGCCGAAATCTGCAAGTTCCTCAGCAAGTTCTTGTACGGCTTCCAAATTGCTGTCTACCAATACGAGATTTGCACCCGCCATTGCAAATCCCTTTGACACTGCCATGCCTAGCCCGCTGCCAGAGCCTGTTATTATTGCTGATTTGCCTTCCAGGCTGAATTGCTTTAGCGACGGATATGCCGAGAATCTCTCATTTGTCAGTTCCATATTTTTACCTTGCCTTTTGCTAAATATCTGAAATTTATTTTTTGCCTTACTTCTTTCATAACCGGTTTTTCTTCTTATATCAATGCACCGCATTTAAAAATCTTAAAATAAAATACAT
>Ga0182021_10002532_pt1 | contig 21327 bp, 17 predicted proteins | sample 612E3MmetaG_FD_120493 | JGI IMG/M metagenome (GOLD analysis project Ga0182021, IMG submission 120493) | Permafrost microbial communities from Stordalen Mire, Sweden - 612E3M metaG (Illumina Assembly) | ecosystem: Environmental > Terrestrial > Soil > Wetlands > Permafrost | place: Sweden... | reverse complement strand
GCGCCGCTCTTGCAGGCAAAGGCGCACAAGGGCTCCAGGCACTGTTCGCAGCGCAGCGCTTCGATGCCGTCGCTGCCGGAGGCCACCACCACGCGCCTTATGGGTAAACACTCCTCGGCGATGGCGGCTTCCAGAGCTTGGCTTACTTCCAGGGTGGGGCGGACGCCCTCGTCCGCGCGCGACCCCCCGGTCGCGCTCTGGCGCGCGCTCTCGGAATGCGCCACCGAGCAGGCCAGCTCGCAACCGCGGCAAGCCAGGCAATGATCGCGATGGAAAACCAGCACGCGCCGCATATCATTCCTCCGGTGGTCTCAACTGGCTCCGCTCCTGGGCCTTGCCGCAGCCGAGCGCCGCCAGACCGGCCGGTTGCACGTAGTCGGACATCGCGCGCGACGCTCCCGATGCGCCCGAGCGCACCCCGTCCTGGTACATCATCGGCGCCAGGTTCAGCGCCTTCCGCTTGCTGTCGAGGTGCGCCAGAATGCCCCGCGCGGCCTCTTCAATATCGTTGGTAAAGAGGAAGCGACCGCCGGTTTCCCGTTCCACGTCCTGCTCCAGGTACTGGCGCACCACGCGGCTGCCGGCCACGCGCGGGACCGGCGTGAACGCCGTGAAGACCCCCGACGCCACGGCGTAGAGCCCGATGGTGATGGCCTTTTCACTCATGGCCTCGGGCGCCGCCGCGGCAATGGGCAACTCCGAAAGGTCGCCGCCGATGCCGCCCTCGGCCACCAGCGCCGAGCACACTAAGAGGATGCGCGAGTTATCCACGCAACTGCCCAGGTGCAGCACCGGCGGCACGCCCACCGCCGCGCACACCTCTTGCAGCCCCGGACCGGCATGTTCGAGGGCCGCTTCCGGCCGCAGAAGGCCGGCCTTGGCGCAGGCGATGGCGCTGCACCCGGTCTGCACCACCAGGACGTCTTGCGCCAGCAGGCGCCGCACCAGGGCCAGGTGATGACTGTCCTGACTGATGCGCGCCGTGTTGCAGCCCACCACGGCCACCACGCCGCGTATGCGGCCCGAAGCGATGGCGTCGATCAGCGGCCGGTATCCGGCGCGGAACCGCCCGCCCAGGTAGTGCGGCAGGTTCTCGTTGGTGAAGCCGGCCACCAGGTCCATGCGGTGGTGCGGGATGTGTACCCGCGCCGGGTCGCGCCGCCCGAAGGCTTCCACGGCGCGAGTGACAATCTCTCGCGCGGTTTTCCTGGCATCGTGCGCATCGAACCCGATGTGCTCCGCGCCCGGCACGTGCGCCTTGGCCGAAGTGGTGACCACCTTGGTGTGATGGCAGGCGGCCACTTGCGGCAGCGAAGGCATGACGCATTGCACATCCACCACCATCAGGTCCACAGCGCCGGTGAGCAGCGCCAGTTCCTGGTGGAGATAGTTGCCGGCGATCGGCATGCCCTGCCGCATCAGAATTTCGTTGGCCGTGCAGCAGATGCCGGCGATGTTGATGCCTTCGGCGCCGCCCGAGCGCGCCAGGGCGAGCATCTCTTTCTCCCGGCTGGCCGCCACCAGCATCTCGCTCAAGACCGGCTCATGGCCGTGCACCAGGATGTTGACCTGCTGGGCTTCCAGCACGCCCAGGTTGGCGCGCGAGCGTATGGCCATGGGCCCGCCGAACAGCACGTCCTGCACGGCGGTGGCGATCATGGAGCCGCCCCAGCCATCGGCCAGCGCGGCGCGCATGGCGGCGCGCAACAGCGCCACCGGGTCCGATTCCACGCCGTGATGAGTACGATGCAGCAGTTCGACAATTTCGCGGTCGATGCCGCGCGGCGCGATCCCGATCTTCTCCCAACGCCGCCGCTGCTCTTCGGGCGCGCGCCCCAGCGGAATCAGAGGGCCGTTCTGCAAGCCGAACTGCGCCGCCATGCGGGCGGCCAGATCCGCCGCCACCTGGCGCTCCCCTCGATTGGCGGATTCGACGCCCCACTCCGCCGCCAGCGTCAGCAAGCGCTCCACGTTGGCGATGGCGTATGCCGATGTGGAGCCGCTCTCGGCCGCGCCGCGGAACACCTCCACCACTTCGCGCCCGTGATCGCTGTGCGCCGCCGCGCCGCAGGCCACGGCGCGCGCCAGGTTTCGGGCCACGATCAGGTGCGCATCGGCGCCGCACGCCCCCACCTGCGCCCGCTCGCCGAACGGATCGATGCGGCACGGCCCCATGTAGCAGACGTCGCAGCACAGCCCGAGTTCGCCGAATCCGCAGAGCGGCTTCAGGTCGTCGTGACGGTCCCAGACGGTTTTGGCGCCCAGTTCCTCGGCGCGGATCAGCATCTCCCGCGCGGCGGGATCGGCGGATCGGTTCTGTGGATTCGGCATATCTTCAATCTCCAAGAAGTCCGGCAATGCGCAACATTTCCCGATGAAATGGCCGTTCGCGGTCGATCTCGCCCGCGCGGGCCTCCAGTTCCAAATCGCGGTCGGCGGGGAGGACGCCCAGGATTTCGGGCTCCCCCAGGTGCGCGCGCACGAAGTCCAAATCCGCGTCGCACGTAATCTTGTTGGCGATGGCGTACGTCTTCTTGACGCCCAGGTCGCGCCCCAGGGAAACCACGCGCGCCGCCGTTTCCAGGCTGGCCCATCCCGGTTCCACCACCACCAGCATGGCATCCACGCCCTCGGCCGTGCCGCGGCCCAGGTGCTCGATGCCCGCTTCCATATCCACCACAACGCGCTCGCTCTCGCCCAGCAGCAGGTGGTTCAGCACCTCGCGCAGCAGGATGTTCTCGGGACAGGCGCAGCCGCGTTTGCCGCGTTCGATGGTGCCCATGGTGAGCACGCGCACGCCGTCCACTTCGATGCCGAACTGCTCGGGAATGTCGTCCACGCGCGGGTTCATGCGCAGGAAGCCGCCCCATCCCTCGCCGCCGCCGACGCGCTCTTCGATCAACTGTTTCAATTGCACCAGCGGGGTGATGGGCGCGCCGCGATACCCCAGCGTTCCCGCCAGGTTGGCGTCGGGATCGGCATCCACCGCCACCACCCGGTAGCCAAGATCGCGCCACGAGCGCGCCAGGGATGCGGCCACGGTGGTTTTCCCCACGCCGCCCTTGCCGGTGACCGCCGCTTTCATGCGCGGACCTCCGGTGGGGTAGACGATCGGGTTTCGTCGTCTGCCAAGCTCAGTGCTGGAGCGATGGTTGACAGACCACAAAAGACGATGGTCTGTCCCACTTTTTTCATCCGCGCACCTCCCACGTGGCCAGCGCCGCCACCGCCCCGGAATCGGCACGCAACTTCAGCAGCGAGCCCCCGTTGGAATCGAGCTCCGCAACTTCGGGATCCTGCGGGACCATGAACACCTGCCGGAAACCAGCGCCCTCGACCTCGGCCTGCTCCACGGTGCACTGGTTCAGCACCAGGTCGGCCCGCGGCGGAGGGCCGCCGTGCATCTCCCGGTAAAGGTCCAACGAGCGCCGTACGGTCTCCGCCGCCATGCGCGAGCGGTTGGCCACGCACACCAGCACATCCGGGCGGCCGCTGGTGCGTCGCGAAAGGTGCTCGAGGCCGGCCTCGCAATCCACCAGTACATGGCGATAGGCGCGCGCCAGGCGGTCCAGATGATCGCGAATCAGGTTGTTGACGAAGCAGTAGCAGCCCTTCCCCTCGGGACGTCCCATGGTCAGCAGATCGAACCCGGCATTCTCCACCATGGCGCCTTCGGCTTCGAGGGCGAACCACTCGGCGGAGGACATCGACGGCGGCTTGCCCGCGCCCGTGCGCAATTCCTCGCGCATGTCGGCCAGCGTACGCCCTTCGGCAATCCCCAGCGCGTGGCCCAGGCAGTTGGACGGGTCGGCATCGATGGCCAACACGGGAGTCTCTCCGGATTCCAGCAGGCGCCGCAAGATCAGCGAAGCGACCGTGGTCTTCCCCACGCCGCCCTTGCCAATGACGGCGACGATCATGCGAACCCTTCCCGTTCCCGGACCAGGCACGACAATTCCACCAGCGCGTCCATCGTGCGCTCCGCCCTCTCGATGGTCTCCGTGGCCAGGCCGCAGGAAGGCGTGACGAGCGCCCGCTGGTAGAGCAGGGTGCGGTCGATGCCCTTCGACACCAGTTGTCCGATGCGATCGTCCAGCGCGGCCAGCAAGGTCCGCGGGCCCAGGCCGGCGCCGGAGCGCGACGGGGGCACGATGCCCCAGCTCAAGGTGCCGCCTCCGCGCAGAAACGCGTCCAGCTCGGCCGGGTAGAGCGAGAGGCCCTGAAAGAACTCGTAGGCGTCGAAGTTGATTACGTCCAGGGCCGTGCCCAACACCAGCGACCAATCCGTGTTGCCGCAACAATGCAGCCCGGCCAGCGCGCCTTCGCTGTGTATGGCCTCCACCGCGCCGTCGAGGGCCGCAATCACATCCTGCCGCGATACATTGACGAAGGCCGAGCCGAAGGAGCACAGGTACGGCTCGTCGAGCACCACTAGCGCGCCGTCCGCCGCTTGACGAAGCTGCCGGGCCATCCATCGGGCCTTCATCGCCATGCCCTGCACCGCCACTTCGTGGAGTTCGGGACTGTAGGCCAGCGCGCGTTTGTCCTGGTCGGTCACCGTCATGGCGAAGCTGAATGGACCGGTCACCTGTCCCTTCAACCAGCTCGGCCGGCCGGCGCCCAGGTCGGGGAGGCTTTCCAGGAACAGGTGCAAGCCCAACGCGTAGTCGCGGCCGATGGCGAAGCGGTCCACGTCCTGTTCCACCACCGCCTGGTAGAACGCCTCCAGTTGGCCTTCGAACCCATCGCCAGAGCTGAAATAGATGCGCCCGGAGGCGCGGTCCACTACCGCCCCCGGCAGACCTTCGGAGTACTGCACGTACATGCTCTCCAGCCAGTCCCTGGCCGGCAATTGCGGCCACGCGGGCAGCATCGCGAAACGGCTGAAGATGCCTTCGACGAGGGGTTGCGCGTCGGTGTGCGGAAAGCTCCCCACTAGCGAGGGTGCCGCGAAAAAGCGTGGATGCTGCATGCTGCTGCTCCTTGCGTCGGGTGAAAACCGCACGGCCTCCACGCCCTGCACGATTTCGGAGATCTGAACCTCTTGCTCTGAAGCTCAGTATAACTCGGAGACGCGCTTCTAGCGGGGGAACCCTAGACTACCCTAGAGTGCGCCGCCAGCTTTGATCGCCGCCGCTTCCACCGACACTCCGCGATCGCCCAACCCCACCACCGCGCCCTGGGCGTCGTAGAATTTCACCTGATAGTAAACCACGTGCGCCGGCAGGACCGGCAGCGTGATGGTGCAGGACTCGGCGCACGGCATCCGCGTATAGTTCTCCGTCTGTTCGTAGTAAAACGGAGTGGCATCGTTGACCGTGGCGGAGACCGCCACGCACGCCTCCCGGCGCGACGTGCAGTAGTATTTGGACGGCTCGCCCTGCTCCGTGTAGCCGAACTCAATGGCGGCGGAGGCGATGCGCTGACCCTGTGGCGCCGATATGGCGATGGGCGCGCGCACGAAGGTGGAACGGTCCACCGTGTCCTGCGCGCTGAGCGGAGGAAGCTTCGCCATCCAGACATTCACCTGGTCCGCGGGCGTCCCGGATATGACGCCGACATTGAACAGCGCCCAGGAAGCGTCGGGCAGCGATTTCGCGGTGGAATAGTAGAACATATCCTTAACACCCGCCAACCCGTGCGTGACCACCCGCGTGTGAGCGACGCTGTCCGCCGGCGTCGTGCCCAGATAGACCTGCGTCATCCCCTGCGCCCAGCTTCCGGCGTTTCCCAGGCACAAATCCCGAGTGGCGGGGTTGGGCCCGTCGCCGCCCGTGCAATAGAGGAACTTCACGCCGGGCGCGTTGATCAGGATATCCCCGGGCGCCGAGCCGGCCCGGCACTCACCGGCCACGTTGGCGACGCAATATTTGTAGGAGTCCGAAGGTTGATCCGAGAGCTGGCTGCCGGGACCGCTGACATCGAGCAGGGACAATCCTCCGCTGGCGGCGATCGTCGCCAGTTGTTTGCGCGCCAGTGCGCTGCTCCCGGTGTACTTGTAGAGCTGGCCGGAGAGGAGGGTGGCGCCGGGGTTCGGCGAAAACAGATTGCCGCCGTCAAAGGCCAGCATGTCCAGGAACCAGCGCTGCTCGGCGGCGGGAGTCTGCGTCTCGTCCTGATGATAGCTGGGATGCTTGCTCGTGGTGCTGCCATAGTCCAGCCCGTGAGCCCCCGCAAAACCGGGAGAATCGTCGATCACCAGCGAGAGCGGCTCGTTCAAGTGATCGATCACCCGCCCGAAGACCGCCGCCCAGCCGGAACCCACTTCCGTAACGCGCCCTAACGGGCCGGTGTCGTTGTGACCGCCGCCATCCCAGTAACTGTCGATCACCACGTTGCTGTTGGTGGTGTCCAGCCCGTGCGGGTCGTTGAGGAACTTCCAATACGTCAGATGGAATCCCGCTTTGCAGTCCGCCCATACGACGGTGCCGGCGGGAAAGGCCTTCGCCGGGTTGCCGCGGGTCACGGTCCAGACGCGCTGGCCGGTGGGAAGCTTGTCGATCGCCGTAATCCGCACCGGCTCGGTGTCGATCACGAATGCATCGCCCACCGCGGCATCCTGATGCACCGGATCCCCGGCGGTTGCCAGGCTCGCGGGCTCTCCATCCACCGTGATCCGCGTGTCGCCCGCCGCGATGGCGCTACTCAGCCTGGTGGCCATCATGGCCGCCCCCAGCGCTCCGCTGTTATCGTGGAGCTGCTGAAAATTCAATCCGACCAGCGGATTATTGGGGATCATCTGTACGCTGTGCAGGGCGCACCAGCGCGTGGCCGGCGCGCTGAAGACGTTCATCGCCGCCACCACGCGGGGGCAGGCATCGCCGGCGGTGCAGTTGGCGGTGACGGGCCGTCCGTCGCCGCCGTAAAACGCGCCTACCCAACCGTAGGAATCCTGAATGCTGCGATTGCATTGAATCAGCGCGTATTGTCCCGGACCGGCGACCGGGAAGCCGCACGCATAATAGCGATCGTCAAATGAAGGGTCGAACGCCTTCATCAGTTGGGTAATCGGCGTGGCGCTGTACTGCACGCCCGGCGACATCGGGATGCCGTTGTTGTTCGCCGCGGGAAGGAAGTTGCCGGTATAGGTGCTCCGGTATACGATGCCGCCGGACGTGTAGTAAAGCGACAGGTCGCTGCCGTTGATTCCCACTCCCGCATACGGGATCAGGCCCAGATACAGGGCTTCGCCGGTCGCCGGCACGACAAAGTACATTAACCCTAACTGCAGGTTGTAATCGGGGAACACGCATAAGTATCCGCGCTTGGATTGCGCCGGCCCGGTGAGCGCCGCCGAGCACATGCGGCTGAATCCTCCGTAGGCCAGGAAGGCGCCGTCATATCCATACGCACGATTGCCGTCCTCGGCGTCGAGCGACACGCGCTTCAGCAGCGCTCCCGTCTGGGGATCCACAATGGTCTGCGTGCGGTCCTGCAATTGCGTCGGAATCATCCACTGGCCCGGATTGCTCCCGTCCACCTGGGGGACATCGTTGTACGTCATCCCCAGGGGAATATTGGCGGTGGTGAACGCTCCGCTGGCCACGGCGGATCCGCAGGTGACCTGATAGTAGTGCGCCGCGTAGGTTTCGAGCGCCCGGGAATAGTTCCTGCCGTCGGAAGCCCGTTGCGCGATGCGCTTGCCGACGACGAAAACCCGGCCGGTCTGCGCGGCGACGGTCTCCGGCCGGTTGTCCTGGTCGGAACCCGGGAACAGAGCCGGGTCCACGTCGCGCACCAGCGGCGTCAGGGAGGCTTGCTGCGACACCTTCACCGTGCAAGGGCCGCTACCGGGAGCTGCATACGCCAGCACTGCCTGCGTGTTCGTGGTCCCCACGATTCTTACCTTGAAGGCATTTTCGCGGGAGCCGCGCCGCGGCATACTGTCGCTCTGGGAATAGCCCGGTCCGCCGGCAAGGTGGACGACGAGGCACCACACCAACATCCATGCCGCCGCCCGCGAAGCATCTTTGCAGAAACTCTGTATTTCGCCCATGACTTCTATTGGAGCACCGATACGCCGCCCCGCGCATCGCGCGCTATACTGGCTTTCGCGCGCCCTACGCGCGGCGCACCAATACTCTATCGAATCCGCATGAAGCCTTCACGAGAGAACCTGCCAGCCCTGGCGCTTCTGTTGACTGTTCTGGTGGTGAACGCGGTGGGCCTTTGGCCGGAACTTTCCATCAGCCGCGTGGACCTCAACGACAATGTGCTCCATTTCACCCTGGTGGAGCGCATGGCGCAGGCGGTGGAGCGTGGCGAGAACCCGCTGGATTGCTGGTCGCCGGAATGGTCGCTGGGGTATCCCGTGCTGCGCACGTACCAACCGCTGGCGCACGCCCTGGTGGTGCTGGTTTACTTCGCCCTCGGCAAGTCGGTTGGGCTGATGACGGTGTTCGTGTGGGTGCGCTTTCTATCCGTGGTTCTATTGCCGTTGAGTTTCTTTCTCGCGGCGCGGCTCATGGGCCTGGGTTGGCTCACCGCCTCGGCCGCGGCCTTACTGGCGCCGCTCATTTCCACTAACTTCCTCTACGGCGTGGAGTACGGCAGTTACACCTGGGCGGGCAGCGGATTGTTTCCGCAAGCCGTCGGCAGCCATTTCCTGCTGATAACTCTGGGCCTCGGGTTCCGCTCCATCCGGCGCGGCAGCCACCTGGCGCTCACCGGCGCGCTGCTCGGGCTCACTTTTCTGGCCCACCTGATTTACGGGTACATGGGCGCGCTTTCGTTTTGTCTGCTGGCGGTGATACCGGATGCCGGGCTGGCGCGCGGGGTCCGCATACGGCGCGCCGCCATCGTCGGGGCGGTGGCGCTCATGCTCTCGGCATTTCAACTGGTGCCGCTATGGCTCGACGCCTCCCACATCAATCACAGCCGGTGGGAAGCGGTCTGGAAGTGGGACTCCTTCGGCGCCCCCCAGGTGCTCGGATGGCTGTTCAAAGGGGAATTGCTGGATCATGGCCGCCTGCCGGTGCTCACGCTGCTGGCGCTGGCCGGCGCCGGGTGGATCGTGTGGAATTGGCGCCGCCGCCGCCCCGCTCACTCCTTTGTGCTGTGGGGCGCGGCGTTCTGGACGCTGCTGTTTTTCGGCCGGCCGTTTTGGGGACCCCTGCTCACCATGCTGGGCGTTTCCCCGGACATGCAGTTGCACCGCGTAATCGGCGGGGCGCAGATCTTTCTGCTGCTCGCCGCCGCCATCGGCCTGGCCGCCCTGTGGCGCGAGATACTGTGGGGCAGGCGCTTCCGCCTGCCAACTCCCCGGAGCAACACCCCCATCCCGCACGGTGCGAGCGGGCCGACGGGGGCGTCGGCCGCGGACCAGGGGGTCCGCCCCACCATCAGGGCGGCCGCCGCCGTGGCGGTCACGGTGCTCCTGCTCTACCCCATGGTGCGGGACCGCGCGCGCAATCTGGCCAACGATGCCGCCTGGGGCGGGAAAAACCTGACGGCTTACGCCGGCGAGCGGCAATCGCTGGACGCCACCATCGCCGCGGTGCAGGAGCGCGGCGGGCGTGCGTATGCCGGGCTGACCGCCGGGTGGGGCGGCAAGTTCAAAGTCGGCGACGTGCCGTTCTATGCCTTCCTCAGTAAGGCCAACGTGCCGGCAGTAGCCTTTCTCTACCACTCGATGGCGTTGACTTCGGACATCATGGTCCGGTTCAACGAGTGGAACCCGAGCCACTACCGGCTCTTCAACATCCGTACGGTTGTGGCGCCGGCGGGCGCCGATCCTCCGCTGCCCTTTTTCCTCTTGCCGCTCGGCCAGAACGGCCGCTTCCGGATCTTCCAGGCGCCGGCCAGTTCCTATTTCGACCTGGTGGACGTGGTGGCCTCCGTCAAAACCACGCGGAACAACTTCTACGACGTCAACGACCGCTGGCTCGAAAGCGACTGGGTGTCCAAACGCGCCCACCTGCGGCTCGACTGGCGGGACGATGTTGCGCCGCCCCTCGCCCGCCTGGCTCCGGATGCCGCGCTGCCTCCAATGCCCCCGCTGCCCTCCGCCGGAGAGGTCACCGGCGAGCAGCGCGATGGTGAAGTGTACCGGGCGGAGTTGGAAGCCCTCCGGCCCTGCTTCGCGCTTTTCAAGATGACGTGGCACGCCAACTGGAAGGCCTACGTGGATGGCCAGCCGCAAGAAACCAGGATGCTGGCCCCGGGATTCGTGGGTGTTCCGCTCGCGCCCGGGCGTCACGCGGTCCTCATGCGGTACCAACCCGAGAGCTGGAAGCCCGCCGTGGGCTTGGCCGGCCTGGTGGCGGTGCTGCTATTGATCGCCACCGAACGGCGAGGTTGGCCGGCGCGCCTGGAAGCCTGGTCCCCCCGCTTCGCACTGCCCGAGGTGGCGCGGCGCCGTCTGCTGGTTGCCGCCGGCCTGATTCTGCTGGCGCTCCCGGTGTGCCTGCCGCTTTTCACCGGCAGCGTGCTTTGGGGACACGACGCCTTCTCCTACTTTCCGCGCCTGGTGGAGCTTCACCAGAACATCGCGCACGGCGTGTTGGTGCCGCGCTGGGCTCCCGATCTGGGCCGCGGTACCGGCCAGCCGCTCTTCTTGTTCCACCCGCCTGCAATCTACTATTTCGGCGAATTGTGGCACCTCATCGGGTTCGATTTTGTCACCGCCATGAACCTGGCCTGTGCCGTCGTGGTGCTGCTGGCGGCCGTGGGCATGTTCCTGCTGGCGCGCCTCTACTTCGGCGATGCCGGAGGCTGGCTGGGCGCCGCGGCCTATCTATATGTCCCGTATTTCGCCGTGGACCTGTACGTGCGCTCGGCCATGGAAGAGTTCGCCGGCTTTGCGTTCTTCGCCTTCGCCCTTTATGGATTCGGGGCCTATGCCAGGCATCGGCGGCCCCGGCATTGGCTGCTGGGCGCGACCGCGTACGCCGGCGTGCTGTTCTGCCATTTTCCGGCGGCGCTCCTGTTCACGCCCCTGCTGGTCGGGTTCCTCGGCCTCACGGCGTGGATGGAGAAATCGTGGAACCTGCTCTGGCGGCAGGCTGGTGGCTTCCTGCTCGGTCTTGGCTTGAGTGCCTTCATCTGGGCGCCGGCGCTGGCGGCGCGCCAATATGCTGCCATGAACCGCGCGGTGGAGGGATCCGGCCTCTACGCTAACCATTTTGTCTATCTGCACCAGTTGTTCTATTCCCCCTGGGGTTACGGGCTTTCCGTCCCCGGTCCCAACGATGGGATGTCGTTCGCGCTGGGCTGGAGCCACCTGCTGCTGGCCCTCGTGGTGTGGATCTGGATCGCGCGAACTCCCCAACCGGGCGACCGCCGCCTGTGGCGCTTCTTCGGCATCGCGGCCGTCGTGCTGTGCATTCTGATGTTGCAGGATGCCCTCTGGTTCTGGGAGCAGATGCCGCTGCTGCAAAATGTCCAGTTGCCCTGGAGGCTGCTGGGGCCGGTGGCCGTCTGCCTGGCCCTGCTGGTTGCGCCGCTTGGAGGGCTGCTCTCCCATGCGCCGCGCTGGCGTGCCGCGGGGATGGCGGCCGCCATGGCGCTGCTCATCGTTCCCAACCTCTCGCACCTCCACTCCAGGCAGTTGGTGGACGTGGATCTGGCATTCTGGACGCCCCAGCAACTGGCGATGCGCGGATTCGAGACTACCACCATGGCGGAGGTCACGCCGCGCTGGATGACGGGACTGCCCGCGTACACTCCGGCGGCGGCCACCGTGCTTTCGGGCGACGCCGAGATCCGGCGGCCGGCCCGCACACCGTTCGCCTGGTCGAGTCCCATCAGTGCCAAGGTCCCGAGCACCATCGAAATGAATACCGCGTGGTTCCCCGGCTGGGAAGTGCGCGTCGACGGGCAACCGGCGCCCGCCGGTCCCGGCGCGCCGAGCGGCCTGATCGTTTTTCAGGTTCCCGCCGGCGAGCATCTGGTGGATGTACGGTACGGGCGGACGGCGGCGGAGAAAGTGGCCGCCGGAATCAGCCTCGCGGCCCTGATCCTGGCGATGTTACTGGCGTGCCTGGCGGCCGGGAAACCGAAACGCGGCAACCTGCCTCCGCGGCCGCCCGCCGGGAAAGCTCCGTCTGCCCACTAGTACTATGTTGCACCAGATTTTACAGAAAATTCTTCACAGCCGCTGGGAGTTGTGAGACGATAGACCAATATTTGTTAGCTGTCTGTATGTGAGGGTATTACTCGCTTCGCGCGAGAACTGGGTCCGAAGTTACAATTTAGTGAAGGAAAGAACCTTCTCGGAGGGATGGGATTGGTGCGTTTCAATCGCCGCCCGCTTTGTTCCGGTGGGTATTTCCCTGGCCGACATGACTTGTTTGAGGTGCGGAGGATTCGAATGCGTTTGAGCCGGTTCGGTTTGGTTGTCCTGGCTTTCTGCCTGTTTACCGGCGTGGCCGCTGCGGGTAGTTTTTCCTTCACGGGCACGTTTTCTCAAGACGACCAATTGCAGGTTTTCCTGTTCACCGCTCCCTCGGCGAGCGTGACTTTGCGGACCTGGGGCTACGCGGGTACCGGATTAGGAACTAACGCCGCGGGGGCAACGATTCTCGCCGGCGGTTTCGACCCCGTGCTCACCGTATACGACGCCGGCACCGTCGGACTGGGGCCCCTCAGCCCTTATGTCGATAGCAACAACGACGGTGCCGGGGTGGCTATCGACTTGGCCACGGGCAATGCGTACGACTCGCTGCTGACGCTGGCCGGACTCGACCCCACTCACACGTACGCGTTAGTTCTGAGCGAAAATGACAACCTGTCACCCGGATACCCGTCCACTTACGGCGACGGTTTTAGCCAGACCGGCCAAGGCAACTTCACGCCGGTCGAGAACGGCTGTGGCGACGGCAATCCATTCTGCGAAAGCCTGGGCGTTAATCGCAACGGGCAATGGGCGGTGGATATCCTCGGCGTCCGCGACGCTACGGAGGCAGGCGTTCCAGAGCCCGGATCGATGCTGCTACTGGTAACCGGGGTCGGCACTTTGGCGCTGCTTCGGCGGCGCGGGAAACAAGCTTAAGTATTCCAGATAATGGTCGCAACGCGTTCGGGTAAACGCGAGGGGGGGAGCGGCAATGATCGGGGTTTCACGAAGGTTGTTATTTGGAATCGGCGCGCTGGCTTTGTTCCAGACAGCGGTTTGGGCGCAGAGTGCGCCGTTGGTTGGGGACGCTTACATCCTGCCCGGGAACGCCGGCAACACTGGCGGCGCCATCACGGTAAATGTGGGCGGAGCTTTGGGCTATCAGGGGCTTTTTCTGTTCGACCTGACCAAGCTTCCAGCCGGCACCACGGCCGCCAACGTATCCAGCGCGTCCCTACGGCTTTTCGTCAACAAGGTTGGCGCGGCGGGGGCCATCAATGTTTATGGGGCGACGGCGTCCTGGTCCGAATCCACCGTCAACGGCCTTTCGGGTGGGCCGCTTCCAGGGCCGCTGGTCGCTGGGCCCATCGGTGTTTCCATCGCGAGCGCCTATGTTGCAATACCGGTGACCTCTCAGGTGCAGGCTTGGCTGAACAGCGCGCCCAACAACGGTTTCCTGATCCAGGCCAACCCATCCACCACGTCGGTGCTCTTCGACAGCAAGGAAAACACCAGCACCAGTCATCCGGCCGTTCTGGAAGTGGTGCTCACCGCGCCGGCCGGAGCTACCGGTGCGGCCGGGGCGCCCGGTCCGGCGGGCGCGACGGGGGCCGCTGGGACGACGGGCCCCGTTGGACCTCAAGGCGATACCGGCGCGACCGGAGCTGCCGGCAACGCCGGAGCGGCGGGCGCTACCGGACCGCAAGGGCCCAGCGGTCCCGCGGGCGCCGCGGGTGCGACTGGAAGTCAGGGCTCCGCCGGCGCCAGCGGAGTTGCGGGGGCTGCCGGCCCCACCGGACCCGCGGGTGCGACCGGCGCCACGGGAGCGGCCGGCAGCGCGGGAGCTGGCGGAGCAACCGGCCTCAGGGGCAATACCGGTGCACAGGGCTCGCAAGGCGCACAGGGGGCGACGGGACCGGTCGGACCCCAGGGCCTGATCCAGAACAACTTCGCCATATCGAGCGTGCAGCCGCCCGGAACGATTTCAAGTTCGCTGACGCAGTCGGTGATCCTGCTCGACAACACCGACGGGATAAACTTCACCCTCCCGTCGGCCGGTTCCGGAACCGCCGGCAAGGATATCTGGATCTATGGCAACGATTTCAGCGACAGCGCCAATAGCATGACCATTTTTGCCGCGTCCGGGGATGAGTTAATCGTCCACGACGAGGCCATATGTAGTTCTTGTACCAACACGTCCTTCGGTCCGGTCAACTACCGGCTCCACGTGGTGTCTGACGGCAACCATCACTGGTACGCGGTGCAGTGGGACTAGGGAGGAATAAGACGATGAGACACAGATTTTCCAACATCGTTCGGTGCGCTGCGGCCTGCTGTGTATTCCTCCTTCCGGCGATGGGCTGGGCGCAGACCGCGCCACTGGCCGCCGACGCTTTTATCAATCCCGGAAGCGCCTTGAATTACGGCGGCGCGGCCACCATCGGTGTGGGCGGCGCATCTGCATCGCAAGGGCTGCTGCTTTTCGACTTGAGCAGTCTGCCTGGTCCGGGGAGCTCTGTGGCATGGGCCCGGCTGCGGTTCTACGTGGACAAGGTAACGACAGCCGGGGCGGTGGATATTGCCGTGGCCAACGCCTCCTGGGCGGAAGCCACCGTGTCGGGCGTGGGCGGCCCGTCGGCCGGCGCGCTGGTGCAATCCGGCGTTGCCACCAATTCCACCGGTTGGGTTACGGTGGATGTCACCAGCCAGGTGGTTTCCTGGTTGAACGGCAGCCCGAATAACGGGCTCATCATCAGCGCCGACCCGGCCTCCACCGAGGTCTACATCGACAGTAAGGAGAATATCTCCACCAGCCATCCGGCGACCCTGGAAGTTGTGTACTCGGGCGCCACGGGGGCGCAGGGGCCAACGGGTGCACCGGGCGCTACCGGCCAGGCGGGCACCCCCGGCGCGGCCGGATCGGTGGGACCGGTTGGCAATACCGGCGCCCAAGGCGCCGCCGGACCCAGCGGAATCACCGGCGCTTCGGGACCGACTGGTCCCGTGGGCGCCAATGGGGCTACCGGACTCATAGGTGCCAGCGGACCGGCGGGAACTGCCGGTGCGACCGGCGCCACCGGTCCCCCCGGACTCACCGGGGCCAGCGGCGCCGCCGGACCGACGGGAACTGCCGGTGCGGCGGGAGCTACCGGTCCGACGGGCTTTAGCGGCGCCCCTGGCAACACCGGCAGCGCTGGATCCAGCGGGGCAGTGGGGCCGCCTTTCTCCAACACCGATTCGGTGACGACCCTGGCCAACGGTGCCACCATTCTCGGTACCGACACCCATTTCGCGTTCCTGGTGGACAACTCAAGCGTGACCCCGACCGTCACCCTGCCTCTCGCCTCTAGCGGCGCGGGCAAACAGATCCGCATCCAGGCGACCGTCCCCTGGAACGGCCATGTCCTGATCGTCAAGACGCAGGGCTCCGACGGCATCTGGGATACCACGGCCAGCGCCGTAACCACTGACAATACCCATCAAGGCGGCGTCACGTACGTGTCTGACGGCGTCAACCGTTGGCTGGTGCTCTGGACTAACTAAATGAAAAGCGAACCATACGAGAGGAGAACGACCATGACCATGCATTCATTCGTCAGAACGCTTGCGGTTCTGCTCGTAACGGGTACGCTGACGCTACCGGCGCTGTGGGCCGCGGATGTTCCGGGCGTCCAGGACACTTACATCAGCTCCGCGACGCCCGGCACCAACTACGGAACCGCCACTACGTTGAACATCGCCTCCGGCAACGCGGGATTGGTGCAGTTCGACCTTTCGTCGATTCCCCCCTCCAGTACCGTGCCGGTGGCCTATTTGCGAATATTTGTCGATAAGGTCACCGCTTCCGGGTCGCTTACTTTTGCTCAGGTGACGTCTCCTTGGGTGGAAACTACCGTGACCTTCCCGGGGCCTTCCATCGCCGCCCCATTTGCCAGCGTGCCGGTTAGTGTGGCTAATACGTTTGTGTTGGTGGACGTAACCGCATTAGTCAACGCCTGGCTGGCCAGCCCGGGCACCAATTTCGGCATCGAGATCGCGGGCGTGGGCCCCACTACGGTCTTCCTCGATAGCAAGGAGAACATCTTAACCAGCCACCCGGCGGTGCTGCAAGTAACTGTAACGGGACCTGCCGGACCGGCGGGTATCGCCGGACCGCAAGGGCCCACGGGAGCCATCGGAGCGGCCGGCGCAATTGGCCCATCGGGCCCCAAGGGTCCCACGGGCGCGACCGGCCCGACCGGCGCTTTCGGCGCAAACGGCGCAACCGGCCCGTCGGGTGCGGCGGGATTGGCGGGCGCCGCCGGAGCGACAGGGGCAACCGGGGCCGCGGGAGCGACCGGGCCCAACGGAGCTACCGGAGCCCAGGGCAACGCAGGCGCGGCCGGGGCCGTGGGAGCCACCGGAGCGGTTGGCGCCGCGGGTCCAACCGGCGCCTCGGGAGCGCCGGGCCTGAATGGGGCGGCCGGCGCCGCTGGACCAATCGGCCTTACCGGGCCGCAGGGAGCCAACGGGCCGACATCCAACCAATTCAATTTCGATACCGCCTTGCATAACCCCGGCGGTTACACGATTCCCGATTCCGATACGAACATCTATTACCTGACGAATAACTCCCTGGGTGGAATCTTGACTTTGCCGCACGCTACGGTGAGCGGCAGAAGAGTGCTCGCCATTCCGGCCAACGCAGCCAGCGGCACCCGGCTTCAGGTGAACGCGCAATCGGGCGACACCATCTATTATGAAACCCCGGGCGGGCAATCGTCACTGAATTCGCAGGGGCCGATTATGCTGTTTAGCGACGGGAATCACCACTGGTATGTAATCGCGACCCAGTAACTCGCCAGGCGTTGGCGAGGCGAACGGGCGCGTCTGATTTTAGCAGTGAAGGAGGATAAGAATGGGTCAGTCATATATTGGCGAAATTCGGATGTTCGGCGGCAACTTCCCGCCCCTGAACTGGGCGTTCTGCGATGGGCAACAACTGCAAATCTCGGAGAACGTTGCCCTGTACAACCTGATCGGAACCGCCTACGGCGGGGATGGACAGACCACCTTCAATCTGCCGGATCTGCGAGGCCGGCTCCCGATCCACCAGGGCGTCTACCAGGGCCTCAACTACGTCATCGGTCAAATTGGGGGGGCCGAATCCGTCACCCTCACGTTGCAGCAGATCCCCTCGCATAGTCACACGGTGGCGGCGAAGACCTCGGCCACTGCCACCAGCCCGTCCGGAGCGGTCTACGGCGGCAACGCCGCGGACGCGATCTACTCGGCCAAGGCCCCGAGCGCGCCGATGAACGCCGGGATGGTGAGGGTTGGCGGCGGCAGCCAGCCGCACGACAACATGATGCCCTACCTGGCCGTCAGCTTCATCATTTCGTTGTTCGGGGTGTACCCATCCCAAGGCTAATCGTTAAGGAGAACGAATAATATGGCTACACCGTTTCTTGGCGAAGTGAAGATGTTCGCGTTCGGGTTCGCGCCCAAAAACTGGGCCTTTTGTAATGGCCAGTTGATGTCGATCAGCCAGAACCAAGCGCTGTTCGCGCTCCTCGGCACTACCTACGGTGGCAACGGGGTGCAAACTTTTGCCCTGCCCAACCTGCAGGGGGCTGTCCCGCTGCACATGGGGGTTCTCTTGGGGAATAACTACGTCGAAGGCCAGACTGGCGGCGCCCCCAGCGTCACGCTGGCGAGCAACCAGATTGGCCACGGCCACCTGGTGAGCGCCACCGCCACCGCCACCAGCAACACGGCGGACGGAAACTTTCCGGCGGCGGCGGCCGGTGACATCTACGGTTCGGGTACACCCGATACTACGATGAATCCCGCGGTCGTCAATTCGGCCGGCGGCAGCCAGGCGCATAACAACCTCCAGCCGTACCTGGTGGTCAACTTCGTAATCGCGCTGACTGGGATTTTCCCGTCGCGGAGCTGAGCCCTAAAGGAGCCAAACACCATGTCGGAACCATTCCTTGCAGAGATTCGAATTTTCGCTGGGACCTTTGCCCCCGTGGGCTGGGCGCTGTGCCAGGGTCAAATCCTGCCCATTTCGCAGTACAGCGCTCTGTTTTCACTCATTGGCACCTTCTACGGCGGTAACGGAACCAGTAACTTCGCCCTCCCCAACCTGCAAGGGATGGCGCCCATGCACCAGGGCCAGGGCCCCGGGTTGAACAACTACGTCCTGGGAGAGACCGCGGGTTCGGAGACCGTCACCCTGACCACTGCCGAAGTGCCCCAGCACACGCACACCTACAGCGCTGGCGCCGGAGGGCGCGGCGAGGTCGCTGCCGTCCCCGGCAAGGTGAACGCCGACGCGGCCGCCCTGACCAATATTTACGGCGCCACCAGCGACGGCACGCAGATGCACCCCGGCATGATCGAGCCCACCGCGGCCAGCCTGCCGCACGAGAACAGGCAGCCTTTCCTGGTGCTGAATTTCATCATCGCGTTGCAGGGAGTCTTTCCGTCCCGCAACTAAGTGGCGGAACTCATCGGTCCCAGCTATCCCATGGCCGCGCCGTTTCGGATCTATCGAATCCTCTGCTCCACGCCTCCCGATCTGGAGCCGGAGCGGGAGCTGTGTGAGTCAACCCTGGCCAGCTTCGGGGAAACGGTGACGTTTCCCCAACAGGTTCTGTTCGCCGGCGCTTCGTTCTGTCCGGGTTTCGATGCCGTCCGGCACCGCGCCGCCGGGGAGGCCAACGTCCGCCAGTGCGATTTCTTCCTGCACATCTTTTCCGAAACCTGGCCAGGGGCTGCCTTCCAGGCCTTCATCGATCTGGCCCAAGCTTCGTTGGCGGACCCATCGAAGCCGATGCGGCAGACGGCTGTCCTGTTTAAGAACTTTGCCGGAGCCGATGAGAAAGTGCGCAGTTTCCGCGACACGCTGGCGGCGGGCGGCAACTGCGACCTGCGGGAATTCCAGGATCCGGCGGAACTCGAACGCCTGCTCCGCGAAATCTTCGCCTCCTGGTGGGAGTCGGTTCAACGTAAACCCTGACCGCGCAACTGCTCCAACTGTTCGTACCACGGCGTTACCCACTGCCGCGCCGCCCGCCTGACCTCTTCCGTTGCCTCCGCCTGCCGCCGTGCGGAATCGGCCTCAAAGCGCCGGGTTTTGTTCTTGGCGTCGAGCGCCCCAGCCTCTTGCATCCGTTCGATATCCGCGGCCGGCGGATCCAGTCCGAAATGCCCCGCCACTTCCCGCCAGACCACACCCGGAATCTGCCGGTAATCGACCAGCAACCCGCGCGGGTCCGGAAACTGCCGGCTGGCCGTTTCACACAGCAGCCCCATAACCCGCCCGGCGCATTCCTCCATCGCCATGCCTGCCATCTCTGACATCGCGAGGCCAGGCAGACTTTGCGCCATTCCCGGAGTGGTCATGGGGGCCGGCCGGTTCACCAAGGTCCTGCTCCGAGAACTGGTGGCCGCGCGCCAGCACCGCTTCAAAAAACGCCGCTTCGTCCGTCGCCGCCCGCAGTTGCTCCTGCAGCACCGGATCGGTGAGAACCGCTGCTGGATTGGCAGGAAACCCTCAATTGCCATGGGAACCTGACAAAAACGCGCCCGCAAGCGGGCGTTGGCAAGCTAAAGCATGCCGCACCCTGCTAGTGCGCCAGGAAATCCAAGCGGGCCTGGTACGTGCCCGATGAGGCCGCATATTCCGGCACATCCGCCAGATCGGCGCCATACCAGTACGCCAAGGTGGCCGCATACTGGGCGCTGGTGGTGGAGGGTGTCCAGGTGCCATTGCGCGCCGCGTCGTCGGCGCCGCCCAGTTCGAGCGACGGGAACCGGCCGTAGACCTGTCCTCCCAGGATGGATCCGCCCATCACCAGATGGTGCCCGCCCCAGGCGTGGCCGCTGCCGCCGGATTGGTTCGGCGCCAGCGTCCGGTTGAATTCCGTATCCGTGTAGAGGGTGACATTCTCCGCCAAACCGAGATCGCTCAGGGCTCGCTGGAACGCTACCAACGCGCTGTCCAGTTGCGCAAAGAGAAGCGACTGGCGGTTCAACTGGTCCTGGCTGGTTTCGAATCCGGCCAGAGGAACCAGGAAGGCCTGCCGGCTGAAGCCGCTGGTCTTCAATGCGGACAGAACCACGCTCAGTTGCCGCCCCGGTTGGGTGTCCGGCATTCGGCCCTGCGGCGGAGCCGCCGCGACGGACTGGATCAGGCCGCGGTGCCGCGCCGGATCCGCCCCCGGCGCCGCCAGGGTCACGCCGTGCGCCAGCGTAAGGACCGGCTGTTGCTTTAGAAGGGCCGAGCCCGAAACCGCCCACGGAATCGCCAGGTAGCCACCCGGCACGAAGCGCACCTGCATTTCGGCAATATGGTCCTGCGAGTCCAGCGCCAGGTTGCGGCCCGGTACGCGGCCCACGTTCGCCACCACGGCGAGCGCATTCTGGTTGTAGAGATCGCGCAACCCGGGGAGATTGGGATGGAATCCGTAGCGCGCCGACGGGCCGGACTGCACGGGCAGCAACGCGTTCTTCGACAGCGCCAGCGGTCCCCTGCCGCGCGCGTAAGCGTCCCAGGCCGGCGAATCCAGCGGGACGATCATGTTGTTGCTGTCGTTCCCTCCCACCAGATAGAGGCAGACTACTGCCCGGTTCGCCGAGGCCGCGAACGAAATCCGGGGCAAAATTTCCGAGAGCCCGAAGGCCGCCGCAACTCCGGCGCCTATGTTCAGAAATGACCTACGCGATTTGTGGTTGGCGTGCTTCAAGATGTTCCCCCCCAGGTTAGGCCACTAGTCTATCGAACAAAGTGCCGAAAGGGAACTAAAACTAGTACTAAAACCAGTACCGGTTTGGCAGCACGTTACGGCTCCACCGCCAGGTCGTAGTAAATCTCGTCATGGCCGGTAATCTGGAATCCCAAACGCTGGTGGAAGGCGAGCGATCCGCGGTTGGTCACCGCCACCGAGCAGCACAGCCGCACCCCTTCCGCCCGGGCGGCGGCGATGGCTTCCCTCACCAGCGCGGCGCCGATGCCGCGATTCTGGAATTCCGGCAGCAGCGCGATGTCCACCAACTGGTGCTCCGCCGGCCCCCGGTACAGCCAGATGCGCCCGATGGGCTTCCCCTCCAGCAGCACGATGGCGTCGCCGCCGGGGTACTGCGCGCCGTAGCTGTGGTTCTGCCCCGCGTATTGCATGCTCAGGAGCATTTCGAGTTGCGCCGGTTCCAGCGGAACATGAGCGAATTCCGGCGAGCGCACCGCCTGGAATAACGAATACAGGAAGGCGTCGTCCTGTTCGGTG
>Ga0182021_10002531_pt1 | contig 21335 bp, 20 predicted proteins | sample 612E3MmetaG_FD_120493 | JGI IMG/M metagenome (GOLD analysis project Ga0182021, IMG submission 120493) | Permafrost microbial communities from Stordalen Mire, Sweden - 612E3M metaG (Illumina Assembly) | ecosystem: Environmental > Terrestrial > Soil > Wetlands > Permafrost | place: Sweden... | reverse complement strand
TGGCCGCCGGGTGCGCCCGCAAAGTGATTTTCTCGTACATGGGCAACCCGGGTGTGGGTTCCCTGCGCATCCTGCGCACCGCCATCGAAAAGGGCGCCCTGGAATGGGAGGAATATTCCCACTTCGGCATGATCTCGCGCCTGCAAGCCGGAGCTGCCGGTCTGCCTTTCATCCCCATGAACCAGACCGCCGCCACTGACCTCGAAAAGAACAATCCCAACATCCGCCGCGTGAAGGATCCCTACACCGGGGTGGAGGTCATCACCGTGCCTCCGCTGCACCCGGATGTGGCCATCATTCATGTGCAGCGCGCGGACAAAAACGGCAACGCCCACATCTGGGGCATCATCGGGGAGCAGAAGGAAGTCGCTTTCGCAGCCAAGCACGTCATCATCACCGCCGAAGAAATTGTGGATGAATCTGTCATCCGCTCCGACCCCAACCGCACCCTCATCCCGGAGTTGATCGTTTCTGCCGTCTGCCATGTACCACACTGCGCTCATCCTTCTTACACGCAAGGATATTACGACCGTGATAATGCTTTTTATCTTAACTGGGATAAGATCAGTGAAGACCCGGCTAAGGTTCAGGCATGGTTGGACGAATGGGTCTACGGTGTGAAAGATGCCGCTGAATACTGGCAAAAACTTGGCCCCGAGACTCATCAGCGACTGCAGGTTCACCCGCGCCCAGCCGCCGCAGTCGATTATGGAGAATACTGATTTGTCCACGAATTTCACCAATTTCACTAATAAGGATAAAGTCATTTCACAAAACACAGATATCCTTTTCAAAGCAGAATCTTTTCGTGTGATTGGTGCAGCAATGGAAGTCTACAATAATTTGGGTTGCGGATTTTTAGAACCGGTTTATCAAGAAGCTTTAGAAAAAGAATTCGTCTTGCAGGCAATTCCTTTTTCTGCACAATTGCCATTACGTATTCAATATAAAAACACTTATCTTGAGAAAACCTATATCGATGATTTTGTTGTTTATGAAAAAATCATTGTTGAATTAAAAGCAGTGAATAAACTGGATAATGTTCATGTTTCACAGGTGTTGAATTATCTTAAAGCAACGAACTTAAGACTGGGAATTTTAATTAATTTTGGAGCAAAGAGCCTCGAATCAAAACGAATCGTCCATTAGACCAAAGATTTTAAAATTAGTGAGATTCGTGAAATTAGTGGATATGATTTGGTTAACATCATTAGCAGGTAAAAGGTAAAGCTCATGGAAAATCTTTCTTACACAGCTTCTGAACTGATGTGCATCAACGCCGCCAGGCTGCTGCGTGACGGTGACGTTGTTTTTGTGGGCGTCGGCCTGCCCAACCTGGCCTGCAACCTGGCCCGGCGCACGCACGCCCCCAACTTGCAAATGATCTACGAAGCCGGGGTGATCGGCGCCCGGCCGGCGCGATTACCGCTTTCAATTGGCGACCCCACCCTGGTCAGCGGAGCCAGCTCTGTATGCAGCATGTACGACATTTTCACTCTCTACCTGCAGCGCGGCAACGTGGATGTAGGTTTTTTAGGCGGCGCTCAGATCGACCGCTATGCCAATATCAACGCCACCGTGATCGGGGACTATGCCCACCCCAAGGTCCGCTTACCCGGCTCCGGCGGCTCGCAAGAGATGGCAGCCTGGGCCAACCGCTGCTATATTATGACTCCCCACCAGAAGCGGCGCTTCCCCGAAAAAGTGGATTTCTGTACTTCAGCCGGATTTTTATCCGGTCGTGCCGAACGCGAAGCCGCCGGTGTCCGCGGCGGTGGCCCGCTGATGGTTGTCACCAACCTGGGTTGCATGGAACCGGACGAAACCGGGGAATTGATCTTGACTGCGCTTCACCCCGGCTGCACTGTTGAACAGGTAAAAGAGAATACAGGTTGGCCAATCAAAATTGCCACAAATTTAAAGACCACAGAACCAGTCCTCGAATCTGAGTTAAACTTATTACGTAATGAATTAGACCCTGAAGGAATCTATTTGAAAGGATAGTTCCATGGCAAAAAATATCGAGGTCCTGACAACCATACCATTCCCGGAATCTGTGATGCAAAAAATACGCGAGACTACTCCGCGCGTTCATCTCACCCTGCACCCAGCCCAAAAAATGGATGAAATACCAGCTGATCTGTGGAATCGGACCGAAATTTTGTACACGGACCTGTTGATCCCCGACCTCAATCTCACTCCCAATTTACGCTGGATACAATACCATTATGCCGGGGTAGATTTTATTCTGGATTCACCTCTACTGCAGAAAGCTGATCTGCAGATCACCACCATGAGCGGAGCATCTGCCATTCAAGAGGGTGAGTATATTTTAGGCATGCTGCTGGCCCTGGGACACCGCATGCCAGAACTGATCCAAAACCAGATCAAGCACGACTGGCCCATTGATCGTTGGGAAAAATTCTCTCCCCGGGAACTCACTAATGCCACCGTTGGCCTGGTGGGGTACGGCAGCATCGGTCGTGAGGTAGCCCGCCTGCTGCAGCCCTTTGGTGCCCAGGTATTAGCTGCCAAACGGGACGCCATGAACCCGCTGGACAGCGGTTATTCGATTGAGGGACACGGCGATCCGGAAGGCAACTTTTTTCACCGGTTGTACCCGATTCAAGCGGCAAAATCCATGGTCAAATTATGCGATTTTGTGGTCGTCTCCCTGCCATTAACTTCTCAGACTCGAGGATCGTTTGGGGAAGAAGAAATTCGCGCCATGAAACCCGGTTCTTTTTTGATCGTGGTGAGCCGGGGTGGAATTGTGGATGAAACAGCCTTGCTGCAGGCCTTGACCGAAAAAACGATCGCTGGCGCTGTTTTGGATGTCTTTAGCCGCGAACCATTACCTGTGGAAAATCCGTTATGGAAGTTGCCCAACATCATCCTCACCCCGCACGTTTCAGGATTCAGTCCGAATTACAAAGAACGTGCTGGCTTCATGTTTGTTGAAAACTTGAGTCATTATTTTCATGGAGAACCGTTATTAAACAGGGTGGATCCAGGACGAAGCTATTAACCCGAACAGGTGTTTAACTTGATAAGTTGACCTATGTAAAATCGGTTAAAATAGGCAATCGTTAGGAGCTAGGTTACAATATGCTAGAAAAATTTCACACGATCAAGGCCATATTTTTCGACCTTGGCTATACATTAATCTACTTTTCCGGTGATTTTAACCAGACCATCATGGATTCCTATCTGGTGATGGCTGACTCTCTGATAAATGCCGGCTGCCAGATCGACCGCACGGATTTCGCCCGAAAATTCGACGATAAAATAAAGAGCTACTATCACCAACGCGAACAAGATTTTTTGGAGAGACCGGTAGAATCCATCATTAAGCAAATTCTCGCCGAGTCGGATCAGGACCATTTTAGCAATGCAGTATATCTGCAGGCCATGCAAGCCATGTACCTCGTCACTGAAAAATACTGGCTGATTGAAGAAGACACTCACGAGACATTACAGTGGCTGATAGATAGCGGCTATAAGTTAGGGCTGATCTCGAATGCCTCCAATGCATGGGATGTGAATAACCTGGTGGATATGCATAATTTGCGTCCCTATTTTTCGACGATCCTCATTTCTGCCAGTGAAGGAATTCGCAAACCCAATCCACTGCTTTTCCAACATGCGGCTCAAAGCTTAGGGGTCGATTTGAGTGAGACCATAATGGTCGGCGATACACTGGATGCGGATGTGCTAGGTGCTCATCTCGCGGGAATAAGAGCTATTTGGATATCGCGGCGTAAAGGCAGCCAGCGAGCCTCTGATTTCAGCAACCCAATCTTACAACCCGATGCGGAGATCAAAACACTTCGAGAACTTCCAGCTTTATTGACAAATTGGAACGGCAAATGACTCCCCAACCGGAGAGTCATTTTTTTGCCTATGTTTAAGGAACCTTACTTGTCATGAGCCTTTTCGACAGCCAGTGAAAGGGCATTGTCTACAACGGTAGAAAGTGCCGCAGCATCGTCCGCTGCAAATTCATCAATGTCTTTGGCATAGAAAGCCAGCCATTTATCCCGCATGATTTTTCCAAATAACAACAAACCCAAACCGGGGACCAACAGCCAGCTTAGGAAAGTAGTTATAAAATTAAAAAATCCCACGAAGAAATAGGTATTAAAAGCACCGTTTACGAGGTGAAAAAGAAAGGTAATCAAAAAGACGCTTCCGCCCAAAATACCAACGGTCAACCAATTGATCGAGCGCTGCGAGAACAGGTTCCAACTGATCGCCAGATCCTTCCCAAAAGGAGCTACACGCACGGCAATGGAAGAACCCTTGCCATTGTAAATTAATTGGTAGCTGCGGACTTCTGATTCCCCGCTTACCAGGTTTGATTCCGCCATGTGCAAACCCGGTATTACGGCAGCATTCATCTCCTTTAAAAATTCTTGCTTTATCTTTTCCGCCAAAGGTGCGGCCTCTTCAATTACATCGCTCCATCCATCTGTGCATATACCCAATTTATTGATGGAGGTAGCTTGGTAATCCCCCTGCGGACCTGATCTGGGTGCAAGAGGAGGCGGTGGAGGAACCGCAGCCCCAACTGGCATGGGAGGCGGTGGCGGAGTTTGTGTTTCTCTAACCGGCTTTGGCGCTGAAGTTGCAGCCCCTACTGAGGGTGGCGGTGGAACAGCGGCTTTTTTACTGCGATCAGCAATAACGGTTTTGTCTGCCGCAGCAGGCTTGGGAGCAGAAAGTGCTTTCCCACATGATTGACAAAATTGGTTTTCACCCGGATTTTCAGTTCCGCAATTCGGACAAATAATTGATCCCATCCTAATCCTCCTAATCGAACTCTAAATAACCTAAACATCACGAATATATTAATTGTATGGCAAAAATATTTTTTTACAATAAATTACTCTTTCATGCCTATGCTACAATTAGTTCAAGAAAGGTATTTTATGGAGAGAATTGTTCCGCGTTTTACTACCGATGAAATTGAGCTTTATCTACGTACCGTTTATTCATTATTACGTTCAACGACAGAAGTCAAAATTCGTACCCTCGAAGAGGTTCATGCCGGCATGAACTCTTCCATGCATATTGATGCCCGTAAATCCTCTCCGGATACCTCTGCATTCATTTATGCAATTTTGCGCTTGCCTGATTGCATCTCTCAGGTAAAATCGATCGTGCTCGGACAAAGTGATTCAGTGTTTGTCAGACACGGGTTTGCGTCATTCGAAGGTTGGCAATCGGTCTCTGCCCGTGCTCGCCGCCGCTTATGCTATTTTGACACGCACGAAACCCTGGCCTGTTATATCGCCAGTCAGTCTGATATAGAGGATGTCATCCCAGTATTGACTGCCTATCAGATTGAATGGAATAAACTTTATTTGCTCATGCAAAATTGCCCTGTCGATTGGATCAACGCTGCCGTTACAGAGGGTGAAACAGCCTTTGCCAGATTGGCTGACCACCTCGAACTCACTGTCGAAGATTTGAACCGTCTTAAAACGATCTGGGGAAAAGATTTCAGCGCTAACCTGCACGCTATTTCTGAGAACCGCTGTGATTTTGGTATCCGCCTGCTCAGTGGTTCTTTGAGTGAGTACTGGCGTGCTACGCGCATTTGGTGGGACAATATCGAGCTTGTTGCACCCGAAGTGCTCGAACGACCGGTTTATTTCATATCCAGCAACACGCACAGCATCATCAACTTGATTTCCGGTTTTGCACTCTCTTACAAAGAAGAGATCATTCATCTGTTGAACCAAAAAGGCGATCATGGTCTCTTGCAGGAATGGAAAGAAATTCAGGAATGCAAGACAGATTCCAACCAGGAAAATTTTTTATATTACGCGCAAAAGAAAGTTCAGGCATTGCCAGGTGGGCATGCACTGATCCAGGCACAGGTAGACCAAGAGAAAGCTCAGGGCATCAAACGAATTCCGGCTTCCCATTCTTTCGATGTTGAAACTCAAGTGATCGATCTGAGTCGATTGGATCTCAATAAAGTAGATCACCGTCTTATCGAAAAGCTTGGGGATATTAAATCGGTCATTCAAAAGTCCAATGCCCTGATCATTAACATCGATTATCCGTTGGGGTTAGGTGCTTATCACGTGCTGACCAAACTCGCCGAACATATTACCGAGATCTTAGGTGTTTACGTCATGGGTAAAGCGGCCACACTCAATGGAGTTCGCGGAGATGTGATGATCCCGAACGTTGTCCAGGATGAACATTCTGAAAATACTTATCTTTTCAAGAACGCATTTACTGCGGCTGATGTGCAGCCCTATCTGACGTACGGCACTGTCCTCGACAACCAGAAAGCGCTTACCGCGCTGGGTACTTTCTTACAGAACGCCCGCCTCACTGACGTTGTCTATCGGGATGGCTATACCGATATCGAGATGGAAGCTGGCCCGTATCTCTCGGCTGTATACGAAATGTTCCGCCCCATGCGCCACCCGGTTAATGAGATCGTCAATTTGTATGGATTACCTTTTGATGTGGGAATTCTACATTACGCTTCGGATACACCCCTGAGCAAAGGCAAGAACCTGGGAGCCGGAGCTTTATCCTATGAAGGCATGGATTCCACTTATGCCACTTCTGTGACTATCCTGCGGCGTATCTTCGCTGAGGAACAAAAACGACTGAAAAGTTAGCCTTCTTGTTCCGGTTCGGGCTCAGACTCAGATTTCCTGCCGCGCCCGGCCAGCCAGGCAAACAGAATTGAAATAAAATATAACACAATCAGGGGGGCCATCATTAAGCTCATATTCACCGGGTCAACAGTCGGTGTAATGACGGCTGCCAGAATAGCGATCAAGACAATTGCCTGCCGCCAGAAACTCAACATGGAGTGCGGGGTCACCAGGTTAAACCGAGCCAACACATAAATAAAGAGCGGCATTTCAAAACAAACCCCGACCCAAAAGATCAGGTTTGTAATAAAGCTGATGTAACTGGAGAGCCTGGGGTTGGTTTGCACACCCAGAAAATTGGTCAAGAATGGAAGTGCCGCAGGCAGCATCACTGAAAACGCAAAAGCTACTCCTCCAACAAAGAAAAGCGTGGCCAACGGGATCGAGAAGATCACGAACTTTTTTTCTGAGGGCTTGAGTCCCGGCAAAATAAACAGTAATATCTCATAAATAATCACCGGAAAAGCCAGAATGACTCCCGCCAGCAAAGACACCCGCATATACACGCCCAGATTTTCGGTAATTTCAATGGACTGTAATTTTGCAATGCCGCCGATGGGAATTGTTAAAAAGCCAACAATCTTTTCGCCAAAAAACAGGCTAGCGGTCACCCCCACTGCTAGAGCAATTAACGCAATCAATAACCGCCGGCGCAATTCCTCGATATGATCGATCAGGGTCATTTCGGTTTTTTTATTGTTCATCTTGAGGAGGCTGCCCGGTTAATTTCTTATCTGCCCCGGGTTTTTCCTCCCGGTCAGGCGCAATTTTATTTTCATCCGTTGGCTCTATTGGGGTGGTTAAAGGTGTTGGCTGCCAGACAGAATCAGAGATACCTTTTTTAGAAAGGTTCTGCAATTCATGGATCTCTTTATCCAGTCCCGATTCCCGTAATACCTGCTTGGGAATATCCATTACTTCTTTAGTCGAAGACCACACCTCAGACTGGCGCAGCTTTTTTAGCCAGGCGGCAGCCTTTTGGGCAGATTTCATCATTTCTTTTGGGCCTAAGACAATCAAAGCGATCAATACAATTAAAAGGAGCTCAAGCGGCCCAATTCCAAATATTTCCATTTTTTCCTGGTGTTTTTAATATCCAAATAAACAAAAGAACTATTCTTTTTTTGAGTCAGCGGACTCGTCTTCTGTTTTCTTGGTTTCATCTTTTTTTTCATCCTGGCCTTCGAGACCTTTTCGGAAGTTGCGAATTCCAGATCCAAGTTCTCCAGCGACCTTTCCAATCCTTCCGGGGCCAAAAAGTAACAGAACTATTACCAGTATTAATATAATCTCGGGTAATCCAAACGATCCCATTATTTCCTCTCTTTCGACTTACCTTATTGCAAAATTATAACCGATTTGCCTTTTCCAATTTTACGCAATGAGCACAAAATTCTCTCTTCATTTTACCTATTGTGTAAATCAATTCTAACCCTATATAATGAAGATATCATTAATACCCACGAATCCATACAAGGACTGTTTTATGTCTGCCAATGAACAAGAAAAAGACCAGGCGGTTCAACAAGCGATCTTAAAAGCCAAAAAGGAATGGGAGGCTACTTTTGATTCCATTTCCGACCTATTAGTGCTTACCGACGAAACCGGTTTAATTCAAAGGATGAATCAGGCCACAATTAAGGACTTAAATTCTACCTATCTTGATTTGATCGGAAAAAATATTGAATCACTCCTTGAAGGGAATAAACCAGGTCCAAAACCCGGTGACACTTCTGGAGTGGAATGTAAATTTAAAGGGCTAGATACTTATTTCCGTGCAACTTGTTCAAATGTAAGCCTGGAAAATGATAAAAATGTTATTGTCTATATTTTTCACGATATCACTCGCCAAAAGAAGGATGAAGAACTGATCATCCGACAAAACCAATATTACGAATCCGTATTAAAGTTCAGCCCTGTGGCAATTGTCACTCTGGACTTAAACGAAAACATTATTTCTTGCAATCCAGCTTTTGAACAGCTCTTTGGTTACAATCCCAATGAAGTATTGGGCAAAAACTTGGACCAAATGATTTCCATGAATGACACTGATGAAGGTAAAAAATTTACTTACCAGGTCAAGGAAGGCAATCCTGTCCATAGTTACACAACCCGAACTCGTAAGGATGGCACTCCGGTCGAGGTAGAGGTTTTTGGTGTTCCGGTCAGCATCGGCAACACCAGAGTGGGTATTATGGCAATTTATCATGATATTAGTGAGTTGATCAATGCTAAACGTGCCGCAGAGGCTGCGGATAAAGCCAAGAGCGAATTCCTGGCAAACATGAGCCACGAGATCCGTACCCCAATGAACGGGGTCATTGGCATGATCGAATTGCTCAAAGATACTCCACTGGATGTGGAACAGCGCGATTACCTCAACACGGCCAATGAGAGCGCGGAATCGTTGATGAGTCTGATCAATGAGATCCTGGATTTTGCCAAAATCGAATCCGGTCAGATGACCGTGGAAAGTATCGATTTTGATTTACGTTCGATGGTGGAGGGTGTTGCACGTACGCTGGCTGCGCGTGCTGAGGCCAAAGGTCTGGAAATGGTATGTATGGTCAACCGCGATATTCCCTCACGTGTTAAAGGCGACCCCACACGGCTGCGCCAGGTATTGGTAAATCTGGTTGGAAATGCAATCAAGTTTACCTCGCGAGGTGAGATCGTTATCCGAGCCATTGTCGATGAAAAAAAAGAAGAAAATACCCGCTTCTTGTTCAGCATCACAGATACAGGTATTGGCATTCCTCAAGAATATCAAAAAACGATCTTTGAACGCTTTGTCCAGGTGGACAATTCATCAACGCGTGAATACGGCGGCACAGGCCTGGGATTAGCCATTTCTACTGAACTCGTAAAGCTCATGGGAGGAGAAATCGGCGTTCAAAGTGAGCCCAGCCAGGGGAGTACTTTCTGGTTCACGATCACGACCCAAAAACCCAGCGAAGAAGGTACGCGTCCGCTGGTGATTCCAATGGACCTGAAGAATTTACCCATTCTTGCCGTTGATGACAACAAAACCAACCGTGCTATCATTGGTAAAATTGTCAGCGGTTTTGGTTGTGAAGTCAGCCAGGCGTCAACCGGCAGTCAGGCTCTGTCCATGCTCAGAGAAAACTCCCTCAAAGGTAAACCCTTTAGATTGGTTTTACTGGATATGCAAATGCCGGATATGGATGGAGAAGAAGTCTTAAAAGAGATAAAGACTGACCCCGATTTACGTAAAACCCCGGTGATCATTCTCACCTCTATGGGTCAGCGCGGTGATGCCGCCCACCTGGAAGCGATGGGATGTTCCGCCTATTTGCTTAAACCCGTGCGTCAAAAAGAGTTATTCAACACAATTCTGGCCGTGATGGGGCAGCAGCAGCCGGAGAACAAACTCCCGACAACCTCTATCATCACCCGCCACATGTTGGCGGAAGCCGACCACAGTCAAAATTCAATCCTTTTAGCCGAAGATAATGCGATCAATCAAAAATTAGCTCTGCGGATATTACAAAAAGTCGGCTATTCAGTGGATGTGGCTGAAACAGGACGACAAGCGGTCGAAGCGGTTCAGAAGAAAAGATATTCATTGGTATTGATGGATGTGCAGATGCCGGAAATGGATGGCTACGATGCCACGATCCAAATTCGCGCTTTACCCGGGGAAATTAGAAAAATACCCATTGTCGCCATGACGGCGCATGCCATGGCAGGCGACCGTGAAAAGTGTCTGCAAGTTGGCATGGACGATTATCTGACAAAACCGCTAAACGTAGATCTGTTGCTCTCGGTAGTCAATAAGTACGTGGCCACCAGCCAGGAAGCATTAAAAAGCGAAATGCAAGCTACAAACGCATCCTCGGAACCAGAATCTATTTATGATCTAAAAACTGCCTTACCCAGGTTTGGGGATAGTGCGGCTACATTTTATGAGTTTCTCGGAGCATTCATCAGTCATTTAAAAAACTCAACTTTCGAACTAGAGAATGCAATCGCTGAATCAGATTCTAAAAAAGTCCAATTCATCGGGCATAGCATTAAAGGCGCAGCATCCAATTTTGAAATTAGTTTAATTAGAGACGCGGCTGAAAAAATTGAAAAAATGGCAAAAGAAGGCGATTTAACAAAAGCAGGCAATTACCTCGAAGAGATTAATGCTGCCATTCCGTTATTGGAACGAGATTATCAGAAAAACATGAAACAATAAGAATAGTAGAGTTCCTTTTTATCCTACAGGGAGCAGTTTCCCTACGACTAAAATTGCAAATGCACTCACGGTCAGGAGGATGGACCATACCCTGGAGACTTTCAGGCCGTCGTATAACAGGTAATAACCGAATAGTCCCGTCCAACTTAAAGCCAATCCCAGCCAACTGAGACCATTTTGCACAAACAGCCATTGCGCAAGAATTGGGCGTAAATTAATGAAAGAAGCAGCTAACCAGCTTAATCCGGATAGGAGTGTCGTCATCACCACCGGTATTCCAGCAGCTCCAACCAAACCGCAGATTTTCATCAGGTTTGGGCCTTTTCTAAATATTCTGCCCAGCGCAAAGAAAAACACACTGAACAATGACCAGACCATCAGACTGTTGATCGCAGCCTGTTTAAGTGCTTCCAGAGGCGCAATGGCTTGCGCGGAGGGGTCTGCCCAGACCAATTTCTGCAAAAAAGTGACCAGAAATAACGCCAGAATTACAATAGCCCCGTCAAGAATGGATACTTCGGGATCAGCAAAATAACCACCCGGATTTCGAAAAATACTTCCCAAACGTTTGAACGAATTGATCATAAACACAACCTGTATCCAGAAAATGGATGAAATTACCCAACGCACGTCATTGTACTGCCAAAAAGAATAATTCCCGGCTCGTTTCGTCTTTAGGGTATAATCGTACCAGATTACGGAGGACTCATGGAAATAACCTGGTACGGACATTCTTGTTTTAAAATGACTGAAAGAGGCTTGGCCACTGTGGTGACCGATCCTTATGATAGCCGTCAGGTGGGTTACGAACCACTCAAATTAAAAGCCGACATCGTTACCATCAGCCATAATACACCAGGTCACAATTTCGTCAGCGCCATTAAGGGCGATACTCACGTGATCGATGGACCCGGAGAATTTGAAATCGGCGGCGTTTTTATCACCGGAATTCAGAGCAACGGCCACATTAAAAAAACGGATAGTGAATTACGCAATACCCTTTATCTGATTGACTTCAATGGTATCAATGTTCTGCACCTGGGTGATCTAAACCGGATTCCCAGCCAGGCAGAAGTTGAAGACTTCGGACCCATTCATATCGCCCTGGTTCCTGTGGGTGACGGTGGTGGATTAAATGCCAACAAAGCAGTTGAAATTATTAGTTTGCTGGAACCTAGCATCGTAATCCCTATGCACTATGCTACTCCAGCCACCGGGAATACCAAACTTCAACTTGATCCATTGACTAAATTTCTCAAAGAGATCGGCATTTCCAACCCGGAAGTTCTTCCCTCTTTGAAGGTCCCCAATGCAGCCGCGCTTCCAGAAGAGACAAAAGTGATCATTCTGGATTACCAGAAGAGCAGTTAATTGAGGAGTTAAAAATGACAGTGAAATTACTGATGACCTGGGATATTAAACCTGAGCACGAACAGGAATACTTCGAGTTTGTGATCCGTGAGTTCATTCCCGGTATTCAACGCCTGGGAGCAGAACTCTCGGATGCCTGGGCAACGGTTTATGGAAGCGGTTCCCAGATCATGGTAGGAGCCTTGTTACCCAATCTCAATCGTTCCCGGCAGCTTCTTTGCTCACCCGAATGGGAATCCCTGTATGATCGTTTAATGGGTTTTGTGCAAAATTATAACCAGAAGATTGTTGAAGCGCGTACCGGTTTTCAGCTCTGACCCCCATGAAAAATCCCTTTAGCCAGGCGATCTTGGCCTGGTATCACCAAAATGCCCGCGTGCTTCCCTGGCGCGGCATCGATGATCCTTATAAAACTTGGGTCTCTGAGATCATGCTTCAGCAGACCCGTGTGGAAACTGTTATTCCCTATTTTCAAAAATGGTTCACCCTCTTCCCCACCCTTTCTGCGCTGGCAAACAGCGATGAAGGGTCTGTATTGAATGCCTGGGAAGGACTGGGTTATTATTCGCGCGCCCGTTCGCTGTTAAAGGCGGCTCGAATTGTGCAAGACTGCTACAACGGTCAATTGCCATCCTCGCGAACTGAGCTCGAAAAGCTGCCCGGCCTGGGGCGTTATACTGCCGCAGCCATTGCCTCGATCGCCTTTGGGCAAGATGAAGTGGTTTTGGACGGCAACGTAAAACGTGTGCTCAGCCGCGTATTCAATCTGGATGCTCCTGTGGATACTCCGGCCGGTGAAAAACTGCTCTGGCAAAAGGCGGAAGAACTGCTGCCCCGCGGTGAAGCGGGTGATTACAACCAGGCCGTAATGGACCTGGGTGCGACCCTATGCTCCCCGCGCGCACCTCTGTGCCCGCAGTGCCCGCTTGCTGGTCTTTGCCAGGCACAACAGCTTGGCCTGCAAGAAAAGCTACCGGTCACGACCGAAAAGAAGCCCATTCCGCATTACATTGTGGCAGCCGCAGTACTTCGTCGCCAGGATACCGTTCTCATTCAGCGGCGGCCTTCCAAAGGGCTGTTGGGCGGCCTGTGGGAATTCCCAGGCGGCAAACTGGAGGCCGGTGAGACCTTCACTCAAGCCCTGGAACGAGAGATCCGCGAAGAACTGGGGGTAGATATCAGCGTGGGTGAAAAGCTCGGCCAGTACAAGCATGCCTATACCCATTTCAAGGTCACCCTGGATGCCTTCCACGCCCGGATCAGCAATGGAGAACCGCAAGCATTGGCAGCCAGCGAACTGGCCTGGGTAACCCCAGCACAACTAAACGATTACCCGATGGGCAAGATCGACCGCATGATCTCGAATTCATTATTAAGAGTTTATTAATATATCTTGCTAATTGTTGATTATTGTACTATAATTAAATAGCATTTTGAATTATGCTAACCCTTGACTAATTCACAAAAGTGTGATAGACTTATTATCACGCGGGTGATAAGTCAAGGTTTTTAATTATTAAGCGAAGTAGACCAAACCATCCCTTTGAACACCAGACGGGTGGATACTCTCCGAAGGCTTCTTGTTTTCGATGAGTATGAAACTATCACATGGCCCTAATATCCTGTCTGTTTGCGAAGGGGATAGCCCGCGAAAAGCCCGCATTTATCAAAACAAAAAAGAAGGAGGAAAAGGATGTAAAGTTATAACTGTAGTTAATGCTATATATGGGGAAATAAAAATGTCAATTATTTTAAGGAGACACTAAATAAAAAATATTCGCAATAAAAAATTATTTAAGGAGGAAAATGGTAAACGTTCCACATAAAACAAACGCAAAATGGGGGAAATTTCAGGAAGATGAATATCAAAGCAAGCTAATTAAGAGAAATTATCCTAGAAAAATAACCATTAATATATATATTTCTGGTCTTCAAGTAATTCTATTCTTTGAAGTTGGAAAGAATATTTTATCTATTTCTAATTTCATTACGCAAATATCTCATCAACAAAATTTGGCGATGATAGTAATTTCTTTTATAGGCCTTCTCTTATTACAAAAATTTAAAATATAAATGCTTAACTTTCTAGGTCCCAGAGTTAAGAAATCTCTGGGACCTAGAATTCTTATGCTTTGAACACGTTGACAAAGATCATGGGGCGGCGGTGCGTCTCTGCATAAAGATAATTGCCCACAGCCTGTTCAATGTCTTTTTGTATACTTCCATTGGCTTTGGCAGCCGTCTCGCTGATGCGGGTGCGCAGTCCATCGAGCAAGTTGGTGGCATCGTTCATCACAATAAATCCGCGGCTGATCACTTCAGGAGCACGGTTGAGTTTGCCGGTATTCTTATCCAAGGCCAGGTTCACGATCATGACCCCTTCTTGCGAAAGTTCCTCGCGCTCGTGCATTACATCCGGGCCCACATTGCCCACGCTTGAGCCATCCACAAACACATAGGAAGTTGGCACGATCTTGCCGAGGCGCATTTTCCCTTCGAAGAATTCCACCGGTTGGCCATTGAGCACAACCGCGATATTCTCCTGGGGAATGCCCACTTCGGCAGCCAGTGCGGCATGGCGCTTCAACTGGCGTAATTCGCCGTGTATCGGGATGAAATGTTTCGGCTGAGTTAAGTGCATCATCAGCTTCATTTCTTCCTGGCTGGCATGCCCGGATACATGTACCGGGGCAATGGTATCGTAGATGACGTTGGCACCGCGTTCGAATAAGCGGTTAATGGTGCGGAAAACATTCTCTTCGTTTCCCGGAATCGGGTGAGCAGAGAGAACCACAGTATCTCCGGCCTTGAGGTCAAAGATACGGTGCGAGCCCATAGATAGTTTGCCTAAAATTGAAGTGGGCTCACCCTGCGAACCGGTGCACATTAAAACGACATCACGATCTTTACGGTTCAGCGCCTCATCCAGGCTGATCAACGTGTTACTGGGGATCTCCAGATAGTTCAGCTTTTGCGCGATCTTGGCATTATCCACCATGCTGGTGCCGGCAAAGGCCATTTTACGGCCGTACCGTTCAGCGGCTTCAGCCACCTGCTGCATACGCGAGATCAGCGAAGCGAAACTGGCGATAATAATACGGCCTTTGGCTTCACGGAAAACTGTATCAAAAGCAGCGTCAATGACCCGCTCTGAGGGTGTCCAGCCGGCACGTTCGGCATTTGTCGAATCTGCCAATAAAGCCATCACCCCGCGGCGTTGAAATTCAGCCAGCTTAGCGTAATCTGTCGGCCAGTTATCCACCGGGGTATGATCAAATTTGTAATCACCGGTGTGGACGATCAGTCCGGCCGGGGTATCAATACCCAGCCCAACTGCATCCGGAATTGAATGGCAAACGTGGAAAAAGTCCACCGAGAACGGCCCAATTTTGCGGTTATCTCCCGCATGGATCGTTTGCAGTTGAGCCCGTTGGGCCATACCGCTGCGAGCCAGCTTCACTTCCAGCAGCCCCTGTGTCAGTGGTGTGGAATAGATGGGTGCCTGAAGTTCTTCAAGCACATGACGAATGGCGCCGGTGTGGTCTTCATGGCCATGAGTAATAACAATACCCTTCACCTTATCGCGGCGCGCTTTTAAATAACTGATATCCGGGATGATATAGTCAATTCCCAGCATATCATTTTCAGGGAACATAAGTCCGGTGTCAACAACCATCAATTGGTCGTCATATTCGTACACCATCATGTTCGCCCCCACTTCCCCTAGACCCCCCAGGGGAATGATCCTTAATGGACGATTCTTCATTTTTAAATTACCTTCCTTATTTCAAAACCATGTACCCAGCGGGCCATGGTAAAAAAGTTTCAAATTTATAAAAAATAACCCCGGCGAAGACTTTGGCCAGGGTCAATATGAATACAATTGTCGATTCAAAATCCCTAAAACTTTACCACTACTAAGCGTAAATTTCTTCAGCCAAAACAAGTGAGCATCCGCCCATACTTGAAAAGTTTCTTTTATATAAACAAATTATACACTAATATGGTTAATTCTTTATAAGAATATTTTTTAATAGGTGGGTCTGCGTCCGTAGAGCGTTTCACGGATTTGGATGATCTGTTTGCGTAAATGGTCATCCCGTTCGATCATATCCGCCACTTTTTCACAGGCATAGATGACCGTTGTATGATCGCGTCCGCCCAGAACCTCGCCTATTTGCGGCAAAGAGACGTTTGCTTCTTCGCGCAGCAGATACATGACCACCTGGCGAGGTAAAGCTACCTCGCGAGTACGTTCGCGGCTGAGTATCTTCTCACGGCTGATTCCAAACGCAGAGGCCACTACATCCACCACCCTCGCCGGCTCCAATTGATTCCGCTGCGGGATCAGATCTGTCAGCGCGACTTCAGCTAATTCGGTCGAAAGTGCTTTTCCACGCAGGTCAGAATAGGCCACCACGCGGGTGAGAGCCCCTTCCAGCTCGCGGATATTCGATTGGAACTGATGAGCAATATAACTCAAGATCTCATCAGGTACCCCTCGGCGCATGCGCTCGGCTTTCGAACGTAGAATTGCGGTGCGGGTTTCCAGATCTGGCGGCTGAATATCGGCGATCAGACCCCATTCGAAACGCGAGCGCAGTCTTTCTTCAAGAGTGCTCATGGCTTTGGGAGGGCGATCAGAAGAGATCACAATTTGTTTATCCTGGCCGTGAAGACTGTTGAAGGTGTGGAAGAATTCTTCCTGGGTCGATTCTTTACCGGCAATGAATTGAATATCATCGATTAGCAGAACATCGATAAAACGATAGCGTTCTCTGAACGCTTGCGTGGTATGGGTGCGGATGGAGTTGATCAAATCATTGGCGAATTCTTCCGAGGTCACATACATTACCTGCTGACCTTGCTGGCGCGCCATATTGCCGATGGCATAAAGCAAATGGGTTTTGCCCAACCCAACCCCGCCGTAAAGGAACAGGGGATTGTAGGCGTGGGCAGGATTCTCAGCCACGGCCATACAGGCGGCATGCGCCAGGCGGTTGGAGGAACCCACCACAAAATTATCGAATGTATAACGGCTGTTGAAAGGTGTACCAGTAACCTGTGCCGGAGTAGGGACAGGCGTGGTAAAAGAGAGGGGATGCGTGGCCGGTTCCGTTACTTCTACGGGTTGTTCATCATATTCTTTGTGGTGGACAATAAATTCCACCTTTTGTGGTCCTTCCATCAGACCACCCAGAATGCGGCAAATTGAACTTGTCAAACGTTTTTCCAGCCAATCACGAGCATAGGCGTTTTGAACACCTATAGTGAAGATGCCTTCTTCGTATTTAACTACTTCAGTGCTACGTACCCAAGTCTCAAAGGAGGCTTTTGACATTTCCATCTGAAGTTGTCCAACGGCTGCTTGCCAGGCGTTCTGAGCATTCATAAAAACCTACCTCCTTTGTGGAATTTCCCCCTGGAGGGGAGTAAAGTATACCAACCCATTTTTAAGCATTGTGGGTTAATTTTGTACAGATATTCATTTCTTTTCGTGCGATGCTGCTATCAGGGTCGCTAAAAGATTGACCCGCCCCGTCGATTGATAAAAATATTCTAACAGAAAGAAGAGCCCGCAACAAGACGAATACCCTACGACCGCTTAAAGAAACAAGGATTTTTAAGAATGTTAACCTTAAAGAAACCAGGGAAAGTAACCAGTCAAGGTGGTAAATTCTGATTATTATTTGCCATAGCTGTACAGGTAAAAAAGAAACGCGCCCCCATATATGGCGTTTTACAGAGATAAATAGATCTTAATACTGAATATGGTTAAAAAATTCAAAAGAATCCGGTTGTCGGACATCACTATTTTTCCACTGGGTGACACAAAATATTTCATCAGTCTTCTTTAATATTTCTAACTGTCTTTTTACAGCAGCAATTTAAAAATAAACATCCTGTTCGATTCTAGAACAGGATGTTAGTTTTTAGCGATTTTACCTCGCCAACATCAGTTTCGCCGCCCGGCGCGCAATCTCAACGGCAAAGTTTGTCCCCCGGTCCCAGGGGTAAACTTGTGACATGCTGGCAAAATATAGACCGGGGATGGGAGTTTCGATTGCCGGAATATTCTTCGAATGGTTCAGGAAAGGTACCGGTTGGGCATAATTGGCTTTAAAAACCCAGGCGTGGTTTACCCAATCCGGCTCGAAATCCGGGTTGATCCTTTTAAAGCTGGGCATGAAGCGCTGTAGTAATTCCTCTTCACTCAGGTTAAAGTATTCGTGACCGTTTTCAAGATAGTCGCCGCAGTAAATAATATGTTCATTGTTGTAATGGACTTTGTCCATGAAATTGGTATGTTCCACCAGCGCCAAAAATGGGTATCCCTCTTTTTTGGGTAAGTTGTACCAGTAATAACCTTCGCGCGAGAGTTGATGTTTTAGCGATACCACCATCACCACCGCCCCCAGGTTCTGCAAATTGAGCAGTTCTTTGAGGTAATCTGCCCTTAATCCAGGTGCCATGCCGGCCAACTGCGCCGGTGATACCGTGACCAGTACTTGATCGTAAATTTCAGTTTTCCCGGCGATCGTTAACTGCACCTGGCCTTCTTTGGCTGCGATGGTATCAACTTTGGTGTTGTAGACAATCTTGACACCTTTTTCTTGCAAGATGCGGGCAAAATCATCAGCAAAAGCTTGAAAGCCGCCTTCGTAGGTAGCCAGGCTGGTGGTGCGGGCATGCATGCGCGCCCACATCCAGGCCATGTTCACTTGATGGGAGAAGCGCTCTCCGAATTTGCCGATCAGCATCGGTTCCCACATTTCTTCGTAAACCTTCTTGCCAGCCCACTTACGCATCCAGGCATCCACGGTGGTGGCTTCCATTGGCTTCCAGTTATTCGTCAAGCGTAAATAGACGCCGACCAGGCCAAAGCGGATCTTGTTGATTCCCCAGCCCAACCCCGGATACAGTATCGCTGCCGGGATGGAATCAAAGGGAAAAAATTTGCCTTTGTAATACATAACAGTTTTGGGAGTTCGGATGATCACCTTGGAGCACAGCCCCAATTCATCAAAGAGGTCAAACATGGAGCGGTCAGAAGTAAACCAGTGGTGGTAGAACTTTTCCACCGACCATTCCCAATCCGCTTGTTTGAAACCCGAAGCCAGACCGCCGGGGTGGTCCAGACCTTCAAAGATGGTCACGTCATTGCCTGCCTTGATCAGATCCAACGCAGCCGAAAGACCGCCGAAACCAGCGCCAATGATTGCAATTTTTTTCATCTTAAATTCCTCGTCCGCAATGCTTACGCGGCTTCCTGATTTTCATTTGTTTCAGCCCGCATGGAATCATTCCATTTGACGCCTTCGCGCGTCATGTAATATGCGCCCAATAACGTGATCGGCAACCACAGAGCTACATGCAGAACAACCGCATACCCCAGCGCCTGCGCCCCGGGAACATTAAAAGCCATCAGGACGGCTTTTGTTACAGCCTCCCAGGTACCGATATATCCGGGAGCCGATGGAATGGTCGTTGCCAGGTTAGCGATACCGTTCAAGAGCATCAATGCGAAGAAACTGACCGAAAAAGTAAATGCGTGCATCACGAACCAGTATTTCACCGTTTCCAGCAGCCAGATGAGCACCGAGGTAAAGAACACCATCAGAATATTGACAGGCGAACGCAGGGATGCCAGGCCTTCGAGAAACTTGAGCATGATGTCAGAGGATTTCTCACGGAATTTTTTAGGCATAAAATGGTTAATACACCACAGAATGATTTTTTCGCTTGTTTTCGGGAACATTGCTGCCAACAAAAAAACAACCAGCGCGCCCAGAAAAATTCCCGTGCCGATGATCGCCAGTTCTTGAATATTGCCGAGAAAACCCGAATCGAATGCAGCAACCTTCGCCAGTGCCGGCAAATTGACAAAGACAAAGGCCAGCATGACTACACCGTCAAAAATGCGCTCAACGATGATCGTTGCCAGAGAAGCCGAAATGGGTACATTCTCTTTGCGTTTCAAGACCACCGCCCGCAGTACTTCACCGGCTCTGGCAGGGTAAATATTATTCCCCATATAGCCGATGCAGGTGACAGGGAACATCACCCGGGTAGGAACTTTTTTGATCGGTTTCAGCAAATAATGCCAACGCCACGCTCGTACCCAAACAGCTACGAAGTAAACCGCGACCCCCGGAAAAATCCACCAATAATTGGCCGATTTAATTGCATTCCAAAAGTCACCCAGTTTTAATCCGCCCAAGGCAAAATATAAAAATACAGCACTGATGATGATGCCAAGCCAAAATTGCCATTTTTTCATGGTTTGAATTCTACCATGAAGTAATCTGTAGAATTCCAGTTCAGGAATGACATTTTATCCACACTTAACCTCTGTATAATGAAAGGATGGAAGAGATCAAACTTTATGATCTGATCTATAATACCGTTCGCCAAATCCCTTATGGCAAGGTAGCCAGCTATGGGCAAATTGCCGCCATTGTGAACCGCTGTTCTGCGCAAATGATCGGCTTTGCCCTGGCCGCATTAGCCAACTCAGCCACTGCTACCGATGTACCCTGGCAGCGCGTGATCAACGCCGCAGGAAAGATCAGCCCGCACGGATTTGGGGTGGGCAGCGGCATGCAGCGCAGTCTGCTCGAAAGTGAAGGGGTCGAGTTCAATTTAGAGAACACCATCGACTTCGAGAAATTTGGTTGGCTAGGACGGCCGGATCTATTCCGGCACACTGAAAGGAAGAGAAAATGATTGGTGCGGTCGCTGGAGACATTATTGGTTCCATTTATGAATTTCATAATATCAAGACCACCGAATTTCCGCTTTTTGGTTACAACTGCCACTTCACCGATGATTCCGTACTCACCATCGCCCTGGCGGATACCTTGATGAACAATGGAGATTATGTGGATAATCTCAAGTGGTATTACGCCCTTTACCCCAATGCCGGTTTTGGCAGTTTTTTCTCACGCTGGGCCACCTCCTCCGACCGTGAACCTTATAACTCCTGGGGGAACGGCGCCGCCATGCGCATCAGCCCGGTGGGCTTTGCCTTTGCCAGCCTGGATGAAACGCTCCAGCAAGCCGAAAAATACACC
>Ga0182021_10002529_pt1 | contig 21342 bp, 18 predicted proteins | sample 612E3MmetaG_FD_120493 | JGI IMG/M metagenome (GOLD analysis project Ga0182021, IMG submission 120493) | Permafrost microbial communities from Stordalen Mire, Sweden - 612E3M metaG (Illumina Assembly) | ecosystem: Environmental > Terrestrial > Soil > Wetlands > Permafrost | place: Sweden... | reverse complement strand
CCTTCAATTAGAAAAGCATCATGACCATAACTAGACTTCAACTCATAATAAATGACATCAACATCATTAGCAGTTAAAGCCATTAAAATCTCTTTAGATTGTGAAGAGGGGTAAAGCCAATCAGAATCAACTGATATGACTAACATTTTAGATTTAACATCTTTTAAACCATCAGCTAATGAGCCATCCACTGTTAAATCAAAATAATCAATGGCTTTGGTTATATAAAGATAAGTATTAGCATCAAACCTTTTAGTAAAAGAACTACCCTGATAATGAAGATAACTCTCCACTTCAAAATCAGTAGAAAAATCAAAACTATATTCTTCCTTATCCTGAAGTCTTCGACCAAATTTCTGATACATGGATTCGTTACTAAGATAAGTGATATGAGCAATCATACGGGCAAGAGCCAAACCATTATCTGGAAATTGAAGAGAATAATAATCACCATGATTCCAATTAGGATCAGATATAATAGCTCTTCTACCCACCTCATTAAAAGCTATCTGTTGTGGAGAAGAGTAAGCTGCTGTAGCTATAGGTATAGCCATTCTTACCATGTCAGGATAAGATATGCACCATTGAAGAACTTGCATACCACCCATAGATCCTCCTATAACTGCAAATAATTGTTTAATACCTAAATAATCTATTAGTTTTTTCTGAGCATTAATCATATCTTTAATAGTTATAATTGGAAAATCCAAGGCATAAACTTTACCAGTTTCAGGATTTAGGGAGGAGGGACCCGTAGATCCTTTACAACCTCCAATAACATTAGAACATATTATGAAATATTTATCAGTATCCAAGCATCTACCGGGGCCAATTATAATATCCCACCATCCTGGTTTTGAATCTCCATCATGCAATCCAGCTGCATGAGCATCTCCTGAAAGGGCGTGACAGACCATTATAGCGTTACTTTTTTCCTTATTCAATTTACCATAAGTTTCATAAGCTATGGTAATGTTCTCTAACCTTTCTCCTCCCTCTAAAATCAAAGCATCAGAGGGTTTATAATACTGCGTTGATACAATTCCTACTGACTCTTTTCCCATCTTTCGTCCTCAAATTTCCAATTACTTTAACTAATTCTATTATTCCATATTTTTTTATCATTTACCTCCTAATAAAACCTTTGAATTAAATTAAGTAGTTGAATATTCTTTATAATTACACTTTTATTTTGGAAAGGGATTGATCAATATCTGCAATGATATCCTCCACATTCTCTAACCCTATAGATAATCTGATAAAGTCCTGAGTTACTCCGGTCGTTTCCTGTTCTTCTGGAGTCAATTGTTGGTGTGTAGTGGATGCAGGGTGTATAACCAGACTTTTAGCATCTCCAATATTTGCTAGGTGAGAGAGAATTTTCACATTTTCAATGAATTGTTTTCCAGCTTCTAAACCACCTTTAACACCAAATCCGATAAGAGCTCCGTAACCACCTTTCAGATATTTAGAGGCAACTTCATGACTTGAATCATTTTCTAATCCGGGATAATTTACCCAGTTTACTTTGGGATGTTCCCTCAGAAATTTCGCGACTTCAAAAGCATTTTCTGAGTGTTTTTTCACCCTTAAATCCAGGGTTTCCAGTCCTTGCAGAAATAAAAATCCGTTGAAAGGACTTAGGGCTGCTCCCAGATCACGCAAAAGTCTTACTCTTGCCCTCATAGTGAAGGCTATGTTTCCAAGTCCGGGGAAATCACCAAAGGTCTCCCAGTATTTTAGACCATGGTAACTTGGATCCGGTTCAGTGTATTGTGGGAATTTACCATTACCCCAATTAAATTTCCCTGCATCAACTATTACTCCACCAATTGAGGTTCCATGCCCTCCTATAAATTTTGTGGCTGAATTTGCAAGTATGTCTGCTCCAAGTTCCAGGGGCTTTACTAAACCAACTCCTGAGGTGTTGTCAACCACAAAAGGGATATCATTTTCGTGAGCAATTTCTGCAATACCCTCATAATCAGGAACATCTAACTTTGGATTACCTATTGATTCAGCGAAAATTGCTTTTGTTTTATCGGTTATTGCGTTTTCAATTTCTTTCAGATTGGTAGATTCTACAAAATTCACTTTTCTACCTAGTTCTGGAAATGTGTAGTTAAAAAGTTGATATGTTCCACCATATAGGTTGTTTGCGGATACAATTTCATCGCCAGGTAAACTAAGGTTTAGAAGTGAGTAAGTAGTGGCTGCCTGACCAGATGCTACGGCTAATGCAGAATTACCGCCTTCTATAGCTGCTATTCTTCTTTCGAAGATGTCATTGGTGGGGTTCATTATTCGTGTGTAGATGTTACCAAATTCTTTTAGAGCAAAAAGATTTGCTGCGTGTTCAGTATCTTTGAATACATAGGATGATGTTTGATAGATGGGCACGGCCCTTGATCCTGTTGCTGGATCAGGTTCTTCCTGTCCTACATGTAATCCTAATGTAGCTAAGCCATATTCTCTCTTATTTTCTTCTTCGGTCATTTGATTATCTCCTTTTATTTATAATATTCTCCTTAGTGGGTTTAATTCCTTATTTTGGATTTTAGCAGTTAAAGATAAATTTATTTTATTTACTTAGATATAGGGCTAATCTGATTTATGCAGATTTTTTCATTTTAAAGCGAATTATAAGGAATATTACATGAAAATAACCACACTAGGAAAATATAACGATTGTTATATTTTTATCCTATTTAAATTTTACTTTAACAAAAAAAGGTAAGACTAAAAATGGTATTATTTTATTTTCCTGCAATATTATCTATTTTTATTCAGATTATGCATTATTTGAAAAAGGTTATTAAATATAGAAAATGATTAATCATTAACGGATCCCAATTTTGAATTTTTAATCTATCCTTATTAGTTATATTCAGTTACTAAACCAAGCTCAAAATTTTCATTAACTATCAACTTTAAATTATTTGAATCTAAAAAAATTTTTTAAAGATCAATGAACGATATTCGCTATTAAATTTTTTAACTACTTTTTTCTATTTCGTTGGAAAATTCAGTCCACTTAATCACTGATAAGCCTATTTTTCATAAAAAAGTTTATCATACATTAAATTAATTAACTCAAAGCGCTTATTCTCCTTAAGTTCTCTATTATGTCTATAACAGCATCTACCACATTATCAATGTCTTTCATGCTATTAAATCGACTAAAAGTGAAACGCACGGATCCATGAGCTCTTTCATGATCTCCCCCTATACCAAGGATAACATGACTAGCTTCTAAAGTACGACTAAAACAGGCTGAACCGGTGTTCACCGCAAAACCACGCATATCCAAATGCAGGGTAATAGATTCACCTTCCACCAATTCAAAGGTTATATTAGCATTTTGCGGTATTCTCTTTGAAGGATGACCGTTTAAAACAGTTTGAGGTATTTCAGAGAGAATTCGCTCCATCAAACGATCACGCATTTTCTGAAGCTCTTGGTTTTCCTCATCAGTTACCAGTTGAACTGCCTTTCCAAATCCAACTGCACCAGGAACATTCTCCAATCCAGCCCGACGACTGTTTTCTTGAAAACCGCCATCCATCCATTTCAGTATAGGAGTTCCTTTGCGAATATAAAGGCCCCCAATGCCACTAGGGCCATGTATCGTATGAGCTGAAACGGAAATCAGATCCACTGGTACTTTCTGCACATCCAATGGTATCCTTCTAAAGGTATGGGTAGCATCAGTGTGAAAAACAACCTTCTTCTCTTGACAAACTTCTCCAAGTGCTTCAATGTCTTGAATGGTACCAATTTCTTGATTAGCATGTTGCACGGAGACTAGAATAGTTTCATCAGTAATGGTATCTTTAAGGAGAGCAGGATTAACCAGGCCTTCATGATCAACGTCCAAATAAGTGACCTTAAAACCCTGCTTCTCCAGAACTTTAGCAGTGTTAAGAACGGAGAAGTCTTCAATTTTCGATACTATGATATGTTTGCCCTTATTGCTTTTAGCCAAAGCTACTCCTTTCAAGGCCATATTACTGGATTCTGTAAACCCTGATGTGAAAATAAATTCAGATGCTGATGCTCCTAGATAGTTAGTGATGATTTCTCTACTTTTCTCCAAGGCTTCACGAGCTTCTATACCCATGGAATACCCGGATTCAGATGTAGGGATTGCATAAATATCAAAAAAATAAGGTTTCATCTCCTCAAAAACCCTTTCATCCAGACGGGTGATAGAAGCGTTATCTAAGTAAGTGTATTCGTCAAACATGATTTAACCTAAATAAAGAGATTTATCTTAGATTCACGGGCTTCGTGGATGTAAGTTCCGATTGCACCGTATTCATCTATTAATTCTTGGCGTAAGTCTTCTTTTTTAACTCCCATGATTTCCATGGTCATTTCACAGGCAATAATCTTACCACCTAATTCTTTGTAATCCTGTATAAGCTTTTCTAGAGAAGCTACGTTGGCTTCTTTCATTCGACTGTTGATCATGCGTTTGCCCAGTCCCCCCATGTTCATTTTAGATAGAGGACCTTTCTCTAGCCCATCCTTTTTAAGACGTTCTAAGCCCCAGAAAGTGAAGTAAAGTGATGATTCCATTCCCATGGAAAGTGCCCCGTTACCTATTATGAGAGCACTATATATTTTATCCATATCTCCGCTGTGGATTATTATAGTAGTTTTATCAACCATGTTCTTTCACCTATCTTCGGATTTTGATTTTCCATACTCCTTCTTTTTCTTGGATGTCTAATACCTCTAAACCCAATGCTTCAGCGGCCATTGGTATTTCCTTTTTGGAAGCAGAATGAGTCCCGGTAACTTCTACAATATCTCCTGGTGATGCTTTTTTCAACGCTTTACGTACTTCAACTAAAGGCACTGGACAAGTTTCTCCTTTTACATCAATTTTTATGTCAGCCATCATCAATCACCAAACTTTTTTTATTAATAAAATAACAATTGCTATAATTATAATTATGTTCATAACACATGATAAATTTAAAGTTCCTGCAAAATATTTAAAATTACAAATTAACGCAAATAATAATTATAAAATTTCATAATTTAAAAAAAATTTTATAAATATTATTCTGCATATTTCTCGGGATTCTTGTCAAATTCGACTTTACATCCGGGAGCACAGAAATAATATTTCTTTCCTTTATACTCGCTAATCCATTTAGCGGATTTTTCATCTACATCCATTTTACATATGGGGTCAATTGTCATATTTTTTCACCTCACAAATATTTTATTAATTATTTTTAAATGAATTAAATTATTGATTTAATACATTTTTTTCCCTTTTTGCAGGGGGCACATATCCTTTTAAGAGTAATGAAAGGCTTAAAACTGATACGGAACTCAATGCCATGGCCAGACCAGCAAATTCTGGTCTAAATATAATCCCAAAGAATGGATACAATACTCCTGCTGCAACAGGAATAAGCACCACATTATACGCGAAAGCCCAGAATAAATTCTGTTTTATCCGAGACATTACCTTCCTACTTAACTGCACTCCTGCAAGGGCATCCATAATGTCATCTTTAATAAGAACAATTTCACCACTTTCAATAGCTACATCAGTACCGCTTCCGATAGCTAGTCCCACATCAGACTGTGCAAGTGCTGGTGCATCATTAATACCATCACCCACAAAAGCTACCACTTCCCCAGTTTCTTGGAGCCTTTTAACTTCCTCTGATTTCTCATGGGGCAGTACTTCAGCAATCACATTTTGAATTCCTAATTCTTTAGCAATAGCATTTGCAGTTCTAGAATTATCACCGGTTATCATAACCACTTTAAGATTCATCTTTTTAAGACCCTCAATAGCATCCTTAGCGGTTTCTTTTATTGTGTCGGCTATAGCAATGATTCCGGATAATTCATGATCAATGCCTATTAAAACTGCTGTTTTTCCCTCATTCTCAAATTTAGATAGAGTTTCTTCAACATCATTTGATATTATGATATTTCTATCTCTAAACAGTGCCCTATTTCCTATAAATACTTCTTTCTCATCTAATGTTGCTTTTACTCCTTTTCCCCCAAAAGTATCGAAGTTTTGACTTTCCATTAAAGCTATATTTTCTTCCTGTGCTTTTTTTACTAATGCTTCTGCAAGTGGATGCTGTGAATTATTCTCTACACTTGCCGCTAGTTCTAATAAACTATTATCATCAATTCCAATGGCCTCTATATTAGTAACTTCGGGTTTACCTTTAGTGAGAGTTCCTGTTTTATTAAATACCATTGTAGTAAGCCTTTCAGATATTTCCAGGGCTTCACCATTTTTAACCAATATTCCAAATTCGGCTCCCCGTCCAATACCTACAGTAACCGCTGTGGGTGTAGCTAATCCCAGTGCACAAGGACAAGCCACAACCAAAATGGATATCAAAACTGTAAGGGCAAAAAGTAGAGTGCTTCCTGAGAAATACCAGACGATAAAAGCCGCAATAGCAATAGTTAATATGGTGGGAATGAAATAACTCACGGCTCTATCGGCTAGTCTTTGAACTGGTGGTTTTGAACCTTGAGCATCTTCAACCAGTTTAATAATCTGAGACAGCATAGTGTCTTTACCTATTTTCATTGCATTAAATCGTATCACACCATTTTGATTGATGGTTCCACCAACAACTGATTTTCCAGCATCTTTAAGCACAGGAATCGGTTCTCCCGTGACGGCGGATTCATCCACATAACTTTCACCGCTTACAACATCACCATCAAGGGGAATCTTTTCACCAGGCTTAACCACCACGATATCGCCTATTTGAACATCTTCAATTGGTATATCCATTTCTTCATTATTACGTAATACAGTAGCAGTTTTAGCCTGCAATTTCATTAAACTCTTTATAGCAGTAGATGTCCTACCCTTAGCCCTTGTCTCTAAATATCTTCCCAATGTCAGAAAAGCTGCCAGTATAAGTGCAGTTCCATAAAATAAAAACTGTTGAGTCAATACGATGCTAAAAGTACCAAGAACACTTGACACATACGCAACACCAATACCCATAGAATACATAACATCCATATCCAGGTTTCTATGTCTAAGGGAACGGAAACCAGCACTAAATATGGGATAACCAACATATATGAATGGAATAATGGATATTATGAATATGAAAAGAGAAAGAGAAATTGGAAGATGAATACTCACATAAGTTAAGGCTTCAAGCGGAATTCCAAAACCAAAACCCACAAGCATTCGATTCTTTTTATCTTTAAGATCTTTAACTCTCAGTTTTTCTTCAAGATCTTCAGCTATTTCACCCTCAACCCCTAAATACATATAACCAAGCTCTTCGATGGCATTCTTCATATCTGCTATCGTTGTCATCCGAGGATTGTAGGTGACATACGCTTTCTCAGCGGTGAGGTTAACGGTTACTTCGCTGATTCCATCCAATTTTCCTAGTGCATCTTCTATGGCTTTTACGCACATAACACAGGACATTCCCCCAATTTTTAGGATAACTTTCTCATTAACAACACTGTAACCCGCTTCTTCCACGGCATTTTCCAATTCAGGGAGTTTTAATTTTTCAGGATCATATTCTACTGTTGCTTTTTCGGTTCCAATATTCACGTGAGCATCTTCAACACCTTCAAGTTTATTTAAGGATTTTTCAACGTTTAAGGCACAGGAAGCACAACTCATTCCAGATACTTTGATTTCTGCCTTTTTTTTAGATTTTTCTACCATTTATGATCCCTCTTTAGGGGGGGTTTATATGATTAAATTTCATAAAAGAATGAATTAAATTTAATTTTTGATTTTTTCATCTTGCTTTTACATCAATATATTATGGGTTTCATGTGAATCTAATTTGCTGTTTATATATATTAAAAGCGAACTAATCATATTTAAATTAAGTATAGTCGAAAAAGTTATATACTATTCAATTGTATACTGACCATCATAAAGTATACTTGGTGTGGTTTGTTATGGGTGAAAAAAGGAAGGAATATTGTTGTCCTGTAGGAGCGGCAATTGATGAAATAGGTGGAAAATGGAAGCCACTTATCTTATGGGCATTAAAAGATGGAAAATTACGATTCAATGAAATTAATAAAGCTATACCTGCCATAACTCAACGGATGCTTACAAAACAGCTACGTGAATTAGAAAAAGATGGTTTAGTCAATAGGAAAGTTTATGCAGAAGTACCTCCCAAAGTGGAATATACTCTTACAAAAAAAGGTGATTCAGTTATGCCCATTTTAGAATCACTGTGCAATTGGGGAGAAGAATACTGTAAACATAAACTTATTCTAAACGAATTACACTAAAATTTCTTTATTATTAAAAAAATTAATTAGTATTAATTATAAAAAAATATTTAAATAATTATATAGTAATTTTTGAGGTTCCTTTAAAATGATTGTTATAAGAAGAAATAATGATGACATCGGGAAAGAAGGGAAAAAGAAGTCTTTTTTTCCTTTCTTGATCAGTTTAATGATCTTTTTATTATTATTCCTAGTGGTTCCTATAGGTATGGTGTTGTTACTTCACTTGCCCTGGTATTTATCATTTATTTATCCCTTGGGAATTGTTTTTGGGGCTATTCTAATAATTATTGGTGCTGTAATAATATATCTAGGGATTAAAGGCCTAAGATTGAGATATTCACGTGACTCATATGAGAAAATGGAGCGATTAGTAACTACAGGAATTTATGCATACACTAGAAATCCTATATACTTCGGAGCAATAATCATGATCTTTGGATGGTTTTTGGTTTTACCATTCACATTCATTTTAATTAGTGTATTCCTGTTTACGGCTTTATTTTATATAACAGCAAGATCTGAAGAGAAACAATTACAGCAAAAATATGGTAAAAAATATTTGGAATATAAGTGCAAAGTTCCTTTTTTAATACCATATCCAAAATTTAGATAGTAGTCTGTATTTGATTATAATGGTGGCGGATTTCTTGTTGTGAGTGCTAATAATCATTATTTCCAAGATGTGGATTTATTGATGTTATTCTAGATGTTGCGTGGAAGAGTTGCTTTTCATATTCGTAGGATTAGCAGACAAAATTTACACCTTAACTATCAGATTTATTGCAAGTTTGCAGGATAACTCTTATTTTTTTTTAGATTGATATTGGAGCAAATGGGCGTTGACTTGAAATATTTTTTATCCAATAGCGAAAGCTTTATAAATAATTTCATATAACAATTGTTATATAACTATAGTTATAAAATAAAAGGTGAGAAAATATGGTTAAAATACCGGAATTAACAAGAGGAATCGCAAACGATTCAACAGAATTAATAGGAAATACTCCTTTAGTTAGACTTAACAGAATAGCAGAGGGAGTAAATGCAGATATTATAGCAAAACTGGAATCATTCAATCCTTTAGGAAGTGTAAAAGATAGGATTGGAGTTTCTTTAATTGAAACCGGCGAAGAAGTTGGTATCATAAATAGTGACTCAGTTTTAATTGAACCTACCAGCGGAAACACGGGAATTGCCCTAGCATTTGTGGCTGCAGCGAAAGGCTACAGATTAATACTGACCATGCCAGACACAATGTCCCTAGAGAGAAGAAAACTTTTAGCAACATTCGGTGCTGAAATAGTTTTAACACCCGGTGCAAATGGTATGCCCGGTGCAATAACAAAGGCAGAAGAGTTATCTAAACAAATTCCAAATGCAGTACTGCCGCAGCAATTTAAAAACCCAGCAAACCCAAAAATACACAGAGAAACCACTGCGGAAGAAATTTGGAGAGATACAAATGGTGAAGTAGATTTTATAGTAGCTGGTGTAGGTACAGGTGGAACAATTTCTGGAGTTGCAGAGGTAATTAAACAAAGAAAACCTGAATTTAAGGCAGTTGCAGTTGAACCAATAACTTCACAGGTTTTAGCTGGAAAAGAAAAAGGACCCCACAAAATACAGGGAATAGGGGCAGGATTCATCCCAGACGTTTACAGACCTGATCTGGTTGATGAGATTATCCCAGTTAAAGATGAAGACGCAGGACACACTTTATTAAGACTGGCCAAAGAGGAAGGAATACTTGCAGGAATATCCTCTGGAGCAGCAACCTGGGCAGCTCTTGTACTTGGTAAAAGACCAGAAAATGAAGGTAAACAAATAGTGGCAGTACTTCCAGATACAGGAGAAAGATATCTAAGTGTCGAATGGGTATTTGAGGAAATTTATAAAGAATACGAAGACACAATCCCACAAATATAAAAACAATCGAAAATATTTAGAAGCATTTATTTAATGCATATAAAAATTGCATTAAATATTATTCTAATATTTTTTGTCTAAGTAAAAAATTTAAAAGAGAATAGAAAATGTTTGAAAGGATAAAAGAAGATATGCGAACGGTTTATTCTAGAGACCCCGCCGCAAAAAGTAGTTTAGAGATATTTTTTCTTTACCCTGGATTACATGCTATTTGGTTCCATAGATTAGCGAATTGGTTCTGGACTCGTAATCATCTATTCACCGGCGGATTTTTCCCTGCTTTTAGACGTCTTCTAACTGGAATTGAAATACATCCTGGCGCAACCATAGGAAGACGTTTATTCATTGATCATGGAATGGGAGTAGTAGTTGGTGAGACTGCTGAGATTGGTGATGATGTACCGATTTACCAGGGAGTAGTTCTAGGCGGTACTAGTCTGGAGAAGAAGAAAAGGCATCCAACCATGGAAGTGGAGTGGTAATTGGTTCAGGAGCTAAAATCATTGGTCAAATCAAAATTGGGGATTGCTCCAAAGTAGGAGCTGGATCTGTAGTTTTAAAATCAGTGCCTAATGGTGCCACTGTGTCAGGGATACCCGGAAGAAATGTTAATGAGAAAAGAAAATGCGCTATTGATTTGGATCATGGAGAATTACCGGACCCTGTGGCGGAAGTTATACATTTAATTTTGGATCGTCAGGATGAAATGGATAAAGAGTTAAAGGCGTTGAGTATTTCTGCAGATATTATAAAAGTTAATAGTTTCATGAGTAAAAAAACTGAAATGGAAGAAATATTTGCTGAAGGAGCCGAAATATAACTATTATAGTGAATTTTTTACTTCAAAATAATAAATGTACAGAATAAACAAAAAATAAGGATGATGAGTGAATATGAGACCTCCCTGTGAAGTAGTGGTGTAGTATGTTATTCCTGCGATGCGTTCTGAATTAACTAAGGAACTTTTAAATTTAGGTATGAAACAAAAACAGGTTTCAGAACTTTTGGATATATCTCAACCTCCAATTTCTCATTACATTAGTGATAAAAGGGGGCATGAGCTTAAATTTGAGCCAGAAATCCATGATATGATTCGGGATTTTGCACAGGATTTAGCGAATGGAAAAGCAGGTCAACGTGATATTATATCTAAGATGTGTGAGATATGCAAGAAAATAAAGTCTGAAGAAGTAATCTGTCAACTGCATAAAGAAAAAGATAAAATCCCCCTAAATTGCACGGCGTGTATGGGTTCACAGTCACATTTTTAATAAATTAAATTTTAAATGGTGATAAATAATCTAAAATAATTAATATTACTTTCATACAAGATTAATGAATATTGATTTCAATTAAATGATAGAATTATTCAATCTATCAACTGAAAAATGGACTAAATAATCTTTAAACCTTTTTTATTGAAGTTTCTGTAGTTTGTTATCTGGACACAAATCAAATTTTTTTTAGAAGTTGGGAAACATATATATTAATTGATTTAAAATATTGAAAATAATATAATAGCCTAAAAACTGAAAACAGGATTTTTTATAGGGGTTTAGGAGATAACTTAATGAAATATGATTTCGATCAGGTGTGTAATAGAAAAAAGACGGATTGCTTAAAATGGGATATGGTTCAATCCATCTTCGGGCATGATGATTTGATTCCCATGTGGGTTGCTGATATGGATTTTCAGGTTGCCCAACCAATCATTAATGCGCTTAAGAAACGTGCGGAACATCCATTTTACGGTTATACCACACCAGGCTCTAGTGTCATCGATTCTGTTGTTGAACGTATGAAGAGAAAATTTAATTGGGAAATTAAGCCGGATTGGGTGGTTTTTACTCCCGGAGTGGTTCCTGCCTTGCATGTTGCTATTCGCTCGTTGACTCACCCCGGCGATGAGGTTATACTGCAAGAACCGGCTTATCATCCATTTTTCCCTGCTGTTAATAATAGCGGTTGCCACATAGTAAATAACAGTCTAAAGCTAATTAATGGTCGTTATGAAATGGATTACAACGACCTGGAGAGGAAATTTCACCCTAAAACAGGGCGTTTACAGAGTCCTGGGCGTGTTAAGACTATTATATTATGTAATCCACATAATCCCGTGGGACGTCTCTGGAAACCTGAAGAAATAATCAGAATAGGGGAGATTGCTATAAGAAATGGAGCAGTAGTTATTTCAGATGAGATCCATTGTGAAATTCTCTTCAATGGTCATAAACATACTCCATTTGCTTCTATCTCAAAAAAGTTTGAGCAGAATTGTATAACATGCATGTCCCCGAGTAAAACATTTAACTTACCCGGTCTGGAGGTTTCTTCCATCATCATCCCGAATAAGAAGCTGCGTGAAAACTTCATTAATATACGATCTGGCATCGTGCCAAATCCTAACCTTTTTGGTTATATAGCACTCGAAACGGCTTATAGATTAGGGGATGAGTGGCTGGAGCAGGTTTTGGATTATTTACAGGGAAATTTGGATTTTTTACTTGACTACTTTGCCGAGAAAATTCCCGGTATAAGTGTCATTCAACCGCAGGGAACATATCTTATCTGGCTGGATTGTCGTGGGATAGGTATGGATAAACTAGTTTTGAGGAGTTTTATGCGAGATAAGGCAAGGGTTGGTTTGGAGGATGGATTTATTTTTGGTGATGCTGGCAGTGGTTTCATGAGAATGAATATTGCCTGTCCTCGGTCCATTCTTTTTGAAGCTTTAAGTAGAATTGAGGTAGCAGTGAATAGTTTATAGTTGCTTAAAATATCATTTTTTATTCTTTAAAAAAAGCTTATTTATGATTCAAATGTTGTAAGTAATAGATCAGTTTTTACTCTGAATGGGAAATCTGGGATTTAAACCTTTTCCATTTACTTTTAAGTAATGTTTAATATTTGAACAGTTACCGATTCCAGCACCGGCATTTCGGTATTCTTCTTTTATGGGACTTAAGTTTATAGGTATGTTTATATAAAAATTTGTTTAAATAAGTTAATTACTACATATTATTTTGCCGAGATGACCGAGCGGCTAGGTGCGTGGCTGCAGACCACGATACTTGGGTTCAAATCCCAATCTCGGCTTTTATATTTAAAAATGTTTTAGAAATATTATATAATGATTCGGGATGGATAACTTCTTGTTTTGGATTTACATAATGATTAAATAAAAATTTTATATATTGATATTCAAGGAAAATGATTATTTAATATTAAGCTTAAATTAAGAGTGAAAATTATAATCGAACTATAACTTTAGTCAGATTGGGGAATACAAATGATAAAAATATTCAACACCATGTCTCAAAAAAAGGAAGAATTCAAGCCTATGCATGAGAACAGGGTTAAATTATTTGTCTGCGGTCCTACTGTTTATGATAACTCTCATATTGGGCATGCTAGAACTTACATATCATTTGATATTATAGCTCGGTATTTGAAATACAAAGGATTTAGTGTCTTTTACTTGCAGAATATCACTGATGTTGATGATAAAATAATAAAAAGGGCATCAGAACTTAATATTGAACCAGTTAAACTAGCGAGGAAGTTTGAGAAGAAATATATGGGGGATATGAAACTTCTGGGCGTGGAAAGTGTGAATTTATACGCTCGAGCTACCGAGCATATACCAGAAATCATACTTCAGATTAAAACTTTGATTGATAAAGGTTTTGCTTATGAAACACTAACAGGAGTTTATTTTGATCGATCTAAATTTCCTGATTTCGGAAAACTTTCCAGGCGTAATATTGAGGATTTAACTGTGCATAGAATCAGTCCGGATAGTTCTAAGAGAAATCCGGGTGATTTCGCATTATGGAAGAAAAAGAATGATGAACCCTTCTGGAATTCTCCATGGGGCGTTGGAAGGCCAGGATGGCATATTGAGGATACAGCCATTACTGAGGAGTATTTGGGGTCTAAATATGATATTCATGGAGGTGGTTTGGATTTAATTTTCCCGCATCATGAAGCTGAGATTGCTCAGATGGAATCTGCATCTGGAGAGAAACCTATGGTACGTTACTGGATGCATACTGGTTTTTTAAATGTAAGTGGAGAGAAAATGTCCAAGTCTCTGGGTAACTTCATAACTATCCGGGAGATACTCTCGGAACATGATCCAGATGTTTTCAGGTTTTTTGTATTATCTACTCATTATCGTAGTCCTATTGATTTCAGTGAATCTGCTCTGCTGCAATCGGGTAATAGTTTAGAGAGAATTTATAAGTTAATTGAAACTATTGATGAATGGATTTTTCAATCTAATATTCAGGAATCTAATGAGAATGATATTGAATATACAGATTCATTGGTAAAGGCTAAACATGATTTTTTAAATAATATGGATAATGATTTTAACACTCCAAACGCTTTATCTGTTATTTTTAATCTTATTAGAGATGTTAATCGTGGGATAGATAATCGGATTATTTCTAAAAATATTTTACTTTACGTTAAGAATCTTTTAATCGAATTTGGGGATATCCTAGGTTTTGATTTTTCAATTAAACCATGTGTAGATTATAAAACAAATGAGTTAGTTGAAGTTATGGTTGATATTAGAGAGAAGCTTCGTGAACGGAAGGATTGGGAATTATCTGATTTAATAAGAAGTAGATTAAGGGAATTAGATGTGATATTAGAAGATAAATAATATAAATTCTAAAATTTTTCAGTATGAAATGACTATTTTAGTAAAAATATTTTTGTTTCTTTTACTATCGTTGCAAGGGCAAACTTTATATATAATTTATAATATAGTTAACAATTGTTATTAAAACTTATTAGTGGAATAGGTTTAATCAAATCGATATTTATATTTAAATTACCGTTCAAAGTGAAAATACATGATTTTTGATGTTATAGTGGTAGGAACAGGCGCTGGAGGCGCAACAGTAGCTAAAGAACTTTCCAAAGAAGAATTAAAAGTCCTGATTCTAGAAAAAGGCAAATCATACCCGGCAGGAACTGCCGTAAATCATATTAAAAATGTGCCTATTGACTTTAAATTAAAGAAAAATTTAATAAAAAATCCAGAATATGATTTCCTTAAATACTCCCCTGAATTAATGTATATTGAGGGGATAGGTGGTACCACAACAGTTTCCCTGGCTAACGCCTGCTATTCTTGTAGTGCCTGCTATTATAATTCAGCTATTTCCCAACTTGAAAATCATGATCTAAATCTATTTGAAGAATTAATAGAAGCCAGCGGAGACTTAAAAGTCAGCCCTCTACCATCACCTTTCATGGGTCCTGCCACATTAAAAATCGCCAAAACTGGTGAAAAACTAGGATTTATTGTAGAGTCCATGCCTAAATTTATAGATTTTAATAAATGTGATAATTGCGGATTATGCATTATGGGATGTACTAAAGGTGCTAAATGGGATGCCACTCATTTCATAGATGAAGCATCTGCGAACGGAGCAACTGTTCAATGGGATTTTGAAGTACTAAAAGTTATTCATGAAAATGAAATAGTTATGGGAATTGAAGGTAAAACAGTGGATGGTGAAATAAAAAAATTCGAGGCATCTAATGTTGTACTTGCTGCAGGTTCACTTAACACACCCCAGATTCTCATTAACTCTGGAGTCACAGATGGTGTAGGAGAAGGATTATTTGTAGACTTATTCATAACAGTAGGCGGATATTTAAAAGATATAAGATTAAATAAAGAAATTCCTATGGGAGTTAAATCAGAATTTGGACCTTATTTCCTTTCACCCCATTTCTCCAATCAACTAGTATCATTCATACAAGAAAAAGGATTTCCAGCCTGTGCAGAGGATGTGCTAGGTATAATGGTTAAAATAGCTGATGAAGCTAATGGTTCGTTGCGTTCCGATGGTGTAATTGAAAAACCATTAACTAAACGGGATCTTAACTTATTGAAGGAAGGATATGATAAAACAGTTAGAATATTAGTGGAGGCGGGAGTGGATGAATCCAGCATAGTTTCCACGCCAATTAGAGGAGCACATCCTGGTGGAACAGCTGCAATGGGCCGGGTGGTTAATAAATCAATGGAAACAGGTATAAAAGGTCTTTTCATATCTGATGCTAGTGTAATACCACGGGCGCCTGGCAGGCCACCTATATTAACAATAACAGCCATATCTAAAAGCGTTGCTAAAAATATCATACAAGAAATAAAGAATAAAAAATCTAATAAAGCAAACGTTTATAGTGATGTAACATCACATTAAATACTTTAAGAATAATTTAGTTTTTTTTCTATTTAATTTCATAAAGATTTGATAAATAAAATTGAATTGGAATATCATAAATTCCTTAATAATTGTAAAGATTCAATTCATATAATTCAATATAATTAATTCCTGAAAAATGGAGAATAGAAAATCATGTTTGACAGATATTCAAGGCAAGTAATCCTCCAGAATATTGGAGAGGAGGGTCAGGAAAAGTTATTGAAAAGTCATGCTGTTGTGGTAGGCTGCGGTGCCTTAGGATCAACGGTGGCTAATAACCTGGCTCGAGCTGGTGTAGGTAAAATATCATTAATTGATCGAGATTTTATAGAGTTAAATAATTTGCAAAGGCAGATGCTTTTCGATGAAAATGATATAGGAGAACCTAAAGCGATTGCAGCCTCTAATAAATTACATAACATTAACTCTGAGATAGAAGTCGAACCAGTAGTTAAGGATCTGAACCATACTAACGTGGAAGATATTCTTAAGGATGTGAATGTGGTTTTAGATGGTACGGATAATATACAAACTCGAATGTTAGTTAATGATGTATGTGTTAAGCTGGGCATACCATGGATTTACACTGGTGCAATTAGTACTTCGGGGATGACCATGAATGTAATACCAGGTAAGGCTTGTTTAAGATGTTTATATCCTACCATTCCTAAAATAGGTTCTCTACCAACCTGTGATACTATGGGAATTTTAAATACAATAACCTCGATTATGGGTTCTATGGAAACCACTGAAGCATTTAAAATACTGCTTGGAAATATTAAGGAAGGTACTGATAGTAATTTAATTGTATATGATGCTTGGAGTAATTCCTTTGACGATATAATCGTAAGGAAAAATAAGGAATGTGAATGTTGCGTTAAGGGTAACTATGAATACTTGGATGCTGAAGATAGGGAAGTGCTAACATCACTTTGCGGTAGAAAAGCTGTCCAAATAACTCCAGCAAACCCTAAAGAATTATCATTAGCTGAAATGGCTTCTAAACTGGAACCATTAGGAGAAGTGAAGTTCACACCATTTATAATGATTTTCAAGATGGATAATATGGAAATATCATTATTTAAAGATGGAAGAGCGATAATTAAAGGCACAAATGATCAAAAAGTAGCTAGATCGATATACGCCAGATATATTGGAACATAAAAAAAAATTAATTTTTAATTATAATCAAAAATGGAATATTTAGGTTATTAAGTGGATATTTGAACAAATATCGAGTTGATTTCCAATAAAACTGCAGAATATTATTTTTTATTAAAAATATGGGGTATTATGTTTGAGAACACTTAAAATAGATGAAGATACCTTAGAATTAGCAGAGAGCATAATCAATGACATTAAAGCATCAGAAGATTTAGGTCTTCTTAAATGTATTCAATGTGGAATGTGCACGTCAGTATGTCCTGCTGCAAGACATAGTGATTATGATTCAAGAGTAATAGTTAAAAGAGTGCTTGATCAGGATGAAACTTTAATTTCAGATGATATAATATGGGATTGTTTCACTTGTTACTCTTGTCATAGCGTATGCCCGGTTAATAATAGTGTAAGTGAAGTCATTCAAATTTTAAGACAAAAATCTATCGAAAACAAAACGGGAATAAGTAAAGTGGCTTCTTTCACAACCTATGGTGATAGTTTCTTGGAATTAGGCATAGGATCAATACCTGATGAATTCTTTAATGATATGATAAAGGATATTGGAAAAGAGTATCTTGAATTAAAGATTAATTTAGACGGTATAAGAGAAGAATTAGAGTTAGGATCCATAATATTACCAGATAAGGATTTGAAGGATATTAAGAATATTTTAAAGAGAACAGGTTTCATTGATAGGTTGAATAAGATAAAGGCGGTGAATAATGATGAAGAAGATACCCGATAAGGAGATATTACTCTTCAAAAGCTGCCTTGTGAATGTTGAATATCCGGGGGTTGAGTCATCCACCAAGTTCGTTTTTGATAAACTTGGCATTGAATATATAGTAGATAATAGACAATCTTGCTGCACTGGTTTAGGTCATTACTGTGACATATTTGATCAATTCTCAACCACGGCACTCGCAGCAAGAAATTTTGCAATTGCCCGCCAAACAAATCATAAAAATATTGCAACCATGTGCGCAACATGCTACGCAATACTTAAAAAATCATGTAATATCTTGAATAATAATGATAATGTAAGAAAAAAGATAAATAAAATATTAGAGGATTCTAAACTCGAAGATATGAAGTATACGGTCGATGAATTTGATTCAAGAAATAATATTTATCACACCGCTGAAATACTGTACAATAAAGCAGATTTAATTGAAGAAGCTTCCAAAATAGATTTAAGTCAATTTAAAGTAGCTTCTCATCATGCTTGTCACTATTGCAAAGTCCACTATAAAGATACCATTGGAAACCTGAGAGATCCCATGATTATAGAAACATTAGCAAAATCTTGCGGCGTGGAAACCTTGGATTGGTATGATCACAAAAGAACTACATGTGGTGCAGGTTTCAGGCAGCGATTCACGAATATAGACCTCTCATTATCCGTGACAGCGGAAAAATTACTGAGTTTAAAGGAAAACAATGTGGATATCCTATTACATATGTGTCCCAATTGTATGATGCAATTCGACCGTTATCAACCCAAAATAGAGAAAACTTTAAAAACAAAATTCAACATTATACACTTAAATATTAGTCAATTCATAGCTCTAGCACTTGGAGCAGACCCATATAAAGTCATTGGTATTCAAACACACACAGTACCCGTAGAACCAATTCTAGAGAAAATAAAAGCAAATAATTCAAAGAGGCAGCAGGGTCATGAATAATAATCACCATTTCTCCAGATATGCGCCGAAAAGCAGTATTGATATTGGGGTTTTTGTATGTCGTTGCGGAGGAAATATTTCTGATACTGTAGATATTGAAAGACTCAAATCCTCAATTGATGCTAAAGTAGTGAAAGATTTTGAAAATCTATGCTCAATGAAGTGTCAGAAAAACATTAGAGATATTATACTTGAGGAGGATTTAGATCGTGCTGTTATCGCGGCTTGTTCACCTATTACTCATGAGAAAACATTTAGAAACCATGTAGCCCCTTTAAATCCGTATCTTTTAGAGATGGCTAATTTAAGGGAGCAGTGTTCATGGGTACATTCTGATTGTGAAAAGGCAACTGATAAAGCTATCTCATTAACTAATGCAGCTGTTGAACGGGTTAAATATGCCCAGCCGTTGGATGCAATTGTTAGGAAAACAAAAAAGAGTGCAGCAGTAATTGGTGGGGGAATATCGGGGATAACTGCAGCGCTTTCACTTGCTAAACAAGGTGTTAAAGTAGATTTAATTGAAGTAAAACCCACTGTTGGGGGTAATATGATAAAAATTGGTAAAGTATTCTCTCCAGAGAAGCTTGCCGAGGAATGTGCATTATGTCTTTTCAATCCATTGATAAATGAAGCTGTACAGCATAATAACATTAATATAATTACCAATGCTGAGGTTAAATCATCCGAAAGAAAAGCCGGAAATTTCAACTTATTAGTTGAGAAGAAGCCTAGTTATGTACTAGAAGATAGATGTACTGCATGTGGTAACTGTGCTGAAGTTTGTCCAGTAGATGTTCCGAATGAGTGGAATGAGAATTTAATGATGAGAAAAGCTATATATAAACCATTCCCTCAATCAGTTCCTGACGTATATACTATAGATGATAATTATTGTATTAAGTGTGGTAATTGCGAAAAAGTCTGTAATATGGATGCTATCAATTTTTCAATGAAAAATGAAATTATACCACTCAATGTCGGTTCAGTAATTATAGCAACAGGACATAAAGGATTTGACCTTAAAAAACGTCCTGAATACGGATACATGAGATATGATGATGTTATATCCCAAATGGAACTTGCAAGGATAATGGGGGTGAATGGACCTACAAATGGAAAACTACTTCGACCATCTAATGGTGAAATCCCCAAACGATTGGTGATGATTCAATGTGCTGGTTCAAGAGATGAAAAACCCGAAGGGAAACGTTACTGTAGCAAAATTTGTTGCATGGTGGCGTTAAAACATGCAAACTTCATAAGACACTATTACCCTGAAACTGAAATCATAATTTGTTACACTGATATGAGAACTCCTGGAATGTATGAAAATTACTTCCGTTATGGACAATCAAAGAAAATTAAATTAATAAGAGGACGTCCTGGAGATGTAACAAAGATAGATGGAAATTTAATTGTTAGAGTTGAGGACACGCTTCTTGGTGAACAATTAGAAATTGAAACCGATATGATTATATTATCCGAGGCTATGGAGGCGTCAGATGGAACTTTAGAGGTTGCAAAAACATTGAATGTTGGCCTCACAGAAGATTTATTTATTAAAGAGAAACATTCAAAAATAAAACCAGTTAACACTGATGTAGAGGGGATTTATGTCTGCGGAACAGCTCAGGGACCTAAAGATATTACAGATAGTGTTTCACAAGCTACTGCGGCGGCTTCAAAAGTTTCAGAGATCATGAATGGTGGATTAGAGATAGAACCATTGATTGCAGAAATTGACCATTCCCAATGTAAACTATGCGGAAAATGTATAGAGGCATGTAAATATAAGGCCGTTTATATGTACGATGAACGTATATCCGTAGATCCAATATCCTGTAACGGATGCGGAATATGCATTTCAAAATGTGAAAATAAAGCAATAGAAATTATGGGACAAACCGATAGCCAAATCTACTCTATGATATCCGGTATGCTAAAGGATAAAAAAGATGGCGAAAAAAGAATACTAGTATTCCTTGACTATATAGGATATGTAGCCGCAGATAATATTGGAGTAAACAGAATAACTT
>Ga0182021_10002528_pt1 | contig 21344 bp, 13 predicted proteins | sample 612E3MmetaG_FD_120493 | JGI IMG/M metagenome (GOLD analysis project Ga0182021, IMG submission 120493) | Permafrost microbial communities from Stordalen Mire, Sweden - 612E3M metaG (Illumina Assembly) | ecosystem: Environmental > Terrestrial > Soil > Wetlands > Permafrost | place: Sweden... | reverse complement strand
ATTTATAAAACTTGACTTTATCAGCTGCAGAAACTTGCTTATTTACCTTGAACCCCAGCTTCAGAAATTGTTAATGTCCATTTTTTCTTATGCATTAATACCGGGTGGAATTTTGTTTTTAGGTTCTGCGGAAACTATTGGCGCCCATACAGACATGTTTGCTTTAATTAATAAAAAATATAAGTTCTTTAAGTCAACACCCTCGGTTGCATCAAGATATACAGGTTTGTTTGATAATTTCATCTTTCATGATATTAAAAAAATAGAAAAGTTTGAAAATATTGGAATTAATAAGGATGCGGCGCAACTTGCAGAACTTACTCGAAGAGAGTTGCTTAAATCTTACGCGCCTTCTTCGGTACTGATAGATCTATTAGGTAATATTCTTTTTGTACATGGTGAAACCGGGAAGTATTTGAGTCCTGCTCCAGGTCCGGCAAGCTTAAATGTAATCGAAATGGCAAAGGAAGAACTAAAGTTCAAAATAAGCACTGCTATCCGCAATGCTGTCAAACAAAAAAAGCAGCAAGAGTACAATAATATAGCTGTTAAAACTAATGGCGAAATTCATATTATTAATTTAATTGTAAAGCCATTTGCCAATACAGACAAGCCCACGGAACTTCTTATGGTAAGCTTTCAGGAAATAAATATAAAACAACCGGAGGAAATAGCTTTTGTGGCAAAGTCTTCAACCAAAAAAAAAGAGGTTAAGTATATAGAAGAACTTGAAAAAGAACTTGCCTATGAAAAAGAAAATCTCATCGCAAATGCCGAGGAGGCACAAGCTTCCAATGAAGAATTAAAGTCCACAAACGAAGAGCTCCAATCAACAAACGAAGAGCTCCAGTCAGCAAACGAAGAACTGGATACATCGCGGGAGGAAATGCAGTCAGTCAATGAAGAGCTTGTAACAGTAAATTCAGAATTAAGCGCAAAAATCGATTTGCTGTCTGAAATGCAAAATGATTTAAAAAACCTGCTTGAAAATCTAAGTGTCGGAATAATATTTCTTGACAGGGAGCTTAATATCAGCAGATTCACCAAACAGGCTACTCTATTGTTTCACCTGATTCCGACAGATATAGGGCGTCCTTTAAAGGACATAACTTCTGAGATAACAATCGACAACTTTATCACCAAAGCCAAATGCTCACTTGAATTGTTTACAATGCATGAGGAGGAACTGGAAGCTGATAACGGGAAAGTGTATCTGATGCGTATTTTGCCTTATCGTACTACAGAGGAAGTCGTTGAAGGTGTGGCCATAACCTTTACCGACATAACATCAGCTAAAGCCGTTCAAGCCTCTTATTGGAAAGCTTCTGAAATTGCTGAAAAATTTTTTAATATTTTTAATACAGTGCATGAATCTTTAATAACTCTTGATAAAGAGTTGAGGGTTATTTCTGTAAACAACTCCTACTATGATTTTTTTAAGGTAACACCTGAAGAAACCATTGGCAATTTTATATACAATCTGGGAAACAAACAATGGGATATTCCTGAGTTTCGGGAATTGCTCGAAGAGATTCTTCCAAGAGATATGCAGATTGAAAACTTTGAGGTTGAACAGGATTTTTTAAGAATTGGCCGCAAAGTATTGCTGCTTAATGCTCGACTTATTGTCCAAAAATCACCTTTGCCTCAACTCATACTACTTTCCATAGATGATGTCACCCCCCCCTCGGGGAGGGGGCGAAGAAGAAACTCCGAAGCGGTTGATGTAGAAAAAAGAGCAGGATATGTTAAGCAAATGCAGGAAGTTACCAAAAAAGAAAATGAACAGGCTAGTAAATAATAAAGCTTTTCTGGCAATAAAGTGAGAGAGGAGGGTCTATTGTGGGATCAAAATAAAAATGCAAAAGATGAAAACTCCAAATCTGCGTTAAGAGATGCCGCAGAATCAAAGCTCTCAGTTTCTTTGCGTAAAAAGTCCGGTTTACAAAAAAAATCCATTGATGAAATCATTCACGAGCTCGAGGTTCATCAGATTGAACTTGAAATGCAAAATAACGAGCTTAAAGATACATTGTCAGCTTTGGAAGAAGCTAAAGAAAGATATATGCGTCTGTATAATTTTGCCCCTGTTGGATACATAAGTATTAATAAATCCGGGGTTGTCATGGAAGCAAACCTTACAGCTGCGGGTATGCTTGGGGTGGAGCCTAAAGATTTGATTGGCCATGGATTTTCACTTTATATTTTCAAAAGGGACCTTATTATCTGGGAACACCTGCTGGTAAATATTTTTTATGATTATAAAGAAAATAGCTGCGAGCTGGAACTTAGCAAACCGAATGGTTCTGCGTTTTACGCACTGCTGATTTGCGCCCAGCTAAACGAAGACGGTAAAACCAAATCGGCCCTTATTGCAATAAGTAACATCGATGAAATTAAACAATCAGAAGAAGAACTTAAAAAAAGCGAAGAAAAATATCGCTGCCTTTTTGAAAACTCAACTGATGGAATATATATAAGCACACCAGAAGGCAGGTATATTGATGCAAATATAGCGTTGGTTGATATGTTAGGATATGGAAGCAAAGAAGAGCTCCTGGATGTTGATATTCCAAGTAAAATATATGTTTCAGAGCAGGAGAGGCCCGGACCGGATGAAAGAGACAGGATGTTTGCGACAAGTCTCAGAAAAAAAAGCGGTGATATAATTAATGTTGAAATCAGTTCGAGTGTAATATATGAAGACGGCCAACCTAAATATTTTCAGGGAATAATAAGAGACATAACCGTAAGGAAAAAAACAGAGAAAAAACTGCAGTATTTGTCATTTCATGACAGCCTGACAGGGCTTTACAACAGGGCATACTTTCAGGAAGAGCTTGAAAGGCTTGACAGTAAAAGGCAGCTGCCCTTAAGCTACATTATTGGAGATATTAATGGCCTTAAGCTTGTAAATGATGCTATCGGCCATCAGGAGGGAGATAAACTGCTGATAGCCACGGCAAATCTGCTAAAAAAATTTTTCAGGGCAGGGGATGTCGTGGCAAGGTGGGGTGGAGATGAATTTGCAATAATTTTGCCCAAAACTACAGATGCAGTTGTAGAAAATATATTAGGAAGAATAGAAAAAGCGTGCACCAAAAAATATTACTTTAAGAATATACCAATATCTATTTCTTTTGGTACATACACCAGGATGGACGAATCTTTGAGTGTTAAGAATGCCCTAATAGAAGCTGAGCAGAATATGTATAAAAGCAAGCTGTTGGAAAAAAGAAGCATTGCCAGCTCAGTGATAGCATCCCTTGAAAGCATGATGTATGAAAAAAATTATGAAACTGAAGAACACTCCCAAAGATTGGTTGATTTGTCAAGAAAACTTGGAAAATCCATAAATCTTTCCGAGAACATGCTAAATGACCTGAGTGTTTTAGCAACTTTACACGACATAGGAAAAATAGCTATCCCGGAGGCTTTACTTTTAAAGAAAGGAAAATTGACAGAAAAAGAATGGGAGATTGTCAAGAGGCATAGTGAAATAGGGTATAATATTACCCGTTCTTCGCACCAGCTTGGGCATATATCAGAATATATATTGTGCCACCATGAATCATGGGATGGAAGCGGTTACCCGCAGGGATTAAAAGGAGAAAAAATCCCAATACTTTCAAGAATAGCATTAATAGTTGATGCATATGATGTTATGCTAAGCGGAAGGCCTTATGCCATTGCTTTGAGCAAAGAAGAAGCCATGAAAGAATTACTAAAATACTCCGGAATCAAATTTGATCCGGGATTTGTGATAATTTTTAAAAAAATAATAGAAGAAAATTATTAAAAAATTTCAGGCAGTCAAATCTGGCATAGTATATTCTTTGCCCTTGCTGTTTGATTATTTTTCTTTATTATTTTTCATCCTCAACTTAACTTAAAATAACTTTCAAGGACTAAACTGGGAAGAGTGCAGTTTAGGTTAATTATCTCCCATTGGTTAGATGATAAATAAAAATGATTCTAAAAATTAGAGACCGGGAATTTGGCCCGGTCTCTAAAACATTTACACAGTTGGGTTAATGCATCATAAAAATACATAACACAAAGATTGTTATTATTATTTTTTCTCAATCTTTTCAGCTGTTTTGCTATCCCCAGCGTCTTCAAAAAGTGAGGCAGGCTGGAATCTTTCAGTCTTGCTTCTCCATATTGCCCATACTACTATTATAAGCGCAATGCCTCCTGCAATGTATGAAAGAAGCGGTGATGTGGTTCTAACACTGATTATTACCGGCGCAATTAAAAGTGAAACCAGGTTGATTACCTTTATCATCGGGTTAAGCGCAGGGCCGGCAGTGTCTTTTAGCGGATCGCCAACAGTATCCCCGATCACTGAAGCCTTATGCGCTTCGGAGCCCTTACCGCCAAGGAAACCGTCTTCAATTCTTTTCTTTGCATTATCCCAGGCGCCTCCGGCATTAGCCATAAAAACTGCCAATAGTTGGCCCGATAATATTACACCGGCTAAAAACCCGCCAAGCGCCCTTTCCTGGAGAGTAAAACCAATTAAAATCGGCATCAGTATTGCCAGCAGCCCGAGAGGCAGGAGTTCTTTTTGGGCAGACCTTGTAGCAATTTCCACAACCCTGCCATATTTTGGTTTTACGGTACCCTCCATCACACCGGGAGTTTTAAACTGGTTTCTGACTTCTTCAATAATAGTTCCCGCACCCCTACCTACGGCTTTAATTGCAAGCGATGAGAATAGAAATGGAACAGCGCCTCCGATAAGAAGACCTATAAATACCATGGGGTCGGTAAGCGATAGCCCAATTTTTTGAAGCCCTGTTGCTTCAATGTATGCGCCGAATAAAGAAACCGCTGCGATTACTGCGGATGCGATTGCTATGCCTTTGGTTATGGCCTTTGTCGTGTTTCCTGCAGCATCCAGGTCTGCAAGCACTTGCCTTGTCTTGGGGGCGGCGCCGGACATCTCACCGATGCCATTGGCATTATCTGCAATCGGTCCAAACACATCCATGGCAACATTATTTCCGGTATGAGAGAGCATACCTATACCTGTGAGAGCAACTCCGTATAGAATGAAAGTGACCCCTGCGCTTCCAAATATTAAGACTGAAAGAAATATGGTAACCGCAATAATCATTATGGCCCATACAGAACTTTCAAACCCAAGGGACAGGCCGTTTAAAAGTAATGTGGCAGGCCCGGTTTTTGCAGTTTTGCTTAGATTGATTACCGGAGAATGTTCAGGATGGGTATAATATGAAGTAAGCTTGTTAAATGATATTGCAAGCGCTATTCCGATTGCGGTGACCCAAAAAACCCTTAAGTCGTGAACATAAAATTTTGCAACAAAGAAAAACGAAGTTACGGAAATAACTGATGACAGGTCGTAAGAGTAATCCATTGCTTTAAAGGGATCCTGTGTCCTCCACCATGAAACCGCGTAAGTCCCGATTATTGAGCTTACCACTCCTATGGCCCTCACCAGCAGCGGAAAAATCAGCCACTTCATATTAAAAGGCGCCAATACCAATGCCAGGATTAAAGTAGATACTATTGTAACTTCATAGGATTCAAATATATCAGCGGCCATACCGGCGCAGTCACCAACATTATCTCCCACTAAATCAGCAATGACTGCCGCATTTCTCGGGTCATCTTCGGGGATGCCCTTTTCAAGCTTTCCAACAAGGTCAGCTCCAATATCAGCTGCCTTTGTATATATGCCTCCGCCAACCCTCATAAATAATGCGATTAATGTTCCGCCAAAACCAAAGCCCAGCAGGACTTCCGGGGATTTAATCTTAAATATTATAAATATCAGCGTGCCCCCCAAAAGCCCCAGTCCATCGGTCAGCATTCCTGTAATAGTGCCCGTCCTGTAAGCAATTCGTAAGGCATCCCTGTGGCTTTTTTCAGCAGCTACAACGACCCTTCGGTTTCCGGAAATTGCCATATTCATTCCAAGATAACCCACCATTGCTGAAAAGAAAGCGCCCACTAAAAATGCTACTCCTCTTGCTATGGAAATGTTTACGCCCTGTTTTGCAAAAAAAGCAGAGGCAAAAATAGCTATTGCAAGTATAAAGACCAGGTAAAGTATTGTCTTAAACTGTCTTCTTAAGTATGCTTGCGCACCTTCTTTTATGGCTTCCGCAACTTCTTCAGCCCTCTTCGTACCTGTTTTCTGTTTGAAAACCTGTCTGGAAAGAAAGAAAGCATAAAGTAGAGCCAGGATACTTACTGCCAGGATTGCGAAAAGGGAGATTTGAGCAAAAAGCCCGAAATCCGTGAAAGTCATTTGTCCTCCGTTCTGCTTTTGATTAAATTTTTATAATTATTTGAATTTTAAATATTGCTCCTTCAAAAACTGTTACAAGCTTCAAAAAATAATATTATTTTATTAGTCTTTTAGAAATCTTAAAAAGTTTCAAATATTATAATAATTTATTAATTCAAAAACAAACAAAAAATAACAAAGTTATAAACAAGTAAAAAAAAGATTTTTTCCATCAAAATGTTCAAAATATTTTTATTGATTATTTAAATTTCTTTGGTATATAATGTAAATAATTTATATTAATAAGTAAAATTATGTAAAATTTTTACTCCAGAGAGCCATAAATTAAATATAAAACAAGCACAAATAATATATTGGGCAATGGCAAAGCAAATATCACTAAAAAGTAAATATATCGCTATAAAGCAAAATATTGCCAGCGTCAAGCAAAAGGTATTATACAAAGAGTTTAAAACAGAAAACAAAAACTAGCATGCTTATGTTCATAAGTTAAAAATCAGTATAATCAGTATATTTTAAATATGGATAAAAGAATAAATACTCTTACACAACTTAAGGCATTGTCCCTTGATATGACAGATTCTGAAAATCTTATTGCGTCTCATATACTTGACAATCCTGAAGAAATATACAGCCTTAAGATAGAGGAGCTGGCAAGAAAATTAAACATAAGCCTGCCTACAGTTTTCAGGTTTGCAAAAAAACTGGGCTTTGAAGGATTCAAGGACTTTAAAGTCGCCCTTATAAGGGATATGGCAATAGGTATAAATATTGAAGCGGAAAATATTGATGATGACAGCATAGAGTCAATAACTAAAAATGTTTTCGAAAAAGTCAACAGCAATTTAAAGGAGACCCTGTCCGTTATAAACTATGACGATCTTTCCAAAACAATCGATCTTGTTGCAGGCGCAAAAAGGCTGGTTTTGTTTGCTGTAAGTTATTCAAAGCCTGTGGCTCTTGATTGTTATTTAAAGTTTTTAAGTGCGGGCTTCAATTGCATTTACGATACCGACACTTATACCCAAAGAGTGATTTCAACGCAATGCACCTGTAAAGATGTGGTAATAGGAATATCATTTTCAGGGGCCTCACCTGAAGTACTGGACTGCATGCGCAATGCCAAAGAAGGCGGGGCAAAAACTATTTGTATTACCACCTTTATAAAGTCTCCCATTACGGAATTTGCAGACATCAGACTTTATACAGCCCCCGTCAGCTCAAGGCATCAGAGGGTAGACATACCTTCAAAAATGTCATATATAGCTATTCTTGACTCTGTATATTTAAATGCCGTGCACAAAAACAGAGGGCGGGCGCTTGACTATATCAGCAGGACAGAAGAAGAGCTAAGCAAATATAACAAAACATTTAAAGACCTTAAAAGCAGGAACGTAGTTGGTTAGTTAAGAAAAAATATTTAAGTCCGGCAATAAAAAGCGGCCGGCAGGCGGTAAAATGTTTTTGGACCACATAGAAATAATAATATTTTTTTATAAAAACAAATGTGACGCGATTTACAAAGAGATATGAAATATAGCGGGTGAAATAGTATTTAATTATGAAACAATATCATGAAAATAAAAAACTTTACACAAAAAATTTTAAGAGGGCAGGTATTTAAGTGACTGCAGGCAAAACATTATTTAACGGGGATTTTGGGGAGCCTGATATAAAAAGGCTGCTGGGTGCAATGAGAAGGCAGCCTGTTGACAGGGTCCCGAATGTTGAAATTGTAATCGAAGATAAAATTGTTGAAAGGCTGCTTGGAAGATATGGGGGCAACACTCTTGCATATGGGGGAGATCCTGCAAAAGGAATGGAAGGAGGAGGGGATGTAAGGCCCATGCATCCGAAAGACTGGGTTGAGATCTGTAATATAATTGGGCAGGATACTATTTTGCTGGAAGCTCTATGGACCCCGTTTAAAATGAAAGGCAAAGATGGGAGAACGGTCCCGATTTCCGGAAAACCGGTAAAAACGCGAATGGATTTTGACAAGCTTATATTTCCATCAGACGATGACATTGAAGAAAGAATGAAGTATGTAAGGGAATATAAGGAGGCTGTCAAAGGAACAAAAATAGGTGTCGGGATAGTTTATGCAACTTTTGTGATGACTATTAATGAATTTTTAATGCACCTTGATGATTTTATGATGGATGTCTACGAGGATTATGGCTTTATTGAATACATGTTTGATGTCAGCACAGAATACTGGGTGAAATTTTCAAAAGCTCTTGCAAAGGAAAAAATAGACTGGTGTTATACTGCAGATGATTTTGGTTTTAAAAGCGGGTTGTTTCTGCCGCCTAAAGTTTTAAAAGAGCTATGGTTTACAAGATATAAAAAAATCATGGACCCGATAAAAGAAGCGGGCATTGCAATAATGTGCCACAGTGATGGCAAGATCGATGACCTTGTTCCGTGGCTTATTGAATATGGGATTGATGCCCTAAACCCTATGGACCCGTATTGCGTGGATTATAGGGAATACAAAAAAAAGTTTGGAAAAGACATAGCACTATGGGGCAATATCGATATAGAGTTTCCGCTTGCAAAAGGTACACCAGAGGATGTGAGGAAAGACATAAAAGAGCACATGGATGTGTTAAAACCAGGTTATGGTTATATCTGCAGCTCGTCACATTCAATAGTAAATTATATCCCGTTTGAAAACTTTGCGGCGATGATAAATGCGGTACACGAATATGGAAGGTATTGAGCAAGGCTTTTTACTGATTAGTATAATTGCCGCGGCAAAAGAAACAATAATGAGGTAAGGGATCAGCCAGGTTAAATAAAACTTAAAGCTAGGAGATTATCAATGTCGGCAAATGATAGAATTAAAAAGAATATAAGCGAAAATGTTCCAAATATAGTAGTGCCTCCACCCGGACCCAAATCAAGAAGCTGGCATGAACGGGCCTCCAAACATATGAGAGGATATTCAAGCCAGGTAAAACAGTTTCCTGTTGTTTGGGAAAGCGGCAAGGGCAGTACAATGACAGATGTTGACGGAAATACATATATAGATTTTTCTGCTGGCATTTACTGCAACAGCACAGGCCATTGCCATCCTAAAGTTGCAGAAAAAATAAAGCAGTATGCAGACAAGCTGATGAACTGCCATGATTTTACAACTCCTGTTAAAACCCTTTTTCTTGAAAAGCTCGCTGCACTCCTTCCGGGTAGTATCAACGGAATCCAGCTTTACTGCGGTGGCTCTGAAGCTGTTGAAGCAGCTCTGCGTGCAGTCCGTGTGATTAAAGGCGGCAAATATGAAATGTTTTCCTTCTGGGGTGACTGGCACGGCAAGACGATGGGCTCGATGAGCCTCTCGTCGCTTGGAAATGAAGCATTTGGCCCGCGCGCTGCAGGATGTCATCTTGCGCCAACACCCAATTGTTTCAGGTGTCCATTCAGGTTAAAATATCCATCCTGCGGCTTGTTGTGTATGGATATATTTGAAGGAACTATTGACAACGAGGGAACCGGCATGCAGGCAGCAGTGGTAATGGAGCCTATCCAGGGATACAGTGGAACGGTGGTATATCCTGATGAAGTATATTCAAGAGTTGCAGGCATTTGCAAAAAAAGGGGTATGCTCCTTGTTATTGATGAGATACTTACCGGTATGGGACGTACCGGTAAGATGTTTTGTGTTGAGCACTATGGCCTTGTCCCAGATGTCATTACGCTTGGCAAGGGGGTAGGAGGGGGCTTTCCTGTAAGCGCTTTTGCAATAAAGGAGGAGTATGCCTGGGCGCTTGAGAAATCGTCGGCGTCGACTACTTATGGCGGCAACCCGATGGCATGCGCGGCAGGGCTTGCGACACTTGAAGTAATAGAGGAAGAAAAAATTCTTGACAATGTAAATTCTGTCGGTAAATACCTTTTAAAAAGACTAATGGAATTAAAAAACAGACATGCTATTGTCGGAGATATAAGAGGCAAAGGCCTGTTACTTGCAATCGACCTTGTAAAGGATAAGGGCACAACAGAAGCATTCAACGAAGCGGGGCAGATGGTTTATGAAAAGGCTTTTTCAAAAGGGCTCGCCTGGATTCCTGCTGGAAATATTTTACGCCTTGCGCCGCCGCTTACCATAACTGAGGAGCTGGCAGGCAAAGCAGTTGATATAATCGATGAAGCTATAACTGAGACAGAAAAACATTATGGCAGCAGCTAAGTTTGGGAAAAATAATAAAATAGGAAATAGTAAAATTAAGCATAACAGGAGAAGGCAATTAAATGAGCTCAAGGGAACTATTTAACAGTTATATTGGCAGGCCTGATAAAAAACGGTTTATTGATGCTGTCAGAAGGCAGCCGGTTGACAGGACGCCGAATTTTGAAGTCTTGATTGAAGATGCTCATGTTGAAAAAATGCTTGGCCGCTACGCGGGCAATACATTAGCTATTGGCGGAGATCCGGCAAAAGGTGCGGGTCAGGAGGGCAGGCCAATGTATCCGGAAGATTTTATTGAAGTCTGTGAAATAATCGGCCAGGACATGATGTGTTTTGAAGCTGGTTTTTGGACACCATTTAAAATACCGGATGCTGATGGCAATCTGAAACAGGTTATTGATAAAAGTATTAAAGATTCTGCCGGTTTTAAAAAGCTGGTCCTTGACGGCGACTCACAGATAAATAATGCGGTGGCTTATGTGAAGGAATATAAGGCGGCCCTTGAGGAAAAAGGCAGCCAAATCGGTTTGGCGCCTTCATACGGGTGCACAATGCAGACGCTATATGAGTTTGTGGTTGGGATGAATGACTTTATGACACTTGCATACGAGGACCTTTCGCTTGTCGAAGAAATGCTAGAGGTTTCAACATTACATTTTGAAAAAATGACCGAAGCTCTTGTTGAGGCAGGTGTTGATGCAATTGCTATTGGCGATGACGTGGCTTTTAAAAGCGGTCTTTTTCTGCCGCCAAAACTAATGGCCAAAATATGGCTTCCCAGGCTTGCAAGAGTGATTGCTCCTGCAGTAAATAAGAACATACCTGTGCTTTTTCATTCCGACGGTAAAATAGATGATATTATCGAAGGCCTGGTATCTATCGGTGTGGATGCGATAACTCCTCTTGATCCTTACGCTATTGATTACAGGCAATATAAGAAAAGATATGGAAATGTGCTCAGCTTTGTTGGAAATGTCGATATAGAATTCCCGCTCTCAAAAGGTAACGCTGCAGATATAGAAAAAGATGTTCGTGAGCATATGGAAGTTTTAAAACCTGGATATGGCTATATTGCATCGTGTTCTCATTCAATAGTGAATTATATACCACATGAGAATTTTATTGCTTACATAAATGCAATGCACAAATACGGAACCTATTGATTTTTATTTAATTGTTTTCAAGATTTTGACAGCAGGCTAAAATCTTAAAATTGCTCTTTGAAAACTAAAAAAACTAAAGGGCTGGAAAATATTTATATTGCTTTTTTAAAAATATCTTGTAGAATTGTATAATATTATATAGTTTTACACTAAAATTATCTAAAATTATAATTAATTTACACATTATTATAATTTATGAACCCACAAGATCGCAGAAACAAGCTTGTAGAACTTATCAGGGGAAACAATGGCAAGATTGCCCTGAAAGAGGTGGCAGGCAAAATTGAGATATCGCAATCAGCTCTTTATAAAGACATAAATATTCTTGAAAACCAGAGGCTTGTAAGGAAAAACTATGGGACTCTTGAACTTGTACAGTCTGAAGAAAAGAAGCATAATTTTTATCTCAATATGCAGAAAAAAGCCCTACAGAAAAAAGCAATAGCAAAAAAAGCAGTCTCCCTTGCAATGGATAACGACACTATCTTTGTCGACGGTTCTTCTACCACCTTTTATTTTTGTGAAGAGCTTAAAAAATGTCACCTTAAAAATATCACACTTATAACAAATTCGATTTTTGTCCAGATGGAAATGATAACGGCTGGAAACATCAATACTATCTGTGTCGGCGGAACTCTTAACAAGCTTATAGGCACAAGTGATGGCGACATATGGGAAACCCTTGTTAAAGATAATTTTTATGCAAACAAGTTTTTCTTTTCCTGTTACAGTTTGCCTTGTGAGGTAGGCTGCCTAGATCCGGTTCAGACCGATGCAAGCATGAAAGCGGCCTTTGCTCTAAAATCCCAGAAAAATATCTGCCTGGTAGACAGCAGTAAGTTTTTGCTTTACGGAACGTTCAACTGGATAGGCCTTGATAAGATAGATACAATTATTTCTGATAAAGGGTTGGACCCGGATATCACTGAAAAGCTTAAGTCAAGCGGGGTAGAGGTTTTGCTTGCATGAGAATACGTGTTTAAAATTTCATCTGCAGCAGGAATATTATTGCTTATATATAATAAATGTATAATAAAATAAAATTTATAAAAGTTTATGCACAAAAAATACAAAATTCGGATAAGAAAATAGAAACTGGGAATCTAATATAATCTGTGCATAATAACAAAACAAAAGTCGATAAAAAACAAAAAAAGTAAAAAAAACGAGGAGGAAACACATGAGTAAATTGAAAATAGCCTTAATAATAGGGCTCGTTTTCATCGTTGCAGCAGTGATGGTTATTATACCGGGCTGCAAGACTGCTACAACAGCTGAAACTACTGCAGCAGCAGCAACTACTGCAGCAGCAACAACTGCAGCAGCAGCAACAACTGCAGCAGCAACAACTGCAGCAGCAGCAACAACTGCAGCAGCTGCTGGAAAAACGTACGATGATTTCAGGAAAATGGCGCTTGCTGGAAAATATGATGGTGAGCCGGCCAAGGGGCATACTCTTGCATTCGCTAACATCATAAAGTCTTTCCCGTTCTGCACATCAGTTGAAAACAACATCGTTGAAGAATGGAAGCTTGCTGGCGGCGCAGATGCTGACCTGACAGTTCTTGATAATGCTGCAGACGCAACTATTGCTATCCAGAACAAGGACATCATATTCAATAAGAAACCTGAAGTATTTCTTGAATTCCAGTTTGATGCAAAAATAAATGACCAGATAGCTCAGGAAGCCAAAGGAAAAGGTATATTTATGATTGCAATAGATGTACCAGTTGGAGACTTCCCGTTCATGGGTGTTAATAACTATGGCACTGCAGTTCTGACGGGCGACTGGGCAATCGACCAGATCGAAAAAAATGGCGGAATCGATAAAGTGGATCTGGTACTTTATATGACCAACCCGACAGTTGGAGAAACAGTATTCCAGAGAATCAAAGGTTCTGTAGATGAGTTTGTTAAAAAGTATGGTGACGCACTTAACCCTGATAAAGCAGGCGGCAAAGGTGTTTGGGCTGTTGTTGATTCATCATCTACTGAAAAAGCCAAAACAGATTTCGGGAATGTACTTGCAAAATACCCAAATGCTAAGAATATCGTAATTTTTGCATTGAACGACCAAAGCGCTTCAGGCTTCCAGGCAGCTGCAGACATTGCCGGCAGATGGGATGCAGACAATATGCTTGTTTGTTCACAGGGTCTTGATGAACTTGGCATGCAGCTTATAAGGGATGGAATAGTTGATGGCGATTCAACATACTTCCCTGAAAAATATGGCGAATATCTTATCCCGGGATCTCTTGCTTACATGTATGGTGGAGCAGGAGCAGTTCCAAAACAAATGTTTGTTGATAATGTAATTATCACAAAAGCTAATATCGACCAATATTATCCAGCTAAATAATTAAAAATCTGTGATATTTTGATTTAAATAGGATTTAACAGATTTTTACAGGTTAACAGGAAAATGCCGGGGGCATAAGGCCCCCGGCTGATTAGGGAATCCAAAATATTGCAGGTAAGGCCTTAATGCAATATATTATTCTTAATATGGCATTACTCATTTTGAAATTTGAAGCTTATTTTATAAGATAAACAAAATTATTCATTTTATATAAAAATATAAATATTTTGAAGCTTAAGATAAACCAGTTCAAAAAACTAGTAAAGACTTTTAAAAAAAATCTAAAACAAATATTATTTTTCCAGGTTCTATAAAAATTTATTTTTTATATATTTTAAACACCATAATATCCGGATGAAAGGTGATGTCTTTTGATTGAACAGAACAACAGCAATTATCTCCTTGAAATGAAAAACATTACTAAGAATTTTCCCGGCGTGAAAGCACTTGCTGATATTTCGTTTTACCTGAAAAGAGGTGAAATACTTGGGCTTTTAGGGGAAAATGGTGCCGGCAAATCAACGCTGATAAAGATCCTCTCAGGTGATTATTCGCTGGAAGAAGGGGAGATCTTCATAGAAGGCGAAAAGAAAGTTTTTTCGAGTCCCCATGAATCTATAGCATCAGGTGTAAGGGTGATTTATCAGGAGCTTAACTCTTTTGATTCATTAACTGTCGCTGAAAATATTTTTGCAGACAATATAATACAAAACAGGCTTGGCATAGTAAACTGGAAAAAGATGAACCAGAAGGCGAAGGAAATCCTGCGTAACCTTGGGTCACAAATAAGTCCTGAAGAATATGTTGAAAACTTAAGTGTTGGGGGCAAGCAGATTGTCGAGATTGCAAAAGCAATAAGAAGAAAAGCCAAAATCCTTGTAATGGATGAGCCTACTTCAGCATTGACTGAAAAGGATGTAGAAAATCTATATGCAATAATAAGGAAATTAAAGTCCGATGGTGTGTCAATAATTTATATCTCCCACAGAATAGAAGAGATTTTTGAAATAACCGACAGAGTGGTAGTCCTTAGGGATTCGAAAAAAGTAGGTGAAAAGGCTACATCTGATACAAATAGGGCGGAACTTGTGCATATGATTGTTGGAAGGGATCTCTCAGAGCAATATAAAAGAAAAGAGATCAAAAAAGGCGGAGTAATATTTGAAGTCAAGGATCTTAATTACCTGGACAGATTAAAAGAGATATCCTTTTCTGTAAGAGAGGGCGAGATAGTCGCTTTCTTTGGGCTCTTGGGTTCAGGTACCCATACATTATTTTCTGTTCTTTTCGGTGATAAGAAAAAAACTTCGGGGGCAGTTTTTGTTGAGGGCAAAAAAGTTGATATAAACCATCCGGCAACAGCTAAATTAAACAGGATGGGCTATATTCCTTATGACAGGAAGGAAGAAGGCATAGCGCTGGGTCTTAATGTCAAACAGAATATAACATCTACCAACCTTGGTAAAATTGGCAGGGGTTTTATGCTCGACAAAAAAATTGAAAATTCCCATGCCAAAAACTGGTTTGGAAAATTGAACATAAAAGCGCCAAGCATTGACACTCCAGCAAAAAGCCTTTCAGGAGGAAATCAGCAAAAAGTTGTTGTTGCAAAATGGCTTGAGAAAAATTCAAAAATCTTTTTAATGAGTGAACCAACAAGAGGCATTGACATTGGTTCAAAAGCTGAGATATATGAGATAGCAGAAAATCTTTGTACACAAGGAGCCTCAGTTTTAATAGTATCTGGAGAACTTCCGGAGATACTATCTGTATCCGACAGGGTGATAGTGATGAAGGATGGGAGAATTGTAAAGGAATTTATTACAAAGAACACTTCCCAGGAAGAATTAATGCATTTTGCTACAGCGTGATTATAGAGCTATTAAGGCAATGTAGGACTTTCACCTTAGGATTATATTTAGGATTTTAAATATTTTAGTAAAAACGAAAGGGTTTAAATGGACGGAAAGAGTTTAAGAAAAAGCAGTTTTAAATTGACTGATACCCTTATCTTGTTTATTGCTCTTATAGTTCTTGTTGTTATCTTTTCTGCTATAAGAGTAGAATTTTTTTCATATGACAATATAAGCACAATGTTAAAAAACATGGTAATAACGGGTATCCTGGCTCTGGGTCTTACACCTCTTATGATAGCAAGAGGCCTTGATATTTCTTTTGGCGCAAGTATTTCCTTTACAGGTGTTTTAATGGCATATTTGTACAATCTTGGTTTCGGTTTACCCTATTGCCTTATTCTTGGAGTTGTTGCAGCAGTGCTTGTAGGCTTTATAAACGGTTTACTGATTGAAAAATTTGACCTGATACCCATAATTCTTACTTTGGGTATGATGTCAATACTAAGCGCTCTTGGACTTGTTATAAGTGAGGGGCATTCCCTGTCAATGTTAACGGACCAGCTTTATTATTTTGCAACCAAGACATTTTTAAAAATACCTATTGCATTGTTTATTCTAATAGTATTTATAATAATATTCTGGTTTATTCTTACTTTCACCAAGGTCGGAAGGACTATTTATATAATAGGCGCGAATCCAAAAGTGGCAACACTTTCCGGAATAAAGGTTCAAAAAGTAAGGATACTTCTTTATACTTTTATGGGTCTAGTTGCCGGAGTAGCTTCCATAGTAATGGTTGCTATGACCGGGGTTGGAAACCCTCTGGCAGGAGCGAAGATGTCGCTGCCCGTACTTTCAGCCGTAGTACTTGGAGGCATATCGCTTGCCGGTGGAGCAGGGAGCGTATGGGGCACGATAATAGGAGTGCTTATAGTTTCAGTTATCTTTAACGGCCTGTCTGTCATAAATGTTCCGTCATATTTCATTCAGGTTTTCCAGGGGCTTGCCCTGATTTTAATAGTTTCCCTTTATGAAGTTAGAAACCAAAGAGCTGCAAGGAGATGATGCAAATGTCAGACAATGATTTAAACGTGAACAAAAAAAGCGGCTGGCAGAGGATAAATATTTTTAAATTCAATTCTATTACCCCGAGCCTTATTATAGTTTTTATTATCATGTGCGCTATTTTTGGAGGCATAAACCATCAGTTTTTAAGTTTTGTCAATTTTAAAACCATAATTTCAGGACTTAGCATATATGGTATGATGGCTGCCGGCCTGTCATTCGTAGTTCTCACAGGGAACTTTGACGTATCAATCGGTTCAATAGTAGGCATATGCTCGATTGTTATGGCAATGATGTTTAATATAAAAGGTGTAAACATACCCATACCGGTAATCATCCTGATTGGTATCGTTCTTGGAGCGTTTGTAGGCGCCTTGAATGGATTTTTAGTTACTGTAGTAGGCATAAATTCAGTAATAACGACTCTTGGCACCCTGGCTATACTGAGAGGAATCTCACTGCTGCTGGCCAATAAACCTGCGTTGATAAACAATAAATTCTATGTTTCAATGGGAAGAGGTTTTATTGCAAAAGCAGTGCCTTACAGCTTTGTATATCTTGTTGTCATATTTATAGTGGCCTATCTTCTGTTAAGGTTTACAAAATTCGGGCGGAATGTTTATCAGGTAGGATCAAATGCCAATGCAGCAAGGCTTGCCGGTATCCCGGTTAAAAGGACACAGTTCTTTGCTTTTGTGGTTGCAGGTATTTCATGCGGAATAAGCGCATTCCTGATGACAAGCCAGGCGGCGTTTGCGCAGGGTGAATTCGGCACGGGATTTGAATTCACGATTTTAACCATTGTAGTTCTTGGGGGCATATCCCTTGCCGGCGGAAGGGGAACTCTTATAGGGGTTGCAGTCGGCCTGCTTATAATAAATTCTATTTCGAATGGTCTTACAATGATTGACATTCCTGTTTTCTGGAGGGAAGCTTTTAACGGTATCATATTGATTGCTGCTATTCTTATAGATTCAATAAGGGTAAAAAGAAGAGAGCTGCTGAAAGCTTAGGCAAGAGGCCCAGTCAAAATATTGTTAAAATGTTGCCTGGTTTTTAATGCTGTATTTTTTTATTTGAAATAAATTCATAAAAAATCATAATCCGGGGGTTGGCAATGGAAAAATTGAGGGTTGGTTTTGTGGCGGGTTTTATGGAAGGTTTTTCAACAAAGGGCCTTGAGTATTTTAAGAGCTACCAGAAAGAACTTGCAAAACTTGGCGAGGCAATGGGCTTTGAACTTCATGTGATTGATACAGTAATGCAGAATTATGAGCAGGCTGTAAATATAAGGAAAGAAATAGATGCCAAAGAGCTGGATTTTGTAATGCTTTTCCATCCTTCATACATAATCGGTGATAATGTATATGAGATAATGAAATCAAGAGCAGATTTCGGCCTTTGGGCGATAGAGGAGCTTTCAGAAGAGGGGCCCATGACATTTGCATCCTTTGTAAATATTTCACAGAATATCGGTATTTCAAAACATAATTTCCCGGGGCAGCCTAAAAAGACAAAATGGTTTTTCGGAGATATGGACAGCAAGTTTTTCAAACCAAGGTTTGAAATAACAATAAAGGCGCTCCAGGCTTTAAAGGGGATGAGAAACGCAAGGGTGGCCCAGATAGGTAAACTTGCAGACGGTCATATAAACCATATGGTAAATACACGGGAGATTTACAGGACGCTTGGTGTAGACATCACAAGGGATTATGAAGTGGAAGATATAATAGCGCTTGGAGATAAGATGCCGGCTACCCAGGTGGATGAGGTGTTTGCAAGGGTAAAGGCATCATCAAAGATAAGCAGGGTTTCTGAAGAAAAGGTAAGGGACTCTGTAAAGATGTATCTTGCAATTCAGAAGGTGGCAAAAGAAAACAATTACAGAGCTGTCGCCTTTTCCTGCTGGCCTAAGCTTATGCCTTTAAAAGAGATGGTTGGATGCCTTACAAATTCCCTTTTAAACAGCGATGGCATAGCTGCCGGATGCGAGGCTGATGTTTTGGGCACAATATCCATGATAGTGTTGCAGGATCTTACAAAAGAAGTCGTGGCAATTATGGACCTTGCAAAGTTTGATGAACGGGATGATTCATTGCTGTTATGGCACTGCGGCTCAGCCCCTTTTGAAATGGCAAATGAGCGAGGCGTTATATGTGAAAAGCATTATTTTGCAGATTATGCGGAAAGCGTAAAAAACTGTGGGCCTATAACTGACTTGATATTTAAAAAAAGTGATGTTACGGTATTCAGGCTTTCTGGTGAAGGGGACAAGTTCTATTACTTTACAGGCAGGTTTTATGATCCTGCAAAGACCTCTTTCAGCGGCAGCCGCGGTTGGGTAAATGGCTTAAAGTTTTATGATAAACCGATAAAGACATGGGACCTTGCAAATACTTTTCTTACAAACGGCCTTCCTCACCATTTTCCTATGGTCATGAGAAATGTGGCCCCATACATTGAAGAGTTTGCATACTGGGCAGGACTTTCAAAGGTCAGAAGGTATGATTACAAAGATTACCTGTATGTTTAGAAATTGTTACCAGTCTGTTTTATTTTATAAAAGAGGTAATTAAAAAATATGAAAATCAAATTTGAACAAATGCGCTCACCCGAGGTTGCAGAGTTTGCGGCAGGAGGCGGTATGGTAATTATCCCTATCGGTGCATGTGAAGAACATGGCCGGCATTTACCGGTTATTACTGACACTCAAATGGCATATAGCGCCGCAATTGATGCTGCAAAAAAACTTTCAGGAAAAATACCTGTCTCGGTCCTTCCTGCCGTTTGGTTTGGCTATACTGTTGCCATGCTGAAAAACTGGGCAGGCACTATCACAATTAAGCCCAAAGTTTTAATCGATCTTCTGTCCAATATTTGCCAATCGCTGATAGACATGGGGATAGATAAAATTCTTTTTGTAAACGGCCATGGAAATAATCCCGGAGTTCTAGACGTGGTGGTTCGCTCCGCAGGGGATGACTTTAAGGTATTCCCTGGAGTGGTTAATATTTATGACTGTTGGGAAAAGGAATATATAATCCAAAACCGGAAATCAAAACCCGGCGGAATAGGCCACGCCTGCGAGATTGAGACAAGTGTGATGCTGTATCTGACAGACGGACAGAACCTTGTTGACATGTCAGTTGCCGACGATACCGATATTATGAAAAGTGATTTAAAAAACTGTCCTGTAGATTGGGGGATAACAGGGAAAAAAAGATTATACCTTTCTACATGGTATCTTGAAAACAGTACTTATGGCGGGGCAGGGGATCCCACTAATGCAACGAAAGAATTTGGTGAAGCAATACATAAGATGACTGTCAACGGCCTTTGCGGCGTTATAGAGGAGTTCTATGAGGTCCAGACAAAGCTTAAAGGCAGGAAGCTTAATCGTAATTGTGACAAGTTTTAGAAATTAAGCGATTAAAAACTTCAGGTCTTAAAGGTTTTGATGTTTTAAAATAGGTCGGATGATTACTTTGGTATTATTATAGTCCATAGGAAAAAGAATTAAAAACCTGATTGACAGAAAAACGTTTTCCTGTTATATGTATTTATGATTATTAGACGTTTTGTATTTATTTTTTGTTATTTTCATATCGTTTTATTACTTAAAGGAGGTTTAAAAAATGGTAAATTCAAAAACAATAGAACCTTTCAAGGGCGGGCCCGACAAGGAAAGGCTGCTTGCTGCTTTCAGGAGAAAACCAGTCGACAGGGTACCAAATTTTGAGATTTTATATGAAGATCAGCATGTTGAAAAACTGCTTGGCAGGTATGCAGGCAATACATTATCATATGGCGGGGACCCCGCAAAAGGGGCAGATGCTGAACAGGGACGGCCCATGTATCCAGACGATTATATTGAATTGTGCGAACTCATAGGCCAGGACGCTATTATGTTTGATGGCGGCCTTTGGACACCTTTTAAAAGAAAAGACGAAAACGGCAATCTTATACCCGCATATAACAGGGCATGCAAAAGCAGGAAGGATTTTGAAGCTTTGGTGCTTGACAGCGATGCAACTATTGCAAGCACAGTTGGCTATGTAAAAGAATACAAGGATGCAGTAAAAAGAAGAAATTCTAAAATAGGCATAAGCGCAATATACGGGTGCCTTCTCCAAACCCCATATGAGTTTGTAGTCGGCATGAATGATTTTATGATGATGGTATATGAAGACAGGGAGCTAATAGAGGAAATGCTTGAGATTTCCTGTGTGCATTTTGTAAAGATGACCAAAGCGCTTGTTGCGGCTGGAGTGGATTTTGTATTTCCTGCCGATGATGTGGCATTTAAGACGGGCCTTTTTATACCACCAAAACTTTTTAAGGAAATATGGGTTAAAAGAATGGCACGTATATTTGAGCCTGCTGTAAATGCGGGAATTCCGATTATGTTTCACTCAGACGGCAGAAT
>Ga0182021_10002527_pt1 | contig 21348 bp, 18 predicted proteins | sample 612E3MmetaG_FD_120493 | JGI IMG/M metagenome (GOLD analysis project Ga0182021, IMG submission 120493) | Permafrost microbial communities from Stordalen Mire, Sweden - 612E3M metaG (Illumina Assembly) | ecosystem: Environmental > Terrestrial > Soil > Wetlands > Permafrost | place: Sweden... | reverse complement strand
GTCGGATAATTCCACTTTTAAGGTGCGATTGGGGATGTCGATTGTTATGATGTCGCCGTTTTTCAGTGCTGCGATGGGTCCGCCTTCGAATGCTTCTGGAGCAACGTGTCCAATGCTTCCTCCGTGTGTAGCGCCTGAAAAGCGTCCGTCGGTGATTAAGGCAACACTTTCACTTAAACCCATACCAGCAATAGTTGCTGTTGGGAAAAGCATTTCAGGCATTCCAGGTCCGCCTCTTGGTCCTTCATAGCGTATGACGACTACGTCGCCAGGTTTGATTTCGTTACCGCGGATGGCGGTTAGGGCTTCTTTTTCTGAGTCGTAGACTTTTGCTGGACCAGTGTGTTTTTGCATCTTTGGTGAGACGCCTGCGGTTTTAATGACTGAGCCTTTTGGTGCAAGGTTACCGGTTAAGATGGCAATGCCACCTTCGTTGTGCACTGGGTTGGTTAAGCTGTGTATGATTTCTCTGTCTAAGACAACCGCGTTTTTGATGTTCTCTCCAACCGTTTTACCGGACACTGTTGGTAATTTTAGATTGAGCAGACTTTTGAGTTCATTCATGACAGCTGGAACTCCGCCGGCTGCGTCTAAATCCTCAAGTGCATAAGACCCGCTTGGAATCATACTGCACAAGTGGGGAACTTTCCGGCCGATTACATCAAAGGTTGACAGGGGCAGAGTCAAGCCTGCTTCTTTAGCGATGGCAGGCAAATGCAGGGTGGTGTTGGTTGAGCCTCCAAGAGCCATATCGACTGCAATGGCGTTTTCGAAGGCTTCCTTGGTGAGAATTTGCGATGGCTTGAGGTCATCTTTGATTAGTTTGATTATTTGTTTGCCTGTGGCTCTGGCTAGTCGAAGTTTGAATGCGCTTGTGGCAAGGGAGGTTCCGCAGTACGGAAGAGACATCCCTAACGTTTCAGCTAAGCATGCCATTGTGTTGGCTGTGAACATGCCGCTGCAGGAGCCGCATCCTGGACATGCTTCTGATTCCATTTCAAGCAATTCTCTTTCACTCATTTTTCCAGCAGCTACTTGTCCGAGTGCTTCTGGCATTGAAGAGTAACTTATTTTTTTTCCGCGGTGGCGTCCTGCCGCCATTGGTCCGCCTGTAACCATTATGGAAGGGATATTGACTCGTGCGGCTGCCATAAGCATGCCGGGAGTGACTTTGTCGCAGTTAGAAATCATCACGAGACCGTCTAAGCTGTGGGCTTGGAGCATTATTTCAACTGAATCAGCGATAATTTCGCGTGAGGGCAAGGAATAACGCATGCCGTCGTGTCCCATGGCGATGCCGTCGCAAACAGCTATCGTGTCGAATTCAAACGGTGTACCGCCTGCAGATAAGATGCCTTCTTTTACCGCTTCTCCTATAATTCGGAGATGAATGTGTCCGGGAACGATGTTTGTGTAGCTGTTAGCTATGCCGATCAGCGGCTTTGCTATGTCATCATCTAGTAAGCCTAACGATTTTAAGAGCGCTCGATGAGGAGCTTTTTCTGTTCCTTTTTTTATTTGGTCACTACGCATACATTTTGCCTCTGTGCAATCTTAACTCACCAATAATTTTATATTTAAGCTTGACCCCTTGAAAATGAATGTGATTTAAATGGGGTATTGCTTTATTCAACCACTTCCCTAAGTCTGTAAGATTTTTGGACACCACCCTACGTGATGGTGAACAAACACCCGGAGTATCGCTTGTTCCTGAAAATAAACTGCGTATAGCCCAGAGGCTAGATGAGCTCGGTGTAGACGTGATCGAAGCTGGGTTCGCGGCGGTTTCTGATGGCGAAATGGAATCTGTCAAACTCATCGCAAAGCAGGGTTTGAGGGCGCAGATTTTCAGTGCTGCAAGAGGCACCAAAAATGACATTGATGCCGTTTTGAAGAGCGGTTGCTCGGGCGTCTCCATGATTATACCAACTTCAGATTTACACATAGAGTGCAAACTGCGAAAGACTAGAGAGCAAATCCTGAAAACCACTGAAGACGTTGTAGGATATGCTAAAGCACAGGGTTTGAAGGTGGAGCTTTTAGCTGAAGATGCTACGCGCTCGGACTTTGAATATCTGACCAAAGTTTTCCAAGTTGCTACAGAAGCGGGCGTCGACAGAGTGGTACCCTGCGATACCGTCGGAATCTTAACACCTGAGCGTGCTGCAGAATTCTTTTCGAACCTCAAAAAATCTCTCAAAGTTCCCATAGCTGCACATTGTCACAACGACTTCGGTATGGCAGTCGCCAACACAGTTGCGGCTTTAAGCTCAGGCGCAGACGAATGTCACGCTACAATAAACGGTTTAGGTGAACGCGCAGGCAACGCAGCGCTCGAAGAAATAGTGATAACTCTTCGCTCGCTCTATAAGCTGGACTTAAACATTAAAACTGAACTCCTCTACAGCACCTCGCAGCTGGTTTCCCGTTTAACAGGCATCTACACACAGCCTAACAAGGCAGTCGTGGGAGAAAACGCATTTACCCACGAATCAGGCATACACACTCAAGGTGTACTTGCAAATCCTTTGACTTACGAGCCGATTGCCCCTGAACTCGTCGGATGCACAAGACGCATTGCTCCAGGAAAACACTCAGGATCCAATGCCATACGAGCAGACTTAGCTAACATGGGACTAAAACCTACAGAAACACAGTTCAAGGACGTCTTAAAACGAATCAAGGAATTGGGTGACAAAGGCAAAACTGTCATGGATGCAGATGTGCTAGCTATCGCTGAAGCTGTCATGGGTTTGGTCAAAGCTAAACCTATACAGCTTGAAGAAATGACATACGTTGGGGGCGACAAAGTTACTTCGACCGCTTCAGTGCGGCTAAAACTAAACGGTAAAGTCGTTTGGGGCGCCGCGGTGGGCGTTGGACCAGTGGACGCCACGATAAACGCAGTTAAAGACGCTATCGCAGAAACCGAACCCATCACGCTAGAACAATACAATGTTAAAGCTATTACTGGCGGAACAGATGCGATGGTTGAAGTCGTCGTACATATGCGAAAAGGCGACCGAAAGGTCACAGCAATGGGCGTACGCGAAGACATTGTTAAAGCAAGTATGGAAGCAGTTCTAAGTGGCATGAACGTGTTGACAACCAACTACAACAACAAAAACCATTAAAGATCGACAGTATATCCATCTTTTATTTTAATTGAACATTTTTCACATATATTGATATTAGAAAAAACCTCCAATATAACCTTCCTAAAGAGTTCTACATACTATCACTAGGTTTGGCTGGAGGATTATATCCAAGAGTTTTCAAAGGATCATTTTTACGCTTACAGCTCGTTCACGTTAACATAGAAAAACGGTTAAACGATGAAAATTAGAATTATCCCTGTAACTACAAAAATTGCACCTAATATCGTCCATAAAGTGGCTTTTTCTCGAAAGAGAAGAAAACCTGTCAAGGCAGCAAATAACGGTGAAGTGGAAGAAATCGGAACAGCAATTGTCTCCGGTATGAATGAGAAACTATAGTTCATTAGTATCCATCCCAGACCGTTTGCGATAAGACCACCTAAACATAGTACAATAACAGCCTTTTTGCTAATCTTGAGAAAGCCATGTCTTCTATCGATAAAAGGGCTGAAGGCTGTAAGCAGCACTGCTATTGAGGCAATTCTGAGAGTTGTAATCGCATAATTGGTATCCAGACCATTAACTCCACTAGCGACAACTATATTCATCATAGTGAGGCTTACCGACCAAATAACAGCGGTTCCTAAACTAGCAACTACTCCAAGTAAAACCAATTTTCCCTTGGGGCTTGTCGTTTCCGCATGGTTTTTTCTACTCAGCAACCAAATGCCGAGCAGAATTACGGCTGCGCCAGTTAGCGCTAAAACTGAAGGAGGCTGCCCCAATAGCCACGTTGCCCAAATTAAACCAAACAATGGGTAGGTTGAAGCGAGAGGAACTGCCCTAGAAACTCCTAATATCTTGAGACCCCACATATACAATGTATCGCCTATCCCCAGACCGATTACTCCACTAATGACAGTGAAGATTAAAACCCATGGTGGAAGAGAGGCTAAAATATTTGTCAAACCTAAAGCAACTAAAAAAACTGTTAATACAATACCGTTAGTAACACAACGTACTATGTTTGCTGAAATTGGATTTGTATTCACTAAAGCGTTTCTATATAGGATGGGTGCTATTGCCCAACTTATGGCGGCGCCGAGAGCTGCGAGTTCTCCAATCATTTATGGACTTAACCACTTAGGTTTACTCTATGCATAATTATAAGTAATTTACTACTGAAAACCTCTTATACGAAAGAAAAAGCATCATTTGCAAAGGGGACAACAAACGGCTAGCTCTACCTTCTATCTTGTTGACGTTTTTGCAGAACAAAAGTACAGCGGGAATCAACTCGTAGTTGTAACTAACGCCGGCAAAATAACCGATTCAGAGATGCAAAAAATAGCAAACGAAATGCACTTCTCGGAAACAACTTTTATACAATCCGATAAATTGGCAAATGATGGCTACAACGTCCGCATTTTTACCCCCTCAACAGAAGTGCCCTTCGCGGGTCATCCCACCTTAGGAACGGCGTACATTATAGGGAAACTACTCTCCGACAAACAAGCTCAATACGTAAAGCTAAACTTGAAAGTTGGTCAAATCAAAGTCACATTTGAGGAGAGTCAAGACAACCAAGAATTTCTTTGGATGAAACAAATTCAACCCGAATTCAATAAGACCTATTCGCCTTCTTTCTTCCAGAAGTTACTATCTTTGCGGTTATCCGACTTTGAGCTTGACTATCCAATACAAGAGGTTTCAACAGGACTGCCATTTATCATTGTTCCCCTCAAAACACTTGATGCAGTAAAGCGCGCGAGTGTAAACCAGAGTCTCCTTGTCAAAGTAACTAAGAAAAAAAGCGCTGGAATAGTCGTCTTCTCGCCAGAAACATATAAAAAAGAGAATCAACTAAACGCAAGAGTTTTTACCCATGCATTTGGAATACCTGAAGATCCGGCTACCGGTTCAGGAAACGGCTGCTTAGCTGCCTATTTGTCCTTGCATCGATATTTTGGTGAACCAGAATTAGATATTAGAGTCGAGCAAGGATTTGAAATTAAGCGACCATCTATCCTACTCCTAAAAGTCAGAATCGAGGAAGACAAAATGCAGATTTATGTTGGGGGACGAGTAGTTTTCGTTGCAAAGGGCAAACTATTCTAGCACCCAATGAAACCAACTTTAAACGTATCTTTGTTTGTTTTGCTTTCAATCTTTTTATTAAGCGAATTCCAACTTCTTCAAGAAAGCAGAAAACTAAAAGCCTTCTAAGTTAAAAATTAGACAGGTAAAGAAATAAATGATTCGAGTCAACGCCATAACTTTCCTAAACTACATAGTCTCAGGTGCATTAACGCTTATTATTCCACTGCTTTTATTGGCACGCAACATAAACCTCACCGATATTGGGATTGTATTATCAGTTTTACCCTTAGTCTTTTTATTTGCTCGTCTTTTTTTTGCCGCAATTGCCGACTACCTCGGATGGTCACATGTTTTCTTACTAATCAATTGGCCAACGACCTTTGCTTCAACTATCATCTACTCTTTTGCTACGTCTTTACCTGTCTTCTTTTTTGGCAAAATTGTTGAAGGATTAAGAGAATCATCTTACTGGGCTGTAAGCCGTACCGCTATCTTTCATTTGTCACCTAAACGGGCTGGAAACGAAGCCACCAAGAATAATGCTGTAATTTGGTTCGGAACAGCGTTTGGAGGCGCAATCGCTGGAATGGGCATTGCCTATCTTGGATTTTCATCCATCCTCTTGGTCTTAGCCCTTGCTTCGCTCGCAATTGGTATTCCAGCCGTCATGCTTTGGAAAAGTAGTAGTAAAACTCCTATGCCTAAAACTCAGGGTCTCTTTATTCCACTCAATCCAAAAGGAAGGTCTAGACTGTTTTGGAAGGTTTCTGTTGCTATTATGTTTAACAGCCTTGCCGTCTATCCACTTATAGTGTTATTGCTGCCTGTTTTTATGAATCAACAGTTGGGGTATGACTATGTGTCAATTGGATTATTGTTTATGGTTTACAATGCGTTGTCAGCCGTGGCGACTTTCATTAGCTTAAAGCGACCTTTAGACTTCCAACGCGCAATTGGTTTGACCATAATAAGTGTGGTGGCATCTTTTCTGTTGGCTGACTCAGGTCTTTTCTTTCCTGTCTGTCTCTTTTCGCTTGCTTTCGTCCGAGGTTATGGGGTAGGCTTTTTTGAACACACTGTTGTAAAAGTAGCTCAAAATAGCAAAAATGTCTCAATCGACATAGGATTACTCCATGTACCTATGAGAGTTGCGGAATTTGCCTCTGTTTTAGCATCGGGCTTCTTGGCTCAGACGTTTGGTTATACTCCTGTTTTTTTGACTACAGGTTTCTTCTTTGGAGCCTATGCATTTTTATCGTTACGCATTCTCAATGCTAAATAGCACCAAAAGTCGAAACCATATAAGGGAATCAGCTAATAACTAAAATGAAATACATGAAGAAACCAAAATGGCATTTCTACGGTATTTGGCTCTTAAAAGCAATTATATTTACTTGGACAATAAACGGAATATTACTCCTAATTTTGGTTTTGTTTAATTACAGTTTATCTGGATTCTTCTCAAAAATAACATTTCTTGAAACAGGTGTTGCCTTGCTTGTGGGTGGCACAATAGCGTTTTTAGGTTCAGCTTCAGCTAGCAAGAACAAGGAATTAATTAATAAAACTCAAGAGGAATGGTCAATTGATAATCTCAAAAAAAACGAGAAGAAAGCTAACAAATACTTCATTGTCGCAGCAATTATGTTTGCGCAATCAATTCTAATTGCAATTTTGGGTTTTTAAAAAAATTAAAAAAAGGAAAAAAAGGGGTCTCTTATTTTTTGGGTTTGCGTCTCATCAATAGAACTACAGCTATTATTACAACTATCACGATGATAACAGCTATTGCAGCTATCATAGTCCAATCCATTGAAGATGATGTGATGGTGTTTGCAGCTTCGCTTCCAATGTAAGTGTAGACTGCTGTTCCAGTGGAGGTTTCGACTAGATAGTAGTAGTAGGTTCCCGTTGTCTCTGGATTCACTGTGAAAGTGTAGAATCCGTTATCATCAGTTGTTGTGTGATCTATGGCTTTTAATGAGGTTGGGAAAGTCGAATTGTCAGTTGTCGCCATCAATTCCAATGCAAGGTTAGGAAGTGGGTTTCTGTTTGTATCATTGTATATTCCCGTCAATGTTACTATGCTAGTGTCGGTGCCTGCCGTTGGAGTGTATCCAGCTAACTCTAAGTAGTGTCTAGATTGCGATAGGTCGTAGGGTCTTGATTTTACTGAATTATCATAGAATGGTTGTGTTGGCAACATTGGAGTTGCTCCAGCTACACCGTAACCAGCAAGCAGGTTGTTGATGATGAGTTCGCGTGGAATCGCATAATCAAACGCTATTCGTACATCTCTAGCTGCTTCTGCTGCTTTAGTCGGATCAGATTTACCTAGTGGAGTATTAACGCCAGTGCCGAAAATTGGGTGCTGCATGTTGTAGCCAAATTCTTGTCTGCCTACTCCGTCTAAATTGATGACTTTACCCCAGGCTGCATCAACTGATGGTATGTCTGTTTGCATTTGATAGTTGTAATCAAGCATATCAACTTCGCCATTCTTGAGAGCAGCTAAAGCGCCGGTTTTGTCAGCAATGAATCGGATATAATAGTCCTTCATTTGGAAAAGACCGCTGTTTTTGAGAGCTGTTGCGTTCCAGTAGTTGTCATTGCGTGTCAAATGTACAACTTGGCCTACTGGGTCATAGTTAACCCATTTGTAGGGTCCTGTTCCGACTGGACCAGTGTATGTTATTCCGTTAATTGTCATTGACCCTTGGCCAGTGTTGAAGGGTGATGTTGACCAATCTGCTGGTGCAATATTTTCAAAGATGTGTTTTGGTATTATGTTGTTTGCAAACGATAGCATGTAAGGTTCAAAGTAGCCGTATGGTTTTCCTTGAGCTAATACTGGAAGTGTGATTTGAACTGTGTTTGCATCCGTCGCAGTTATAGTTCCTACTCTGGAACCGTTGCCTAAAGTTGCAGAGGTGCCATCGGAAAATTTGAAAGTGCATTTGTCACCGTATACGCTTTGGTAGTAACCTGCAAATTGGCTGCCAGTGTCTGGATTCATCAAAGCCCAAAGTGAGAACACTACGTCGTCGGCACTGAAAGCTTTGCCATCATGCCATGTGACCCCTTGTCTGCAATTGAAAGTCCATGAGAAACCATCAGAACTGTGGCTCCAAGAGGATAGTAAAGCTGGTACTTGAAGATCATTTAAACCGTTTAGAGTTGGCCATGCTTCTGCTAGTCCATCATAAATTGGAGATGTGACAATGACGTCATACCAACTGTTGGATTCTGGTGGATTTAGCGCGTCAATTTCTCCAGTAGAGCAGTAAGTTAGTGTCGTTTTGCCATCACTACGAGTTATCAACTGCGGATAAGGTTGAGCATTGAAATATAGCCATCCTTCGCCTCCGCCTGTGGCTGGTGTGTATAAGTTGCCGATAGTTGGATTGACTACTACTGGGGCTTGTTGGTACATTATTTGTGAAGCGGGCATCTCGTCATCATAGAGTTTTTGCCATTGGCTTAGCAAACTTGTCTTTTCGCTGTCGCTTGTTGAAGTGATGAATTGGTCTAGAAGACTGTTGGATTGAGTGTTGTTCCACAAATAATAATTCTGTCCTGTTGGAGCAAAGAACGCTGCGTCGCCTCCATAGAAGAGTTGTCTTGGTTCAGCTTGCAAACCAGGCGTCCAACCTAAAGCTAAAATGTCATAGCCGTTTTGGTCATAGGTTTTTCCCACAAATTGAGGGCTTGGTGTCAATGCACGGTCGTAAACACTTGTCCAACCAAGATAAACGACCTTTGCGTTAATACCTAACTCTTGTAGGTTACTCGCAAACACTTGAGTCCATTGTCGTCTCAGAAGGTTAGCATTGCCTGGTGCAATTATTGTGACATCGAACAATGATGCGTGTTGTGCTTTTACCTCCGCCAAAGGGGCAATCATCGAAAGTGCAAAAGCCAAAATAAGAAGTCCTGCTAATATTTTTTTGTTTATGCTCATCTTTATAATCTCCTAAAGATCGCTGGATCTTTTTTGATAGCTATATGTATATTAAACTTGCTATATCTGCACAAAAGTATTCATAATAGCCAGAATAATTGGGATTTGCGCTTTAACTTATATCCGCAAAACCTTAAGTATACATTTATTCAGATAAACAATAAGCAGCCTAAACGAGGCCAAAATTTGTCAACAAGGCCAAGAACACTATCTAGAAGTATACTGTTCCGTTTGTCAACAAGGCTAAGCGCACTAGCTCAAAGCTCAATGTTCCGCTATATCGTTAGACGGCTAATTTATATGATTCCCGTAATTCTGGGAATTTCGATAATAGCCTTCATAACAATGTACGCAGCCGGAGACCCAATTTCTCTAATTAGAGCCGGAAAACCAAATGTGGACCAAACAACCCTCACCGCACTAAAAGAATACTATGGATTAAACAAACCTATACCAATTCAATACGTAAATTGGCTGATGAACATAGTTCAATTAAATTTTGGCAAATCACTCTATGGCGGACAACCCGTCAACTTCATAATAGGACCAAAAATCTGGCCAACTATAGAACTCCAAGTTGTTTCACTTCTCATAGCTTTCGCGATCTCTATTCCAATAGCAGTCTACTCAGCAAGAAAACCCTATTCAAAACAAGATGTAGCCGTAACTTCTTTCTCCCTCTTCGGGGTTTCTATGCCGACCTTTTGGTTTGGTCTTATACTTATTATCATATTCTCCTTTACCTTTGGTTGGTTACCCTCCGCAGGTTCACAAGGTGTAGCCGGCTTTCTTTGGTGGGGAAACCCTGTGCTTGATCAAATCGCCCATCTACTCTTGCCTGTAACTGTACTCGTCTATGTCTCCCTAGCCCAAAACATACGCCTTATCAGAGCAAACATGCTCGAAATCTTGAGATCAGATTACATACTAGCCGCAAGAGCAAGTGGTCTTAGTGAACGAAAAGTAGTCTATCGATATGCCCTCAGAAATGCAATTACACCTGCAATAACATTTCTTGGAATCTCACTGGGCGGTATGATCGCTGGCGCACCGATGACTGAGTACGTATTCGGCTGGCCAGGACTTGGGCGTCAATACGTTGCATCAACTTTGGGTTTAGACTTTCCAACCGTAATGGGAATAACAATGATTATCACAGTTATGACGCTCATAGCCAACCTAATAATGGATATTTTATACGTTTACATCGACCCGCGAGTTAGGATAAGGTAGAAAGCGATGACAACGCAAAACAACATTTCAAATGGCGTACAAAAGAGAAGATCGGCAAGCCAATGGGCAGTCGCCTGGAGAAGATTCAAAAGAAACAAGTCAGGCGTAATTGGATTAATTATCGTCTTAGGTGTTATCTTCATAGGAATATTTGGAGACTTCATAGCTCCCTATCCAGCATTTCCAGACCCCAAAGCCCTTACACCTTTCTACCATGGTAACGTTCGAACTGCACCAAACTCACAATACCTTCTTGGAACAGACACAATAGGAACAGATGTCTTAAGCGACATTCTCCACGGAACAAAATATGCACTCTATGTTGGTGTAGTTGTAACTGCAATAACTATGGCCATCGCAATTGTGGTTGGCGCAGTTGCAGGATACTTTGGATCTTGGGTCGACAACGTCCTGATGAGACTAACCGAAGTTTTCCTGGTTTTCCCCTCATTGCTATTCATCCTTATCTTCGTTAGAATTTTTACTCTGGGCGCAGGCGCAGGTACATCAATAAATTTCTTAGGAATTGAAATCCCAATCGGGCTAACCATTGTCATTCTAGTACTAGCTATATTCAACTGGCCAGGAGATGCAAGAATGATAAGAGGTGAATTCCTACGCGTTAGAGAACTCGAATTCGTCGAAGCAGAGAAAGCACTTGGTGCAAGTAACCTGCGAATAATATTCAGACATATACTCCCAAACATTCTTTCATCAATAATAGTAGTAGCAAGTCTCACAATCGCATATGCTATCCTTCTAGAAGCGGGGGTGAGCTTCTTGGGGTTTGGAGATGTTAACACAATGACCTGGGGTCAGATACTAGAAAACAACTTCTCAGACATGAGAGTAGTCTGGTGGGCTGAACTCTTTCCAGGACTTGCCATTCTAATAACAGTTTTCGCGTTCAATCTGCTGGGAGATGGACTATCCGACGCGCTAAACCCAAGGCTAAGAGATTGATGGAGCAAGCCCAATGACTGAAAATGAAACCCTACTCAAAATTGAAGGATTAAAGACCTATTTTTTCACTGAAGCAGGAATCGTAAAAGCAGTAGACAATGTCTCTTTTGAAGTCATGAAAGGTGAAACTCTTGGTCTTGTGGGTGAATCAGGCTCAGGAAAAACGGTTACAGCACTATCAGTGTTGCAAATAGTTCCTAAACCTGGGCGAATAGTTGAAGGAAAAATCTTCTTCAAAGGTGAGAATCTTCTAACTAAAACCGAGAAAGAGATGCAACCAATAAGAGGACGTGAAATCGCTGTTATCTTCCAAGATCCATCTTCATCCTTAAATCCCGTCTACAACGTCGAGACTCAACTAAGAGATATCCTAACAGCCCATCAAAAGCTAACCAAAGAAGAAAGTAGAAAAAAAATTCTTGAGCTACTCACCCATGTTGGTATACCCGAAGCAGAAATTCGAATGCGAGAATACCCCCATCAATTTAGTGGAGGTATGAAACAACGTGTTGCAATTGCAAGAGCCCTTGCACTTCATCCAACATTACTCTTTGCAGATGAACCAACTACAGCACTAGATGTAACAATACAAGCTCAGGTTCTTGATTTGCTCGAACATCTCAAGCAAGAACTGGGTATGTCCCTTGTTATGATTACGCACGACATGGGTATAATTGCCAAAATGACAACGCGCGTCATAGTTTTGTACGCTGGAAACATCTGTGAAATCGCAAAAACTGAACATCTATTCGAAGATCCAAAACATCCTTATACAGCGCTTTTGCTTGCAGCAGTTCCCCGTCTTGACCGCAAGAAAACGCTAAGTATTATTCCGGGTAACATCCCCAATTTAATCGAACCTCCATCTGGATGTCGTTTTCATCCACGATGCAGATTTGCCAAAGATCACTGCGCCCAAGAGCCACCTCAACTCGAAGAAGTAGAACCAGAACATTTTGTGGCATGTTTTGAGTGGAAGAATATTACCCTAAAAGGAGAGAATAATCGCAGTGACTGATGCAAGCTTTATCCAAGTAAAAAACCTTGTCAAATACTACCCTGTCTACTCAACTGGGGTATTAACAAAAAAACAAGTTGGAAAAGTCCACGCAGTTGACGACATCACATTTGATATTCGAAAGCAAGAAACATTTGCATTAGTCGGAGAAAGCGGGTGTGGTAAAACTACAACCGCGAGATTGATGCTTAACCTAATTGAACCCACATCGGGTCAAGTGATAGTTGACGGTGAAAACGTAATCGAAAAATTCAAGTCTGCAGACAGGAAAGAACGACTCAAAATCCGAAGAAAAATGCAGATGATTTTCCAAAATCCCTATGGTTCGCTGGATCCAAGAATGACTATCAGCGACATAATCGCTGAACCTTTGGTTATCCATGGTCACGTTGATAAAAAATGTCACAGTGAAAGAGTCTATGAACTTCTAAAACTTGTAGGCTTAGAAGAATACCATGCGGAACGTTATCCGCATGAATTTAGCGGTGGACAAAGACAAAGGATCTGCATCGCAAGAGCACTCGCAGTTGAACCCGAATTCATAGTTGCTGACGAGCCTGTTTCATCTCTTGACGTTTCAATCAGAGCACAAATCCTCAACCTACTTGCAGAGCTCCAAAAAACTATGGGCTTATCCTTTCTCTACATTTCGCATGATCTAAGCTCAGTGAGACAAATCAGTCAGCGTGTAGCCGTTATGTACTTAGGAGAAATTGTTGAGTTAGCTGACACTGATGAATTATTTGATAACTCACTCCACCCATACACTCAGGCGTTAATCGATGCTGTACCTATTCCCGATCCTAAAGCTAAAAATATTAATGCTAGATTGAAAGGAGAAGTTCCAAGCCCCATTAATCCACCCATAGGATGTCGCTTCAATCCTAGATGTCCTAAGGCAACAAAAGAATGTACAGAAACTAAGCCCGCCTTATTAGAGGCAAGGAAAAATCACTTAGTTGCATGTTACCACAATGGATAGTTCAAGAATCGATTGCTATTCTATTTTTTGAGATTAATTCCCCATTTTATTCTATTCCAAAGTCTCTCATGGAAATAATATAGACCCATAGTTATTGCGTTATAAACGGTGCCAACGGCGACTGCGAGATCCCATTTACCGGTGAAGGCGAACGTTGTTATGACGCTTATGACGATACAAATCACTCGCCACAGTACTGCCTTAGCAAGCGATCTTTTTCTTGTTCCTTCCATAGCTTCTACTAATGTCGATAGATTAAAAGCCTTTACAGAAAACACTTGATCAATCATGTCATGAAATATTAATTAGATAGATTCAACAGAGCCAACAAGGGGATTATTTGCAAATAAATGAAATGATTGATCTAAGAAGCGACACAGTTACAGTGCCAACAGAAGAAATGCTGGAAGCCACAAGACACGCAAGACTAGGCGATGACTACTACAGAGAAGACCCAACAGTAAATCAACTTCAGAAAATGGCTGCAGAAAGAATGGGTAAAGACGATGCCCTATTAGTTCCGAGTGGAACTCAGGCAAACTTAACCTCACTTATGGCTAACTGTAACCGCGGAGAACTTGTAATCCTGGAAGGCGAGTCCCATATTTACTGGTATGAAGTTGGAGGAATATCCTCTCTAGCTGGGCTACTCCCTTGGCCAATTCGAACTTCCACAGGAGTGTATGCTTCTGAAGACCTCAAAGAAGCCATTAGGCCAAAAAACATCTCTTTTCCAGATCCTGCCCTAATTTGTGTCGAGAATACGCACAATAGACATGGCGGAACGATAATAACGCCAAACCAACTTAAAGAAATTAGTGAAATCTCAAAACATAACAATCTTAAGCTGTACATGGATGGCGCACGAATATTCAATGCTTCAACTGCACTCAACATAGATCCTCGAGAATTTACAAAACACGTTGACAACATGATGTTCTGTCTCTCTAAGGGGCTTTGTTGTCCAGTAGGCTCACTCATTGTGGGTGAACAAAAGTTTGTAGAGAAAGCAAGAAAGATAAGAAAGCTCTTGGGAGGGCAGATGAGACAGGCAGGAATAATTGCGGCGTCAGGCATAATCGCACTCGAGAAAATGGTTGATAGATTGAAGGATGACCATGAAAACGCTAAAATTCTTGCCGAAAAAATCTCGAAAATTCCTGGCATAAAACTTGATTTAGCAACGGTTCAAACCAACATGGTTACTTTTCAACTGGACCCGCGAGTAGATGACTGTGCTTTTTTAGAGCAATTGAAAGAGCGTGGAATTTTAGCGCTCTCGATGTCTCGAAATAAGATACGGTTTGTGACACATCATGGAATAGAGCGGACTCAAGTAGAAACAACCGGAAAAGCGATTGGTGAGATTTTGTCAAAAACTATTCCTTAGTGGTTTTTTCTTCTGGCAATTTGGTCTTCCGGAAGTAAAACCAAAACAACGCAATAGATATTGTGTACAATATACTTGCGATGAAGAATGGAGCAGCTAGCTGACCCACAAACATAAGGTAAGCCCCAATGAATGTGCTTAGTGCGTTGGGAAGTCTCCATAGAGCTGTGTTTATTCCAGAAGCCATTCCTCGGTCGCGCTCATCGACTAAACCCATTATCATAGATTGAGACAATGGACTTGCCATGTTCATGAGAAATGCTCGAACCGTGTAGGTAGAGCTGGCAATTATGTAACTAGATGAGAGTGGGGTGGCAAACATGAATATCGTGGAAGCTGCTTGAGTAATAACGATAGCCTTTACCAAGCCAAACTTTTTTGCTAACGGTGGACCCGCGAGGGTCGCAACAGCAATTACAATGCTTACTACTCCAAGAATAGGGCCGCTTATCGTATCAGATATTCCATATCGCAAATGTAGCCAAGCCGTCATCAGAGGTACAACCATACCCGCTCCCACGGCAATGATCGAGCTACTAATCACGTACTTTGCAATAATTCCCAATGATTGTTTGTTTCTGTGTGGCTTATCTGAGTTGAATGAGCTCTTGTCTGTTGTTTTGGCTCTATAGGATTCTGGTATTTTGATGAGAATTAGAGTGGAAACGAGACAAAGGACAGCGAAGATTGCGTACAACAAGCTATGGCTCAGAGAGTTGGAGAATCCCATTAATTCAAAAATGGCAATTCCTGGTATGGCTAAGCTACCTATTCCAAAAGATAGACTTTGGGCGAAGCCCGAGAAGCTAAAGACGCTGTTTCTTTTTGTACTATCGCATTTCTCAGCAAGCCAAGCTCCACTTGAAGCCGAGAAAGCAGCCTCAGAAACACCCTCGAGAACCGCTGCCACTACTAGAACCACTGGACTTGTAGTAAATGCAAAAACTACAAGAGTTATTCCTGAAACCAAATTACCTATAATAAGCATTTTCTTACGCCCGTACTTGTCAGCGGCCAATCCAAGTGGAATGCTAGCTATGAAAGTGGCAATTCCCATAATTGTAATAACTAAACCCATAAAACTGTAAGACAATCCCCGAACAGTGGTTAAAAAATATGAAATATCAGTAAAAAATAAGCCATAAGCAACGGAAGGAAGAATCGATTGGTAAACTAGTAACTTGGCGTCTTTAGATATTCCATGATAGGTACTCAGCATTTTTTAGCAGTCTAGCCCAATCAATGGTATCTACTCTGCTTGAAAACTCTTAATTAATTTTTAGCTTGAACCTTTGCTGAAACTATGCTCTTTCTTTAAGGATTAAAACTTGAATTGTTGATTATATCGCACAGAAAAACGATCTAGTTATTTCAATCTTAGTTTTTTCAAAGATTTAGTCAGCTGCAGGTGTCCTATATTGGGGAGAAAATTCGGTGAATGACTTATATTCATGTGTTGGGAATTGCACCGCCTCAACAAAATAACAATTAATTGAGTTACCATGAAAGTTTATTCTAATCAACTCACATTTGCGAAAAAGCCTGTTTATGTAAGGGCAAAAATAATTGTGGTTGTTATTGTAGCTTGACTACTGCAAACGTTTTTAGAACTAAACTTGTTGTTTTTTTGTATCGGCTTGTCCTTAGCTGCGAGTCTCTTTTTCAGCAAAATAGAATAAACAGGGGTTTATATGGTTCTAATCGAAGGCCTCAAGATGAAGGGGATACGTATTCCCAAAAGGAAGCTTATTACTGCATGGAGGACACTATCCCGCAAGCCATTCCCCAATGTTAAGGCACTAAAGCTAAACGACGATGATTTCAACAACATCCTTCAGCGCCGCCAATGCATCGAAGATGATTTTCGAGAAATAGAAGAGTGGGGAAAGATTCTTTCAACCCATGGCACAGATGCATGTGTGTTCAACGGTGACGAAACCGACGATGCCGACTATGTTATTCTAGTAAGGGCGAATCCTTATCACAGCTTGGATGAAATCATTGTACATGAGTTATCGCATATCGTGAGGGGAGATCTCTAACTATATTTTCTTGATAACCGCTTCAGAAAACAACTTTAAGCCATCTGTTCTTGGTAAATCTGCGAAGTACAGCATAAAATAAGTCACGCCCAAATCAACATAAACCTGCAACGATTTCTTACATTCGTCTGGAGTGCCCGACAAATTGCCCTTCCTATATTCATCCATAGGCAAACTTGCGGGTTTGCAAAGAGAAATCAATTCTTCTAATTCTCTTTGGTTCTGAGCAATCAACACTTGTCCTCCAGGCCAGCAAGAACGCTCAATATCCTCAAAGTCCCTGCCAACGACTTTGCATTTTTCTTGCAACAAATCAAGTTTACGCTTATAATCATCTACGGATGACAGAGAACCCCAATCAAATCTGTTTGCGTACTTTGCTGTAATTTTCATCGTTAGTTTCTCGCCGCCTCCGCCAACGGTGATAGGTGGATGCGGTTTCTGAAAGGGTTTTGGTTCACAAATGGCATCTCTGAGATTGTAATGTTTTCCTTGGTAGTTTGCCTTCTCTTGTGTCCAGAGCCGGGTTATCACTTCCAAAGCTTCACCTACGGCTTCAACTCTAACGCTTGCTTTTGGAAAATCATAACCATAAGCCAAATGCTCAGTTTCTTGGCAACCTGCGCCGATCCCAAATTCTACTCTGCCATTCGAAATAACATCAAGGGTGGCAGCGGTTTTAGCGAGCAGGGCTGGGTTTCTGTGGGCATTGCATGTAACCATGGTTCCCAGTCGTATCTTGCTGGTTAAGGATGAGAGTGCGGAGAGAGTTATCCAAGGTTCAAGGATTGACCAGTTATTATACATTAAATGATCGTCAAGCCAAACTGAGTCATAACCTAAACGTTCGCATTCTAAAACTATTGTTTTAAGTTGCTCATAGTCTTCGTTGGAAGTTTTGGTTTGAAAGGCGTAGAAAGGTAGGAATACGCCGAATTTCAGTTTGTTCAAGCCAATCCTCCGATTAAGAGATAATTAGGTATTTGGGTGGTTGGAGGTATTAGGCTTTAGGTTTGTGTTCTGGTTCTCTGCGGATTTCTCTGCCTCTGCTGAACGATAGAAGACCTGCAATCACAAGGATAATAATGGATGCGAAGAATGCGTTGTGTATTCCAAACAGGAATTCTTGACTAACTCCCCCGGTCAAGTTGGTTGTTCCGATGAAAACTTCAAACGCTACTTGCCGTGGAATTGAAGCTGCTGCAACTGAAATTGCCAATACGTAGCTTCCGACTAATCCGATGTTCTGTACAGTGCGTAGGACGCCTGAGATGCTGCCGAATGAACCTTGACGGGCGTTGGACATGACTGCGCTGTTGTTGGCTGGGAAGAACATTGATGTTCCTAACCCTGAAATGGCGGATGCTATGAGAACTATGTAGAGCGGCGAAGTTGTACTCATTGTCAAGTAAACGAGTATGGCGATAGATAGGAAGAATACGCCGAGGGTAGCGATTTCTCTTGAACCATACTTGTCAGAGAGGCGACCCATAATGGGACCTAGAAAACTGCCTGCGACGTAACCCGGAACCAAAAGCAAAGACGCATCCAAAGGTGATAATCCTCGTATTCCCTGTAAATACATTATCACCAAGAACACTACTGAGAAGTAACCGACGCTCAGGAAGAAAGCGGAGAAGATTGCATTTCGCAGAATCTTGTTCTTGAATGCTTCAAAGTCAATCATGGGGTTTTTCAGCCGTTTATCATACAAGATGAAAATAGGTATCAATACGCCTCCAATCACAGTCAAAACTGTGCTTGACATGCTGATTCCCTGTGCTGCAAAGTTCACTAACCCCAAAGAAAGTAGTACAAGTGCTGCTGCAAGCAACCCCATTCCTACAAGGTCCAGTTTGGCAGGGGTTTTTTCCGTATCTTTAAGGTACTTCCAACCTGCAATCACTGCGATTATGCCTATTGGGATGTTGATAAAGAAGATGTATTGCCAACTGACGAAAGTGGTGATTACGCCGCCCAATACAATCCCAAGCATTGCTCCGCTTGTGTATCCGAGTGAATTGAAACCGTAAGCTTTGCCTCGTTTTTCTCTGGGGAAATAATCCGCTATGATGGCTCCGCTGGTGGCTTGCATGATGGCGCCGCCCACAGCTTGCACTCCTCTGAACGCTATGAGCGGGTATATGTTGGGAGAAAAACCGCATAATGCTGAACCCACAGTAAAAATTACAAAACCCAAATTGAATAATCGACTTCTACCGTATATGTCGCCGATTCTACCCATCTGAGTAGTTGCAACCGCAAGAACTAGTAAATAGGCAAGAATAATCCACAGTGAAGCCGCTAAATCTGAGTGCAAGCTGTCGTTGATGACTGGAAAAGCCAGCAGAACGATTGTGCTGTCAAGTGCACCCATCATAGTTCCAAGCATAACTATAGCTAACACTATGTTACTGTGCCTTTGTGAAGTAGAAGTTGGTGCACTGATTGTTTGCGGTTGACTCATCAAGCTGTCTCTTTTAGGTGCTTTGAAAACACTACGTTTCTGTAATATAAAAACGAATTTTATGAACTAAATGGCATAAACCGTTAGAACAGTAAGATAAGTAATTATAATTCATAAAGCGTATTTTTGAAGCAGATCTAACTTAACTGTGATTCCTGATATGCCGTCAAAACCTCCTTCTGCATACGAACTGATGGACGAAGAAACCAGTGCACAGGTTGATGAAGAAGCAGAAAAGCGGCAGCGGCGCAAAGAACTTATCGAGCCCACTGGCGTCAAAGAACTTTTCAAAGAAGGTAAAATTAAAATTAACGAGTTTACGTGTGTGGGTGGGCAATGCAAACTATGTATCAAAGCCTGTCCAACAAACGCGTTGTATTGGGGAACGGGCAAAGTTGGAATCACTGAGGACTTGTGTGTTTACTGCGGTGCTTGTGTACTTAACTGCATGGTGAATGACTGCATAAATGTTGAGCGCACACGTGAAGATGGTGCAACAGAGTCTTTCGGCAAGCCTCGGGATGTTATTATGCTTCAAGAGAGAAGTAATTGTCAAAAACGTTTTGAACGCGTTAGAACCAATGCGGTAACGATGCGTCGCTACTCGGATAAAGATGATAACCTCAAGAAACATAGAAACTTTAAACAACTTTATTCAGATCAGGAATACAAAGTGTAACATACGCTTGGTTGTGAATAGCAAAAGGCATAGGAATGCTGATAAGCAAAAACATTATTTTACAAACCCAGAAGGCAACCTAATTGAGTAAAACTTACGATGTGGCTGTGCTTAAAGGAGACGGGATAGGTCCCGATGTCACAGAGGCAACGGTGAAAGTTCTTGAGGCAGTTCAAGAAAAAGCAGATTTTAAACTTAACTTTCTTTACGGCGAAGCAGGGTACCATTGTATAGCTGAACATGGCACTAATTTGCCTAAACAGACAGTAGAATTAATCAAGCAAACCAAAGCGTGCTTGAAAGGTCCAATGACAACACCTGAGGAGCCTGGCGCACCCGTAAGCGTTGCTGTTACCCTGCGCAGAATGTTCAACTTATATGCGAACGTGCGTCCCTGCAAAAGTTTTCCAAGTGTGGAATCCTTGAAACCAAACATTGATTTGATTGTGGTGCGAGAGAACACAGAAGGCTTGTATTCTGGTGTAGAATCCTTGTTGGCACCCGGAGTTGGAGTAGCACTGAGAATAATTACAAGTGAAGCTTCATTAAAGATCGCTGAATTTGCATTTAAGCTTGCAAGCCAACGCCGAAAACATCTAACTTACGTCCACAAAGGCAACATTCTACGCATAACCGACGGAATATTCAAGGATGCAGTCAAAGAAGTCCAGCAAAAATACCCAGACATCGAAGTTGACGACTTACACATAGACGCAGCAACTATGCAATTAATCAAGAAACCTGAAAGCTATGACGTGATGGTTACAACAAATCTTTTTGGAGACATACTCTCCGATGAAGCAGCTCAGGTTACTGGCAGTTTGGGTTTGGCTGCTGGCGCCAACGTCGGCGCAACCTATGGTATGTTTGAACCAGTCCATGGTTCAGCACCTAAGTACGCTGGCATGAATCGTGTTAATCCCATAGCCACCATTATGGCAGGTGCAATGATGCTTGATTATCTCGGCGAAAAAACAGCCGCAGCAAAAATCGAAGTCGCTGTGATCGAAGTGCTAAAAGAAGGCAAAGTCAGAACAGCAGACTTGGGTGGCAGTGCAACAACAATTGAAATGACAAATGCAATAGTTGCTCATCTCAGACTTTAATAATCGACGCTATTGATGCAGATCGCGTGGATAACTCTATTTTACCGCCAAACCCCTTCTTCACATAAACATTTTGTAGAAGCACTTTGTCGCCAATTTGTAAGTCCCTGAAGGCTTCTGCATGCTCCCTCCAAGCTGAAACACGAACATTACCAAAATCATCTTTTAAGTCAAAAACCGCAAGCTTGATTGTTTCGCCTTTGGATGTAGTAACTTCTTTATTTTCACGTAATGCGCATACAATGCCTTCAAAGTTAACTATTTGATCCTCAGTTAAACCAGCGATTTTTGTATACTTTATTTGTGCGG
>Ga0182021_10002526_pt1 | contig 21349 bp, 16 predicted proteins | sample 612E3MmetaG_FD_120493 | JGI IMG/M metagenome (GOLD analysis project Ga0182021, IMG submission 120493) | Permafrost microbial communities from Stordalen Mire, Sweden - 612E3M metaG (Illumina Assembly) | ecosystem: Environmental > Terrestrial > Soil > Wetlands > Permafrost | place: Sweden... | reverse complement strand
GTTCTTAACTTCCTCCCCCAATTCCGCGAACGTCCCCTGGTAGCTGCTGGGCACAAACAAAGGATCGTACCCAAACCCGCCTTGTCCGCGCGGCGCAAAACCAATCCGCCCCTCGCACGTGCCTTCGAACAGCTCCGTCTGCAATTCGGCTTCGTCCGCGTGGCATGCAGGCGACGCACTCCGGCGCTCTGAGAGGAGCACAGAGGTCAGGGCCAGCACACAGCGAAACCGCGCGGTCCGCTTCTCAAACGCAACATCTGTCAGCAGCTGCAAGAGCTTGGCATTGTTGTCCGCCGTTGCCGAATTGCCCGGCGCGCCTGTGTCCAGCGCAGCAAATCGCGCCGAATGAACGCCCGGCGCGCCGCCCAAGGCATCCACTTGCAGGCCGGAATCGTCCGCCAGCACGTATTCTCGCCTGTCCCACGGTCCGTCTGTCGTGCGCTGCTCCTCCCCAAGCCATTTCGCCAACGCCACTGCCTTCTTGGTCGCATTGCCGGCAAAGGTCCCGGCGTCTTCAACCACTTCCGGCGCGTGGGGTAAATCATTCAGGGTCAGATAATGGAATCGCTCTCCGAGAATCGCTCGAATCTCTCCGACTTTGTGCGCGTTGCGCGTCGCTATGACCAAAGTGACCATGCCACTCGCAAGGATAGGGGTGATCTGGCAAACAATAAAGCCCTGACCGAGGGAGACGCGAGTGGCCGTTGATAAAGCTATGGTCGGAGCGCCGATTTCAATCGGCTTAATGCTCGCCCGCTGGCGGAAATGCCCGAAATCCGTTCGCGCAAAGCCGATTGAAATCGGCGCTCCGACTTTGTCCATGCCCGTGCCGACGCTCACCGCGAGTGAATTCTTCCATTGTCTGAGCAGGCGCTTTCCGCAATATTTCCGCGCTTATGGCATCCGGACGCAGACAGTACCCGTTCCATCTGATCGAACCCAAATGGCAAACCCGATGGGACCAGGACCAGACTTTTCGTGCGTGGAACCCGGGGGAATCCGTGCCCGCAGATCATCCTTTCGCTCAACGCCACGCCAATGCCAAGCCGGAACAATTGTCCAAGTTCTATATCCTCGACATGTTCCCTTATCCTTCCGGCGCGGGATTGCATGTTGGACACCCGGAGGGCTACACAGCGACGGACATCCTTTCCCGTTACCGCCGCGCGCTGGGCTTCAACGTGTTGCATCCGATCGGCTGGGACGCCTTTGGTCTGCCCGCCGAGCAATATGCCATCAGGACCGGCCAGCATCCGCGCAAGACCACCGAGCAGAACATTGCAACCTTCAAGCGCCAGATCAAGTCGCTCGGCTTCAGCTACGATTGGAGCCGGGAAATTGACACCACCGACCCGGAGTATTTCAGGTGGACACAGTGGATCTTCCTTCAACTCTATAACTCGTGGTTCAATCCTACGACCAACAAGGCCGAGCCGATTGAAACGTTACGACCAATTGTCGAGGAAATCATTGAAAATGCCAAAGCAAACAAGTCGCAACCCACACAGCCGGATCCGCGTTACGAATTAATTTGGAATGCACATCAACTTATTGGCGACGGAAAAGACGTTGCCACGACAACCCGAATTCTCATCGATTCATTGCGTCTAGCTTGCGTATGCGAAGCGCCAGTTTGGTGGTGTGAAGCACTTGGTACTGTCCTTGCCAATGAAGAGGTCGTGGATGGCAAAAGCGAAGTCGGCGGATTTCCTGTAGTCCGCAAGCCCATGCGTCAATGGATGCTACGCATTACAAAATACGCTGATCGCCTGCTGGCCGACCTCGACACGATTGAATGGAGCGATTCGCTCAAAGAAATGCAGCGGAACTGGATCGGCCGCAGCGAAGGTGCAACGGTTCGTTTTGACATTGAAAACACAGGAATTGGAACATCGGTTTACACCACCCGCCCGGATACATTATTTGGAGCGACATATCTTGTATTAGCGCCTGAGCATCCGATTGTTTCTTATATTTGCACATTACCTTTTGCACGGCGGAGTGAAATCGTTAGTTATAATGTTGAGGTCGCTAAGAAATCCGACCTTGAACGCACGGAACTGGCAAAGGAAAAGACCGGTGTTTTTACCGGCGCTTACGCCATCAATCCCGTCAACGCCCAAAAAATCCCCATCTGGATTGCCGACTACGTTCTCGCCAGCTACGGCACGGGCGCAATCATGGCCGTGCCGGCGCATGACGAGCGGGACTGGGAGTTCGCGGCCATCTTCGGTCTGGAGATCATCAAGGTAGTGGATACGGGAACGAGCGGATTCGCGAACCGAAAGCCAGTCAAGCTGGATGGCAAGGACACAAATTTCCTTTTCGGCACAGGAATCAAAGTGTCGTTCAGAGGCGCTGGTCCACACAAAGGGGAGTGGCTGGTTTTCCAGACTTACCAAGAGGCAAAAGGATTCTTCGCCTCTCGCCAGTATGACTACGGGGAAATAGTTCCCGTCGCGACAACCGAAGACGGCATCTCGGTCAACTCCGCCGGCCCCGACATTTCAATCAGCGGCCTGCCCACGCCCGAGGCCAAGCACAAGATCACCGGCTGGCTTGAGTCCAAGCAGCTTGGCCAGAAGACCATCAACTACAAGCTGCGCGACTGGCTTTTCAGCCGTCAGCGCTACTGGGGCGAGCCATTCCCGATTATCTGGAAGACCGGGCCGGACGGCTGTGCGTATCACGAGGCCTTGCCCGAATCGGCGCTGCCGCTTTTGCCCCCGCCGCTCGACGACTACAAGCCTACGCCCGACGGCCAGCCGCCGCTCGCTCGCGCCAAAGACTGGGTGAATCTGCCCGACGGCTCAAAGCGTGAGACCAACACCATGCCGCAATGGGCGGGCAGTTGCTGGTACTACCTCCGCTACCTGGATGCCCAGAACGAACGTGCTATGTGCGGCCCAGACGCGGAGCACTATTGGATGGGGGCGGCGGGCGATGCCGCCATGGGGGCCCCGCCCGGAACGTCTGAAGACGACCGCCGCAAAATGCTACTAGGACAAGACCCGTCACAAGTCAAACACGGAACGTGCGGCGTTGACCTTTATGTTGGAGGTATCGAGCACGCCGTCCTCCACCTGCTATACGCGCGCTTTTGGCACAAGGTCCTTTTCGACCTTGGCTATGTCTCGACGCCTGAGCCGTTCTACAAACTTGTTAACCAAGGCCTGATCCTTGGGGAACTCGAGTTCTCGGAATTCAAGGAGAAATTGCCCGACGGAACCGAAGTGAGGGTTTCGGCTGACGAGCTAAATGTGACGGCCAGCGGTGGCGTCGTCCTTGCCCGCCGGAAAGGTTACAGAATGGAGGATACCCGGCCCGGTAGCGGCGTCTTAATTGGCAGCAAGGTGTCTGAAGAGAAGGTCGAACTCCAGGGTGACCACCATGTCCTCAGGGAGGACAAGCAGACGGTGGTCGATGCCCGCAGCTTCAAAATGTCCAAGTCCCGCGGCAACGTCATCAACCCCGACGACATCCTCGCCGAGTATGGCGCCGATGCGTTCCGCCTTTACGAGATGTTCATGGGGCCGCTGGAGATGGTGAAGCCCTGGAGCACCAAGGGTGTGGAAGGCGTCTATCGTTTCCTTGGGCGGGTGTGGCGCTTGTTCGTGGACGAGCAGAGTGAGACCGAGTTCGAGCAGAGCCTGACCTCCGAACCACAACGGGGAGCGGAGCTGCTGGCAAACATCCGCCTCGCCCCCGGCATCGCCGATAGCAAGCCGAACGCCGCCCAGCTCAAGGCGCTCCACGCTTGTATCAAGAAAGTGAGCGAGGACCTGGATGGCCTTCGCTTCAACACCGCCATTTCCGCCCTCATGGTCTTCATCAATGAGGCGATGACCTGGGACGCCAAGCCATTCCCCGTCCTGCGCGACTTCCTGATCCTGCTCCAGCCCTTCGCGCCCCACCTCACCGAAGAGCTCTGGGCTAAGCTCCACGCAACCCGCAACCCGCAACCCATCCCCAGCCTCGCCTATGCCCCGTGGCCGAGGTTCGACCCGGCTTTGCTCGTCGAGGACACACTTGAAATCCCCGTCCAGGTGAATGGCAAGCTCCGCGACGTCATCAAGGTTCCCGCCGACGCTTCCGAGGCCGACCTGGAGGCCGCCGCCAAGGCCTCGGAGAAAGTGAAGCCGTTCCTGGATGGCAAAACGATCAGGAAGGTGATCGTCCTGCCAAAGAAACTGGTGAATATCGTCGTCGGTTGACCGCCCGGCTTGTATTCTTCCATTGAGAACCGCCCGGCTTGAGACTACATTACCGCCCGTGCAGCGATTGACCAGACAGGAACAGATGGTGCTATGTATCATACTGGCCCTGCTGCTGATTGGCTGGGCCGTCAAAAACTATCGGACAGCGCATCCGCCGGCTCAAGCCGCTGAAAGGTCACAACCGTAACATGCAAGAAGTCAGTTTTGAAGAAGCACTGGCCGAAATTCAGGCCAAAGACCGGCGTTACCACCGGGCCGCCTATCTCTTTGTCCGCGAGGCGCTGGATCACACCCAGAAGACCATCGCCAAAGACACTCGTGGCCGCATCCGGCACGTCACGGGCCAGGAACTGCTGGGCGGCATCCGCGAGTTTGCGTTGCACCAGTTCGGGCCAATGGCCAAGACCGTGCTGGAAGAATGGGGCGTGCGTTGCCGCCAGGACTTTGGCGAGATCGTCTTCAACATGGTCGAGGTGGGCTGGCTGGCCAAGACCGAAAAGGACAGCCGAACCGACTTCCAGGAGGGCTACGACTTCGACGACGCGTTCGTCAGCCCCTTCCTGCCTAAAAGCAAGCGGACCATCCAAACCCCTGAGACTAAACCCTAGAGAGCGGCGCGACTGGATGACCCCAAACCCGTCCACCGCAGACCCCATCCCCGCCGTCCCGCCGGGCGTGACTCTGACCACGCTCGACAACGGGCTGTCCATCATCGTGCGCGAAGACCACAGCGCACCGGTCGTCTCGGCCCAGGCCTGGTGCATGGCCGGCAGTATTCACGAGGGCAAATGGCTCGGCGCGGGCCTGTCGCACGTGCTCGAGCACATGCTCTTCAAAGGCACCACCACCCGCCCCGGCAGCCGCATTGATCAAGAAGTCCAGGAAGCCGGCGGCTACATGAACGCTTACACCTCGTTTGACCGCACGGTCTTCCACATTGACGTGCCGAACACCGGCGCGAAGGTCGCCCTCGATGTCCTGTGCGACATCATGCAAAACGCGACCTTGCCGCTGGACGAGCTGGCCAAGGAGCAGCAGGTCATCCTGCGCGAGATGGACATGAACACGGACGACCCCGGCCGCCGTGCCGCCCGCCGCCTGTTCGAGACCGCTTACACCCGCAGCCCCTATCGCCTCACCGTCATCGGCTACCCGGACATCTTCAACGAGCTTAAGCCCGAGGACATCCGCGGCTACTACCAGGAGAAATACTCCCCCAACAACGTCTTCTACGTCGTGGCGGGCGACGTGAAGCCGGACGAGGTGGTGACCCAAATCCGCGAGGCCTATGCCAAAACCAAGGCCCGCGCGCTGCCGCCGGTCGTCCTACCCGAAGAACCGCGGCAGACCGCCCCGCGTGAGGTCATCGAAGAGGCGCCCATCGAGCTGGGCCACTTTCATTTCGCGTGGCACATCCCCGAACTGCGCCACCCGGACGTGCCGGTCCTCGACGTGCTGGCCGCCTTGCTAGGGCATGGCCGCAGCTCGCGCCTTTACCAGACGGTGCGCGAGCAAAAGGGCCTGGTCCACGCCCTCGAGGCCTGGACCTACAGCCCCGGCCAGCCCGGCTTGTTCGGCCTGAGCGCGATGGTGGACCCGGACAAGTTCCTCGCCGCGCGCGATGCCATGCTGGAGGAAGTCGAGAAGATGAAGGCGTCCGCGGTTCCGGCGGACGAGCTGAGCAAAGCCGTAAAGCAATTCGTCTCCGCCACGCTCGCCACGCGCAAGACCATGCAGGGCCAGGCGCAGGATCTCGGTGGCAGTTGGCTTGCGGCCAATGACCTGAACTTCTCCCAGCGCTACCTCGCCGCCGTCAAACGTGTCACCCCCGCCGATCTCCAGCGCGTCGCCTCTAAATACCTCACGCCAGAGAACCGCACGCTCTTCTCGCTCCTGCCCGCCGGCACCGCACCCAAGCCGGTGCTCGCCGCCGAAACTTCCTGCGACCACCCGGTGCAGAAGTTCGAGCTGGCCAACGGCCTCCGCCTGTTGGTGAAGGAGGACCACCGCCTGCCGTTCGTCGAATTCCGCGCCGTGTTCAAAGGCGGCGTGCTGGCCGAGACCGCGCAGAACAACGGCGTTACCCAGTTGACCGGCAAGCTGCTGCTCAAAGGCACCGGGCGCCGTTCCGCCGAAGACATCGCCCGTGAGATCGAGTCCGTCGGCGGCAACCTCGACAGCTACGGCGGCAACAACAGCTTCGGCGTCAACGCAGAAGTCCTCAGCGGCGATTTTCAGACCGGGCTCGACCTGCTGGCCGACGTGCTCTTGAATCCCGCCTTTCCTACCCCGGCGCTGGAGCGCGAGCGTGAAGTCCAGTTGGCCGCCATCCGCGACCAGAGGGACCATCTGCTCCAGAGCGCCTCGCTGGCGATGCGCCGCGCCTTATTCGGCCCGGCCGGCTACGGCCTCGACGCCCTCGGCACCGAGGCCAGCGTTCAGAGCATCCAGGTCACCGACCTCAAAGCCTTCCACGCCCAACTCGCCCGCCCCAACAACTGCGTCCTCGCTATCTACGGCGACATCGCCACCGACCAAGTCAAAGCCGCCGTCGAGAGAGCCTTCGCTACCTGGCAACCCGCCCCCACCCCAACTGTGGACTGCGCACTGTGGACTGTGGACTCAATAAAACGTGTCACCGAAACCCGCGACAAGAAACAGGCCGTCCTCGTCATCGGCTACCGCGGCACAACCGTCCGGGACGCTGACCGCTACCCGCTCGACCTGTTGCACGAAGCCTGCAGCGACCTCGGCTCGCGCCTGTTCCTGCGCATCCGCGAGAAGCTTGGTCTGGCCTATTACGTCGGCGCGCAAAACGTGGTCGGCCTTGCACCCGGTTATTTCGCCTTCTATGCGGGCACTGCGCCGGACAAGGCCGCCCTCGTGGAAACCGAACTCCTCAAAGAAGCCGAACTCCTGCGCGCGGAAAGTCTCACCCCCGAAGAACTCAAACGCGCCAAGGCGAAGATCATCGGCCAACGCAAAATCGCCCGTCAGGACCTCGGCAGCTTCGCCACAGCCAACGCCCTGGATGAGCTTTACGGCCTCGGCTACGCCTACACCGACACCGAAGACGCCCGCTACGAAGCCGTCACGGGCGATCAGCTTCAAGCCGTCGCCCGAAAATATCTCCAGCCGGACGCCCTAGTCATTTCGCTCGTCCAGCCTGGCTCGGCGCCGTAGTCCTGATCTCCATGTTCCAGGCCTCGGACTGGAAGCGCCGCAGGAGCAACCATGACGCGCCTGGTTGCTGGCACCTCCCGACCTGCGGCAGGTTTCCGCTCCTGCTCCGCAAGCGTAGTTTTACAGGGGCGCGGAAATAATTTATGAGATGCTGACCGGAGTTATTCCCTTTCAAGACGACAACCCCTGGGCCGCATTGAATGCCCGCATGACGGGCGACCCTGTGGCGCCGCGCAAGCTTAATCCCGAGCTTTCCGCCCAAGCCGAGGAAATTGTCCTGCGAGCGCTTCAGCGGGAACCTGCGGATCGTTATGCGAGCGCCGCCGCTATGAAGGCCGAGATTGACACGGTAGATCACGTGCGTGCCACCGGCTTGGCCGACCGTTTGCAGGAGCCGACCCCGTGGGCGCCGAGCCTCTTCCAGCGTCCCTGGGTCCTGGCGACGGCTCTGCTCTCCCCTCTGCTCATCGGAATTCTAGTTCTCTCGTCCCTGCTGCTTCGCCGGCATCTCGGAGCCCCGTAAATGCGCCTCAGTTTCCCCTTCCCTATGATTGTGATGGACAACGGTCCCCCCGCGTTAGAGCCTGGCCAGGCCGGCCGTCTGGATCGAAGCCCAAAGTCTCCCCCGACTGGGCGGCAGCCTCCGCTTACATTGCCATAAATGCCGCTGGCTGCCATTGTCAGTCTGGTGCCTGCTGGCTGAGAGGCGGTGGAACAGCAGGTTGAAAACCTGCGCCGCATTACCCGCGCCCGCCAGCTTAACCGGCCGGCTAATGGTGGCGAAGATTATTGCCACTGGGCAAATCGCGACACCTCTTTCACCCGCTTCAAAACCCCTCCTGTGCAAAAACGCCTGCAAAATCAGGCGATTTGGCTCCCCGAGCTCAGGCTCATGGCACATGGCATCCCTAGTGCTAAAGTCCGCGCAACGCTGAAAAGACCAGCAAGAAATAACGAACATTATGCCAACTACAGGAACACCAAGTAAGTCATCTGGCGGCGGGGGGAGTCCCCCCACCACAAAAGCAACACTGGGTCTAACCGGTTTAACTGTGAACGCTATGGCGCTGATCGCGCCCGGCGCCTTCCTCTGGCTCACATTCCAGATGCAGTCACTCTATGGCGCGCCGATGGCCGGCTGCGCCATGTGGTTTGGCATTCTAGTGGCCCTGCTGCTGTGCTTCGCCACGGCGGTCAGTTATGCTGAATTGTCGAAGCTCTTTCCCGGCGCCGGGTCTTCCTACCTGTACGCCGAGCAGGCCTTCCTCTCGAAGACCAAGGCCTACCGCTTCGCGCGCGTCGCAAAGTTCTTCACCGGCTGGGCGAGCCATTTGTATTACTGGGTCTATCCCGGATGCATGGTGGGGGTGACGGCAATTCTCGCCGGGTACCTGGCGAGCCAGTTCTGGCCGAACACGTTCAGCAGCACCTATAACAGCCCGCTGTTCATGTATCTGTTCTGCATCGTGTTCGCGATCGGCGTGGGCTATATCGCCTTCCGCGGGGTGAACGGCTCGACCGGCGTGAATGTGGCCATCAACATCATCCAGATCAGCGCCTTGATCGTCTTCTCGATTATCGCCATTGCCTACCGCGCCAGTCATCCGCAGGGCTCGCAGGCCATTCACTTGTCCAACGGCACCGCCGTCAACTACAACGTCGAGCAGGTGACCGTCAAAGACGACAAAGGCGCGCCGGTGCAGGACACCTGGGCCGACAACTCGCCCAAGACGGACGACAAAGGCGCGGCGGTTTACAAACTGCAGGACCGTCAGGTCACGAAGGATGACCTCGACAAGACGAAGAACACCGACGCAGCCATATTGGGCGCGCTGACCGCGCTGGGTCTGGGGGAAGGCGACCCGTATCCGGTCTGGCAGAAGGATGATGCCGGCAAACTCAAGCTGGATAGAGACGGCCATGCGACCGCGGACCCGTTCACGATCAGCTACAAAGCGGAGGACGCCATCACCGGCAAGCCGGGGGATGCGAAGGACCCGCGGACCTTCAACTTCCACTGGACCGCGGGCTCCGTGGTCGCGCCGCACGGTTTCAGCTTCATGTTCATTCAGGCCTGCATCGCGATCCTCATCCTGGTCGGCTTCGAGTCGGTCACGGCGATGGGCGAAGAGGCCAAGAATGCAAAGCGCGATGTACCGCGCGCGGTATTGCTGTCGCTGGTGATTCAGGGAGCGGTCTGCTACCTGTTCGAGTATTTCGCCGCGAACTATCTGCTCAACAGCGGCTACACGCTCTCGAACGCCGGCGCTTCTGGGGCGCCGTTGGGCGACATGATGGTCATCACGGGCACCTGGCTGTTTGGCAGCTATGCAGCCGGCCGGGCGTTCATGCTCGTTCAGGCGGGCACGGTCTTCCTGGCGCTCGTCGGGACGACGTTGTCCTGCATTAACACGGGCGCCCGGGTGACCTACGCCATGGGCCGTGATGAGGAAGTCCCTTCGCACTTCGGTCTGGTCCATGGCCGCACGCTCTCGCCGCACCGCGCGATCTGGACGCTGGTGATCATCTCGATTTTCGTTGGGATGATTTCGGTGGCCGTTTACCTCGGCGAGCAGTCCGCCCCGCTGGCGGCGCTGGACAAGCACAACTTCTGGTACAGCTTCGGCATCTTCTCGCCGGCCGCTTACACGAAGCTGCCCAACACTCTGCTGATTATCACGTTGATCAGCAATTTCGGCACGTTCCTGCTCTACATGGTAACCTGCGTGATCGCGATGGTGGCGTTCAAAGAACACCACACCTTCAACGGGTTCAAACACTTCTTCGTTCCCGTGTTCGGGTTGGTGGCGAACCTGGTCTGCATGTCGTTCTACCTGATCGGTCCGTTCATGGTCAGCGGCATGAGCTGGAAAGAACCGTATATCGCCCTGGGGGTGGCGGCGCTGTGGGGAATTTACGGGGTGTTCTACTTCCGGCAGCGAAGCGCTGTGACCGAGCGGCCGATGTTCCTGAGGGAGAAGCCAGCTTGACTTGACGAAGGGAGAAAATGCACTAACGGACCCGGCATCCTGCGGGATGGCCGGGTTTGTTTTCGCTCCTGGTGCTGTCCTTTTAGCCTTGGCGCGAGCTCTGAGGCTGCTTTTGGATTGGAATTACGGCTGAGCTTGCGAATAAGATGCCCTGCAAAACTGCCAGATGAAAGTGAAGTGCCATCAACTGTCGAGCGCCGGGGCGGTTCGTGACCATAACGAGGACTTTCTCGTTTTCTGGGAGCCAGAGGATTTTGAGCAGCGGCAGCAAAAAGGCAGCATTGCCATTCTGGCAGACGGCGTGGGCGGGGAAGGGAACGGGGACATCGCCAGCCGGCTGGCGGTTGAGACGGCCCTGTCGGTGTTTCAGGAGGCCAAACCGGAGAGTTCGGCCACCGACCTGGTGCGGGGCATGTTCGACACCGCGGCGGCCAAAGTATTTGAGGCATCGCGGGAGAAGGGCCGGATGGCGACGACGCTGCTGACTTCGATTTTCCGGCAGGACAAGGTCACAATTGCGCATGTGGGCGATTCGCGGGCATATTTGATTCGCGCGGGCAAAATCAAGCGGCTGACGACGGACCATTCTTACACGGCGCTCCAGGTCAAGCTGGGCTTGCTGCTCGAGCGGAACGCGATGACCAGCCCGCATCGTTCGACGCTGACGCGGAGCATCGGTTATGAGCCGATGTGCCATAATGACATCGCAACGGAGCCGCTGATGCGGGGTGACATCGTTCTGCAATGTTCGGACGGATTATACGGGTTTTTGCTGGATGAGGAGATCCTGGAGGCGGTGGTGAAGTATCACCCGGGCGAAGCCTGCAAGCGGCTGATGGCACTGGCCGAGCGGCGGCAGGTGAGTGACAACGTGTCCGTTCAGATCGTGCAGGTGTGGGACGTGGACCAGGTCCAGAACGCCGGCCCGGCGGCGGCGGGGACGCGCCGGCCGGCGGGGAACGAGTTGGCGGTGGGAGCGGTGCTGGATGACAGATTCGAGATCACGGATATGATTGCCAAGAGCGGCATGGCGTCGCTGTTTAAGGCGAACGACCGGAAGACGGGGATGGCAGTGGCGCTAAAGGTGCCGTATTTGCAGATTGAGAGTGATCCGGCCGGGTTCGACCGGTTCAAGCGCGAGGAGGAGATCGGGTTGCAGCTCAGCCATCCTTATATTCTTAAAATCCTTCCGGTGGAGAACAAGAGCCGGCCTTACCTCGTAATGGAGTACCTGGAAGGCCAAACGCTGAGCGAGTTGTTGAGAAGTGTCCGACCGTTGCCCGAGCCGGACGCGGTGAAGATTGCCAGCCGCATTTGTGAAGCGCTGGATTACATGCATCAGCGAGGGGTGGTTCATCGCGACCTGAAGCCGCAGAACATCATGCTGTGCAACGACGGAACGATTCGGATCATGGACTTCGGTATCGCCCGGGCGCAGGGGGCGCGGCGCCTGACGTTTGTCGGGTTCACGCCGGCGATGGGGACCCCGGATTATATGGCCCCGGAACAGGTCCGCGGCAGCCGTGGGGACCAAAAGACGGACATCTATAGCCTGGGAGCGATTCTCTATGAGATGACGAGCGGCGAACCCCCGTTCGGCGGGGACAGCGCCTACGTCATTATGAACGCCCGCGTCACCGGCGATCCGGCCGCCCCCCGAAAACTCAATCCCAAACTGACGCCGGTCCTGGAAGAGGTTATTCTGCACGCGATGGAGCGCGATCCAAAGCGGCGCTATCAATCGGCCGGGGAAATGAAGCGTGAACTGGATGACTATGAGGTGGTGGAAATAACGGGGCGGTGCAGTCGGCTGCAAGCGCCGCAAATCTGGAAGTCCCGCTTTCGTATGGTGCCGATGATCGTCGGGTTTGTCTTGCTCCAGGTCATACTCTTTCTGCTCTTGCTGCTCTACTTCCGCAAGAGATGAGTGCAGGGGGTGGGGGGCGCAGGCGGGGTTGGGGTGCCGCCGCCACTCAGTCCGCTGCTTGTATCCGCGCAAGTCGGCCAAGCTTGACTGAATGTCTCGAATTCTTTCCGCTGCTCGGCACGCTGGCCCTGGGCGAGGAGCGCGCGCTACAGTTCGAGGCAGTGGCGAACGGCAGTTTCCACTTTTTCGAGCACTGCGCCGGAGACCTTGCCGGCGGGCGGACCGACAAAGCGGCTGGAGTCGAGCGAGCGTAGTTGGAAGGAGAGGAAAACCGTCTGCGTCGGCAAGCCGCTCTCCCCCGTCGAGACACGGACGTTTGTCGGATAGTCGCGCGTAACGTTCTCGCCTTTGGTGCCCACGACAACCGTGACGACCAGCGGCAGACGATTGATGGCTTCAGCGGACAAGACCCAAACGGGCCTGCGGCCGGCCTGTTCCCGGCCTTGCACGGGATTGAGGTTAACGAAGTAGATTTCGCCGCGCTGGACAGCCATCAGTGCCCCTCCAGCCCGTCGGCCTCGGTGGCGCTGAACTCGGCGTTGATGCGGCTGAGTTGGCGTTTCATTTCCGGGTCGGCGGCCATCGCGGCGAGATCGGCTTCCCAAGCATCCCGTCGGCCAGAGACCGCCACGCGGGCGCGATGAACCAGCCACTCCAGAAGGCTAAGTTGAGCTTCGGGTGACAAGCGCGCGAACTCGCTTTCGATTTTGCTGAGGGCTGGTGTTGCCATAGTGGAGCTATTCTTTGATTTCTCGGCGGCAAGTCAACGGCGAGTTCATCGGCTTGTTCTTCCGTTTTCGTTGTCCATGGTCCCGTAGTATGATGAAAGTCATGGTCGTTGGTTCTTTGAATGCTGACTACATCGCTGCGGTGAAACGCCTGCCCGCCCCCGGTGAGACCGTGGCCGCGACCGGGTTGGTGCGGCGTTTTGGCGGAAAGGGTGCCAACCAGGCCGTGGCTGCGGCACGCCAGGGCGCTCGCGTCAGCATGATCGGCTGTGTCGGGGCGGATGATGCGGGGCGCGCTTATTGCCGGCGTCTGCTGGCAGAGGGAATTGACACGCGGGGGTTTGCCTCGACGCGCAAAGCCCTCACGGGCACCGCCCTCATCGCCGTGGACCAGGCGGCGGAGAATCTCATCGTCGTCGCCGCTGGCGCCAACGGGCAGTTGACCCCCGACCTGGTCCGCGCCCAACGAGCCAACATCGCCTCGGCCGCCATTCTGCTGCTGCAACTTGAGGTTCCGATGGCGGCAGTCATCGAAGCGGTGCGCATCGCGAACCGATCCAAGGTGCCCGTGGCTTTGAATCCGTCGCCGCTGTGCCAGGGATTTCCGTGGGGCAACTGCGCATTGGATACCCTTATTGCCAATGCGGGCGAGGCCCAGGCCATCTTTGGACTTGAGCTCGACACGCTCCCGAGGGAACTCGCCGCGTGGCAGCGTGCGCTTGCGCGACGTCGTGTCAGGCATCTGATCGTTACCCGCGGGGCCAAACCGACGATTTGCGTCTGCGAGTCCGGCTGTTTTGCGGTGCCAACGTTGGCGGTCAGGCCGGTAGATACGGTGGGAGCAGGGGATGCCTTCGCGGGGGCTTATGCTGCTCGGCGTGCGGCGGGCAAGGAGGTGTCGGATGCCGTCCGCTATGCAAACTGCGTTGCTGCCCTCGCTACGCTCAAACCCGGTGCACAGGAAGCCACTCCGAAGCGAGCCGCAGCGGAAAGGGCGCTGCGGAGGTTGATCTGCCAACCATAGATCATCACGGGAAAACATATCGGCTTCAACATGGGTCAAAGGCGTGCTCGATACAGCGTCTGTGAGTTAGCCATGCATTCACCGGGATAAGGACCTGCAGTTCGACCTTTTACGCAGCTCCCGCCACTGGAGCAAGTGCACGTGAACGGCCAACCCTTTTCTGCCGGGCAATGTGCAAATTTAGGAGATGCGGCACTTGATATGACCGCGCGTTTCTCCTAAATTGTCCCAATGCAAGCAACAATTGTACGGCAAGCTTCGGTTGCCGAGGGCGACGCCGCCCGGGTCCGTCTGGGTCGTGCCGCAACCGTGTCAGGGCGGCCCAGGAAGAAAAGTCGGAGGAATCGCGCGCGCTCAAAGGCAAGCGCCTTCAAATCCGGCGGCAACAGCGGACCCAGTGGAGACCGGGGCTTGATTGAGGCTCTTGCGAACTCAAAGATTTTCCAGGAATACGAGCGCGCTTTCACGGAGGCCACGGGGTTGCCGGTTGCGCTGCGCGCGGTGGAGTCCTGGCAGCTTCCCCATCACGGCCAGCGCAACGAGAGCCCGTTTTGCGCGATGGTTTTGGAAACCAGCCGCGCGTGCGCGTCCTGTCTCCAGGTGCAGGAGAAACTGTCTCTGGCTGCGGCCCAGGAGCCGCACACGGTCGGCTGCCCGGCCGGTCTGTGTGATACGGCGGTGCCCGTGCGGTTGGGCGATCGGCTAATCGGCTTTTTGCAGACTGGCCAGCTCTTTCGCAAGCGGCCTACCGAAGCCCAGTTCCAGCGCACGCTGCGGCTGGTGGCTGAGTGGGGTGTAAACGTGGACGAAGCGAAATTGAAGGAGGCTTATTTTGCCACGCGCATTGTGCCGAGCAAACAGCATGAAGCCATCGTCAAACTGCTGGCCATTTTTGCCCAACACCTTTCAATACTCAGCAACCAGGTGCTGCTGCAACAGGACAACGCCGAGCCCCCAGTCATCACGCGTGCCAAAGAGTATATCCACGAGCACCAGACCGAGAACTTGCGCCTCGGGCATGTTGCCAAGGCGGTCAACACCAGCACCTTTTACTTCTGCAAGATGTTCAAGAAGGTGACCGGTATTAACTTCACCGATTATCTGTCGCGGATTCGCATCGAAAAATCCAAGAACCTGTTGTTGAATCCAAACCTGCGGGTTAGCGAAATCGCCTTCGAAGTCGGCTTTCAGTCGCTCACCCATTTCAATCGCGTGTTTAAGAAGATCCTCGGGCACTCTCCCACGGAGTATCGCACCCAATTGCTGGGAACCCCGTAAAGCGCAGCCAGTCTTGCCGTCAGTGGCCTGCCCCTTAAGGCCGCTCACCCGAGGCCTGATCTTTCGGCCGAAACAGGCTGTACCGCATGCACAGTTGCCGTCCGCGCCCGGTCAGTAGCCAAGCCGAGAGCAGCAACAGGACCGAGTTCTCGACCAGCTTGTGGCAGACAAAAACTTCGCCCGCCCCGCAACCGCAGTCAAATCTGACCGCGCAAAAGGGAACACTCGACGCTGCGGCAAGGACTAACGCCCGCTTGAGCACGATGAGAGTGAAAGGCACCAGCATCGCCACGAGATTAAGGGCCGCGCCGCGGACGCCCAGGCCGACCAGCAACAGCACCCCACAATAAACCTCGAACCAGGGCAGCGCGGCGCCGATCGAGTTCAGCCAAATCGGGCTGGTGACCATGTCGTATTGCCGCACGAGTTTCAGGAAGGCCTCGGGGTGCGGCAGGGCCTTGTTCAAGCCCATATAAATAAAAACCGCGCCCAACCACCACCGGGCCACCACTGCGGCGGCCTCCCGCCCGATGCCGGCCAGCAGCAGCAGCCCATAAAGCACTTCCAGCCACGGCCCGGTGCGGGCGATCAAGCCCGACAGAAACGGGTTGGTCACCATCAGTTGTTGCCGCACGAAGGTCAGGAATTCAGTCTCATGGAGGACTTTGCTCAAGCCCAGGTAGATGAACAGGCCGCCCAACAACCACCTCGCCAAAAGAGCCGCAACCGCCCGAGCGCGGTGCTTGCCAGGTGATTGAACGGCGTTCGTCATTTCGCCTGCGTGGTCTTACCCAAGGTTGCTGATGAATTCACATTGGTGAGCTGGCCGCTGTTGCGCAAGCCAACTTCAATCGGCAGCCCGTTGGTGGCCCATTCGGTGATGCCGCCGCCATAAACGAACACCTTCTCCTTCGGGATGCCGATGCCATCGCGCAGCATGACCGCCGCATGCTCGCTGTCATCGCAATCGCCGCCATTGCAGTAGAACACGATTTGTTGCGCCGCCAGGCACACCGAGACCACGTTGGTCAGATAATCCTCCGGGTGAAACCGGTCAAAATGGTAAGCGCCGGGAATGTGGCCCGCCCGATAATGCTCCTCGTCGCGAGCGTCAATAAAGATCACCTGATCCTGTTCGCGGCGGGGGTCGCGATACCATTGCGCCGCCAGGTTGCTGTCAGCCAACTGGAGTCCGTTTTCCCGGAGCCGGCCGGCGAGGAGCTCCAGTGGCGAGTTGGTCTTTACGCCGGGTGCACCCGTTGGCTGGGCTGCCTCTGCGGGCGGTGGCAACGCCCGCTTGGTTCCGGGAAAATAGTTTTTGGTCAGTTCCAGCCCGCGCGGCGAAAGCGCATTCGCGGCAAAGGCCAAAGCGGCGCCGATCGCCGCCACGAGCAGCCCTTCCAGCAAGGCTCCTTTCACTTGGGAGTCGGTGGAAGGGGCGGCGGTTTGGACACGGGAACCACTGCCCGCGTCACAGCAGCCGGCGGCGCAACCGGGCGGGGATATTGCGTGACCGGCACCCGGACCAGCGGGAACTTCGGGTTGCTCGATTTGACCGTCAACTCCACCTGCTGCCCCGGAGTGGTCTCGAATCCTTGCGGGAAGGTCACCAGCACGCTAAAGGAGCGGCCTGGCTGCACCTCCTTGATTTGGGTTCCCACCCCTTGCGCATTTACCGCCGGGTCGGACAAAGTCAACTGGTTCGTGCTGTTGTTCTGGATCATGACAGAACTGGTCTGCGCGCTGGCCAACGGCGCCGGAGGCAGGATGATGTGGGAAGGAATCGCGAGGACAGCCGGCTGCACATTTGCATAAACGGAAACGTTAAGGACCGCCGGGTTGGTCCAGGAGGTCTTCAAAGTGATCTGGCCTTGCGCGGTGCCTGACAGCGGCGGCACGGCCGAAACGATCAACTGATAGCCCTTGCCGGCCTCGATGGTCTTCAGTTCAGCAGTAAATGCACGATTGTTGCTTTCCGGCGCCGACAGGGTCAGCGGTTCTTCCATGTTGTTCGTGATATTCACCACCGTGGAGGCTCCCTCGGAGTCGGGTGACAGATTAAGAACGGCAAGCTGGGGATTGACCTCAAACGGTCTATAAATCGTGCCTTTAAGTTGCAGGAACAGGATAGATTGCCGCTTATCATTGCAGGTCACGGTCACTTGCTTGAAGACCGCATTATTGTAACCGGCACTGTTGAACTGAATGGGGATACTGCCGGTTTTCCCGGGTTCCACTTGCCGGGTCCAATCACCGGCCGTCGTGCAGCCGCACTGCGGCTGCACATTCGTCAGGATCAACAGTTGGTCGCCCGTGTTGGTGAAGATGTAGGTGTATTTGACCGGATCCCCCTGTCTTGCGCGGGCAAAATCATACACAGTGGTCGCGAATTGGATTCTTGGCCCCATTGCGTTTGTCGGCGCTGTTGCCGGCGAGGGGGCCAATGTCGGTTGCGCCCCGATGCTGAGGGTTCCGATGGTCAAAATCGAAAGAGCCCACGTGAATTGCTTCGTCATATTCATAATCAATGTGATCCTTATATCAGAAGAAGGTTATATGGGAAAGCCCCTTTGCTCAGAATCCAAGCCCCAACTGGTTGGCCAGCCGCGTGAGGTCCTCGTTCGAGCCAGGCAGGCAAGCCAAGATCCTTGCGCGACGCTCACCAGCCCACGTCCTGGCATCACTTTGCGTCTTCAGCCCACCTGTCAATCCCAGCAAGCGCCGCCATTCGTCCTGCCGCTCCCGGTTATAAGTCTGGAGCAGGCTCTGCCGGGCCTTCTCGCGTAGCAGCTTTCCCAGGATGCCAGCCAGTGCCGCCGCTTCCGACAAACCCACGTTCATGCTTTGCACCCCCACCGGGCCGGTCTGATGCGCGGCATCGCCGGCCAGCCAGCACCGACCCCGGCCAAATCCTTTCGCCATCCGATGCTCGAACACCACGTCCGTGCACCAGGTAACTGCTTTGATCGTGGCCGAAAACCACGGCGCCCGTTTTTTCGTCACCTGTTCCACATATTGCCGGATCTGCTCGTCCACCGTCTTCTGCGCGAAGTGAACCGCCCGCCGCTCCTTTGCGGGAAACTCCATCGGCGCCTCCGCTTTGATCATTTGAAATGTCCACCGGTACTTGTTCTCCAGCAACGGCCAGAGCACATTGGTCGTCGCCTCGTCCAAAACCACGCGCACCTCGTCTGCTCCCTTTGCGTCGGACTCGAATTCGTACGCCGCGAAGAATTCCGGTCCAGCCACGAGGGTATGTTCGATTCCCAACCGTTGCCGCACCAGCGAAGCGGGCCCATCGGCGCCGACCATAAATTGGGCGCGGACAGGATAACGCTTTTTGACAACCGTTTCCCAATGCGGCACGATATAGCCGGTGGCCGTTCCGCCCAACTCCTCCACCGTCGCGACCACCGATTCGGCCTCATCCCGAAAATCATCAAACCGATGGTTCCAGGCGACCGCTACCCCTGCCTTGCGCAACCGTTGCTCCAATGCATCCTCAAACGCGTTCTGCGGCAGAATCAGCAGGAAAGGAAACGGTCCGCCGAGTTCGGAGAGCCTCACTTCAGCCCGCCGCGACTCGCCGTCATAGAAGGCAACTGTCGGGATCTGACGCCCGCGATCCAGGATGCCGGCCACCAGGCCTGTCTCTTCCAGCAGCTTCAGCGTGCGCGGGTACAGGGCACAGGCATAACTTCGTGCGGTGGTCCGCGCTTCGAGGTCAATAATGTTCACTCCCACGCCGGCCTCAGCCAGCAGCACGGCCGTCAGCAATCCGACCGGCCCCGCGCCAATCACCAAGACTTCCGTTTGCTCTTCTCTCATAGTGCGCCTTATTCGCAGCGCGAGTCTGAGCTTAAGCCAAAAAGCGCAAAAAGTCATGGATCATTTTGTCCGTTCGCAATTCAATTTCTGGTATTTCCCTCGAGAGCCGGTATAAGCCACGGTGTGCAATTTGAACTGCCGTTGGGCCTGGGACGCCTCATTCGCCCCCCCGAAGACTGGTTGCTCGTGGGCGCCCGGCCGGTGCGGCTCTGGCTCGTCGGCAACCGGCGGGCACGGCGCTACGTTTTGCGCCTCCGCCCCGACGGCACTGCCCGGGTCACTATTCCCCGCGGTGGGTCGCCAGCCGAAGGAATACGCTTCGCAAAAAGAAACACCGCCTGGCTGGAGAAGCAGCTTCTGCGTCAGGCGGCGCAGCCTCCTCGGCCTGTCCCCTGGCTGGCAGGCAGGGAAATCTTCTTTCGGGGAAAACCGATGCGGCTGGAGATGGGCGTCGAAGAGGGGAGCGGCCTGATTCGGTTTGGCCCTGAAGTCGTGCGCCTCGCGAGCGCGACCGGCGACCTGCGGCCGGCTATCGAGCGGCATCTCCGCCAGTTGGCGGCGCAGGAATTGCCCCCGCGGGTGCTTGAACTCGCCGCCCTGCACCAGTTGCCGGTGCGGCGGGTGACCGTGCGCAACCAGCGGTCCCGCTGGGGTTCCTGCTCGCGCCGCGGCACCATCTCCCTCAACTGGCGCCTCGTGCAGGTTCCCCCCTCGGTCCGCGACTACCTCGTGCTGCATGAACTCGCGCACCTCAAGGAAATGAATCACTCGCGGCGGTTCTGGAACGAGGTGGCGCGGCTCTGCCCGGATTTCCGCGAGGCGGAACGCTGGCTGAAACAGCACTCCAGCCTGCTGGCTTAGCCGCAATGGTTCTCGTTCGCGTCCTTGTTCTCGCAATCGAAATGGCTGGCCAAAGAGCGATCACGATGACGACAACAAGGACGAAGAAACGGGGTATTCTGCATTGCCGCCCGCCTTGGCCCCGTTGGTGCGGCAGTCGGCGCAAAGAATGTCGGCCAACTCGGGGTGCTCCCGGGCAAGCTTCGCCATCTCGCCTTCCCCGTTGTTTCCGGCGCCCGCTCGCGGCTTGCCGCAGGCGGGGCAGGTGGGCAGCAGCGCAGAGACGGCCCGCAGCTTCTCCCGGCTGGCCTCCAGTTCTGCCGCCAGAACCTGCCGCTGGTCCAGATCGCTCTTAATTCTCGCAATCGTTACCGCGTTGATGATGAAGGCAAGGAAATGGATCGTGCTGTTCCAGTAATAATAAAACGGGGCCGAATACTTGACCCCGCCGAAATAATCCGCCAGCAGCCACGTCACCGTCGCGCCCAGCGCCAACCCTATGGCTGGCCACCGCCCCGCGTACCAGGCCGCCACGCCCACAGGGACAGAGTAGAAAACGAAGAAGCTCAGCTCGTAGCCCGTGACGTAGTCCAGCCAGCCGAGCACACCCAGCAAAAGCCAGCAGCCCGCAAAAAGAAGACCGCGGCTGCCTACAACTTCGGCGGCCGCGGGCTTCTTCCCGTCATCAGAGGCAAGGCGGACAGTCATGTGATTCTTTGTTTGCCGGCCTGCGCCACCCGCAGGCCACGGGCAATTTACCATCCCGCCGCCAAAACGCCACGCCACTTCTACACGCAACGACCTATACTGCTCCCTCTGCTTGTCTGAATCCACTCCAATGGTGCGGCGACCCGTGCGCCCTGCCAAATTTCGTCACAGCCGGCGAGCAAGCTCGAGCTTGCCGCTATGGTGCTGACACGGACCCTCAAACCAGGGCAAAGCAAGGCAACGGCCACACAGTTCCTAACCCGCAAGCGTAGTTTTGCAGGGGCGGGGAAATAAACTGGGCCGGTTCTGGTGGGGGGCGTGCGTTCATTAACGTTAAACGCGTTCCGGACCGCAAGTCCCACTGGCCTTGTCCCCAGCCCAGTGCGACCGTGGTTCAACGGTAGTGCAACGGTAGCACACCGGTAGCACACCGGAACCACTCCCATGTGGATCGCGATCCACATGGGAGTGGTTCCGGTGTGCTACCGTTGCACCACGCTCACCACATGGGAGCACTACTGTTGCACTACCGTTGCACCACGCTTGGTACACCGTCGTACTACCGTCAGATCATCGTCGCCGTGCTGTGGAGACAACGGGAAGGGAATTCCCCGAAAGGGGCTTTT
>Ga0182021_10002525_pt1 | contig 21349 bp, 11 predicted proteins | sample 612E3MmetaG_FD_120493 | JGI IMG/M metagenome (GOLD analysis project Ga0182021, IMG submission 120493) | Permafrost microbial communities from Stordalen Mire, Sweden - 612E3M metaG (Illumina Assembly) | ecosystem: Environmental > Terrestrial > Soil > Wetlands > Permafrost | place: Sweden... | reverse complement strand
TTTATGAACCAGTACCGAAAGATTAATACAATTGCCGGCTGGGTGGTATTTGCCATTGCCGCAATTGTATACATTAAAACTGTGGAGCCCACGGTTAGTTGGTGGGATCCGGGCGAACATATCGCCACCTCATATAAGCTGCAGATCGGTCATCCTCCCGGGGCTCCGACATTCCAGCTTGCCGCGCGCGTGCTTTCACTTTTTGCCTTTGGCGACACCGGCAAGGTAGCTGTGATGATCAATATGATCTCGGTGTTCAGCAGCGCCTTTGCAATCCTGTTCCTGTTGTGGACCATCACCATGCTGGCCAAAAAACTTGTTGTACCAAAAGGGGAGGAGATGACCACGGAGCGAATGTGGACCATCATTGCAGCCGGGTTTATCGGTGCGCTGACTTTCACTTTTACCGATTCGTTCTGGTTCTCATCTGTTGAGGCCAATGTATTTGCAATGTCATACTTCTGTACATCGGTAGTCATCTGGTCTATTTTCAAATGGGAAGAGGTTGCTGACGAAAAGCACCATTACCGCTGGCTGATATTCATAGCCTTCATGATCGGGCTTTCCATCGGTGTCCATCTTCTGAACCTGCTGACGATCCCTGCGCTAACAATGGTTTACTATTTCAGGAAATACCAGCCTACAAAGTGGGGTATTGTCATCTCCATGGCCATATCATTTATCCTTGTGGCTGCATTGATGTATTTTGTTATTCCATGGATCCCCAAGCTGGCAAGTATATTTGAACTTACTTTTGTGAACAGCTTCGGGCTGCCATTCAGCTCAGGGACCATATTTTATTTTATTCTCTTTTTCGGCCTCATTATCTGGGGGCTGTGGTTTACCAGGAAAAAAGGAAAAACCGTCCTCAATACTGTTTTGCTTGCCCTGTGTTTTCTTCTGATAGGGTATTCCTCATTTGTATCGCTGGTCATACGTTCCAATGCCGATACACCGATAAATGAAAATAAACCCAAAGACGCCCTAACGCTTGTATCTTTTCTGAACCGTGAACAATATGGCACGTGGCCATTCCTATATGGGCAGTATTATACAGCTCCGGTCGTAGATTATAAGGATGGCAGCCCGATTTACAAGAAAAACACGGCCACCGGCAAGTATGATATGATCGATGACCGCAAGGGGACAATCCCGGTCTATGACCCGAGGTTCTGTACCATATTCCCCCGCATGTATTGTTCAAACCAGGAAAGGCCTGGCAGTTCTGAATTTTTCAAGAACTGGGGAGGTCCTGGCATCCCGATGGAAATAACCGGCCAGGACGGGAAAACACAAACCATCATCAGGCCTACTTTCGGGGAAAACCTGAAATTCATGTTCTCATACCAGTTTAACTGGATGTACCTCCGCTATTTTCTGTGGAATTTCTCAGGCAGGCAGGATGATATTCAGAGTTTCGGCAGTATAAAGAACGGTAACTGGATCACAGGAATTCCATTTATTGATAAATATCATGTTGGAAATTCACTCACCAACCTGCCCGACAGCGTAAAAGCAAGGGCTTCCCATAAATATTTCATGCTTCCCCTGATACTCGGACTTATCGGATTCTTCTTCCAGCTGAAAAAGGATTACCGGAATACCATAGTGGTCGTTCTGCTTTTTGTAATGACGGGCCTGGCAATTACCTTTTTCCTTAACCAAAAACCGTTTGAGCCGAGGGAAAGGGACTATTCCTATGCAGGTTCATTTATGGCTTTCTCCATCTGGATTGGCCTTGGGGTTATTTCCCTGATAGAATTCCTGAAAAGCAAAACCAAATTGAAAGGATTGCTGCCTGTCATCCTGATAACAGCGTTAACTGCATTGCTTGTCCCGGTGATCCTTGCCCAGCAGAACTGGAAGGATCACGACCGCACAGGGAAATATGCAGCCAGGGATTTTGCCGCCAATTACCTGAATTCCTGTGATAAAAATGCCCTGCTTGTAACAAACGGCGATAATGACACTTTCCCCCTTTGGTATAACCAGGAAGTAGAGGGAGTCCGCCTGGATGTAAGGATAATTAACAGGGAATTGGCTTCAGGGGCATGGTACATCGAACAGATGTACAAAAAAATATACGATTCCGATCCCTTGCCTTTCAGTATGGCAATGGAACAATATCAACCCGGTTCAAATGATATTATCACCTATTATGACGTGGGAATCAAAGGATATGTGGAACTTAAAGATCTTGTGGATTTCATAAAAAGCAAGAACCCCGAAACATATGTATCTCTTCAGAACGGGGAAAAAATAAAATTCTTCCCCGCAAAAAAGATCAAGATAACCGTAAACAAGGAAAATTGCCTGAAGTACGGGATAGTGCCTGAATACTTCAGGGATAAAATGGTTGATTCGATCACATTCAACATCAAATCGAATCTCCTGTATAAAAATGATATCATGCTTCTTGACCTGATTGCCACCAATGACTGGAAGCGCCCGGTCTATTTTGCAGCTCCCAATTCAGTGCGGAATTTCTTCGATGTCGAGCAGTATTGTTATATGGAAGGATGGGTATACAAGTTCTTGCCTGTTAAATCAGATTCAAGCAATTACATCCCTTCGCTGGGAAGTATCGATGCATTGGGCTCATACCAGCATCTCATGAACAACTGCAAATGGGGAAATCTTGATGATCCCCGGGTTTATGTGGATCCGGAAAGCTTTAATAATGCCATGAGGCCCAAGATGGATTTCCTTTTTGTCGGGCAGATGCTGCTTGACCAGGGGAAAAAGAAAGAATGCAAACAACTTGTTGATCTGTACCTGCAAAAATTCCCCGATCCTAAATTCGTTTTTGACATGTATGACCTGCCTTTTATTGACATGTACTATAAGACAGGGGACACAGCAAAAGCAGTAAAACTGTCGGAAAGACTTGCTGAAGTCATGGGGCAGAACATTGATTATTATGCATCATTCTCCCCTCCTGACAGGGATCAGTTCAACGAGGATATGCAAACAGCAATCGAAGTTTTGCGAAGGCTTCAGTCGGCAGCTTTACTAAATAACCAGCCGAAACTGGGTAATAAACTTAATGCCCTGATCAAACAAAAGAGCCAGGGGATCTAGTCAGTATTTCTGTATTTCTTTTTTCCGGGCACGCAACTTAATTCAGCGACAGAGGGTCTGATAATAGTAAAACTATTATCATGACATTGAGAATTTATCTACTTCCGGCCCTGGCATTTCTGACTTTCTTTTTACCCGGCACAAAGGAATATACCAATGTCCGGGAACGGACCGACAGCCTTAGGGCAGAGCTGGTCAGGGATTACAAGCCTGCTTCGGGTAAGGAGCGAAAGTTACTGCTCATCTTTCAAAAGGCACGTTTACTACGGAAGGCAAACCCGGACCTGGCCATAAAATATTATGAGCAGTTTTACCGGGAAGCAGTCAGGGCCAAAGAACCATTTTATGCAGCCACGGCAATCTCCGGGATAGGAAGGGTATATATAGACAAGCACCTGTACTTTTCAGCCATTGAATATTTACTCAGGTCTTACCAGATCCTTGCCGACAATAATCTTGAAAACAGATCCAAATATTTCCTGGTCAGCATTGGTAATTGCTATTTTCAAATAGGGCTATACCGGATGGCTGAAGAATATTATCGGAAATCAACAGCGCTGTTTTCAATCACCAAAGATTTTCATGGCATAGCTGTAGCAGAAAATAACATCGGATTAATCAAGCAAAAGTTAAACCAGCCTGATTCTGCCTTATGGTATTTTCAAAAGGCCCTGGAACAAAGGAAAAAAACAAAACAACCGGCTAATATCGGCCATTCGTATTATTATATCGGGAGTGCATACATGAACCTGGGGAAGCTTGCTGAGGCCAGGAAATACCTTGAGCTGGCCATCCCCCTGCTGTATGTTACCGTTGATGACCTTTTACTTCAGCATGATTATTATTCCACTTTATCGGACGTATATCTTGAACTGGGGAAAATCAGCGATATTGAAAAGAAACATAATGAGACTTTATTGAATTTCAGAAAAGCCTGTGAAATTTGCGATACGATCTATGAACAGATAAAAATTCCGGATATCCTGGTTGCCATGGGGACTTCCTATGAGACGGAAAAAGATTACCGGCTTGCACTTGAATGTTACCGGCAGGCATTGTGTATAGCGGATTCCCTGAATCAGCCAGATCTGAAAAAAGCATGTTACGAAAAAATGATACAGACCTTCATCCGGACAAAACAAATCGACTCGGTTTCACTGTACTGTAAAAAGTATAAAAACGTTTCTGATGAAATCCAGGCACAGATGATGGAAAGCTGGTTCAAGGGAATCGACCTGGCTTTGAAGAACAGGGAATTGGAGAATGAATTAAAAATGCTTAAAAGAAGAAACACGAATTATCTGATTTTTTTCACTGCAGCCGGGACCCTTCTCCTGGTCATTGCTCTAATTTCACTGATCTGTATGAAGAAGCAAAAAAATCACAGCAGTATAGCCGAAGTGGAAATAAAAACAAGAAAACAGGCTGAAAAGGATCTGGAGGAATTGAACAGGGAACTGGTTGCAATCAATGCTGGCAAGGACCTTTTCATCTCGCTTATGTCGCATGAATTTAATGACCAGGCACCTGCTGTTTCAGATAACCCACGAAATTGTTTCAACAGGGGGAACTGAAAATGAGAAAGGGAGTTAAAAAGCGCATTTAGCATTTACTTTGCCAGTACTCTTTTGTATTAAGATCCATCAGGCTTAGAAACCGCCGGTGGCCGGCCCCTGTATCCATCATAAAAACGTTTGACAATTGAACAGGGCAATCCTGGTTCAGCAACTGCGTGGGTGAATGGCCGATATAGATTTCACTGAATTCCTCAAAATTCTTCCCGTTTTCCTCATGTTCCATTGCAGCCATGAAAAGTTTCCTGTCCCATAAAAGAACCTGTATATCAGTCTTCTGCAAGTCAAACGGTTTTTCGCCATCAAACCCGGCATGGACAAATAACCTGTTTTTTTCATCCAGATAATAAGGCAGTGCTGAAGAAAAGAAATCCAGGTGCAGTTTAGCCGCACCGGGATTATCATAATAATTATCAAGAGTCTGTTTCCCGCCCTGATCCAGCCATTCAGCAGCCCTGGTGCCAAACTTCAGATATTCGCGGAACCAGTAATCATGGTTTCCCAATATAAAAATAAAATGACGGATCTTCATCAGTTCATCCACCACCCTGACAGGTTCCGGCCCACGGTCTACCAGGTCACCCAGGCTTATTAAAAGGTCATTATTATAATCCAGACTGACTTTGTGGAAAAGTTCCATCATAGGTTTATAATTTCCATGAATATCGCCTATAATAAAACTACGGGGCATACTTATTTTAAAACCGGAAAGACATTATTATAATAATATCGGGTCCTGTCCTCCGGCCGGATTGCATTCGGGTAACAGGAAAGTGCATGTTCAGGTTTCGCAAAAGCTGTTAATAGATTAAGATCCTTCTTAACGTAAAATTCTCCCGGTTCTTCAGCACAAGTAAATAAATACCTTTTGATCCTGGAGTGAAGTTTATCTCTTTTTCCAGGGATCCGGATATCCTGATGTCTTGTATCGTAAGCAGGGTTTTTCCCATGATATCAAGGATTGTCAGTTCAAAAGGCTCGCGGGACTCTGATTCGAGCCTGAGGTAAAAGACTCCGTGGCTGGGATTAGGAAAAACACTCATATATACTGTCCCGGAATGATCAGCTACGGCTGAGGTCCTTTCCACGAGCGTTATTTTTTCGGCCGACCAGTCGGATTCACCGCAGGAATTCGTGGTTTTGACCTTGATATGTGCTGTTCCGATGAATGCCTGGTTCCATGTCACATTTGCTGAGGGGCCTGTCCCGCTGATCGAACCGGCCTCAATGGGTAAAAGGTCCCAGGTATATGAATTCACGGAAGGAACAGCCGGAACCGAATAAGTTGAAGTTATAACATATTCAAGGTCAATCGTATCAGGACCTGAGGGCTGGGCCGGGATCCCCGGTAATGGTAATACCGTTACCAGCACTGAATCGGTAAGCATCGCAAAGCCGTCATTGACGGTTACGATATATGTAATTGTCGCTGCGGGTATAACAACGGGGTTTTGCATGGGTGAGCTGAACCCGGGAGGGTCGGATGTCCATGCAAAGGTGTAATTCCCCGTTCCTCCCGAAGGAAGGGCAAGAAGCTGGGTTGAAGAGCCATAACAAACCGGATCCGGGTTAGCCAGGACCAACAGGGATAAGGGACCTCCTGTAATAGTAATCAATACCTGGTCGCTGGCCGTACAGCTGCTCGTATTATCAGTAACGGTCAGGGTAAACTGGACTGAGGATGTCAGGTTGACAGTCACAGGATTCTGGATGTTGGGATTGATAAGAAGGTTTGCGGGTTCCCAGTGCCAGGAATAGTTTCCGGAACCACCTGTAGCAGATCCGTTGAGCGTTGCTGATGAACCATAACCAAGGACCTGGTCGGGGCCGGCATTGGCAATCGGAGTCGGCAGGGGCGTAACAGGGAAAACGGAAGTATTCGAATTACCGCAGAAATTGCTTGCCGTGACCGTTATATTCCCGTTCGAGGTACCTGCTGTTATAATGACCGAATGAGTGTTCTGCCCTGAAGTTATAATCCAGGAAGTATCCGGAACAGTCCAGAGATAACCGGTCGCATTACTGACGGGATTTACCGAGTAAACATTCCCTGCGGAACGCTGGCAGGGAGTGGAAGGCCCCGAAATGGCACCCGGGTTGGCAGGCAGCAGAAGTGGGCTCACAGCCAGGTTCCGTGAAGGACCGTTTCCGCAATTATTATTTGAAGGGACAACGACTATTGAACCACTTGTATTTCCGACCGTCGTGAGTATTGTACTTGTTCCCTGCCCTGAATTAAGGGTCCAGCCTGCGGGAAGAGACCAGGTATAAGTAACCCCTGCAACCGGGATCACGGAATAGGCTGCACCTGAACCCTGGCACGGGCCGATAGGGCCGGTGATGGGAGAAGGCCAGGGTGCCCCGGCTGAGTTGACCTGGCCGTTGATATAATAGGTCGAAGTCGGAACATCATTCAGGGGAATACCTGAACCATTGGCATATTCGCAATCACCCCCGCCGTTGGAATCATTGTTGAAGGAAAGAGCTGTGGACCAGTTAATGAAATTAAAGCTCAGTGTGACAAGCATGCTTCCGTCAGAAAGGGACAATGGGGTTGTACTGGCCCATGCGATCATTATTTTCTTGGTAGTCCCTGAAACCGGGGTTGAAGATATGCTTGCACTGGCCAAAGCAGGGTTGAAAAAAGTGGCCGGAGGGGGATTGAAGGACATTACTGTGGAATCATACTCGATTCTAAGGGTTATCGAGCCGATGTTCGAGAAGCCGGTAACGGTGACCTGTGTGGTGAAGGTAAGCCCGGGGCAAATTGTCGCATTTGCTATAGTGGTTATCGGTGCATTGTCGGAATAGACTTTAGAAGATGCAAAGATGATTATACTAAAAAAAAGGAACACGAAATACCGGGGTAAAGCTTTCATAATCATTGATACAAACTATTGTTGATCTGTTTTATTATGTTCTGACAAAGTAAGGTTAACAGGGATCAAAGATACATCAATTACCGGCATGAAATCAAATATTTCTGATTACCGGAAGGATAATTCCCAGGTTGAAGGAAGTGGGATGTAATGGATTCGAACCATCGACCTCGCGCGTGTGAGGCGCGCGCTCTGAACCGACTGAGCTAACATCCCCGAATAGAGACCTGATGATCTGGTTTCAAAAATAATGAAAAATGCTTTACACTGCTTACAATAAGATTGGCCTATCCACTTTTAGTAAAAAACAAAAATTTCATAGGGTATTTTCATCCTGGGGTATCTTACAGATATAAGCAATCAAAAACCCGGACCTAAATAAACAGAAGCTATGAAAACTTTCACAAAGAACCTGATCCGCACATGCATAGTACTCCTATTATACACCGCATGTGCTACAACCCTGGCACAAAATGCCTTTGTCACCGTTACCGGAACACTGAAGGATGCCAAAACCGGTGAAAAAATCTATTATGCCGCAATCACTGTTCCAAACACCGGTATAGGAACAGTTTCAAACTCCGACGGGGAGTTTACTTTAAAAGTAAATACGTCGCTCAATGCTGAATACTTTGAAGTATCTCACCTGGGCTATGCAACAACCAGGTTTAAGATCAGCGAAGCAGCCGGAAAAGAAAAAACATACTACCTAGAGATTCAGCCTATCAAATTACAGGAGATAAACGTTTTGCCTAAAAATGCACGCGAAATTGTGGAAATGGCTCTTCAGAGCATTAAAAAGAATTACAGCCAGGTCCCTGACATGATGACCGGATTCTACCGTGAGTCAATCCGTCAGCGCCGCAATTATCTTTCAGTTTCAGAAGCTGTTGTCGATATTTATAAAGCTCCCTATTCAAATCTGCAGAACGACAGGGTTAAAATATACAAAGGCCGCAAGGGCTCCAATGTGAAAAGAGCCGATACCCTGATGGTTCAGCTTCAGGGTGGTCCGAATGTTTCGTTGTTGCTTGATATTGTCAAAAATACCGATCTCAGCATAGCTTTGGATAACCTGGATAATTATAAGTTTGAATTCGGGTCGATTGTAAACATAGATAATAAGCTGAACTGGGTAATTAACTTCTCGCCCGGTGTTGTGAAGGAAGAACCGCTGTATTCAGGAAAGCTTTTCATTGAACAGGATAACATAGCAATAACCCGGGCTGAATTCAGCCTTGACCTGAGTGATGAAGATAAGGCATCGCTCTTTTTTGTCCAGAAAAAACCTATGGGATTGGTCTTTATACCAACTTCGACCGGCTACCTGGTAACCTATAAGGAACAAAACGGTAAATTCTATCTCGACTATGTGCGCATTGATCTGAAATTCCGCTGTGACTGGAAGAAACGACTGTTTAAAAATAACTATACAGTGATATCAGAGATGGCCATTACAGACAGGCGGGAGGATAATATCGTTAAATTTGCGAGCCAGGAAGTTTTCAGGTCCGACATGGTCTTTACCGATAAAGTCGAGGCTTTTGCAGACGTTGATTTCTGGGGTGAAAACAATATCATTGAGCCGGACAATTCCATCGAAAATGCCATAAAAAAGCTTTCGAAAAGCATGAAGAAATGAAGATTAAATACCGGTCCATGACTATCTTCAGATCCCTATGAACCTTACTGATCTATACATACAGAAAAAAATCCAGGGTGGCGACATCAGGGAATTTGAAAAGCTTTTCATTAAATACTATGAGCCTTTATGCCGGCATGCCGATAACATTCTGAATGATACGGATACGGCCGAAGATTTGGTCCAGGAGTTTTTTTATCATCTCTGGAAGAACAGGGAAACCTTGACCCCGAAGTTTTCATTTAACGCGTATCTGTACCGTTCAATCAGTAACAATGCGCTTCATTATCTCCAATACCTTGCCGTCAGGAAACGATATGCGGAACAGGTTTTCAGCGAAATTCAGGATACAATGCCGGCATCTTTGCAAACGGATATTGATCTGAACGAACTGGACAAAGCAATCATCGCGACCTTGCAGCAAATGCCGGAACGCTGCTCCCGTATTTTCCGGATGAACAGGTTCGAAGGAAAGAAATATCGCGAAATCGCTGAAATTTTATCCGTTTCGGTGAAAACAGTCGAAGCGGATATGGGGAAAGCATTGCAGATATTCAGAAAATCATTGAAAGATTACACCGGAGAAGGAGCAGGGACAAGCCATTGATTGTTTTACAGCAGAATAAAAATAAAATTGAATTAATGATTAAATGATGACAGCCATGGATAGAGTTAAGGATACCGGATCACTTCATCCCCGCGAAGCCTGGGATAAACTGTATGCCCGGCTTAAGGATGAAGACCTGATCCCTGCACAGGAAGTTACGGCAAAACATAAGCCGGTTTATAATGTTATGCGGATTGCCGCCCTGGCATTGATCCTATTGAGTATTGTCGCTGTTGTATACATGAATATGAACCGGAAACCTGCAGTTGAAATGATTCAGCTTACTACCGGTGATGAGGCAAACACCCTGATTAAAACCCTGGCCGATGGCTCGGTAATCTATCTCGCACAGAATTCGTTGTTCTCTTTCCCGGAGAAGTTTAAGCCGGCATCCAGAAATGTTGAACTTGCCGGGGAAGCTTTTTTCGATATTACGCCCGATCCGGGTAAGCCTTTTATCATTGAAACTGAAAAAGCCCTGATACAGGTTCTTGGAACGTCATTTAATGTAAAAACAAAACAGGGTGATGGCCTGGAACTCTTTGTTGAGCGGGGCAAAGTAAAAGTTGTATTAAAAAAAGATCCTTCACACGGTGAAATGGTTGTTGCAGGCGAAGAAATATCAACTGTTAAAAACAGCCTGGTGAAATCGAAGCATATGGCAAACAAAGCCATACCCTGGTATAAACAGCGCATGCATTTTAAGGATGAAAAGCTCCGGAATATTATTAATGTCCTGAATCGGAACTTCAACACTAACTTTGTACTGGCAGATAATGAAATCGGGAAACGAAAGCTGACAGTTACCTTCCAAAATGAAACTGCCGGAACAATGACCGAACTCATTTGCGCGGCACTGAACCTGAAAAGCAAAACTATTAATGGGGCTGTTGTATTATCCGGAACAAGGGAAGGAGCAAAACAGAATTGAGTTTTGCAAATACCGCATTTGGCATTACTTTAACTATGCGTTTATCTTATGTGCATTGTCTTTACTATTCCCGGTAAAAACAGCCTTCGGCCAGCTGTCCCTGCTCGAAAAAACCATCAGCATTCCTAAAATCAATACCACTCTTTACGAAGCATTGGACCTGATCTCGCAAAAAGCCGACTGCCTGTTTATTTATAACAGCGAAACCGTTGAAAGCGATCAGAGGGTTAAGTTTCATGCTGATAATGAACCCTTAAAGAAGGTACTGGATAAGCTGCTTTCCGATCCCGGTCTTGATTATAAAGTACTTGGAAAGCACATCCTGATTTACAGGATAAACGAATATGCAATTCCTGAAGATAAGAATCACCCTGATATTCCGTCAAAAGATACGGTCAAAACCATTATGGTCAAGGGGCATATTTACGACAGGGAAAACAGGACGGCGATACCATATGCCACCATCGGGATTACTGAGGAAAACATCGGAACCATTACAAATAACGACGGTTTTTTTACAATCAAAATTCCGGCTTCAATGATCGGAACATCCCTGCTTGTGTCACATTTGGGATATATGAGCCAGAGCATGCCGGTTCGTTTACTCAATGAGCAGCAGGTTGATTTCTACCTTGACCGCAGGATTATTTCCATCCAGGAAATTATAATCCGTTATATTGATCCGAATTCAATTATTGAGAAAGCAGTTGAACAGCGAAAGTCAAACTGCGCCCTTGATCCTGCTTATCTTACAACCTTTTATCGTGAAGGTGTGAGGAAAAATAATAAATGCATCAGCTATTCCGAGGCAGTTTTTAAGATATATAAATCACCGTTTACTGCCAGCGAGCATTCCGACCAGGTGAAACTGCTTAAGTCGAGAAAAGTTCAGAGTGCAAGTCCCCGCGACACCGTTTTCCTGAAACTAAAAGCCGGTATCCAATCAGCCCTGCAGCTTGACATTGTCAGGAGTATTCCGGGTTTCCTTGACCTGTTGCCGCCTGTGGAATACACATATAAGTATTCCGGCATGGTTTCTTACAATGCCAAAGACGCATACGCAATCGCTTTTATGCAAAAAGCAGACCTGAAAAAGGCTTTGTATTCAGGAACAGTTTACATTGAGAAAGAAAGTTTTGCATTGCTTGGCGCCGATTTTGAAATAAATCCCACTTATCTCGATATTGCAGCCGAAGACCTTGTACTGAAGAAAAGCAGCAGGCTGATAGTTAAGCTCGAAAAGATAACTTATTCAATAAACTATATGCCATTCAACGGCAGGTATTACCTTAATCATGTGCGTTGCGATATCCGCTTAACAACACGTTTAAGGAACCATATTTTCTCTGATAATTTCAATACCTTCCTGGAAATGGCAACCTGTTATATTGATACTGCAGGTGTTAAAAAATTTCCGAAACAGGAAATACTGAAGCCCGGTATTATTTTTTCGGATCAGGCTTACGATTGCGATGATGCTTTCTGGGGCGACTTCAATACCATCACTCCTGAGACAAAGCTGATTGAAGCGCTGTCGGCGATCAAAGGTAAGATTGAGAAGATTGAATAAGCTGACATTTGGAATTATACCCGGTTCTTTCATTAAACAGACAACAGACATTCCAGAGACTTTAATTATTTATTTTTTTTTTAAATAGTTGGAAAAAATATAAGTCGGACAAGTACCTTTGTGCCCCAAAACATTAGTTATTATCTGAATTAAGGAATTAAAGATAATTTATAAACCAGGTTTTAAGATGGCAGAATACAGAACCCCGATCAGCGTGAAAAGGTTAAAATATATCATTGTATTTTTATTTATGACCCTGGCAGGAGTTAGGATTTCGGGGCAGGAGATAACGACCAGTTTGACACGTATCCAATGTCCTGATGGCATGGAAACCTATGTATGCAAAGCACTTTACTTTGATATTTCCCCGCCACTGAGCGAGATGGCCAAGGCCAATACGACTATAGTTAAAAGAAAGGAATTCAAAGAAGTTGAGAATGAAGTGAACCCGAAATATGAGAAATTCGGGCGTCACCCATTTTTGCTTCAGGAAGACCCTGTATGGCAGAAGCAGGGCGGGACTTACCTGCCCGCAACCCAGGGCCCTATCCAGAATTTTGAAGGCACCGGGAATCTTGACGGGGTTATGCCTCCTGATACACAAGGGGACGTAAGCCTGGACAATTACGTACAAGTAATTAATTCCAGGTTTGCAGTCTGGGCCAAGACAGGGTCGGTGGTACTTTCAGGCACTCCTTTGTCTACGATCTGGACAGGGATCCCGGCACCATGGGCGGGCACAAATAACGGGGACCCGGTAGTGCTTTGGGACCAGGCTGCCCAGCGCTGGATCATTTCGCAATTTTCTTTACCGTCGGGCAATTATGCCGAACTGGTAGCTATTTCACAGACTTCGGACCCCACGGGTTCATGGTACCGTTATGTTTTCCAGTTTGGCACCCAGCTGCCCGACTATCCGAAAATCGGGGTATGGCCCGACGGGTATTATCTTTCATTCAACCAGTTTGCAAGCGGTTCTACATATAGCGGGACAGGGGCCTGTGCCTTGCAGCGGGACAAAATGCTTATAGGGGATCCGACTGCTGCCATGGTCTATAAAACCCAGGGCACAACCAGTTCAGATCCATGGGCCATGCTGCCTTCCGATTGGGATGGCTCAAATACACCGGCTTCGGGAGAACCTGACTATTTCATGTATTTTGATGACTGGAGTTCCACAACCACGCAATATTTAAGGATCTGGTCTTTCCATGTTGACTGGGCAACGACTTCCAACAGTACGTTTGGCCAGACCTTCCAGCTTGCCACGGCTGCATTTAATTCGACAATCTGCAATGATGACGTCTGCAATAACTGCAGAGGACGGTGCATTCCTGAACCGGGCGGAACAGGGACCTCCTATATGCTTGAAGACCTGGCCGACCGCCTGATGTTCCGGAACCAGTATAGGAATTTCGGCACATACGGGACTATGGTCGATTGCCATTCAGTCAATGCGGGCAATGGCATAGCCGGTTGCCGCTGGTATGAATTGCGGAACTACGGAAGCGGATGGAGCATTTACCAGCAGGGAACTTATTCTCCAGACGTCACTTTCCGGTGGATGCCAAGTGTTGCGATGAACGGGAACGGAGATATAGCCCTTGGGTTTTCCTTATCGAACAGCTCCAATGTATATCCATCAATCCATTATACTGGCCGCCTTTCCACCGATCCACTGGGACAAATGACCCTTGCGGAACAAACCATAATTAACGGTTCCGGATCGCAGAATTATAGTTCTTACGGGCGCTGGGGCGATTATTCCTGCATGACGGTCGATCCCTCGGATGACCAGACGTTCTGGTACACGAATGAATATGTACAGACCACAGGAAACTGGAACTGGCAGACACGAATAGCGTCCTTAAGGTTCAACAACCAGCCGACGGTCACCACGACCGGTGCAACCGCCATCACCGCCACTGGAGCCACACTGAACGGAACCATAAATCCCAACGGGCTTGCGTCGACATTTCATTTCGAATGGGGAACCAGCCTGGCTTACGGAAATAATACGACATCCACATCTGCAGGATCAGGAATATCGGCAGTCCCCGTGAATGCGTCGATCAGCGGACTGACCGGGGGAACGATCTATTATTTCCGGCTGGACGGGACAAACAGTGACGGTACTACCAACGCAAATTATATGAATTTTACAGCCGGAGCAGCTTTCGATACAACCACAAGGGCATCTGCAATAACCGCTTCAACTGCTACTTCCGGAGGAAACGTACTTTCCGACGGGGGTGTAGCAGTAACGGCCCGGGGGGTCTGCTGGGGGACATCGGCCAACCCGACCCTTTCGGGCAATCACACCACCGATGGTTCCGGGGTTGGGACATTTACAAGTTACCTCACCGGCCTCACATACTATACACTTTATCACATCAGGGCTTATGCAACAAACAGCTTCGGGACCTGGTATGGAAACGATCTTACGTTTACAACACTATGTGGTACTTATACCTTACCATTCAGTCAGACCTTTGACAATACCAGCATGCCATCCTGCTGGAGCCAGGTGGATCACCAGGGGAACGGCGAAATATGGCAGTTCGGAACAATAACCTCTTCAGGAGCGCCCAGCCTGACAGGGAATTATGCTTACCTGAACAGCCGTGGATATGGAAGCGGGAATTCCCAGAATGCGGACCTGGTCACTCCCACACTCGACCTTTCGCTTTATACTTCCCTTTACCTGAAATTCAACCACTACTTCAGGATCAGATCAGGATATTCATCTTCAGGCACACTTTCTTACAGTACCGACAATGGGAGCACCTGGACACAGATCCAGCAATGGACTGCCTCCACTTCAAACCCAGCAGCATTCAACCAGGTTATTAACGGAGCGGCCGGTTACAGCCAGGTCAAATTCAAATGGAATTACACCGGGACATATGGATACTGGTGGGCCATTGATGATATTTATATCTCTTCTTCGGGACTCTGGCTGGGCGGTGCCACCGGTAACCCGACCAACTGGAATACGGCAGCCAACTGGGATGGCTCTATAGTGCCTATCGGATCGACCGATGTCACCATCCCGGCCCGGACCTATCTTCCTGTTATCAATACGTCGGGCAACTCCTGCAACAACCTGACGATCGGTGCCGGGGGATCGCTGACTATAAACACCGGCATGAATCTTACGGTAAACGGGAACCTGACGATCAAAGGATCCGGAAATACAAACCAACCGGTAAAGCAGCAACCGGTTAACCAGGATACCACGCAACCGGCCGACAGTTCAAAGGTTATACAGGGCGGGAAAATTTACAAGGGGAAGGTTCTCATTCAATAGAAGAACCGGTATCGGTAAATCCGTTAATTATTTCTTCATCCAGGGCTTCGATTTTCTCAAAATTTCTCCACCGGAAATCGACCCTGCGGCCGCGTTCATCCCAGGAATATACATTCTCGAATATCTTCCCGAACCGGAGCCGGGTTGAATCATAATAAACAGCATGGGCCACCTGTTCCCCTGTCTGAATGTCATTGCCAATGAAGGCGTATTTGATATGCAGAAGGATCCTGCCGTTTAGTGAATCAGCCAGTGCCTTCCTGAGTTTGTGTGCCCCGGGATCATCCAGGTAAATATCAAAATACAGTATGTTCTCCAGGTCCGCCATTTCCTCTTCATGCCTGAAGATCCTGACCCTGGAATTGTTCTGGACGATCCATGCCTCGAATTTACCTTTCATGTCGATGATGGCTCTGCCTTTATTGCCCAGGCGGATCGAAAGGAACCATTTATCCTTCCTCAGGCGGATGTAAACCTGGCGGGTGGTGAAGATGTCATCCCTCCTGCGGATAACAAAATAGACCAGGAAGCCGGAAAAAATTGAAACAAAAAACAGGGATGTAAACGCTTCACTCATCAGGATATACCTCCCCTGGGAAGTCAGGGGATAGATGTCCCCGTAGCCGATCGTATGGAAGGAAACAACACTGAAATATATGGCCTTTTCAAAATCAATGGGCTCATAAACTCTCTGGATCGGCTTGTAAAACCCTATACTTCCCGTATTATAATAAAGGAGAGCAAAAACAAAGATAAGGATAGCGTAAACCGCGATAGTTGTCGACAGGAACCTGAGGATCTCCCGGGTCTTTGCTGTGAACCGCATGGATGAAGGATTAAGTCGATCAAATATATAAAAGAAAACAGCAAAACAACGAAAAATTCGCGCCGAAACTGGCGCTCGCTTATTCTCCAAAGCAGCTGACGCTCGCTTTTTCACAAAAGCAGCCTGGGTGACGGCGTCGCGCAGGATTATATGGTACTCAAAGCCTTGGAAAGCTCCTTGCACCCTATGCTGCTTTTGTGAAAAGCTACGCTCAATCACGGCTAATCACTACCTGAAGTATCATCCTCATTTTCATCAGTTTACCATCCGAAGAAAAAACAGTACCTTTGCACCCCAATTTTAAAACATGTCACTTAACAAACTCAGGAATATAGGGATTGCGGCTCATATCGATGCAGGCAAGACCACGGTAACGGAACGTATTCTTTATTTCACAGGCACTACCCGTAAGATGGGGGAAGTTCATGACGGGCAGGCTACCATGGACTTTATGAAGCAGGAACAGGAGCGAGGCATCACCATCGCATCTGCTGCTATTTCCTGTGTCTGGAACGGTTTTGCGATCAACCTGATCGACACCCCGGGACACGTGGATTTTACAATTGAAGTGGAACGCTCACTCCGGGTCATCGATGGGATGATAGCCGTATTTTGTGCCGTTGGTGGGGTCGAGCCGCAAAGTGAGACCGTCTGGAACCAGGCTGACCGCTACAGGGTCCCCAGGATTGCTTTTATCAACAAGATGGACAGGGTAGGAGCGGATTTGCCGAATGTGATTGACCAGATGAACAAATACCTTGATGCCAACGCCTTTCCATTCCAGATTCAGATCGGGGAAGAAGAAAACTTTACCGGCATCATCGATGTCATTGAGAGGAAAGCCTATAAATTCGAAGAATTCGAAAGGATTGAAATACCCATTCCTGAGGAATATCTTGAAAAGGTGGAAATGGCAAGAGCAAAGATCGTCGAGAAAGTGGCTGAATTCAATGAAGAGATCATGCAGCTTTACTTTGATGAAAAAGAAGTTCCTGTCGCCCTGCTGAAACATGCAGTTCGGGAGGCTACCCTGAAGATCCTGATCACTCCTGTCTTTTGCGGCGCCGCCTATAAAAATAAAGGAATACAGCTGCTTTTGGATGCAGTCGCCGATTACCTTCCTTCGCCGGTCGATAAAGGAGCCGTGACAGGTACCGACCTGGATGACCCTGAAAAACTTCACATCTGCCACCCTTCGCCAAAAGAATCATTCTCGGCCCTTGCGTTCAAGCTGATTCATGATCCTTTTGTCGGTCAGCAGACCTTCACCCGGATCTTTTCAGGAACCCTGAAAAGCGGGATGCAGGTGTTCAATGCCACAAAGAAAAAACATGAGCGCATCGGGCGTATCATGAAGATCCATGCCAAGGAAAGGGAGGAAGTATCGGAAGCCGGGCCGGGTGATATAGTGGCTCTCATAGGGCTGAAACTTACCAAGACCGGTGATACCCTCTGCAGTGAAGAACATCGTTTATTGCTTGAAAATATACATGTTCCGCCATCCGTGATCGAACTGAAGATAAATCCCCTGAAGCGGCAGGACCAGGCGAAATTGGGGGAAGCACTTCATAAGCTGGCCACCGAAGACCCGTCATTCAATGTAAGGTATGATGAGGAAACCGAAGAAACTGTAATTGCAGGCATGGGCGAGCTTCACCTGGAAATTATTGTCGACAGGCTCAAGCATGAATTCAAAGTGGATGCGATCGTTGGGGAACCATCAGTTGCCTTCCGCGAAACGCTTACGGCAGAAGTTGAATCCAATTACAGGCACGTGAAACAGACCGGGGGCAAGGGGCAGTTTGCCCATACAGTGATGCGCCTTGAACCGAACCCCGGCAAGGGATTCGAGTTCGTGGAGCACATCAAGGGCGGAGCCATACCTGCCGAATTTATTACGTCTGTGAGAAAAGGACTTGAAAAAAGCCTTGACAAGGGGATTCTTGCGGGGTACCCTGTTGTCGATGTACGTGTAACGCTTCTTGACGGCAGTTTCCATGCAGTTGACTCATCCGATATGGCTTTCCAGACCTGTGCGGCCATTGGCTTCAAACATGGATTCCTGAAAGCAAGCCCGATCTTGCTGGAACCTATCATGAAGGTGGAAGTAAACACTCCGGATGAATATATCGGTGATATCGTAGGCAACCTGAACCGCCGCCGCGGGCGGATTGAAGGGATGCGCCGCCACCGTAAAGGATCCCAGAAGATCAATGTGTATGTTCCCCTGATGGAAATGTTCGGATATTCGACCCAGTTGAGGAACATCTCCTCCGGCCGGGCCAACTATGCGATGGAATTTTACCAGTACATGCCGCTTCCGAAAAATTTACAGGAAGAGGTGCTGAAAAAGGTAGCTACGGAGAAAAATAAGTAATTGACTATATTGCAGCGAAGCAATCCGCACCTCCGCTGACGCTCGCTCTTTCACAAAAGCAGCTGGGGTGACGGCGTCGCGCAAGTTTAGAAAGTATTCAAAACCTTTAAAAGCTCCTTGCACCCTATGCTTCTTTTGTGAAAAGCTTTGCTACTTCATTACTTTTATTCCCGGGAAATAATTGCTTTAATCAGTCGTTATTTAATAAAAAACAAAATGCATTATAATACTTTAGGAAAAACCGGGGTTCTCGTGTCAGAGCTTTGCCTTGGTGCCATGACTTTCGGCGGAAAGGGATTCTGGACAGCCATCGGAAAGCTGCCGCAGGAAGAAGTCACGAATCTCGTCAGGATCGCCATTGAAAGCGGGATCAATTTCATTGATACAGCCAATGTTTATTCGGAAGGCCAATCGGAGATCCTGTTGGGGAAAGCCCTGAAGGATCTTAAAATAAACCGCCAGGATGTTTTTATCGCAACCAAAGTCAGGGGGCGGACGGGCCCCGGCGCAAACCAGGTCGGGTTATCAAAACTGCATATCCGATACAGTGTAGACGAAAGTCTTCAGAGACTGGGGATGGACCATATCGACCTGCTTTATATTCATGGTGTGGACCCAATAACTGAACTGGAGGAAACCATGCGCGGCCTCGAAGAAGTTGTGCAATCAGGTAAGGTCCGGTACCTTGGCATCAGCAACCATCCTGCCTGGATGGTGGTGAAAGCTAACAGCTATGCTGATAAGATGGGCTGGAACCGGTTCGTCGCCCTTCAGAACTATTACAGCATTGCCGGCCGGGACATCGAAAGGGAGATCGTTCCCATGGCCCTGTCCGAGAACCTCGGCATCATGCCCTGGAGCCCGCTGGCCGGGGGTTTTCTGTCGGGCAAGTTCAGCCGCGAAATCCATAAAGCAGGGAACAGCCGGCGTGACGAATTCGATTTTCCACCGGTAAACAAGGAAAAAGCCTATGCCATCATTGATGTGATGCAGGAGATCGCAAAGGCGCATGAAACGAGTGTTGCTCGTATTGCCCTAGCGTGGATGCTCCGTAAGAAAGGCGTTACCAGCATCATTATCGGTGCAAAAAAAGAGGAACAGCTCCGCGATAATATTACGGCTACAACTTTAACATTATCTGCGGATGAGATGTCCCGTCTCGATGCCGTCAGCGAACTCAGCAGTGAATATCCCGGGTGGATGGTTGAAAGGCAGATGGCAGGGAGGCTGCCGGAAGAATAAGCAGTGAGAAGCGAAATTAGCCTTAGCGAAGCTTTTCACAAAAGCAGCATAGGGTGCAAGGAGCTTTCAAAGGCTTTGAGTACTTTCTAAACTTGCGCGACGCCGTCACCCAAGCTGCGGTGTGAAGAAGCGAGCGATAGCGGCTTGTGTGAAATGCTTCGCAATTTTTTTCGCTATTTCGCTACTTTTAACGAATATACTCCCACCCCGAACAGATATACCATACAGACTATCAGCACGTAAATTCCGGCGGTAACGCCGCTGAGGTCGCTCATCCAGCCCATGATCAGGGGGATGACCGCGCCTCCGCTGATGGCGCTCATCATCAGCCCGGAAATCTCGTTGGACCGGTTAGGATATTTTTCGACGGCGATGGAAAAGACCAGGGGCCAGATATTGGCTACGAACATCCCAATCAGGAATACAAGCACCCATGCAGCGGCAGCCGAAGAGATCATGAGTATCGCGATCAGGGCAAGGATGCCGAGGAACGAAGTTCCCATAAGAAATTTGCGGGAGGATAATTTGGTCAGAATTAACGCACCGGTGAAGGTCCCAAGCATACGTCCGAAGAAATAAACGCTACGGCCCGATTCGGCGGCGGTCTGTTCTATACCGAAATGTTTGATCAGGAATTGCCCCGAATTCGAATTGAACCCTACATCAACCCCGACCACGAGAAAGATGGAAAGCACCATCAGCAGGATGAACCCGTTGCCAAGAAGGCTGAACGCGGAACCGAAAGTCACTTTTATATCCTCCTGCCTGCGCTCATCCACCTTCGTTGCACCCAGCCATAGCACCGAAAGGATTGAAACGATACCAAAGACCAGAAAAAGAAGTTTCCAGTCCCCGAATTTCAGTGCGAAAAAGCCTGCCAGAGGAGCGCCGATCATGGAGCCAATGGCTTTGATGAACTGTGAAAAGCTGAGGAAACTCGAAGTGCGGTTTGACGGGACCACATCCACCAGCAATGGATTGGCCGAAACCTGGACGATGGTATTTCCTATCCCTAACAGTGCGAAACCAAACAACACCATCGAAAAGGAATAAATAAAAAAAGGCACGAGCAAGCCGACGGCTGTGACCCCCATGCCTATATTCAGCATGAACCGTTTTCCAGTCCGGGCCTGTAGAATACCTACGGGGACCGAAAGCAACAGGAACCAGAGAAAGGCGACTGAGGGGATCAGCTGCCCGAGAGTTGCGCTCAGACTCATGTCTTTGCTCACGCGGTCCACGCCAATACCGACCAGGTCGACGAAGCTCATAACTATAAACGCCATCAGCACGGGCAGGAGTTTCGGGAT
>Ga0182021_10002524_pt1 | contig 21349 bp, 22 predicted proteins | sample 612E3MmetaG_FD_120493 | JGI IMG/M metagenome (GOLD analysis project Ga0182021, IMG submission 120493) | Permafrost microbial communities from Stordalen Mire, Sweden - 612E3M metaG (Illumina Assembly) | ecosystem: Environmental > Terrestrial > Soil > Wetlands > Permafrost | place: Sweden... | reverse complement strand
TTCCGCGAGATGTGGAGGAATCGCTGATGTCGCGCGAGAACATCCTGCACAAGGTGCGGACGGCGCTGGGACGCAGCGCGGGGCAAGCCGTGGCGCTGCCTCCGCCGGTGCGCCTGCGGCTGCCGGAAGTCGCCATGGAAGACCGCATCGCGACGATGAGAGCGCGCGTGGAGGCGCTGGCGGGGAAGACGGCGCGGGTGCCAACGATGGAGGCGGCGCGCGAGTTCGTGGCGGGGGCCATCGCGGGCAAGACGGCGGTGGCGTCGAACGCGCCGTATTTGGTGGAGTGCGGGATTTCGAGCCTGCCCGGCGTGCGCAGCGGAATCCGCGAGGTGGGCGAACTCATGGCGGTGTGCGCCCAGGCGGATATCGGCATCACCAGCGCGGACTACGCGCTCAGCGATACCGGGACGCTGGTGATGATGGCGAGCCCGGCGGAAGGGCGCCTGGTGTCGCTATTGCCGCCCGCGCACCTGGCGGTGGTCCCGCGCGAGCGCATCCTCACCGGGCTGGACGAGCTGTTCACCATCCTGCCGGATCCGGCGGCGCTGACCAGCTCCATGGTGCTGATCACGGGACCGAGCCAGACTGGCGATATCGAGCAGACGCTGATTCGCGGCGTACATGGTCCGGGCGAGATCACGGTGGTCATCGTAGGGTAACTTGCATTACCAGAAAGGCAGAGCGTTGTATGAAGCTTTATTCCTATGTTGTAGAGCATGATCTTGGACGAAAGCCCAACCCATATTTCGATGTGTGCACGCTTTGTGGGTGCAAATGCCGCAGTTCTCGTGGGAAGCCCAGGAACGTGGAAGAATTGGCGATAGAGGGGGACTGGATCGTGGGTACGGGCGGGGCGAACCCGCGAAAGAGCGCCGGCCACGGGAAGCTCGTCTATGCAATGCGAGTGGATGAAAAGCTTACGCGTGAGAAGTACTACGCCGACCCTCGATTCGCAAAGAAGCGTGTTGAGACGAGCTCACAGGGGGACAACAAACGGCCCGGCGACAGGTTTGAAAGGCGCGAACAATTCGTCCTCATCTCGCGGCACTTTTATTACTTCGGAGCGGGTGCCATCGATATTCCGGAACAATTTGTTAAGCTCGGTCTCGAAAAAAGAGGCCCTGGATTCCGGCGCGATTTTCCAGACGTCGCCGGGTTTGTCGCATGGATCGAGACCCAAAAACCGGGAAAACATGGGGAACCGTGTATGAAGCCCATGGATAAATCGAAAGGGAGCAATCGATGCAAGTCGTCCTCCTGAGAGTCGGGATAGACACAGGTTCCGGGGGCATCCTCGGGCCGCTCTTCAGCGACGGTTCCTTTGAGTACATCCCCATTCCAGACTGCTTCGCAGGTAGAGGAGTCGATAAGAGGACATACGGAAACACGCGCGGCGGGCGGCGAGGAAGATTGGTGGATTACTTCCCTGAAGCTCGCCGCGAGCGACTGTCGGATCGACCCATCCACTTCGATCCTGAGTTTGAGACATTTACGTACGGGGATCCGACGCCTCCGAAGGCGTCACTGCGTCGGCTCGACGAAGGCAGCTTATTGGTGTTTTACGCGGGCCTCAAGGGCTGGGACTTCGATTGCCCGGCAGCTCTGTATATCATCGGGTACTTTGAAGTGGCGAGGGCAGGTTTCGCTACTTCCTTTAGCCAAGTGGAATTGGCTGAGCTATTCCGGAAGAACTTCCATGTTATGCATGGCGATGTTTTCAAGGACCAGAAGGATCGTCTGGTTCTCGTGAAGGGCAATATGAGGAGCCGGCTTCTGAAGAAGGCTGTGAGGATTAGCGCGGTGGGAACCGACAAGAGCGGTCGTCCCCTCCACAGGCTGGCACCGGAAATGCAAGAGGTGTTCGGGGGCTTCGGCGGCAACACAAGTATCCAGCGAAGTCCGCCACGGTGGGTGACGCCGGAATTCACTCGGACCGCGGCACAGTTTGTCCTGGCACTTCGGTGAGTCGGGTCTGCGCCCCTTCACCGGACTGGGGGCGTCAGATGTGGGGCAGGTTGGTAACCTGCGGCCGATTGGCAATCGGCCTGCTCACTTTCGCGAGAATCTTTCTGCCAAATACCCACGTTGCTTTCGTGACCACTTTCCACAGCCGCCGGCTGCCGCACTATCATTCTGCCGGCCAAGCTACCTTCCTCACCTGGCGCCTGCATGGCAGCCTCCCGCCGAGTCGCGGCTTTCCCTCGCCAATCGCCTCCGGACAAGCATTCCTCGCCATGGACCGTCTACTCGACAGCACGTGTACCGGCCCGCTCTTCCTACGCGTGCCCGAGGTCGGCAAGATGGTGATGGATGCCATTCACTATCGGGATCAACGGACCTATCGGCTCCATTCGTTTGTCGTTATGCCGAACCACGTTCATCTCCTGATGACTCCACTGGAGGCAGTTTCCAAAGTGATGCAATCGCTCAAGAGATTCACTGCCAGGGAGGGCAACCGGATGCTGGGACTCACTGGCCAGCCATTCTGGCAGGACGAGAGCTATGATCGGCTGGTTCGCAACGATACGGAGTTTGATCGGATTGTTCATTACATCGAGAGGAACCCGGTAACGGCCGGACTGGCGGCCACGCCAGAAGAGTTTCCATGGTCCAGCGCCAGGCCGATTGCCAATCGGCCGCAGGTTAACAACCTGCCCCACGTCCCGATGTGCCACCTGTCCTGAAAGTGCAGAGAGTCCAAAGACGGCGCATGGTGCCGGCCCTTCCCCCCCCTATTTCCCCTTCAGCCTGAATGTGAAGCCCACCACCGCGGTCAGCGGGTATCCAGGAGTCCCGTGGATCCGCCACATCGCCTCTTCCCCCGGCAGGCGCGATTCGAAATAGTTCTGCGTCTCGTAGTAATCGCGATCGGTCAGGTTATCCAGCGTGAGATTGAATTCCACGCCGCGACGGATCTGGCGCGAGACGCCCATATCGAATACCGTGTGCCCGCTGGCCACAATCGCCGCGTCCACGCCATCCAGCCGGTAATGATCGATGGCCCTCATGCGCAGCGACCCGCTCCAGCCGTGCCACCCGGCCAGCGTCAGGCCCGCGTTGGCGGTGAAGTGCGGCGCGCTATCCACATAAACCCGCGGGCCTGTGCCGCGGTAGAATGCGTTGGCCACCTTGGTCGCTCCGCCGTTGAGCGAGAGATGGTGCGTCAACTCCACCGACGCCTTGGCCTCCGCTCCGTACGCCCGGCTCGGCCCCTTGAACTCAAACGACCCATCGTCCGGAATGTAGACCTGCTCGTTGGAGCGGTCGATCCAGAAGGCGTCGACGCTGGTGGAAATCCGCCCCAAGTGCAGCCCGCTGCCCACCTGGCAGAAATCCGTGGTCGACACCGCGGGTTGCTCGGGATGCTGCACCACGCCGCGCGCGTCGGCGGTGGAGATGCCGCGTCCGTAGTTGGCGTAGAGCGTCACCGGCAGCGAAAGCGACGGGCGGAAGCTCCAGTTGGCCTTGGGCTGCGCCAGCGTGGCCGTTACGGGCTCGCGGCCGGCCACCGCAAAGCGGAATTCGTCCACTCGCAAGCCGCCGCCCAGCACCATGCGCCCGCCCGCGAGCGTCACGCTTTCCTGGATATACGTCGCGCCGTTGGTGACGCCGGCGTGATCGCGCGTCAGCACGCCCAACGGCACGCGCCCCTCTTGTGGATACAGTCCGACGTCGATCTGGTTATCGTGGAAGTTGGCGCCTGCGGTGAGCAGCGCCTGCAAGCCGCCGATCTTGTGCGCCAGTTGGTACTGCGCGTTGGCGCCTTCGATCAGCCGCGAATCGTGCTGCTGGATTCCGTCGCCGTGCACCGGGTCGTGCAGGAAAAAGGTGAAGTTGGAGTAGAGGTCGAACAGCGACCGCGTCACGAAGCCATCCACCTTGAACACGCCGCCGTGCGCATCCTCCTGGCGGAAGTAGGCGCTGCCCGTGGCAGAGCGCACGCGCCCGCCATCGCTCGGGTCGATGTATCCGAAACGATCCAGGCGGCCGGCCGCCACCTCATCCAGCGGAACCTGCCCCGACGAGTAGAAATCGTTCCAGCCCGCGTTGTACTTGATGCCGGCGCTGCGCCGCGGGTCGAGCCGCCCGGTGAATCTGCCGGTCAGATTGTGGCGCGTGTAGCGTAATGGCGATTGGAACGGACCATCGGTGTGCGAGCCCTCGTAGGCGAACAGCGCGTCGCCGTGGCGGAGTTGCGGGCTGAAGCTGAAAAAGCCGCGCTCGCTGTTGAACGATCCGCCTTGCAGGCGCACCGTCCAGACATCCGGCATGTTCTCTCGCGTGCGAATGTGCACCACGCCCAAACCGCTGAAATCGCCGTACGCCGCGTCGAATGGACCGTTGACGATGTCCACCGCTTCCACCAGTTCCGGAGTCAGGCTCTTGAGCGACCCGAGATATCCCTGGCCGTGCCCCTGCGTGCCCTGGTTCTGCTGCACGTCGTCCACCAGCACCTTGAGCCCGCCGTTGACGCCGCCGTGATCCAGATTGAAGCCGAAGCGCCGGATCTCCAGCGATTTTCCTCCGCCCTCGTGCTGTCCGGCGTCGATCCCGGCGTCCAGCACCTGGAGAATCTGGTCGTCGCGGGAGAACAGGGTGCGCGCGAAGACTTCCGAATTACGGCGGTCGATGCCCGGTTCCACGGGCTTGGCGGTGATCACGATGGTGGTCTTGAGCGGTTCGAGCTTCGGCGGGACGATCTTGGACGGATCTTGCGGCGGCTCGCCGCTCTGTTGCGCCCAGGCGGCGAAGCTGAGGAGAACGAATATCGTCGCGGTTTTCATGCTGGTGCTACGAATCCTAGAATCGTAATACTAACACTCCCGCAACGCGTACCGCAAACGGATTCCGCCGGCTCCCTTTAACGGTAAGATCGAATCAAGGAGTTCCCGCATGCTCAGATTCATGTTTTTCGCCTCCGTAGCCGCTTGCGCCGCGTTCGCCCAGCCGGCCACGCCCAATGCGTCCATGGTCCGTTTCGATGTCAAGGCCATCGACAAGACCGCCGATCCCTGCCAGGATTTCTACCAGTACGCTTGCGGCAACTGGATGAAGGCCAATCCCATCCCCGCCGATCAGGCGCGTTGGGGGCGCTTCAACGAACTGGAAGAGCGCAACCGGCAGGCCCTGCGTGCGATTCTGGAAGAAGCCGCCAAACCCGGCCTCGCCCGCGACGGCGTGACCCGCCAGATCGGCGACTACTACGCGGCGTGCATGGATGAGAAGGCCATCGACGCCCAGGGCCTCGGGCCGCTATCGGCGGAGCTCGACCGCATCCGGCAGCTCGCCGGCAAATCGCAGTTGGCCGAAGAGATCGCGCACCTGCACCGGATCGGCGTGGCATCTTTGTTCGAATTCGGCAGCGGGCAGGACTTCAAGGACTCCACCGCCGTGGTGGCGCAGCTCGATCAGGGCGGCATCGGCCTGCCGGACCGCGACTACTACCTGAAGGACGACCCCAAGAGCGTGGAGCTGCGCCAGAAGTACGTGGCGCACGTGGCGCGCATGTTCGAGCTGGCCGGGCGAAATCCGGAAACCGCCAGAGCCTACGCCGCCACCGTGATGCGCATGGAGACGGAATTGGCCAAGGGCTCGCTGGACAATGTTTCGCGGCGCGATCCGGAAAAAATTTACCATCCCATGAAAAAGGCGGATGTGGCGGCACTGGCCCCGTCCTTCCAGTGGACGCAGTACTTCGCCGGCGCGCGGGCGCCGGACTTTCAGGCGATCGTGGTAGCCTGGCCCGAATTTTTCCAGGCAATCGGCCGGCAGATCGGCGACACGCCGCTCGAAGATTGGAAAGTCTATCTCGTCTGGCATGTGCTGCATTCCGAAGCTCCCTTCCTGCCTTCGGCCTTCCTGAAGGAGAACTTCGAGTTTTACGGCCGGACGCTGACCGGCGCCGCCGAAATGCGTCCCCGCTGGAAACGCTGCGTGGATTTCACCGACAGCCTGTTGGGTGAAGCGTTGGGCAAGAAGTATGTCGAGAAGACCTTCGGCGCGACCGGCAAGGAGCGCACGCTGAAGATGGTCCACGCGCTCGAAAAGGCGCTGGGCGAGGACATCGAGAAGCTCCCGTGGATGACTGCCGCCACTAAGAAAGAAGCCATGGTGAAGCTCCAGGCGATCACCAACAAGATCGGGTATCCCGACCATTGGCGCGATTATTCCAGCGTGGAAATCAAGCGTGACGACGCCATCGGCGACGGCTTCCGCGCCCGCCAGTTCGAGTTCCAGCGCCAGTTGGACAAAATCGGCCAGCCCGTCGACCGGCTGGAGTGGGGCATGACCCCGCCCACCGTCAACGCCTACTACGACCCGCAGATGAACAACATCAATTTTCCGGCCGGCATCCTGCAGCCGCCTTTCTTCGATAGCGCCATGGACGACGCGGTGAATTTCGGCGGCATCGGCATGGTGATCGGACACGAGCTGACGCACGGCTTCGACGACCAGGGCCGCCAGTTCGATCCCGCCGGCAATCTGCGGGACTGGTGGACGCCCGCCGACGCCAAGGAGTTCCAACAGCGCGCGGCCTGCGTCGCCGATGAGTACTCCAGCTTCACACCAGTGCCGGGAGTGCACATCAACGGCAAGCTCACGCTGGGCGAGAACACGGCCGATAACGGGGGCGTGCGCGTGGCGCTCATGGCGCTGGAGGACACCATCGGGCACAGGGCGAAGAAGACGGAAGGCTTCACGCCGGAACAGCGCTTCTTCCTTTCCTTCGGCCAGGTGTGGTGCTCCAACGAACGCGAAGAGGCGCTACGCCTGCAGGTATCGACTAACGAACACTCGCCGCCGAAATTCCGCGTTAACGGGGTGGTGCGGAACATGCCGGAGTTCCAAAAGGCGTTCTCCTGCAAGGCCGGCCAGCCCATGGCCGGGGCCAACGTCTGCCGGGTGTGGTAAGGCGCGGCTGCAAGTTAGGTAACTGGGTTCTTCGACCGTGTAACATTGTGCGTTTGCGGGAAACCCCTCCCTTGCGGTCGGGGCTCCGATCAGAGCCCCGACCGTAAGGGAGGGGTTGGGTCCCAGGACCCGCGCCTGCGTCACCGCGAGCCGACGACGGCATCGGTCCCGGAAAACACGAGCTTGGTCCGGGTGCCCCCGATGCGAATTTCCTGGATGTGTAGCTTGCCGTCGGCGTCGCCGCCGTACCGCACCACGGTGCTGGGGAACTTAGTGGACCCCTCCTCCACCTTGACCGGGCTTTCGGTTTGGACTTTGCCCTGACGGAGCACCGCCTTGTCACCGTCCACCTCGATCTTGTAATCGCCCGGCTTCAGTTCGGTAGCGCCGATCACGTTCGGCTTGGTCAGACTTACGGTATAGGAGCGCGCGCTGGCTACTGCCAGACCGGCCACCAGGAAAATGGGCAGAACTATCCTCATCGTCATTTTGTCGTCCTCTCTGTTTGTCGTGCTATGCGCCGCGCGCTCTGGCGGGCGGCACATAGGCTAAGTGGATGTTAGTTGACTCTTACTCGACTGTTGCTTGGTCTGGCAAGATCTCGCTTACAAACACTAATACGACCGAGGCCGGAAAAGGTTCCGCTAATTGTCAGGCGTGGACGAAAGAAATTCCGCCACGCGCCGCAGCGCGGCCTGGCGAATGTCTGTTGCATCACCGAATCCCTTGAGCCACTCGAGATCGCGCTCCCTGCGAAACCAGGTGATCTGGCGCTTGGCATAGTGCCGCGTATTGCGCTGCGCGTAGAAAACCGCATCACGCGGGCCGAGTTCGCCCTGGATAAGCTGCATCGCCTGTTTGTACCCGTGAGATTCGAACGGCTTGCACGCGGGCGGGAAGCCGAGCGCGAGAATGCCCCGCACCTCTTCCACCAGTCCATGCTCGAACATCCAGGCGCAGCGCGCATCCAGGCGGGGATTGAGGGCCTCGCGATCGGGCAATAGGCCGAGTTTGAGCGTGCGGTAGCCGCGCAGCGCGTCGCGCCCCCGCTCGAAGAGCCGGCTGGCTGGCTGGCGGGTGAGCAGGCAGATTTCCAGCGCGCGAGTGACTTTGGGGATGTCATTGGCGTGAATCTTTCGGGCCGCGGCGGAATCGAATTTCCTGAGAAGGCGGTGGAGAGATCCGGGGCGGCCGGCCTCGCGCGCGCTCAAGCGGTCGCGCAGCGGCTGGTCGCGGACCGGTCCCTCAAAGAGACCTTCGAGCAGGGCGCGCAGATAGAAGCCGGTGCCTCCGGCCAGAATCGGAAGCCGGCCGCGGGCGGAGATTTCCGCGATGGCGGCGCCCGCCAGGCGCGCGTATTCGCCGGCGGTGAAGAGTTGGTCCGGATTCAGGATGTCGATCAGATGATGCGGAATACCGCGGCGCTCGGCCAGCGCCAGTTTGGCGGTTCCGATATCGAAGTGGCGATAGACCTGCAAAGAGTCGCAGTTGACGATTTCTCCGTCAAACTGTTCGGCAATCAGCAGCGCCAGATCGCTCTTTCCCGACCCGGTGGGACCGGCCACTGCAACCAAGGGTCTGGCGGGCGCGTCCGTCTCTATGTAGTGTGGGGAATTTGCGGTCAAACCCCGTTATACAATGAAAACATGATTTCCGTGCCTCGGCGGGGATGCCGCGCGGCCGAAAAGAGAGAGTAGGTCCATGATTCGTTCCGCCAAAGCGCTGCTGCTCGCCATTTCCCTGGGTGGTATCGTGCTGGGGCAAACCCCGGCCGAGACCCCGGTTCAAACCCCGAAGACGCCGGATAACAAAGCCGGCGCATACTACAACTTCGCGATGGGCCGGGTCTACGCGGAGTTGGCCCAGGCGTACGGCAACAAGCCGGACTACCTCACCAAGGCCATCCAGCACTATCAGGAAGCCCTCAAGCTGGATCCCGGCGCCAGCCTGGTCTTTGAAGAGCTGACGGATCTGTACATTCAGACCAACCACCTGCGCGATGCCATCACGCAGGCGGAAGAGATGCTGAAGCTGAATCCGGACAACGTGGATGCGCGCCGCATGCTGGGCCGTATCTACATTAAGTTGATCACGGCGCCGGACAATCGCATCAACGAAGACTACCTGCGCAAGGCGATCGAGCAGTTGCAGCAGGTGACCCGGATGGACCCCAAGGACGCCGAGAGCTGGGCGACGTTGGGGCGTCTGTATCGCGTGTCCAACAATTCCGTGGACGCCGAGAAGGCCTATAACCAGGCGTTGGTGGCGGAACCCGACAACGAAGAGGCGCTGACCGGCCTGGCCATGTTGTACTCCGACCTGGGGGACAACAAGCGCGCCATCGAGAAGCTCAAACTGGCGGCCGAGAAGAACCCCAACGAACGCACGCTGAGCGCGCTCGGGGCGGCCTACCAGGAGATGCACGACTACAAGAACGCCGCCGACGCATTGCAGCGGGCGCTCGAAATGGCGCCCGACAACTCGCGCCTGCAATCCGGTCTGGCCAACAACCTGATGTTGAGCGACCGGGTAGACGAGGCCTTGCGCATTTTCGAGAGGCTCTCTAGCGAAGACCCGTCCAATCCACAGCCCAAGCTGCGCATCGCCGAGATCTACCGGGTCAAGCGCGACTTCGTCAAAGCGGCGGAGGCGTTGAAGAGCGCGAAGGCGCTCAATCCCGAGGACATGGACGTGCGCTACGAAGAGGTCCGCCTGCTGGAAGCGCAGAGCCAGTTCACGGAGGCGATCGGCCTGCTGAAGGTGTTGGTGGACGAGACGGCGCACCCGAAATACTCCGCGTCGGACAGCGCGGCGCGCGGCCAACTGTTGGAGGAACTGGCCAGCCTGTATCGCACCGCGGGACAGTTCAACGAGTCGATTGACGCCTTCCGCAAGGCGGCCGCGTTGAACAAGGAAAACGGCCCGTCTATCTCGCTGCAGATCATCGACACGTACCGGACGGCGAAAAACGCCGACGGCGCGCGCAAGGAAGTGGATGCGGCCGCCGCCGAACTGCGCGCCCGCATCAAAGGCAAGGGCGACGTTCCCACGCTGCTCATGCTGGCTTCGGTGTACGAAAAGGGCCGGCTCTTCGTCGAAGAGGCCAAGGTGCTCGACGAAGCCGAGAAAGTGGCGGCCAACCCAAAAGAGAAGGAAAGCGTCCACTTCATGCGCGGCGCCATGTTCGAACGCCAGAAGAAGCTGGAGTTGGCCGAAGCCGAATTCCGCAAGGTGCTGGCTTCCAATCCCGAGCATTCCGGCGCGCTGAACTACCTGGGCTACATGCTGGTGGACCACAGGTTGCGCGTGGAGGAAGCCACCGAGATGATCAAGAAGGCGCTGGAGGGCGACCCGGAGAATGGCGCCTACCTCGACAGCCTGGGTTGGGCCTACTACCAGCAAGGCAAGTTCGAGGAGGCCGAGGGGTTGCTGACGCGCGCCCTCGATCGCATCGGCGAGGACCCCACAGTCCACGACCACCTGGGCGACGTGTACCTCAAGTTGGGCAAGGTCAAGGAAGCGATTACGCAGTGGCAGTCGTCGCTGAAAGATTTCCGCTCGCCGGCGGGGATCGACAGCGAACCGGAAGATGTGGCGAAAGTTAGCCGGAAGCTGGACGCCGCGCGCGTCAAGCTCGCCAAGGAATCGAAGTAGCCGGGAGGTGGGACAGACCACCATCCTTTGGTGGTCTGTCTCGCTTTCACCAGGTTCCAGCCCCCTCACGTAACCGCGCAAGGTACCTTATCAATTAGGTTAAAGTTATAATTTGCAATAGTTTACAGTGACTTTTTGGGACCAAATCCTATCGTTTTGCGCACTTGTGTGGGATACTCACTTAGAGTGCAGGCTGACGATCAAGCATGTCCCAGTTGGACGACGCGGTAGCAAGATACAATAAACTGTTGGAGACGGGTCCATGTAGCGACCTCGCATGGGCCGAGGCTCTGCACCAACGCATGGAGAGCACCAGGCTCTCCGCGGGCGGACGCCTGATTTGTCCCTTCCTGCGTCCCAATTTCATCACGCGGCGGCAATATGAATCGCTGGTGAAGACCGGTGAATCCCTGATCTCCGCCATCGACCGCATGGAGCAGATGGTGCTGGCCAGTCCGGCTTTACTGGCGCGCCTGGAACTTCTGCCCGCGGAAAAAATGCTGGCGGCCATCGACCCCGGTTACCAGGCCCTCGAAGTGGCGGCGCGCCTCGATTCCCACATGGTCGACGGGCACCTGCACTTCGTGCAATACAATGCGGATTCACCCACCGGCGCGGGTTATGCCGACGCGCTGGCCGAATTGTTCTGGGAGATACCCCCGGTCAAGGAACTTCGTAAGAAGTACTCCCTGGCCAAGGTGGGTAGCCGCAAACACCTCTTGACGGCCCTATTGAAATCCTACAGGCAGTTCGGCGGCGACAAGAAACCCAATATCGCGATTGTAGAGTTCCGGCACACCTACTCCTCCGGCCATAGCGAGTATGAACTGTTCCGCGATTTCTTCCGCGACGAGGGCTACCTGGTGGAGATCGTGCCCCCCGAGCAACTGGAGTATCGCAACGGCGTGCTGCGCAAGGGTTCGTTCGAGATCGACCTGGTGTACCGCCGGCTGGGCGTGCAGGAATTCCTGATCCGCTTCGATCTGACGCATCCGCTGGTGCAGGCCTATCGCGACCACACGGTGTGCGTGGTGAACAGCTTCCGCAGCGAGTTGGCGCACAAGAAGGCCATGTTCGGCCTGTTGACCGACGAAGCCATGACCGCCAAGTTCCCCGCCGTGGAGCGCAAGGCCATCCGCGATCACGTGCCCTGGACGCGCCTGGTGTCGGCCGCCAGAACCACCTATGGCGAGAAGCCCATCGATCTGCCCGGGTTCATCACCCAGAATCGCGAACGCCTGGCGCTGAAGCCGAATGACGACTACAGCGACCAGCACACCTATTTCGGCTGGGAGATGGATAGCGCCGGTTGGGACCGCGCGCTGAAACAGGCCATGCGCTCGCCTTACGTGGTGCAGGAGCGGGTGGAACCGGTGAGATCGGTCTTCCCCTTGATGACCTACGGCCACCTGGAATTCCGCGAGATGCAGGTGGACGTTCATCCGCACGCCTACCTGGGCAAGGTGCAGGGCTGCTCCAGTTGGCTTTCCATGGGGAAGACGGGCTTCACCTCCGCCGCCGGCATCGTGCCGACCTTCATTCTCGATTCGAAGTAGCGAAGCGGACGCCGCCCTTTAAGACCGCCATCATCACCGCCGCCACGTGCAGCGCCATGCTGAAGCGGCCGTCAACCATGGCCTGCGCCAGTTCGTCCAGCGACCAGGTCTCCACCGCAATGCCTTCTTCCGGCACGCGGCCTTCCAGCCGCCGCACGCCCTTCGCCACGCAGCTCCAGATGCGATTGCCCAATCGTCCCGTGTCCGGCTCCATGGCGCCGAGCATTTCCCACTCGCCGCCTTCGTATCCCGTTTCTTCCAGCACCTCGCGGCGCGCCGCCTCTTCCGGCGTCTCCCCCGGGTCCACCAACCCGCTCGGCAATTCCAGCGTCTCCCGTTCCACCGCCGGACGGTACTGGCGCACGATCAGCACGCGCTGCTCCGCGGTGAAGGCCACCACCGACACGTAATCCGGCAACCTCAGCGAGTAGTACGGCTCCTCGCCCTGGCGCATCGTCTTGCCCAGAATCTGAAACCACGGGGTGGCGAATGCCACCTCGGTCTTCAGCGGTTTCATCCCCGCGCCTCCAGTACCCAGGGGTTTTCCCGCAGATATTCCAGCGTGCGAATGATCCCCTGCCGGATAGAGAGCCGCGGCTTCCAGCCCAGGCTCCGCATGCGCGCGCAATCCAGGAAGATGAATGGGCTGTCGCCCACCCAACCGCGTTCGCCGCCAGCATACCGCAGCTCCGGCTGAAGGCCAAGGTGCCCGGCGATCCAGCCGATGGAGTCGTTCACCTGGCAATACTCATCCGTGCCCAGGTTGAAAATGTTCACCGCTTCCGTGCAGCGCTCCGCCGCCAGCAGGATGGCGTCGACGCAATCCCGCACGTACAGGTACGATTTCCGCTGCCGCCCGTCGCCCAGCACGTCGAGCCGGCCGGGATGCTCCAGCAGTTGCCGGTAGAAATCGAACACGTGCCCGTGCGTGTAGCGCTCGCCCAGAATCGACACGAAGCGGAAGATGTACGCCCGATACCCGAAGGCCGCCACGTAGGCGGCAATCATCCCCTCGGCCGCCAGCTTCGACGCGCCGTACAACGAGGTCTGCACCGGGAAGGGCGCGGTTTCCGGCGTCGGGAATATCTCCGGCTCGCCGTAGACGCTTCCGGTGGACGAAAACGCGATGCGCCGCGCGCCGGTTGCGCGCATGGCTTCCAGGACGTTCCAGGTGACGATGGTATTCTGCTCCAGGTCGCGCCGCGGATGGTCCGGGCCGAAGCGCACATCGGCGTTGGCCGCCAGGTGGAACACGAAATCCGCTCCCGCCATGGCGCGCGTGACGGCCGCTAGATCCAGCAGGTCGCCCTCCACCAGGCGGAAGCGCGCGTTGGCCTGGGCGCCTTCCAGAAAGCGCCGGAATCCGGTGGACAGATTGTCGAAGCCCGTGACGTCGTGCCCCGCCGCCAGCAGGCCGTCCACCAGGTTGCTGCCGATGAATCCCGCCGCTCCCGTAACGAATGCTTTCACTGCAATCTCCCGCCGAACCGGTGCTCCAGCCCGATCCGGAAAATGTCGCGCACGTTGCGCAAGTTGCCGCTCACCAGGTTGAGCCGGCTGTCGGCGTCGTCGCGCCAGCGGATGGGCAACTGCTCGATCCGGTACCCCAGCCGCCGCGCGATGGCCAGAATCTCCACGTCGAACATGTAGCCGTCGATCTTCTGCCGGCGAAACAACTCCTTGGCCGCCGCGTGCTGGAAGAACTTGAACCCGCACTGCGTGTCCTGAATCCCCGCCAGACCGACCACGGTCTGCATGAACCAGTGGAATCCGACACTCCCCACGCGCCGGTAGAGCGGCTGCGCCCGCTCGATGACGGCGGCGCCGCGCCGCGACCCGATCGCCATGTCGGCGCCCGCCGCCAGCACGGGACGAAACTTATCGAAATCTTCGATAGGCACCTTGTTGTCGGCGTCGGCATAGCCGATGATCGTGCCGGTGGCGATGGCCACCGCCTCACGGATGCCGAGCCCCTTGCCGCGCCGCGCATCGGCGCCGGTGGCGGATAGCGCCGGGTTGGCCACCGCCATCTGACGGACGATTTCCCGCGTGCCGTCGGCCCCATCCGCCGCCACGATGATCTGGTAACTCAAGCCGCGGCTTTCGAAATAGCGCACGGCTTCGCCGATGGTTGCTGGGATGACGCGGGCCTCATTGTACGCCGGCAGAATCAGGCTGATCTCGGGTGTCATTTCAAGGAAGGCCCATTGTACCGTCTGGCGCTGACGAAACCGTTGCCCGCGATCAGGAACCGCAAGGGCAGCTCGGCGGACCGCGTGATGCCGATGCGCGGCGTCACCGTAATCTCAATCTCCGCCGCGCCTGGCGCATCGCGCACCACCAGGGCGCCAGAGGTGACGTCCGCCCCGTTGTGCGCGCGCGTGATCCCGAGAGCGAGCGTTAGCTTCCCGGGCCCGTTGGCGAGTTGCTCAAGGGTGCGCGCGGCGCCCCGGCGGGTGCGCATGAGTTCCACGCCGGCGACGGGTTTGAGCGCGCGAATCAGCACACAGCCCGGCCGCCCGTCGGCCTCCGCCACCAGGTTGAGGCACTGGTACATGCCGTAAATCAGGTAGACATAGGCGTGGCCCGGCGGTCCGAAAATGACGCGCGTGCGCTCGGTCAGACCGCGGGCGGAGTGGGCCGCCAGGTCGTCAGAGCCCAGGTAGGCTTCGGTTTCCACGATGATGCCGGCCGTGGGCCCGTGCACCAGCACTTTGCCGAGCAGCCCGCGCGCCACTTCCACCGTGGGGCGGGCATAGAACGATCGCCGAAGAATTGGGCCGAGGAGCACTGTACAATGTTAAACGGCATTTCTCCCGAGTAGTCCTGTGTGACGATCGCCGCTTGCGGAGCGGCTGGCGGAGGGGGCGCACTTCGATGCCGATGACACGCTCATGTGAAAGTCGGATCCCCAGAAGTAAACGCGTTTATGGGGAGTAATCGGCGCAGATTAGCCCTGGCCGAACGTCGCATCCGGATGCAATGCTACAATCTGGATATATTACTGGCTATATGGAGGAATCTGCCATGAGCACCACGCCGCAGAAACGAGCGCTGAACCGCTACCGCAAGCGTCTTGGCCAGCGAGGGATGGCCCGATTCGAGGTCCTGGGGCTCGACGCCGATCGCGAGTTGATCCGGTCGCTCGCAAAGCAGCTCGCCAGCAATAGCCCTGATTCGGCGCGTATTCGCGACACTGTCCGCCTTACGATCGCGGGGGAAAAGTCGAAAAAGGGCGGTATTCTCAATGCTCTACGCCGGTCGCCTCTGGTCGGCGCCGATCTGGATCTGGATCGCCCGCTGACTCCGGGTCGGAGGGTTGACCTGTGAGTCGGAGCCTCCTTGACACCAATATCATCAGCAATGTCACCAAACCCGTGCCATCGGAAGCGCTAGTCGCCTGGATGGCCGAGCAAGCCGACGAGGACATGTTTATCTCTTCGCTGACGGTCGCCGAGATCCGCCGCGGAATACTGGAGAAGCCCGCCGGCAGGAAGCGCAGGGAGTTGGAGCGCTGGTTTTCCGGCCCCGAGGGACCGCAAGCGCTATTCGCCGGCCGAGTGCTCCCGTTCGACGAAAAGGCTGGCCTCGTCTGGGCGTGCCTGATGGCCGACGGCACAGCGAAAGGGCGGCCCCGCAGCCCGCTCGACATGATCATCGCCGCAATCGCCGATGCGAACGATTGCATAGTTGTCACAGAAAACGAAAGACACTTCGCGGGCCTGAAGATTGTCAACCCCTTGCGGGCCAACTGACGCGTTGGCTTGTATGAAGGCCGGATGCGCGTTTCTCGTTCCTTATCCGACCAGACTCAGAACGGGATCGATCGAGAACTGAAGTGGACCCCATTGTCAAGACCATTTTTCGCCCGCAATAAGCTAATATCCGGCGGGGTCTAGTTTGTCGTTTTGGGGCGGCCCCGGCATCGAAGCCGCCCCTTGCCATTCCGGCCCTCGAAGCGGCGCTCGGGTCGCATCCCTGCGGAGCCCTATCCTCCGTTCGAGTGCCTTCCACTTTACACCAAACATTCTGGCGCGAAAGCGTTAAATCCCAGGGGTTCGGGGACAGCGTCCCCGAGTCAATCGATGCGGTCTTCCTCCTCTTCGTCCTCGGCATGTTCCCCGGCCAGGTGGACCGCTGCTGGCGTCCGGTAGTCAAGACTCTGGTGCAGGCGCTCGTGATTGTAGAACCGGAAATAGCGTTCGATCCCGGCGCGCGCTTCCGTCACCGACTCGTAGTCCTTCAGGTACGCAACATCGTCCTATTTGCGGACCAGGGCAGCCTTACCCCAGACCCGTACAACATCCACCCTCATCCGGTTCTTTCCTTGGTATAGGGCTCTCTAAGCCGACTACGGATTACGCGCTAACGGTCTGGGACTTCGTGTCTGTGCAGCTCGCTTGGTCCCACAGCCCTGGGTAAGGATGTGACCCAAATTGATCCCGAGCGGATCGTCCGCAGACATGTTGTTGAGACGGATTACTCCCCGCAAGTCGCCTTCCGGTTGCCCACCTTCCGGATGGCGCGTGCTCGGGCGAAAGAGACCGATACGGCGGGGACCGCTCGTGCATTCGTTCTACACTGGTAACGGGGCCTTCCGATGAGCCGAATGGTTCGCTTCAGTGTTGGCGCGCTGCTCGCGGCAGCGATCGCCGCCCAGACTCCGGCCTTGCGCAAAGGCGTCAGCGTACAGATGCCAGTCACGACGAATGCGGTAGCGGTGCCGGATGCGGACCTGGCGGACGCCCTGGTAGTGGCCGTGACCTTCCGCGGCACCGTATTCCTGGAGGTCACCACGGTGACGCCCGCACAGCTGTCCGGAAAAGTGAAGGCGCAGCTCACAGGGCACCCCGGCAAGCGCGTCTACCTCAAGGGGGACGCCCGTACGCCGTACTCAACCGTTGTGGGGGTGCTGGACGCGCTACGGACTGCCGGGGTCAATGCTCCCATCCTGCTGACCTCCCAGCACGATTCGACGAACGCCTCATACGCGCCGCCGATGGGACTCGAGGTGCTGCTTCAGCCGCCGGCGCCAGATGCGGCGCAGTCCGTGACCCTGAGAGCCGGTGACGGCCAAGCCTCGGACGCGGAACTGAAACAACACGCGCGGCGGGACAGGCCGGTCGTGCTGCAGGCGGATGGCACGGCGCCGTTCGGTGACGTCGTCCACGCAGTCGACGTGTGCCGCGCTGAGGGGGCCGAGGTTTTTCTCGCCACGCCGGCGAAGTAAGCCGGGAAAGGGCGCGGGAATTCAGCGCTGTACGCCGGCGCAACGGCGATTTGACGCTGAGGCCCTTGGTTCCGGAACCCCACGGGAGCCGAAGAATGGCACGAAGCGTCGCAGGCGCGCAACGCGCTAGGGTATCAGTGTCGGGTTTAGACGCGAAATGCGACTGTTTACGGGACTGGAATTGCCGGGCGATGTTGTCGGCAACCTCGAAGAGCTGTTACGGCGATTGAAGCCGGCCGCGCGGATTCATTGGAGCCTGCCGGAGAACTTGCACGTGACCACCAAGTTCGTCGGCGAGTGGCCGGAAGCGCGCCTGGGGGAACTGAAGGCGGCCCTCCGAGCCTTGCCGGGCCGGGCCGCGATTCCGGTGCGCATCCGGCAGGTGGGGTTCTTCCCGAATCCGCACTCCCCGCGCAACTTCTGGTGCGGCATCGAGGCGCCCGGCCTGCCGGAACTGGCCGCCGACACGGATCTGGCCACGGCGGCGTTGGGAGTGGCGCGCGAGAAGCGGGGCTTTTCGCCGCATCTGACGCTGGCGCGCATTAAGCCGCCGGTGGAACTACAATCGCTGCACCGGGCGATCGCCGGCCTGGCAACGCTGGAATTCGGCGGATTCCTGGCAGGCAGCTTCTTTCTCTACCAGAGCACGCTGCGGCCGTCCGGTTCCGTGTACACTAAACTTGCGGAGTTCCCGCTCACAAAATCATGATTCCGCTTGCGGTTCTCGTCATCGCGTACCTGCTCGGCGCGATTCCGTTCGGATACCTTCTGGTGAAATGGAAGACCGGCGCCGACGTGCGCGCGGCGGGCAGCGGCAATATCGGCGCCACCAACGTGATGCGCACGACGGGACGGGCTGCCGGCGTGGTGACGCTGCTGCTGGATATCGCCAAGGGCTATGCCGCGGTGTGGATGGCTGGACGGCTGACCGGGCAGGATGTGCTGTGGATGAGTCTGGCGGCTCTGGCGGTGATGGCGGGTCACGCGTATCCCGTATTCCTGGGATTCAAAGGGGGAAAAGCGGTGGCGAGTTTCGTGGGCGCCTTCTTGTGCCTGACGCCGTGGGCGATGGCTATCGAAATTGTTGTATTTGTAGTTGTAGTAATTTGGACCCGGCACATTTCCATGGGCTCGATCATCTGGGCCGCTACGCTGCCGCTGGCCGTATGGCTGGTGATGCGGGCGCCGTGGCCTGCGGTGGCTGCCTCGGCGGCGGCCGGGGCGTTTGTTATCTACAGGCATAGTAGTAATATCCAACGGCTTCGACAGGGAACGGAGAACGTGTTTAAGTTTTGAAGAATCTAGCAATTATCGGCGGTGGAAGCTGGGGCACCGCGCTCGCCATCGTACTCGCCCCGCGATTTTCGCGGGTCACCCTGTGGGTCTATGAAAGCGATCTGGCGGCGCGTATGCGCACGGCCCGGATCAACGACGTCTATCTGCCGGATTATTCATTACCGACAAATGTAGAAATTACATCCGATCTTGCCACGGCCCTGGATGGTGCGGAAATCGTCCTGGGTGTCATGCCCTCGCATCTGGCGCGGGGACTGTACCAGCGCATGCTGCCCGCGCTCAATGAAAGCATGGTGTTCGTCAGCGCCACCAAGGGGCTGGAAAACCACTCGCTCCTACGCACCTCGGAAGTCATCCGGGAAGTGGTTGGGACGTCCCGGGTGGTGGTGATTTCTGGACCGTCTTTTGCCAGGGAAGTGGCGCGTTTTGAACCAACTGCGATAGTGGCGGCGGCCACCGGGCCAGGCTTGGCCGAAAGCGTTCAGGCGGCCTTCTCCGGGCCCACTTTCCGGGTCTATACGAGTTCTGATACTATCGGTGTAGAAATTGGCGGCTCGATCAAGAATGTCGTCGCCATCGGCGCCGGCGTGTTACATGGTATGGGACTCGGACATAACGCCATGGCGGCCCTCATCACACGCGGCCTGGCCGAAATGACGCGGTTGGCTGTCGCCATGGGCGGCCAGCCGCAGACGCTGGCCGGTCTGGCCGGTTTAGGGGACCTGGTCTTGACCTGTACGGGCGACCTTAGCCGCAACCGGGCGGTGGGCGTCGAACTGGCGCGCGGACGCAAGCTCGAGGAGATCGTCAACTCCATGAAAATGGTGGCCGAAGGGGTGAAAACGACGGACGCGGCAGTGGACCTGGCCAGACGGCATTCCGTGGAGATGCCCATTGCCAGCCAAATGTACGAAATGTTACATGCCGGGTCTTCCCCCCAGGAAGCCATCCGGCGGTTGATGGAGCGGTCGCTCAAAGGGGAATGATGGCATTCCGAGTGCTTTTATTTTGGGACTCATAGCAACCTCGAATGGCCGAACGGGTTAAGACGGATATGGGCCCGGCCGCGGCGGCTCTGGATTTAGACGCGGAGCTGATGGTCCGGGTCAAAGAGGGAGATGGAGCGAGCTTTGGTGTTTTGCTCGAGAAGCACCGCTCGCCCGTGGTTCACTTCCTCTACCGGATGGTGCAGAACTACGCAGTGGCCGAGGAGTTGGCGCAGGAGGTGTTCCTGCGGGTGTATCGTTCGCGAAGTACTTATGAACCGACTGCCAGGTTCACCACCTGGCTGTTCCGGATCGCGACCCATCTGGCTCTAAACGCGCTCCGCGACGGGAAGAACGAGCGGTCGCAGGAGAGGTTGGACGACGATACCGGCGGCATGCCGGTCAGGCAGGTGTCCGACCGCCGGCCGAGTGTGGAGCAGTCCCTGGTATACCAGGCGAAGTTGGATGAGATCCGCCGCGCCATTGCGGCGCTGCCGGAAAAGCAGCGGGCGGCGGTACTGATGCACAAGTACGAAGAGATGGAGTACTCGCAGATCGCGAAGGTTTTGAGTTGCTCGGAATCGGCGGTGAAATCGCTGCTGTTCCGCGCCTACGAAACCCTGCGCGCGCGCCTGGCGCATATGGCGTGAAGGTAAGGCGAATATGAATTGCCCCATGGAGAGTCGGGAAAACGCGCAGTTGCTGCTGGACTACTGCGCTCGCAAGCTCGAACCAGAGTCCGAGGCCACGCTGGAAGGGCATATCGCCACATGCGGGGCCTGCCGGGAATTCGCCAGCGGCCAGCGCGCGGTGTGGGAGGCTCTGGATACCTGGGAAGCGGCGCCGGTTTCCACGGACTTCGACGGCCGCTTGTACCGGCGCATCGAAGCGCAGGTCTCGTGGTGGGACCTGCTGGTCCGCCCGTTCCGCTTACCGTTCGGCACGGTCACGCCGCGGCGAACTCTGGCTGCCGCGGCTGCGGCTTGCCTGTTGTTGACGGCGGGAGTCCTGCTGCAGCACCCCGCGATATCGCCGCCGCCGGCGCCCAATGACATGGCGCAGGTGGATACGGTGCAACCCGAACAGGTGGAGCGCACCTTGGACGCCATGGAGATGTTGAACGAGTTCAGCCATCACGTGCGCACGGATAGTCCGGATTCGAAGCTCTAGACCATGAAACGCCGCTGCCAAGCCGTAGGGGTATTGCTGCTGATGGCGTCGGCGGGGATGTGCGCGCAGCCTGCCGGTCCCAAATCGCCGAAAGCGCCGCCCCCGCCACGTAATGGGGCCCGGCCCGGCGCGGCAAGATCCCCGGGCAAGAACCCCGGGGGCCCCAATGCCGGTGGATCGCCGCTGCTAGGAAACCCCGGCAATCCGGTGGAGCGCCTGATGGCCATGCCGCCGGAGAAGCGCGAGCAGGTGCTCGAAAGACTGCCGCCGCAGCAGCAGGCCAATCTCCGGCAACGCCTGGACCGGTACGACAAACTGGCGCCGGAGGACCGCGCCCGGCTGAACCGGATGTGGAACACGTTCAACAACCTGCCGCCGGAGAAGCAAGCCATCGTCGCGCGGCAGATAAAGGCGTTCAACAGCTTGCCGGAAGCGCGCCGCGAGAATCTGAAACCGGTGCTGCAGCGCTTGCGAATGATGCCCGAGGCCCGGCGGGATGCGCTGCTGAACAGCCAGGCGTTCAAGGACCGGTTCTCCGCGTC
>Ga0182021_10002523_pt1 | contig 21357 bp, 11 predicted proteins | sample 612E3MmetaG_FD_120493 | JGI IMG/M metagenome (GOLD analysis project Ga0182021, IMG submission 120493) | Permafrost microbial communities from Stordalen Mire, Sweden - 612E3M metaG (Illumina Assembly) | ecosystem: Environmental > Terrestrial > Soil > Wetlands > Permafrost | place: Sweden... | reverse complement strand
GTGGTCGCCGAAGCCGCCAACGGACATCAGGCGGTGGAGATGTTCCGCCTGCACCAGCCGGATGTGACGTTGCTCGATCTGCGCATGCCCGGGATGGGCGGGGTGGAGGCGGCGCTGGTGATCCGCAGCGAGTTTCCCGGGGCCAAATTGATTGCGCTGACGACCTACGGTGGCGACGAGGACATCCGCCGCGCGCTGGCCGCGGGGGTGCACGCATACCTGACGAAGGACGTGCTGCACGACGAGCTGCTGAAGGCGATCCGCGCTGTGAATGCGGGGCAGACCTACTTGCCGGCGGCGGTGGCGGCATCGCTGGCGGCGCAGTTGCCGCGTCCGGACCTGAGCGCGCGCGAGGTGCAGGTGCTGGCGTTGATCGTGCGCGGGCAGGCGAACAAGCAGATCGCGTTCACGCTGAGCATCGCCGAGCACACCGTAAAGAACCACGTCAAGAACATATTGAGCAAGCTGGGAGTGCAGGATCGAACCCAGGCGGCGACGGCGGCGATCCAGCGCGGCATCATCCACCTGTAAACCCGGGTGTAAACCCGGGTGTAAACCCGGGGACAGACGGAACGTTTTCCAGTTTCCCATTTTCTGAGAGACTCGCGGCGGGCCCCGCACTACCTGATATGGCACGATTAGCGAGAGTAGAAGCGTTGGAGACGCCGCACCACGTCACGCAGCGCGGCAACGGGCGTCGCGTAGTGTTTGAGACCGACAGCGACCGGCTGGTGTATCTCGGCCTGCTGCAGCAACATGCGAAACAGCAACGGCTGGCGATCCTGGGGTATTGCCTGATGCCGAATCACGTGCACCTGGTCGTGGTGCCGGAGCGGGAAGCTTCGCTTCGGACCGCTCTGCGTAACGCCCACGGCCGGTATGCCGCGTATCTCAACGCCCGGCAGGCAACCTCGGGACACGTCTGGCAGGGCCGATACTATTCGTGCCCACTGGGCGAAGACCATCTGTGGGCGGCCTTGCGCTACACCGAACGGAACCCGGTGCGAGCCGGGATGGTCGGGGGTGCGGCGGAGTTTCCCTGGTCGAGCGCGCGCATTCACATGGGCGGCGGCTGGGACGGGCTGGTCGACGTTGGCCTGTGGTCGGCGCGGTGGACGATCGAGGAGTGGCGTGAATTCCTGGGGGCGACCGAGTTCGAACGGGAGAGCGACGCAATCCGGCATAGCACGCACAGCGGCCGGCCGCTAGGTTCCGCGCACTTCGTGAAACACCTGGAAACGGCGTTGGCACGTCCGCTGGCGGCGCGCCTGGGGGGGCGACCGAAGAAAAAGGAAGCGTTCCGGGAACTGGCGTCGAGCTTGCTGGCAGCGATGTGACCGCCGGGCGAAACCGGAAAACGTTCCGTCTGTCCCCGGGTTTGTATAGCTCGAAAGGGCTAGTCGTGGGTACCCCTTGGGCGTCATCACAAACAATCCAACCTTCGGATATCATTTAAGTTAGCTCCTCGCCTAGCGCCTAGACCATGTGGATTGTCCGACTAGCTCTACGACGGCCCTATACGTTTGTCGTGGTTTCGCTGCTCATCGCCATCCTTGGCGTCACCGCCATCATCACCATGCCGGTCGATATCTTTCCCTACATCGATATCCCGGTGGTCAGCGTGGTCTGGTCCTACACCGGTCTGTCCCCCGAAGAGATGGAGAAACGCATGGTCACCATCTTCGAGCGGAGCATGACCACCACCGTCAACGATATCGAGCACATCGAGTCGCAGTCCTACAGCGGAGTCTCGGTGACCCGGGTCTACTTCCAGCCCAACGCCAAAGTCGAACTCGCGCTCTCGCAGGTCACGGCCATCGCGCAGACCCTGCTGCGCGTTTTCCCGCCCGGCACCACCCCGCCGAGCATCATCAAGTACGACGCTTCCAGCGTGCCCATCCTCCAACTCGGCCTGCAGAGCGACACCATGAGCGAACAGGAGTTGTTCGACATGGGGCAGAACTTCATCCGCACGCAGCTCTCCACTATCCAGGGCATATCCGTGCCGCTGCCCTACGGCGGCAAGTTCCGCCAGGTGATGGTGGATCTCAACCCCAACCAACTCACCGCCCTGGGACTCTCCGCCTCCGACGTTTCCTCCGCGCTGGGCAACCAGAACCTCATCTTTCCCGCCGGCACCGCCAAACTCGGCGACAAGGACTACCTGATCAGGCTCAACTCCAGCCCGCGGGTTCTGGAAGAGCTCAACGAAATGCCGTTGCGCGTGGTCAATGGGGCCACGGTGTACCTCAAGGATGTGGCGCAGGTGCGCGACGGGTATTCGGTGCAGAGCAGCATGGTGCGCACCAATGGCACCCGCGGCGCGCTCCTCACGATCATGCGCAACGGCAAGGCATCCACCCTGGCGGTGGTCAACAATGTCAAAGCCGCGCTGCCTAAGATCCTGGCCGGCCTGCCTTCCGCCCTCAGAGTGAGGCAGCTTTTCGACCAGTCGATCTTCGTCCGCGCGGCCATCAACGGCGTGGTGCGCGAGGGAGTCATCGCGGCCATGCTCACCGGCCTGATGATCCTGCTCTTTCTGGGAAGCTGGCGCAGCACCTTGATTGTCTGCATCTCGATTCCGCTCTCCATTCTGGCTTCGCTGATGTTCCTCAACCTGCTGGGCCAGACCACCAATGTGATGACCCTCGGCGGCCTGGCGCTGGCCGTCGGTATCCTGGTGGACGATGCCACCGTCGCCATCGAGAACATTCATCGCAACATGGCGATGCGGAAAGCGCTGGTGCGCGCCGTGCTCGATGGCTCGCAACAGATTGCCACGCCGGCCTTCGTCTCCACCCTGGCCATCTGCATCGTGTTCGTGCCGGTGCTCCTGTTGACCGGCGCCGCCCAGTACCTGTTCACGCCGCTCGCCATGGCCGTGGTCTTCGCCATGATGGCATCGTATTTCCTGTCGCGCACCCTGGTCCCCACCATGGTGCACTACCTGCTTCGCTCCGAGGTCAAGCTCCACAGCCTGGGCGCGGACGAGGAAGGCGGCACGGGCCTTATCTGGCGCGCCCATTACATCTTCAACCGGCGCTTCGAGCTGATGCGCGCCTCTTATAGCTCGTTGCTGCACTGGTGCCTGGATCATCGCCTGCCGGTGTTGGGTGGCTTCTTCCTCTTCATCGCCGGATCGCTGTGCCTGGCGCCGCTCATCGGCCGCGATTTCTTTCCCACCGTCGATTCCGGCGCCATGCGCCTGCACGCGCGGGCGCCTTCCGGCACGCGCGTGGAAGAAACCGAGCAGATTTTTGCCGCCGTCGAGAACGAAATCCGGCAGGTGGTGCCGCCCCGGGAAATCACCGACATCATCGACAACATCGGACTCCCCAATGGCGGCATAAACCTCGCCTTCGGCGACAACCCGACGCTCGGCGTCAGCGATGGCGACATCCTGATTTCTCTCAAAGCCGACGAGCACGGCTCCACCGCCGAGTACACCGGCCGCCTGCGCAAGCGCCTCCACGAGAAGTTTCCCGGCGTGGTCTTTTTCTTCGAAGCCGCCAATATCACCAACCAGATTCTGAATTTCGGATTGCCGGCCCCCATCGATGTCCAGGTGCTGTCGCGCAACCCCGCTTCCAATTACGAAATCGCCCGCCAGATCGCCGAAAAGGTGACGCGCATTCCCGGCGCGGCCGACGTGCATATTCACCAGGTGGTGGATTACCCCGCGATCGATCTCAACGTGGACCGCGGCAAGGCCGGACAGGTAGGCCTGACGCAGCGCGATGTGGCCACCAGCCTGCTGATTTCGCTCAGTAGCAGTGGGCAGATCTCGCCCACCCAGTTCCTCGACTGGCGCACCGGCGTCAGCTACAGCATCGCCGTGCAGACTCCGCAGTACCGCAACAATTCGCTGGACGCGCTGCTGCGCACGCCGGTGAGCGCGCCTTTCAGCGGCGTCAACGCCACCACCCAGACCTCGACCGCCGGCTCCGCCAACCCCAGCAACGCCGGAATCGGCGCGGGGCCGAGCCAGGCATCCGCCGCCTACGGCAACCCCGGCGCCGCCTCAGGCGGGCCGCAGCTACTCTCCAACATGGTCTCCGTGGGGCGCGGCGTTGCGCCGCAAATCGTCAACCATTACAACGTGACCCCGGTGATCGACGTCTATGCCAATGTGGACCGCCGCGACCTGGGCAGCGTGGGCGCGGGCGTCGAGAAGATCGTCGCCGAGATGACGCCCACGTTGCCGCGCGGCACCACCATCGAGCTGCGCGGCCAGTACCTTACGATGCAGAACTCTTTCTACCGGTTGGGCCTCGGCATGATCTTTGCCGTGGTTCTGGTCTACCTGCTGATGGCGGTGAATTTCCAAAGCTGGCTGGACCCGTTCATCATCCTGATGGCCTTGCCGGGCGCGCTGGCCGGTATCGTCTGGATGCTGTTCGTCACCCAGACCACTTTCAGCGTGCCCTCCCTGATGGGCTCCATCATGTGTATGGGCGTAGCCACCGCTAACAGCATCCTGCTGGTGGTCTTCGCCAACGATCAGCGCGAGGAAGGCATGGACGCGCGCTCCGCCGCGCTGTCCGCCGGGCACACCCGCATTCGCCCCGTCCTCATGACCGCCGCCGCCATGGTTCTGGGCATGCTGCCGATGGCGCTCGGCATGGGGGAAGGTGGCGAACAGAACGCGCCGCTGGGGCGCGCCGTCATCGGCGGCCTGGTGCTGGCCACCCTCACCACCCTGTTCGTGGTGCCAATGGTGTACAGCCTGCTGCGCAAGAATCCGCCGGTCGATTTCGAGCGCAGAATTGTGGATGAGGAGCACGAATACTTGCGCGACGAAATGCTGCTGCGTGAGGACCAGTTATGAACCAAGTCAACACCACTGAAGACCGGTTGAGGTCGGAGATAGAAGGCCTGAAGCGGCAGTTGGAAGAGCAGCAACGTCTCCACGCCTCGGGGGCGCAGTCGAGCCGCCGCCCCTCGGCGGTCAGCCTGATCCTGATCGCTCTGCTGCTGGCGGTCCTGGTTGTGGTGGGCTTCTTCGTGGGCTATCTTCCGCGGCAACGGCGCGAAGCGGTGCTGGCCGCCGAGTCCAAAGAGACCGGCCGCACCCTTCCCGTAGTCAACGTCGCCCGGGTGACGCGCTCCGCGGGGAACAGCCTGCTGGTTCTTCCAGGCAACATTCAGGCGGTCACCGAGGCCCCCATCCTGGCGCGCGCCACCGGTTACATCCGCAAGCGCTTCGTGGACATCGGCGACCGGGTGGCGGCCGGGCAGGTGGTGGCCGAAGTGGAAGCCCCGGAACTGGATCAGCAGATTCTGCAGGCCAACGCCGCCATCGATCAGGCTAAGAGCAGCGTGCAGCAGGCGGAAGCGGCCATCCAACAGGGCCGCGCCAATGAGAACCTGGCGCGCCTCACGGCGGGCCGCATGTCCGCCCTGCTGGGCCGCGGCGTGATTTCCAAACAGGACAACGACAACGCGCAGGCGCAGTACGCCGCGCAGCAGGCCAACGTGGAAGCGCTGGTCAAGGCCGCCGCCGCCATGCGCAGCGGCGTGACCGCAGCCGAAGCCAACCTCGCCCGGCTGAATCAGGTCAAGACCTATCAAACCGTGCGCGCGCCTTTCGACGGCGTGATCACCCTGCGCAACGTGGACACCGGCGCGCTGGTCAACGAAGGCAGCACGCTCCTGTTTCGCGTGGCGCAGACCGCGACCCTGCGCACGTACATCAACCTTCCGCAGGCCGACGCGGAATCCGTGAAGGTGGGGCAGCATGCCGTCGTCTCCATCGCGGAACTCCCGGGCCGCAAGTTCGATGGCGTGGTCGCGCGAACCTCCAACGCTCTCGACCCCGCCACCCGCACCCTGCTGACCGAACTCCAGGTACGCAATGCGGACGGCGTCCTCATGCCCGGCATGTTCGCCCAGGTGGATCTCACCGTGCCCCGCAAGTTCCCGCCGCTGCTCATCCCCGGCGACACGCTGGTAGTGCGGAGCGATGGCCCACAGGTGGCCGTGGTCAATGCCGATGGCGCGGTGCACTTCACTAGGATTCAGATAGGCCGCGACTACGGCGACCGCCTGGAGGTGATCTCCGGCCTGGTCGAGGGCCAGCGGCTGGCGGTCAATCCGAGCGACGAGGTTCGCGAGGGCGCGAAGGTCAACGCCGTGGCTGCACCTGAAGGAGCCGCACCGGAAAGAGCCGCACCGGAAAGAGCCGCGCCCGGCAAGAAGCCGTAGGACTCGAAATGTTTCAACAGACTGCTCGCGCCTCAATGGCGCTGACCCTGGCCGCCGGTCTCGCGTTGGCGCAGACCGGCACCGCGCCCGGCGCCCCGCCCGGCACTCCGCGCACCACGCCCGAGGTTCGATTCGACAACTCGCCGCGCGTGCACGAACTCATTCGCGCGGGCAACCTTTATCTGTCGCTCGGGGACGCGCTCTCCCTCGCCATCGAGAACAACCTCGATATCGAGCTCCAGCGCTACCTTCTGCCCCAGGGCGACAGCGAACTCCTGCGCGCCAAAGGCGGCGGGCTCAACCGCGGCCTCAACTTCACCCTGGCCGAAGTCCCCACCGGCACGGGCGGTCCGTTGAGCCCGGTGCTGACCACCGCCGCCGCCGCCGGACGCGCCACCGCTGGCAGTTCGGTAGCCACCAGCGCGCTCGGGCTCAACGTCCTCGGCGAGCCGCAGGTTAACGACTCCATACAGGGCACCGTCCCGCAGTCTACCGGCAGCGTGGTTCCCAATTACGACCCCGCCGTCACCGGCCAGTTGAACTGGACTCACCAGACCACGCCGCAGACCAGCATCGCCAACTACGGAGCCAGCGCGCTGGTGACCGGCACCACTCTGTACAACGCCGGCATCCAGCAGGGCTTCGCCTCCGGCGCGCAGGCCAGCCTGAGCTTCCTCAACAGCCGCACATCGATGAACTCGCAGCGCACCGGTTACAACCCCTATACGGGTTCCACCTTCGGGTTCACCGCCACGCAGCCCTTGCTGCGCGGCTATGGCGCCAGCCTGAATCGCCGCTTCATCCGCATCGCCGGCAACGAGCAAAAAATCACCAGCCTGCTGTTCCAGCAACAACTGATCCTCACCGTTTATGGCGTGATCCGGCTCTACACCGACCTGGTGGCGCTGGTGGAAGACGAAAAGGTGAAGCAGGAGACCGTTTCTCTCGCCGAGAAACTGCTCTCCGACGTGCGGGCGCAAGTGGAAGAAGGCACGCTGGCGCAAGTGGAGATGACGCGCGCCAACGCGCAGGTGTTTTCCACCCGCCAGGACCTGATCAATGCCCGCGGCCTGCGCGAGGAACAGGAAGCCATTTTCAAGAATGTCATCACCCGCCGTGGAAACGAGGACCCCGAGGTGGCGAGCGCCCGCATCATTCCCATCGACGCCCTCACCATCCCCGCGGCCGGCGAAATCCGGCCCATGCAGGACCTGATTTCCGAGGCGCTGGCGCATCGCCCCGATCTCGACCAGGCGCGCCTGCAGATCGCCAACTGGCAGATCGGCCTCGCAGGCGCGCGCAACGCCACCAGGCCGCAATTGGACCTGGTCGGCGTCGTGCAGAATAATGGGCTCGCCGGCCAGGCCAGCCCGTTCGCCGCCTATCAGGACCCCGGGTTCACCGGCGGTTACGGCAGCGTGCTGGACCAGATTCTGACGCGCAAATACCCTACCTACGGGGTCGGATTGCAGATGACGCTGCCGCTGCGCAACCGCGTCGCGGAGGCCGATCTGGCGCGCGACGAACTGCAAGTGAAGCAGTCGGAGATCCGCTTGCGCCAGTTGCAGAATCAGGCGCGCCTGGAAGTGGAAGACGCGCTGATCGCCATGCGCCGCGCGCGCGCCAGCTACGAAGCCGCCGCCGAGGCGCGCCGTTTGCAGGACGAATCGCTGGCCGCCGAGCAGGCCAGGTTCGAAGTGGGCGCCTCCACCAGCTTCTTCGTGATTCAGTATGAGAGCTTGCTGGCGCAGGCGCGCTCTACTGAGGTGGCCGCCCGCAGTTCGTACGTGAAAGCCAAGGCGGCGTTACAGAGGGCCATGGGGACGATATTGGAAGAGAACCACATCAGCGTGGACGCGGCGGTGAAGGGGAAGTAGGGTCAGTGGGCGTTTAGGTCTCATCAAGTGCCGCGAGAACCTCTAGGTAGAGTTCGGGGCCGATCCAGAATCGGGCAACCTGGATCAATTCATCGAGCACCGGTTTCGCCAGATCGATGAGTCCAGCCTGTTTGGCTCTGGCCACTACACCGAGGAGGCCCGTAACAGTCAGGCCGGCTGCAGTGGCAGTCCGGCGCCCACGCCTTTCATCCACCAGCAGAAGATCAGCTCGACGCTCGATTGCCAGCACGATTGCCTCAGCCTCGCCGGGATCCAACTCCTCGCGAAGTTGTTGCACGCGATCCTGGTCCTTTGCAGTCGCCACTATCAACCATGGCATGGTAGCAAGGTCAATCGCGGGAGGCAGGTCCATCTTGGAGATGGTCAATTCCCGGTACACCGCGGAGGGGATGAGCACTTGATGATAGAGCAACTGCAAAAGGTCGAGGCGACCAATGCGTGCGAGATTCAGGACCGGCCATGTATCGGAGACAACGATCAAAGCCGTACCTGGCGAAGAGTACGAAGATCCTCACGGAATTCCACGATTCCGTAGTGGATCGGGATCCGGCGTTCCGCCAAAAGGGCCTGAAACGCGAGTTGAGTCACTTCTGCAATCCGGCTTGCCTGCGCGAGCGTTAGCCGTTCCTGCTGAAAGAGCGCCAGCGCGAGTTCCTGCTTGAGTTCGGGCTCGCTGAGGTGAGCCGCGGTAAGCACTTCATCCGAAATCGTGACTGGCATGGTGCCCTCCTGGCATTATACCGCCAGCTGACCGACGCTAAATGTCGGGGTAGGCCTGAGAGTGCCTGTAGATTGCACTTGCACGGCCCCGGCTGAAGCCTGCCCCACCACTGAACCTACACCGCGTCGGCCGCTTCGGCGGCCTTCGGCGCGGACTGCAGCCACTCTTGCAGGCGTTCCAGGTAGAGGTAGATTACCGGGGTAATGTAAAGCGTCAGGAACTGGCTGACCACCAGGCCGCCGACCACGGCGAGGCCGAGCGGCTGCCGGGCGTCGGCGCCTTCGCCGTAGCCCAGCGCGATCGGTAGCGTGCCGAAGAGGGCGCACACGGTGGTCATCATGATGGGGCGGAAGCGCAGCAGGCAGCCCTCCCATATGGAATCGTAGGCGCTGCGCCCCTTCTTCTGCGAGTCGATGGCGAAATCGATCATCATGATGGCGTTCTTCTTGACCACGCCGAACAGCATGATGATGCCGACGAAGGCGTAGAGATCGAGCTGCCGGTGGAAGACGACCAGCGTCAGCAGGGCGCCGAAGACGGCCGAGGGCAGCCCGGAGAGAATCGTGATGGGGTGGATGAAGCTCTCGTACAGCACACCGAGCACGATGTAGATCACCAGGATGGCGACCCCCAGCAGAATCGAGAGGTTGGCGAAGGAGCTCTGGAATTCTTTCACCGTGCCCTGGAAGCTGGTGCCGATGCTGGCCGGCATGCGCATCTCGCGAATCGTGTCGTCCACCTGCTGCGCCGCGTCTCCCAGCGCGAAGCCCGGGCGCAGGTTGAAGGACACAGTCACGGCGGGCAGTTGGCCGAAGTGGTTGATGGAGAGCGGCCCGGTCTGGCGATGGGTGCGCACTACCGATTCCAGCGGGATCAGCGCGTTGTTGGACGAACGCAGGTAAAGCTTGGATAGCGCCTCGGGCGTGCGCTGGTATTGCGGCAGCACCTCCAGGATCACCACGTACTGATTGGCGGGAGCGTAGATCACCGAAACCTGGCGCGCGCTATAGGCGCTGAAGAGCGCGTCCTGTACCTGGTCCGGCGTGATGCCGAGCGAGACGGCGCGGTCGCGGTCGATATCCACCATCACTTGGGGGCTCGCGATCTGCATGTCGCTGTTGACATCCACGAAGCCGGGCAGGGCGCGCATCTTGTTGGTGAGTTGCGGCGCCCACTGATAGATCTCCTTGAGGTTCACGCTCTGTAAGGTGAGCTGGTAGGCGGCGGGCGAATTCTGGCCGCTCACCGTGATGGGCGGCGGATTCTGCATGAACACCATCAGTCCGGGGACGCCGGCCATTCGAGGGCGCAACTGTTCGATGATCTGGTCTACCGAGTTGGTCCTTTGCTCGCGCGGTTTCATGCGCGCGAACATGAACGCGTTATTGCCTCCCACCACGAACTCGCCGACGTCGTGGACGTCCGGGTGCGCGCGCATGATTTCGGCCGCCGCATGGTTGTGCGCCGACATCCAATCGAACGAGGCGTCCTGCGGACCCAGCGTGCCGGCGAACATGAACCCGCTGTCCTGGCTGGGGATGAAGCCCGTCGGCATGGTCAGGAACAGGTACACCGTACCCACCAGCATGAGGACGGCGGTGCTCAGCGTGACCAGGCGAAACCGCATGGCAATGCCGAGTGTGACCTCGTACCAGCGCTGCAGCAGGTTGAATCCGCCTTCCAGCGCGCGGTACCCGAGACCGTGCCTGCCGTGGTGTTCGGGTTTCAGGAAGCGGCTGCCCAGCATGGGCGTGAGGGTGAGCGAGACGAAGCCCGAGATCAGGATGGCCACCACAATGGTGACCGAAAACTCGTGCAGCAGGCGTCCCACGATGCCGCTCATAAAGAGCACCGGGATGAACACCGCCACCAGCGAAAAGGTCATGGAGAGAATGGTGAAGCCGATCTCGCGCGACGCGTTGATGGCGGCCTGCAGGCGCGATTCGCCCATCTCCATGTGGCGCACGATGTTCTCCAGCATGACGATGGCGTCGTCCACCACGAACCCCACGGAGAGGGTGAGCGCCATCAGCGAAAGGTTGTTGAGGCTGTAGCCCAACAGGTACATGACGGCGAACGTTCCGATGATGGAGAACGGCACGGCGCAGCCCGGAATCAGGGTGGCGGAAAGATTGCGCAGGAAAAGGAAGATCACCAGGATGACGACGGCGATGGTGAGGAGCAGGGTGAATTCCACGTCGTGTATGGAGCCGCGAATGGATTCCGACCCGTCGAAGGCGATGTTGAGATGGATGGCGGGCGGAATTTCCTTGCGGAACTGGGGCAGCAGGCGTTTGACGTTGTCCACCACTTCCACGGTATTGGTGCCGGGCTGGCGCTGGATGGCCAGGATGACGGCGCGCTGGTTGTCGTACCTGGCGACCACCTTGTCGTTATCCACGCTATCGATCACGTTGCCGAGTTCTTCCAGGCGGACCGCGGTGCCGTTGCGCCAGGCGACGATGATGGGGCGGTAGGCGGAGGCGCTGGACAGCCCGCCGGAGGATTCGATGGTGAAGGCCTGCGTGTCGCCATCCAGGCGCCCGGTGGGCAGGTTGGTGTTGCTAGAGGCGACGGCGCGCTGCACTTCGTCGATGCCGATGCCGCGGGCGGCGAGTTTGTCCGGGTCCACCTGCACGCGCACGGCATACTTCTGGGCGCCGAACACCTGCACGCGCGAGACGCCGCTCACCATGGAGATGCGCTGTGCCAGCAGGGTATCGGCGTACTCGTTAACGGTGTACATGGGCAGCGCGGAGGAATCGAGGGCGAGGTAGAAGACGGGCTGCTCGGCGGGGTTGACCTTGCTGTAGGAGGGCGGACGCGGCATGCTGGGCGGCAGGCGTCCGCCGGCGCGGGAGATGGCGGCCTGTATGTCCTGGGCGGCGGCGTCGATCTTGCGGTCCAGCGTGAACTGCACCGTGATCGACGTGTTGCCGAGGGAGTTGGTGGAGTTCATCGACTGTATGCCGGCGATGGTGGAGAACTCGCGCTCGAGCGGCGTGGCCACGGTGGACGCCATGGTCTCCGGACTGGCGCCGGGCAGGGCGGCGGCCACCTGGATGGTGGGGTAGTCCACGCTGGGCAGCGCCGCCACCGGCAACTCGCGGAAGGCGACGGCGCCGAACAGCAGAATGGCGAAGCAGACGAGCGCCGTCATCACCGGGCGCTCGATGAAGATGCGCGAGAGGTTCATGACCTCCCCGCGTCGAGTTTCGCCGGGTCCACAAGCCGCACTTGGGCGCCGGGGAAGAGGCGCAACTGGCCGTCGGTGACGACGGTATCGCCGGGCGCGATGCCTTTCTCGATTACCATCTTCTTGCCGAAGGCGCGGCCGGGGGTGACCACGCGGATGGCAACCTTGCTATCCGGCCCGACCACGTAGATGAACTGGCCCTGCTGTCCGGCTTGCACGGCTTCGGCCGGCACGACGGTCGCGCCCTGAATGGTGTCGAGCGTGAGGACGGAAGTGACGAACTGACCCGGCCACAGGCCGCCGTCACGATTGTCGAAGGTGGCCTTGAGGTGAATGGTGCCGGTGGCGGTATCGACCGTGTTGTCGATGACCGAGAGGACCCCCGCCGAACCGCGGGTGGCATCGTTCTGCGTGAACACGCGAACGGCGAGCGGGTGGTTGGCGTTGAGGCGGCGTATGGCCGCGAGGTGCTGTTCCGGCACGTTGAAGTTGACGAAAATGGGGGAGACCCGATGGATCACCACCAGCGGAACGTCGTTGGCCTTGACCAGGTTGCCGGCGTGGACCAGCAGGTTGCCGGTGCGTCCCGACAGGGGCGAGCGGATCCGGCAGTAATCGAGGTTGAGTTTGGCGGTGCCGACGGAGGAAACATCGATGTCGAGCGCCGCCTTGGCGCTTTCCAGGCCCGCCTGGGTGGCGCGCGCCGATTCGCGGGCGACGTCGGCGGAGGTCCTGGCCTGGTCGGATTGGGAGCGGGAGACGACACCCGCCTTGGCGAGTTCGGCGTAGCGTTCGGCGTCGCTCTGGTTGTATTTCGCCTGGGCGGCGTCGCGCGCCAGAGTGGCTTCCATCTGGGAGATTTGGGCGCGGTCGCGCGCCACGTTGGCTTCGGCCTGGCGGAGGGCTTCCTCGTAAGGGCGCGGATCGATCTCGAACAGCAGATCGCCCTGGGCGACATTCTGGCCTTCAGCGAAGCGGACGCGCAGCAGTTGTCCCGAAATCTGCGACTTGATCTGCACGATGGCGGAAGCCTCCACGGTGCCGACCACGCGCAGTTCCGTGGGCACGGGTTCCTGCGTGGCCCTGGCCACCGACACCGGGACGATGGGCATGGTCATCGGCCCCCTGGCGGACTGGGCGGGTTTGCAGCCGCTGAGGAACAGCAGGCACAGACCGGACAACACGATCGCGGTGACACGTTTTACAGCCGGCACAATGGGTTACTCCCCGAGAAGAATTACACAAACAGACTTACCCTGTTGTTCGGAGTTTAGCAGAGAAGGATGCGGTCCGGCGGAGTCCACGTGTTCCGGGACCGGGGACAGGCAAGACTGCCAGCGAATTTCCGGCAAAGGGCGCCGGAAATCCATGGCAGTCTTGTCAGTCCCCGGAGGGCCGGTTCTTCACTACCCGGCAGCGGTCTTCACCCCGGCATCCGCCCAAGTGATCACCCCCGGCAGGAACGCTTTCGGCGCATCCGGATGGAAAGGCGTGATCCGCACCGTATAGCCGTGCATACCGCTTCTGAGGCACGGCACCGTGGCGGCATCGAAGGTCCAGATGCCACCTTGGCCCGGACCGTCGGGCTCCATGGGAATGGTGTAAGCGCCGGTCAATTCGCCATCGGCGTCAAGTCTGCCCACGTAGAGTTCGACGGCGACCTGATCCGGGGTCAGCGCGCCAAGCTGCAGGCGCGCCCGCACGTGGAGATGGCTGCCCACCGGAAGATCGGTTTGCGTCAATGAATCCACCGATTCGACACGAACTTCCTTCCAATGAGCCTGCACGTGAGAAGCCCATGCCGCCAATGCCCTGGCCCGTGCCGCCTGGTTCGCCGTCAGTTGCTGGTATTTTTCATTGGCCGTCACGTAGAAATCCGCGGCGTACTGTCTGACCATGCGCTGCATGTTGAAGACCGGGCACAAGGTGGAAATCGAGCTCTTCATCTGGGCGATCCAGCGGCGGGGCAGCCCGTCGGCGCTGCGCTCATAGAAGCCGGGGACGATGTCGTGCTCCAACAGGGCGTAGAGGTCCGCCGATTCCACCTGGTCCTGATAGTCGGCGTTGTCGTAACTCTCGCCGTTTCCGATGGCCCAGCCGATGAAGCGTTTCTGCGCCGCGGCGTCCTGCCATGCCTCGTCCCACCAGCCATCGAGAATGCTGAGGTTCAGGCCGCCGTTGGGCAGCACCTTCATGCCGCTGGTGCCGCTGGCCTCCTGCGGACGCAGCGGCGTATTGAGCCAGATGTCGGTGCCCTGGACCAAGGAACGGGCCACGGCCATGTCGTAGTCTTCCAGGAAGACGATGCGGCGGCGGAATTCTTTTTGCTGGGCGAGTTTCACGACCTGCTGGATCAGCGCCTTGCCGGCATCGTCGCGGGGATGCGCTTTGCCGGCGAAGAGAATCTGGACCGGCCTGCCCGGCTGGTTGAGAATCTGCTGCAATCGCGGGATGTCGCGCAGCAGCAGGGTGGCGCGCTTATAGGTGGCAAAGCGGCGTGCAAAGCCGATGGTCAGGGTATCGGGGTCGAGCACTTCATCGGCGGCGTCGATTTCCGATTGGGGCGCGCCCCGGCGCACAAGCTGAAGATGCAGGCGGCGCCGGGCGAACGCCACCAGCCGTTCCCTGCGCCGCTCGTGGGTGCGCCATAGTTCCTCGGCCGGAATACTCTCCACCCGCCGCCACAGATTGGGATCGGCGTGTTCCTCGCGCCATTTCGGTCCGAGGTACCGATCGTAAAGCTGATTCATCTCGGCCGAAATCCAGGAGCGGAAGTGGACCCCGTTGGTCACGTGACCAATGGGGATTTCATCTTGCGGCACGCCGGGCCAGATGCCTTTCCACATGCCGCGGCTCACCTTGCCGTGGAGTTTGCTGACGCCGTTGCTGGCCGACGCCATGCGCAGGGCCAGCACCGTCATGCAGAATTCCTCATCCTGACGATCGGCGTGCTGGCGTCCCAACCCCAGGAACTCCGCGGGCGATAGTCGCAGGCGGCGAATATAGTCGCCGAGGTAGCGATTCAGCAGGGCCGGCGGAAAGTAGTCGTGGCCTGCCGGTACGGGAGTGTGGGTGGTGAAGATCAGGCCGGCCGATGCCACATCGCGGGCCTCGGTGAAGGAGAGCTTCTGCTGCTCCATCAGCCGGCGGACCCACTCCACCGAGAGGAAGGCGGAATGGCCCTCGTTCATGTGATAGACCGTCGGCACGAGGCCAAGCGCCTCCAACGCGCGATGTCCACCGATGCCGAGCAAAATTTCCTGTTTCAGGCGCATCTCCAGATCGCCGCCGTAGAGTTGATCGGTGATATCGCGATCTTCCGGGCGATTGGCGGCCACATTGGTATCGAGCAGGTATAGCTTGACCCGGCCGACGTGAACGCGCCAGATTTGGACCGCCACAGTACGTCCGTCGTAGGTGAGTTGGATGGTCAGCGGACGCCCGTCCGGCCCAAGTTCGAGGCTCAGCGGGAGGTTGCGGAAGTCGTTGTCTTCGTAGGTTTCCTGTTGCCAGCCCGCTGGATTCAGGTACTGCTTGAAATAACCCTGCTGGTAAAGCAGTCCGACGCCCACCAAAGGCACGCCGAGATCGCTGGCCCCTTTCAGGTGATCGCCGGCGAGCACGCCGAGGCCTCCGGCGAAAACCGACAGGCACTCGGTCAAGCCGAACTCAGCCGAGAAGTAGGCTACCAGCATGGCTTCGGGGTGGCCATAGGTCCGGTGGAACCATGTGGATGGGCTGGTCAAATAGGCATCGAGCCGCTTGAGCGTCCGGTCCAGATGCGCCAGGAAGGCTTCATCCTTGGCAGCGGCCTCAAGTTCCGCCTGGTCGATGGAACCCAACATCAGGACCGGATTGTGTCCGGTGGATTCCCAGAGATCGCTATTGAGGCGGCGGAACAACTCGATGGTATCGTGGTCCCAAGCCCAACGGAGGTTGTAGGCCAACTGGCGTAGTCCTTCGAGAGCAGCCGGCAGTGACGGAATGACGTGAAAAACCTGGACGGGTTTCATGGTCATATTATCGGTCGGACGAGTCCGCTTGGATAGAGGCGGGAAGAAACAACAGACTAATTCCCACCAGGCCGGGTTCCCTGCGGCTGCGCCGGGCCTGAATAGGTGAGGCGCAGTCCCCAGTCCATATCTCCTGGGAAATCGGGCAGCGTGACGATGCCAATCACGCTGGAGGGGAGCGTGCCGGCGCCGCCGACATCCTGCCAGGTACCTTTTCGCGGATCGAACCACTCCGCCCGATACGAGCTGTTCAGCCTGGCTCCACGGACCTGGCTGCGTGGACAGCCCTTCTCGAAATACGCCAGGAAAATGTGCTTGTCGGGGGTGCGCGCGCAGTACGCCCAGCCTTCATACGAGCGGATATCGTGGGTCTTGTTGGGCGAGATGAGGTCGGCAAGGGGAACCAATTCCCGGTAGCGCTTGCCGATGGAGAGCGCGAACGTGCGCAGGTGCTGCATCTGGCTGCCGGAACTCCACTGGAAGGCATCCCACATCTTGATGGGAGCGGCCGGTTCGATATCCGCGCCCCAAATGCCCTCGGCCCCATAGACGTGGCCGCCAAGGCCGCCGGAAAGAAAACTTCCGTACATGGAGGAGCGCACGAACTGGTCGTCTTTTTCGGTCCCGCCCGGAGCGCCGAACTGGTAGCCTCCTCCGCCGCCCTGGCTCCGTGCATCCACGTAGCCGGAATAGTACGGCTCACCGTTCAAAGCCGGCTGCGGATGGGTCTGGTTGAAAATCTCAGTCAAATACCAGTAATTGTTGTGCTCGCGCATGTTTCCGGTCTGTTGCAGGGTAACCCACGAGCCCTCACCCCAGTTCTCGAGTGTGGATGGGTTGGCATTCGACGAGAGCAACGTGCCGAATGGCGGCGGTCCGAACTTCTCCATGACGACTTTGATGGCGGCCAGGTAGTCGTCCGGCCCCACGCTCTCGCTAATGATGTCCAGGTGAATCGGGCTGAGAACCGTATAGTTGGCCTGATACCGGGACCAGATGTACTGAATGAATCGCGCGTAGGAATCGGGCCATCCGTAGTACTTCTTCCACAGAAGACTGGCATCACGCCGCGACACCTCGATGAAGGGGACGAACCCCTGCTCGTTCAGGTAATCGATCTTGCGATCCAGGTAGCGAAAGTACTCCGGGTTGACGCGGTTCACATCGGGAAACATGTATTCATAGCCCGGGACTTTGCCGGGGAAAACGAAGGGACGGCCACCCTCGTTGTCCATATTCTTGGCGCTGCCGGTGCGGACGGAATCGCCGGTACCGAACTCGAGCCACGCCGAGCGTACCGTAGTTTTTTCCGGGTCGTTCATGACGACGTGCCACGGCTGCCCGTCGGTCATCCAGTTGGGAAACGCCGCGATGATGTTGACCCAGTTGTAACCTTGCGCTTTGCGGTAGCGGACGTAGTCTTTGAACCCGGCCTCCGGTCCGATGGGGCGCTGCCGGTCGTCGTCGTACCATTTAAAGCGATTGGTGCCGGTGGCATACCAGGTGTCGCCGATGACGAAGAATGGCGTGCCATCCGCCAGTTCCAAAGCGTGACGATTGGCTGTGGGGCGCAGGAAGCCCCGGCGCAGGGGGTTGTTCAGTTTCTCGGCCTCGGTCCAGTCGACCGCGACGAAAGACCCGGTTTTCCCCGCCAGGCCCTGGTCCGCGGGATTGGAGCCGCTTCGCCAGGTCCAGGTTCCGGGCGCCGTGGCCACGAGGCGCACCCGAAACGAGAGGCCTCCATTCCAGAACCCGTAGATGCGTTTCTTGAAGTTGGGGCCGGTGAGATCCACATAAACCGTCACATCGGTATAGGGGTTCGTCCAGGGGCGGGCACTGGTGAAGGTCAGTTCCTGTTTCTCCCAAATATGCACGGCGGCCGCCGCCGGCATGGTGGATGCGGCTAGCGTCAAGACGAACAGGGCTTCCGCGGTTTGGCGAACTCTCTTCAGGAGCAGTCCACCGCCCACCAGCACGCGCGCCATTCTCTTGGGTGTCATTGGAGTTCTAATTATATATCCCGGTCCAGAGAGAGCCGGAACGAGGGAGGTCGTGTTTTCCCCGCAGAGACGCAAAGACGCGGAGATAAGCGCAGAGAAGGCCAACCAGGGAACGAGGCCGAACGACTCTTATGAAGTCGGGCTTTTGCTTCTCTGTGTTTGACTCTGCGTCACTGCGTCTCCGCGGGGAAGACGTCTTGGCCCCGGCTTACTCGTGGCGCAGGGCGACGATCGGGTCCACGCGGGTAGCGCGGCGCGCGGGGATGTAGCAGGCCAGCGCCGCCACGGCGGAAAGCACCACGGCCACGGCGGCGAAGGTGGCGGGATCCGTCGCCTTCACTCCGTACAACAGGCTGGACATGACGCGGGTGACGCCGAAGGATGCCCCGAGGCCGATGGTCACGCCGATGCCGGCCAGCACCAGACCCTGGCCCACCACCAGGCGCAGCAACTGGGGGGTGGCCGCGCCCAGAGCGATGCGGATGCCCAGTTCATGTGTGCGCTGCTCGACCGTATAGGACATGACGCCGTAAATGCCGATGGCCGCCAGGAGCAGCGCGACGCCGCCGAAGATGCCCAGCAGGGTCATGCTGAAATTCGCCCGCCCGATGGATTTGGCGATCACGCGGTCCATGGGCATCACTTTGGCGACGGGCAGGTCGGGATCGACGCGCAGCACTTCCTGCTGCACGGCGCGGCCCAGCGCCGCCGGATCGCCCATGGCGCGGACCGCCCACGAAGACGGCAGCACGCGGTTGCCGAGCGCGACGAGGCCATTGGGCTCCTGGCCGATGGGGATGTACATGACCGGCGGGGGATCCCGATCGACGCCGCTTTCGCGCACATCGCCGACCACACCCACCAACTCGCGGGGACGGTCGTCAAACTCCGGCGCCCCCATTCCTTTGCCGATGGTCACGGTGGCGCCCAGGGGGTTTTCGTTGGGCCAGTATTTCTTCGCCATGGCTTCGTTGATGACGAGCGCCCAGCGGCCGGTACCGGAGTCGCGTTCGTCGAACCAACGGCCGCGGCGGAGCGGAATGCCGAGCGTTTGGAAGTAGTGCGCTCCGACGGGGCGGTACTGCTCGTCGCCGTTGACCGGGCCGCCGTCGCGCGGAACTTTCCCGGCAATGGAGAGTGTCAGATCGGGGCCCATCTGTAGCGGGAGCGCGAGAGCGAAAGTGGCGGCTTGCACCCCCGGAAGCGCTTCCAGGCGGCGGGTAACTTCGGTGGCCAGGCGCTCCACCCCAGCGGCGGTTTCATATTTCTGTCCGGCGAGCGAAGTGCTCATGGTCAGCACCGCAGCCGATTGAAACCCGGGCTGCACGTTGCGCAGGGCCAGGAAAGTCCGGATCATGAGGGCCGCGCCCACCAATAGCACCAGGGAAAGAGCGGTCTCGAAAACCACCAGCGTGTTGCGCGTGCGCTGCCGGCGCGCGCCGGCGCTGGTGCGCGCGCTTCCCTCGCGCAGCTCGGCGTTCAAATCGGTGCGGGAGATCTGCAAGGCCGGCACCAGTCCGAACAGGATGCCGGTGAGCAGCGATACGGCGAGCGCGAACACGAGGATGCGTCCGTCCATCAGACCGAAGACACCGAGTTGCTGAGGCAGGCGGGGCAGTTCGGCCGGAGCGACGGCCAACAGAACCTGGAGCCCGATGGCGCCGAGGAGAACGCCGGCCACGCCGCCAGCCAGAGCCAGCAGCACGCTTTCCGTCAGCAACTGGCGCAGAATGGCGCCGCGGCTGGCGCCGAGCGCCATGCGGAGGGCAATCTCCTTGCTGCGGCCGGCGGCGCGCGCCAGCAAGAGGTTGGCGACATTGGCGCAGGCGATCAGCAGCACGAAAGCCACGGCTCCCAACAGGACGAACAACGGCGTGCGCAGGGCGCCAATGAACGCCGAGCCCATGGGCTGCGCGGCGAAGCTCTCATCGGGCGACATGACGGCGGGGTAGTGCTTGCGGAAACGCTCGGCGATGACGCGCAACTCGGCGTTGGCCTGCTCGATGGTGACGCCGGGTTTGCGCCGTGCGCCAACGAAAAGAAAGTGGCCCTGGTTGGTGCTGTTGAGATCGGCCTGCTCGGCCAGGAAGAGGTCGGTTTCGGGCTCGCCGGCGAAACCCGGACCCATCACGCCGATCACCGTAAAGGGCTCGGAGTTAAGCCGGATGGCGCGGCCGATCATGCCTGGATCGCCGCCGAAACGCCGTTTCCAAAGGCCGTTGGTGAGCACGGTGACGCGCGGACCGCCGGGGCGATCCTCTTCAACCGAGAAGGTGCGGCCCATCACTGGAGCAACACCCAGCATGCGGAAGTAAGCCTCCGAGACATGGATGCCCTTGACTTGCTCGGGGTGGCCGGCGCCACTGAGATTCATCCCCGGCCCCATAAAATCGTATACCGCGGCCGCCTCAAGCAGGGTGGCTTCCCGGATGGCGGCAAATTTCGGGATCGACATGGAGGGGCTGTCGCCGGTCTTGAATTTGCGGGCGATATTGACCAGGCGATCGGCGTGGTCATACGCTAGCGGCCGCAGCAGCACGCGGTCGACGACGGTGAAAATGGCGGTGTTGGCGCCGATGCCGAGCGCCAGGGCGAAGACCGCGATCAGAGTGAACGCCGGATTCTTGCGCAGCGTGCGGATGGCAAATCGACTGTTCTGGCCCATGCCAGTTAATACGATGCGCGCTCGCCGGAGTTCCAGAAAGATCCTTGCTGCCGGACCAAAGTATAATGAGGTCTAACATGGTACAGCCGGATCAGGCATTAGAGCGCTTCAAACAGGGATACTCCTGCTCTCAATCGGTGTTCTCGGTCTTGGCCGAACCTCTGGGAATCGAGACCGGCACGGCCCTGCGGGTGGCGTCTGGTTTTGGCGCCGGCATCGCAAGATCGGCGGAGACCTGCGGTTGTGTCACGGGCGCCATCATGGCGATTGGGCTAAGACAACCGGACGTCAGCCCGGAGCAGAATAGGGCTGAGCGCGAGAAGATCTACGAAATCTCGCGCCGCCTGATGCATGAGTTCGCGGAACGCAACGGCTCGACGCGGTGCCGTGAGCTGATGGGCTGCGACCTCGGCACGCCGGAAGGCCAGGAAGAGGCACAGCGCCAGGATCTGTTCCGATTGCGCTGCACGAAGTTCGTGCGCGACGCGGTCGAGATCGTGAATCAATTGGTGCCTTGAGAGACGCTGATCGCGGTTATTCCTGCTCCACGATGGCCACGCCCCAGGGATCGAGCGCCAGTGCCCCTCCTTTGGCCACGGCTTGGTTGGAGAGGAGCTCTGTGCCGTCGCCATACGAATACGCCACCCGCTGCGGCGCCGT
>Ga0182021_10002522_pt1 | contig 21358 bp, 4 predicted proteins | sample 612E3MmetaG_FD_120493 | JGI IMG/M metagenome (GOLD analysis project Ga0182021, IMG submission 120493) | Permafrost microbial communities from Stordalen Mire, Sweden - 612E3M metaG (Illumina Assembly) | ecosystem: Environmental > Terrestrial > Soil > Wetlands > Permafrost | place: Sweden... | reverse complement strand
CGGACGGCGAAAAACACCACTTGGGCGGGTATTTCAGGTCAGAATAGCGACTTACTCCCCACTTGTGGCGTCAAAACACCCACAAACAGGGGCTGAGATTTCCTCTCCGACAGGCTGCTAGAGGGCTTGAAGCCCCAAAGTCGCTGCAAATGAGTCAACTTTTCAGGCGGCCAGTTTAGCGCGTTCAACCCATGTGTCCATGGCCGCTTCGAGTTGGTCAAACTGTCGCTGGAGCGCCGAGTCACCCGCGGGCGCGTCCGGCATGACTTGCGATAAACCCGGACGCACGATGCGGGCATACGTGCGGGTGAAAAAGAGTGCCACGCGCAACCCGGTCTCGGTCACGCGGTAGCGATGCGTGCCGGTCACCCGTTCAATCAAGCCGTGTAAGCGGAGGCGGCGCAGGTGATACGTCATCCGGCCTTGGGTCATGGTGGAGGGGTCTTGCCCCAAGAGTGCGGCCAACTGCTCGCGCAGATCGGCGTTACGGAACCCGTCCGGCAGGAGACGAAACAGCACCACCCCCATCAGCACCGCTTGAACGACCGGGTCCGCAAACCGCAGTCCGGCCGCGCGTTGCCCGTTGACCTCGACCGGGCGATTCACCTGATCGAAAGCGGCTTCACCGATGTAGCAATCGTGGCTGAGACGTTGAACGTCCAACAGACGTCGGTTGGCTGAAAAGCCGACCTGCCGCAACGCGGCAAGGTTACACAGCCGTTTGCCAATGGCAAAGTCGCGGGTGTCGTTGATCGTGGTCTCGGTGCGGAGCGCGCGACCCTCCTTGTGATATTGTTTGATGCGGGAGTGTTTGTAGTCCACGTACAGTGAGGGCGTGACCTCGTGGGTGATGACTCGCGTGCGGAACCGACCGGGAGTGCGCTTAGTCACACGGCGGTCAAAGATCAGTTGGACTTGGTCAGGGCGGCCCAGGTCCAAGTTCTCACGTAAGATGTCTTCAAACAAGACCCGTCCGCTGAGCGGGCGATCCAGAACTTGGGTCAGGGCGAATTCCGCTTGTAGAATCGAGAGGTCATAGCGATAGGCGGCCTCTTGGTCGGCGACCGTGAAGGGGTGCGGCAAGCGGGCTAACCACTTGCGCAGCAACGCGTCAACCTTGTCCGCCGACAACTCATCGCAAATGGCCTGCAAGCGCGCCGGGTTTGCGCAACTCAGCAAACCATTGTCCAGCGCTTCATAGGCGATGCCCGCCCGGTCCAACTGACGTTTGGCGTACTCGTGACCATTCAGGCCCAACTTCGCATTGTAGGGAAAGTACGAACTGAATTTGAGAAAGAACGGGCCAAAGTCACGGTCCACACAGTAAAAGTAGTATTGGTTGACGAGCGCCGTCGAGCGGACAATCCAGGGATAGGTCTGCCCGGTTTCCGGATTACGCCGTTTCTCGGTTCGGAACGTGCTGATCTTTTCCTGGGCCTTGCCGACAAACAGCACCCCTTCTGCCGGCGGGAAGCGGGCCAAGTACTCCGCGGCAATATCGTCCTTGCGTTGGCCTTTCTGAAAGGCAAGGAGCGGCAGGTCATGCGCTTGGACAAACGTGTTGATCGCGGTCACGAAGGCTTGGCTGAGGGGTGCCATCAACGCTGACGAGGCAAAGGTCTGCCCACGATGGTAGCGAAAGAACGCCACCACGCCGCGTTCGTGTTGAAGTTGTGGAATGTAGACGTTGAGGTACATCCGGTCAATGCTTTCCACTTCCAACGTGACGTGTTCCCGCAGAATCTCAGTGACCGTGAGTGGTATACTCATGGTAAGCTCCGCTTGTGGGGTGCCACTATGGCCAACTGACCGCTTGCCGGTCCAATCTGAGCGCGGTTATACCGCATCTCTCTCGTTCCCACAACCGGAGCTGACCGTTTCTACCAATCGCCGCACTGCGCCAGTACAACTCGTCGGTCTGAGGCGAAGCCTCGTTAGGTTTAATCGCGATTTGTTCCCAGTGCGTGTGGCTGCTGCTGCGCCGGGTGGAGCCTGACATACGTCCTATCACGCGAGGCGCGGGCGCGGTCTTTGTCGCGTATAGCGTGATCAACGTCGCCCGCGTCGCTGCGGATTTGGCGATATCTTCCGGCAGTGATTTGTTTCACACCGATGTTTACGATACGTTGGTCATCATGACCTACCAGATGCTGTTCATCGTCCTCACCTTCGGGCTGTTCTTGATGGTCAATCGCCGCCTGGTTGCCAACCTGGAACGCGATGTAGCCGAGCGTCAGCAAATAGAGCAAGCATTGCGGGATAGCGAAGAACACGCCAACCTCATCCTGCAGCAAATGTTCGACAGCTATTGGGTGCTGAATGTGGAAGGGAAGATTTTGGATGTCAACAAAGCGTTCTGCGAGATGGTGGGGTACAGCCGTGCTGAAATGTTGAATTTATCCGTACCGGACTTGGCTATGGACCCACCCGCCGTCATTGCGCAGCGGATGGACAGCATCATACAAGACGGGGCAGCGCGTTTTGAGTCGCAGTTCCGGCGCAAGGACGGGCAGGTGATTGATATCGATGTGAGCGCCACGTACCTGCCGGCCCGCAGCTGGCTCTTCGCCTTCCACCACGACATCACCGCGCGCAAGCGCGCCGAGGCCGCGTGGCGCGAGCAGGAGGCGCTGTATCGTCAGGCCTTCCTCGATCAGTCGGCCGTGATGTTGTTGATCGATCCGGAGTCGGGCTTCTTAGTGGATGCCAACTCGGCTGCCGCGGAGTTTTACGGGTATCCCGTTGACGAATTGCGGCAGCTAAACGTTCAACAGATCAACACACTTTCAGAGGAAGAAGCCAGGCAGATCAGGCAAAAGGTCCAAGCTGGAGAGCTGGATCATTATACGGCGCCGCATCGGCTAGCCACGGGAGAACTCCGCGAGGTTGAAGTCTACGCCGCACCGATTCAAGTCGAAGGCCGCACTCTGCTCTATTCCATTATCCACGATGTGACCGGGCGTAAGCGTGCAGAAGAAGCGTTGAATTACCGAAACAAGGTTCTTACCGCTTTGCAGCAGGTGATGCTTGACCTGATTAACTGTCATGAAGTGGACGACCTCTTACAGGCGCTGTTGATCAAAATCGGAGTATTGGTAGACGCGCCGCATGTCAGCATCGATCTACTCGAAGATCGCGAGATCCTGATCACCTATGCCGCCACGCCTAATCAGCCATTGCAAAAAGGCGATGCGATGCGCCGCGGGGAAGGCGGCTGGCTCAGTTGGCAGGCCATTGAAACGGGAGCGCCGACGGTGTTGGATAATTATTCCACTTGGGAAAAACGGCGCGCGTTGTATGAGGGCTTCCCCATTCACGCGGTCTTGATTATGCCCATCAAGCAACGTGGGCACGTGATTGGTGCCATCAATTTACTGCGCACGGAAAACAAAAAAACTTTCAATGACACGGATATTTACGCGGCGGGGCAGCTGGCGCAGCTGGTGGCCCTGGTGCTGGATAACGCCCAACTGTACACGCAGCTCCGAGCCGAACTGGCCGAGCGCAAGCGCGCAGAGGAAGAACTGCGCGTGCTGTCGCGCACAGTCAAGCAAAGCCAGGTCGCGGTGATGATTACGGATATAAGTGGTGCCATTCAATACGTGAATCCGAAGTTCTGCGAAGTGACGGGGTATCGCTTTGACGAAGTGCGCGGCCAAAATCCGCGCATCTTGCGAGCGGTTGGCACTGCGCCCGAAGTATACAAAGAATTATGGAACACCATTCTGGCGGGGCACGACTGGCGCGGCGAGTTCCATAATCAGAAAAAGAACGGCGAGCTGTTCTGGGATGCCACGATCATTTCGCCGATCGTGAATGAGGACGGCGTGATCACGCATTTCGTGTCGATGAAAGAGGATGTCACCGAGCGCAAGCGTGCAGAAGAGGCCGTGCTGAAAATAGCCGCCTTTGAAGAACGCCAGCGCCTGGCACGCGATTTGCACGATTCGGTGAATCAATCCATCCATAGCTTGGTCCTGTTCTCCGAGACACTCACCGCCGTGATAGAGAAGCAGCAATTCGAACGTGCCCGGCACATCGCGGAGCGTTTGCAGGAATCCGCGCGGCAGGCGTTAAAGGAAACACGCCTACTGTTGTATCAGATTCGATCGCCGCTGGCGGAAAGTGGTGCAGATCTGATCCAGAATTTGGAAGCGCGCCTGGCAACCGTCGAACGTCACGCCGGAATGAAGGCAGACATTACGCAGGAAGGTTCGCTGGATTACTGCCCGCCGGCCTGGGCCGAAAATCTGTTCGGGATCGCCATCGAAGCCTTGAACAACGCGCTCAAACATTCTCAGGCACGCACGTTGCACATCACGCTGCGTTGTTTTCCACAACGGGTGGACCTGGAGATCGCCGATGATGGAAGAGGGTTCGATCTGACCCAGCTGCACACTGGCGGGATGGGCCTGAGTAATCTGCAAAAACGGGCGGAGCTCATCGGCGGTCAATTGGACATTGTCTCGGCTTCCGGGCAAGGCTGTCGCGTGCATTTCAGCGCGGCGATCAAGGAGTTGTCATGAACACCATCAAAATACTCATCGTCGACGATCATCCCTTGATGCGCGAGGCCGTGCAAATGACGTTGACCGAAGAACCCGACCTGGAAGTGATCGGTGAAGCCTCCACGGGCGGCGAGGGAATCAGGTTGTTCAAAGAAAACCAACCCGATGTGATTATCATGGACTTGCTCATGCCCGGCATGGATGGGCTGGAAGCCATCGCCCGGATCCGTGAGGTCGATCCGCAGGCCCGAATCCTGGCGTTCACCAGCATGGAAAATGAGGTACGGGTGTTGGCTGCCATCCAAGCCGGTGCATTGGGCTACTATCCCAAGACTGCACCACGCGCGACGTTGTTGGAGGCCGTGCGTACGGTGGCCGAAGGTAAGCCTTATCTTCCCCCGGACATCGCGCTGAAACTCTTTAACAGTCTGCGCAGCTTGAAGATGCCCGCGCCCGTGAGCGAACCTCAAGAGCCGCTCACCGTGCGTCAGCAAGAGCTTCTGGCTTTGCTGGCGGAGGGACGCTCCGACTACGAGATTGGCCAGACCCTGCACCTGGAGGAGTCCACTGTCCGTTCGCACGTGCATCATATTCTCCAACGTCTGGAGTTGGAAAACCGCGCGCAGCTAGTGGCCTACGCCATCCAGCAGTACAAAAAAGAGTAACTACTGCTGCGCAATCTGAGCGAAATGCGGCCCTAGCTTTCGTGAACGACAAAGTGTGATGATCTCAAGCCCCTGCGTAGGGGCTTTTTGTTTAAGCACTTGTGGAAGCCGCGCTTCCACAAACTTCCACACAACTTCCACGCCACGTGGATGCGTTACACCGCGTTTTCTTGTATGCTGTGTCCATGTGCACTCCCGCCGCTGTGTTGGTCATCGAAAGTCACCCCTTGATGCGAGAGGCTCTGTGCACTGCCATCGCCAGTGAACCTGGTTTGGCCGTGACTGCTCAACTGTCCAGCTGTGAGGGAGCCGTGCAGATGGCATCCGCTCTGAAGCCGGACCTAATTCTGATCGCTCTGGGCAACCCTGGTTGGGATGACCTGCAAACACTCCACACACTGCGGCAGGCACTGCCAGCCGTGCCCATTTTGGCGTTGACAACCAATGAAGTCTTGAATCAGGAGCAGGCTGCTTTGGACGCCGGCGCATCCAGTGTGGTGCCCAAAGCTGTCCCGCGCGAGGAATTGATTGGCAAACTTCAGTCTTTACCAAGAACTCACACGCCAGCTTCTTCTTCATCTTAAACCTTTTTGAAAGTCTCACGCTGTTGGTTGAATCCTAAGATCATCTTTCAGCCAGGCACACCAAACAGGAGCAAGCATCATGTCCAGGCAAGTTCGTCGTCTTCCGTTGATAGTGATTGCCATTGCCGTTGTCCTAGGTGTGGGGCTGGTGGTTGCCCCGGCGGGCCTGAACGTCGTGGGGGCCGCCGGGCCGAATGGCCCGACACCGGATCAGGTGGTGCATGCTGCCTGGCGCAACATCCAGAAGTCAGGCGAATATCGCTTCGCTACACAGCTGGAGCAGATAACGTGGCCCGCACCCAAACTAACTAACGTGGGCCGGTCGAGCCAGCGCGAGATACTGAACATTGAAGGACAGGCTAACCTGCCGCAGCGCACTTTGGAAGTTTCGCTGAGCCAAGCGGGCAAGCCCGATCCGCTGAGTGGAGTAACGTCGGATAATGTGGATATTAAGATCACCGGCAGTTCCGCGCAGGGGCGCGTGGGCGATGGGGCTTGGGAGCCGATCGAGAATTTCAGTGGATCGTTCGCGCCCGGTAACGATCTGGCGGCTTATCTGGTGGGTGCCACGAATATTCAGGAAGCCTCAGCCGATCCCCTGTGGCCGGCCTCGGTCAAACACTATACCTTCGATCTGGACACCGTTGCTTTCTCGAAATATATTGGCGATCAACTGGAGCAGCAGCTCAGTGAGGCCGGTCAATTACCCCCCGGCCTGCATTTGGATACAGCCAACCTCTATCGTGACGCGCAAGGCAATGGCGAGATTCTAATCAGCGCCGATGAACTCCCCACCCAATTGCAGGTTCATCTCGCCTTCCCGCAGCAGGCCAGCGGCGAACGTGTTGAAATCAATGTCGTCACCACCTTTACCAATTTCAATCGCCAAAACTTGCTGGCTGCTGCGCCGGTGACCCTGGGCGCCACATTACTGGATAGCTGGCGTAACTTTGCGATCGATCATGGCCTGCCGCGTACGGCGCGTGATTGGACATCTCTATTGACATTGCTGGCATTGACAACCGCTGTGGCTGGAGTGTTGGTGTATCTCCTGAAACGATCAGACTCGCGCCGGGTACGCGCGATTCTGACCGGCCTCGTGATTTTTTCAATGATTGTGCCGCCGGTGCTGAACAGCCAACAAGCTTATGCCTATTCGCAAAATCAGGCTGCTAAAGAAGCAGTGGCGGCTCAAGATCAGGCCGATCGGCAAGCGGTACAACAAGCGGTTGATGCCGCGCTCAAGCCTGACTGGGATTCGACACAAAATCCTGTGCAGGTTGCTGCCGCACGCTACGCGACATTGCTGGCCGACTTGCAGGCACCTGCTTCAAATCTTCAAGCCCCGATCGATAATTCCGCGCTACACAGCGCGACCACCGCGGCTACAACAACCGGCGATTGCGTCGAAGATAAGGCCGATATAGATAACGATGGCCTTAACGGAACACAAGAATGCTTGTTGGGGAGCGACCCGACTAAACCCGACACCGATGGCGACGGCCTGACCGACAAAGAAGAACTGCTCTTGGGGACTGATCCTCTCAATATTGATACTGACGGCGATGGTCTGACCGATTATGAAGAAGTGGTCGGCACACAGACAAAAGACGGCAGTATTCGATATACCGATCCCAACAACCCCGACACCAACGGCGATGGCTTGATGGATGGAGTCGAATGCCCTGAGCGGGCGATCACATACAATGCCGATGGTGCTCCGATCTATCCTATTACGAGCACGATCCGGGCCGATTTCAACCCCTGCCGCGATACCAACAACAACGGTGTTCCAGATGTTTTTGATGATGACAATGACGGCGATGGCGTGATAGACTCGGTTGATCTTTCGCCCAACGCTTCCTCAGGTCCCTATAGTACTGCCACTCCCTTTAAGTTTACGCTCGCCAACCTGGCAACCCAAAGCGGCACGCAGAGTTACCCGCTCGTCATGGAAGTGCAAATGCGCCCCATTACGGCGACCCACCTGGGCTTTGCTCAAGCCGTGTGGAACTGGCCCACGGGTGACACGCAAGGTAATGTGCAAGAAACCCAGGATAAGACCTTTGCCGATTTCATGGATCCAGCGGATGCAATACGCACGCCATCGGCATCCAATGGCGATATGCGCATCACGCCGATGCTGGAACTCAAAATGGGCGGCGCAAACTTGCCTGTGCCGATGGTGACTGCCAGCGCCAGTTATGCGTTGGCCGAGAACGGTATCACCGGGACGCTCGTGCTGGCGAACAACCTTTCCGGCTCCACGCCAATTGCTACCGTTACAGCCAGTGCGGTCCTCAGCAACACCGGGCCATATACGTTGACGATTGAGACCACGTCATGCAGCACGCCCATCACACAAACCAATCCCGTGATCACGGTGACCAACTTTACGGGCAGTGCGCAATCTATAACGGGCAATTACCTGACGGCGTTGGCCGATAGCGCGCACGTGGTGCGACTATCAACCGCCAATGCCACCACTTGTCAAACCATGGTCGATCTGCCCAACGCCGGTCAAAACGGCAAGATGGTCGATCCCAGTTTTTACGCACCCTATGGCATCGCGGCACGGGACAAATCCAATACCGATACGACGCTTCTGGCCTATGTTCCGTTGAACCTCACCGACGATAAAGCCGGTGGGCACGCGGCCTTCACCGCCCGATTGCCTTTCCGGCCCGATAACGCGAGTGCCTGGGGGAATGCGTCGGAAATACGCCTCGTCTGGCTGGTGCAGATGCTCAATGCGTCGGGCGGTGTGGATGTCATCAAGACGTATGCGGATGACTGGACCTTGTCCGGCTTGATGGTCTCCGAAGATCGGGGGCTGAAAGTTGGAGTCATCTATGAGAATCCGGCCACCGACGACAATCAAAACAACGATAGCCACTTGTGGGCACTCGCCAACAGTCTGGATAAAACCTTCAGCAATGGTCGAAGCGACATCACGATTGATGAAATCAACCGTCGCTTCAACCCGGCGCTGAACGAGAGTGTGACCCTCTCACAGACGTGGGGCATCTCAAAGACCGCGTTCAGCGTTTACACAGCAACCTACGCCAGCCAGAACGATCTGGCTCAAATCCCGATGACGGTCACGCCGCAACTGCTGACGAATTTCAACAATCAGGGTGCGCAGGCCCCGCTGTTGTTGTACTTGCAAGAACTGAAATCGCGCGATATGGCGTTGGGCGATACCGAGGCCGTATCGGCCACCAATGGCGTCTTGAATATCAGTTTTGCCAGTGCCGTGACCACGACCGTGCGAGGCTTGAGCTGGTCACCCTATCGCAAAGTCAATAACCAATGGGAAGCCTTCCCCATTAACCAGTACTGGGATCAACTGAAGTTGGAGATTGCGCCGGCGATTGAGGCAGATACAGGGGAAGAAGACGCAGACGCAGAAACAGCATTGCAAAGTTACTTTGTTTCGCTCCAAAAAGGCGTCTACCGCACGCTGGTCGGCCAGTCGGCGGACTTTGGCAGTCCGCCGCCGCTCGACGATGCCCTGCTACAGGAGTGGCAGGCTGGCACTTTCAACGAACCCTTTGGCAGTATAGCCGAGGAGATGACGTCGATGCTAGTGGAGCGCAACGCGACCGCCGCCAAATATGCCAAAGCGCTGTTGGGCGATGTAAGCCCTAAGTCACCCCAGTTCAAGCAGCTCCGCAACTTTGCCAATAAGCTGGACGGCCGTCTCACCCAGTTTGAAAGCCATTTTAGCGAGAAGTGGAAGTCGCGCTTTGGCAAGGGGTTGACGACGGCCCAGTTCGCCAGCGCACTGGCTGTCGGCATTGCTTCGCAATTTGACAACCGCACAGCCAGGAAAGTCGCTGCCGGATTCACCATTGCCCAGTCGGTATTTGAAACGGTCGGCAACCTCAAGGAGGCTTACGATCAGCTAGCGACCATTCGCGGTTATTCGACCGGCGCGATCAAAGAGCTAGGCGGAGAAGGGAAAGCGGCTTTAAAGAACGGGCTAAAAAATTTAGTCAAGGCAGAACGAGCCGCCAAAGCTGGAGCGGTCGTCGGTTTTGTCGTCACGGCCTCGGTCGCTACTGCGGTCTTCATTACCAACATCGTCACATCAAACACCAAGTTTGCCAGCCTGGCCTTTAACGCCGCCCTGGCCGACCTGACGGCTGAATTGATTGTGGCCGGGATCATGTTAGCGTTGACGCTAGCCGTGCCGGTCGGTACGATCATCGCCGCCGCCATTGGCGCGATCGATGGTGCCATTGCCGGGGCCTGCGCCATCGTGGATGTCGCCAAAGATCTGAACCAGGCCGCTAAGAAGAAATGGTCGGAGACCAGCCCGGTGGGCAAACGCTTGTGCGGCGGGATCAGCGGGCTATTGGGGGCAGTCATTAAGATGTCCATTTACAATCAACGCAGCCTGATCGGGAACATGGCATCGCCCACGCGCCTGCAGGTTAGCAACCTGGTCCCGGCATTAATTGACCCGGAACGTGATCAGGGCTTTACGGTCGGCGCGCAGATGCGGGTCAGTCTCGCCGTGACCAACACCATTCTCCGCAGCACCTATCTAAAGAATGATAATGGCGATAGCTGCGCCGGTTTCAAGACCAATGCCAATGGCGACGTGATTACGAATACGGTTACCGGACAGCCGGTGTGTCTGAGCGAGTGGGACTATGCCAAAGAAAACGACTTGATCCCACTGCCATTCGATCCGCTCTCGGTCGCTTATTTCTGGCAGTATAACGATAGTAATGCGAAGCAGGCCAATTTCGTTTACCGCGTGCAGGCTGAGCAGAAAGACTTCCATAAAGGCCTCGACCTTGGCCCAGCCTATAGCTGGCAACAAGTCACAGGTAGCAATGGTCAGGTTGTTCCGCGCAAATTTGCGATGAGCACAGCCGTGGCGGGCGTGGTGGCGCTGACCACGCCGGGTGTAAACCAACCACTGCAGACCTACTTGTCGGAAGGGTATGCCGTTCCGGTACAGGAATGCTTTATTATCCCCCTCATCTGGACACCGGTATGTTATATCCGCGCCGATCGTTCGACCAAACATCTGCCGCTAGGTGACGGCCTCATGTTCGATGTTTTCCCGAAGACATTCGACGAATTCATCGCGGCCGCAGCGCGCGATGGCGGCTCTGCCCCTGCCTGGACGCAATCAGGCGAGACGACGTTCGATCGCCAGAAAGATTTCGACGGCGATGGCTTGCTGAATAAGGCCGACGGCGGCAATGATCCCAATGATGCTTCCTGGGACACCGATGGCGATGGCTTGCCCGATAACGTAGAGCTGGCGATCGGCACTGATCCGACGAAAGCCGATACCGATGGTGATGGCCTGGACGATCATTTTGAGGTGCTACACGGCACTGACCCGACGAAGGCCGATACGGATGGGGACGGCCTGCGCGACAATGACGAGCTCGCCGGTTGGCCGATTCTGATAGATTCCCGGACCGTCTGGGTGTACTCTGATCCGAACACTGCCGATGCAGATATGGACGGTCTGTCTGATATTCAAGAGAAGATTTACGGCTTCAATCCCGCTGCGCCCAACAACGCCAACGTGCTGACGTTCGAGTCGCAGTTGAATGAAATTGGCACACCGAGCATGTTGCTGCGCTTTGAAGAAACTGCCGGCGCACAGACCTTTAGCGATTGGTCAGGGTATGGTCGGGCGGCCACCTGTGCTTTGAATGCCTGTCCCACTGCGGGCGTGTTAGGCAAATATACCAATGGCGTCATGTTCAACGGCAGCACGAGCATACTGACCAGCACCCTGCCCGACAACTTGTCCGGGGACAGTTCGTTCACTGTCGCCTTCTGGCTCAAGTATCAGTCCATGCCGAGTCGCGCCTGGGTGATGGATCTGGGTACTCGCAATTACCTGCAAGCCGCCCACTGGCTTATCGAGGCGAATGGACAGGCCGATTTTGGCTTCTGGTCTGGCACCCAGAATAATGTCTCACTCAGTCCTTATCTAGGGCAATGGGTGCATGTGGCTACCGTGTATGATGCATCTGCCAAGACACTCAAGACTTACCTAAACGGTGTCCAGGCCGACAGTGACACTGTTACTTCTACCCCCAATCTTCAGTCTACCGGTGGATTCCGTTTGGGTCAGCCCTTAGGCGGCGAGTCGTACTTCAAAGGTGGGCTGGACGAAGTGGCGCTGTTCCCCACCGCCCTGACTCAAACGCAGGTTCAGGCGGTGATGAACGCGGAGTACAACGTCAACGATCAGGTTGTCTTGCCGCAAACGGGCGCACCGGAATTAACGTATAGCAACACCATCCGGAACGAGCTCAATGCGCGTGTAATGCAGGGTCTGTTCCAGAACGAGCTGCCTCCGGCGATTAGCGGCGCTGCTGCACAATCTTTTGTCTTGCAGCCGGAGCAGAGCCAGATGCTTAGCGGCCAATTGGATTTGGCAGACGCCATCACGTCCGGCGCATATTCAGTGACCCAGGCCGCCTTTGCCACAGTGGTGGACTGGACCAAACTATCAGGCGGGGCTAACTTGTGGCTTGATTTCAACGAAGCATCCGCACCATTCTATGACACCAGTGGGTCAATTCCGCAGCGCAACGGCACATGCACGAACTGTCCCACGACCGGGCGGGACGGCGTGCGCGGCCAGGCCGTATCCTTCAACGGTACTGGCAATGCCGTCACCGTGCAGAACGCGCCCAATCTTGCCAATCAATCCTTCAGTATCTCGTTCTGGGCCAAGTTGGCTGATGTTACAGCCACGCCCGATCAGTGGGTAGTTTCCGGCGGCCATTCGAGCAGCAATGGGGACCTCCTGCACGTCGGGTTCCGCTATGACGGTCAGTTCGAATGTGGATTCGCGATTGACCGTCTAAACGTGCCCTGGACACGGGACACCAACTGGCACCAGTGGATTTGTACTTACAACGCGAGTTCAAAAGAACAGACAGTCTACCGTGATGGCGCTCTCGTTGGTAGCCGCACCGCCTCGGCCAATTATCAAGATTCCGGCCCCCTCTTCATTGGCAGCGATCTGGGCTACCCAGGTTTCTTCAAAGGGCAGTTGGACGATCTGCGCATCTTCCCGCGCACCCTCACTCCTCAGGAGGCGGGCGAACTCTATTTGCGTCCCATCGTCCAGTACCGTTTCGATGAAACCGGCCAGGTAGCCGGCACGGATCTTTCTGGCAACAACAACGCGGCCTCCTGCTCTGGCGTTACCTGTCCGGGCCGCCTGGCTGGTCAGGCCGACTTCAAGGATAGTAAATACTTCACCACAACCAATAATATCGATCTGACTGGCGGCCAGTTCACCCTTCAGTTCCGCGTCAAACGCCAGAAGCCGGGGTGCTACGTGGGGCCAGTTCCTTGTGCGGACTTTTACGAACCTGACTACTACCACGGTACCGTCGAAGCCATCCCGCAGGTTGATGGCCTGTTTAGTGTATCCGATCTCTATGTGGAACAGGAAGGGAAAACGCTGAAGTTTGGCATTGGGACGACTGACCGGAGCAAATGGTACGTAGCGACGGGCGTCCTCAATTATCCTGTAACCCTGGTTTATGATAAAGGAAAGGTGACGCTTTACAGGGGAACCGACCAGTATGGTCCGACCGTGCTTGCACCCTTCGCGCGTACGGCCCCGTCCGCTGTTGCACCGCTCTATATTGGACGTAGCGCATCGCGAACTGAGAAATTTATCGGGCAGATGGACAATGTCACCCTCTACGGCCGCGCCCTGTCGGCCGAAGAAGTGCTGGCTTCAATCAAGAATCTATCCACCTATTTGTACCTGCCGTTGGATGAATTACCCAATGCCACCGTCTTTCGCAACCTTCCTACGGTCAGTACGTCCAATCCGGAGCCACGCGATTCTCCTGGTTTTTCTAGTGCTTCCTGTGCTGGCTCGGCCTGTCCCCTGACGGGGGTGGATGGGCGCCGTGGATATGCCGCGCAGTTCGATGGCAACGATGTGGTGACGTGGCGTGGCAGTGTGCCAATGACCAACTATGATGCTTCGCTCTGGTTCCGCACCGCGCAAAAAAACGGCATGATGTATGCTCTGACGGATGATGCCGGCAACACCTATGACCGGCTACTCTATCTAGATACAAGCGGGAACGTTTGCGCCTACCTGAAAAACCTGGCCAAATCGGAAACGATTTGTACTTCTGGCGTCAATTATGCTGACAACCAATGGCATTTCGTTGATCATCAAGTCGAATATACGAAATACGAGCCGCAACGATTGTATGTGGATGACATCAAGGCCGTGAAAGCCAGTGGCACCTTGAGCACCGGTCTCAATTCCGTGACGCAGGTGCGTTTGGGACAAGGCTTGAACAGCGTGGGAAATTTCGTCGGCTTGTTGGATGACGTGCGTGTGATTGATTACAACTCGACCAACCCTTCTCCACTCAACGATGCGCCTACCTTTCTCTTGCATTTGAACGAAGCGCCTGGCAGCACAGCGTTCACGAATGTGGGCACAGGCGGAAATCCGATCTGTGAGGGCGCGTGTCCCCAGGCGGGTGTCAAGGGGCCGGTGAGCCTGGCTGCGCAGTTCGATGTCACCCGCTCGCTAATGTTCACTCCCACTAGCGATCTGTTTGCTTATACTGTTGCTTTCTGGGCCAGGCGTGACAGGATGGATCAAGCGGACGTGTTATATGACCCCAAAAGTCCCAGCTTTAACCCGCACGTTGGCTTTGATGCAAACGGCCATTTTACCTGTGGCAATTACGGCGATACGACAGCAAGTGATGACGCCTTCGCTGACACCCAATGGGCGCACTGGGCCTGCGTCATTGAGGGGTACCAGACGACTGGCGATGCGCATATCAAGTTGTACCGAAATGGTTCTCTCATAAAAACCACCAGTCGACCAGGGCTAAGCGTTGGTGACCCTACGTTTGAGCACCTTCGTATTGGACAATTCAACGGCGCGCTGGATGAAGTGACTCTCTACCCCCGCACCCTCACCGATGTAGAGTTATACCGGCTGTACCTGTCGCAACGATCGACTGTCGAAGAACGCCAGGCCTTCGCCATCACGGTGGACCGCAATCCACCCACGTCCACTCTGCGTTCGACGACCCTCTACCGTCCTTTACGTGATGCCGTGCTGGATGTGAGCGCCGTCGATCAGCAGAGCGCCGTAGCGTTGGTGGAACTGGGCGTAAAGCAACCGGGTGACACTACCTTTTCCTTTACAGCGGCTCCTGCCTGCCGGGATGCCGAGATTGGCGTGGCCTGGTGTCCAACTTTTGCCCCCACTGGCGAGGGACGCTATGACGTTCAGACCCGCGCCACCGACGTCGTGGGCAATCGCGAGACGCCCGGCACAACGACCACGTTCTATGTGGATGGCACACCGCCTTTTATCGGTTCAACTACCGTCATCACCGATGCTTTGTTCACGCCCGATAATCGTCGGCTGACCTTCCCATTCACCTTCTCTGATCCTGCTATACCGGGTGGTCCTTCAACGGGAAGTGGGGTGATGGTGACACAGACCGCCACCTTTGCCCTGCAAGATCTTACCGGAGCTACCGTGGCAGGCGACTTGAGCTTTGCCAACCTTGGCAGCAATAACTGGAACCTCTACTACGATCTGCCCGGCGCGATCACACCGGGTACCTACACCGTAACGGTCAGCATTGAAGATGCAGTCGGCAATCGCAGCACCGCATACGCCCGCCGTATCCGTATCGACTCGGCGCTGCCTGCAGTCTCGCTCGACGCAGCCGGTCTCGCGCCTACGACCACCGTGGCGATCTCGACCACTGGCCTGCTGCAAGGCACGATCGATGTCTATCAGACCCCGCCCGGATCGTTGGTCTGGCTGCCCTTTGAAGAGGCGGCGGGTGCGGCAACGTTCCAGCAGAACTTTGCCTTAAGGCATCCCGCCTCGCAGTCAAGCACAGCCTCCGGTCAAGGTGCTGCGCTGGCCGTCGATGGCAATACCAACGGCACAGCAGCTTCGACCAACAACGAGCTCAATCCGTGGTGGCAAGTGGATCTATCGGATTTGCAGTTGATCAACTCGGTTGTAATCTCAGCGCCTGCGACGCTGAACAACGTGAATATCTTCCTGTCCGATCGGCCTTTCACCTCCACTACTCCAGCAGACGTTCAAAATGCGGACTACATCTGGCGCGCGTCGCTGGCATCACTGGGGACTGGCGGGGTAACCATCAACCGATCGGATTTTACGCGTCCCGGTTCAACCATCACCACCACATTGTTGGCGCGTTACCTGCGGATCCAACTCGGCATCACCGGCACACTGGCGTTGAATGAAGTGCAGGTTAACAATATCGGCGGTTCCTGTGCCACCTGTCCTGCGCTGGGTCAGAGCGGCGTGCGCGGCAATGCGGCTGCCTTTAATGGAGTGAATAATTTCATTTCCATGTCGCGCCCGGTGCAGGATGACTTCACCATTGCGTTCTGGCTGAAGAGCACTCAAACTTCAGGCAGTGATACCGACTGGTGGCAAGGCAGCGGTCTGGTCGATGGCGAATCTCCCGGTGTTGCCAATGATTTTGGCGTGTCCCTGGGCAATGGCAAGGTGTTGTTTGGCGTGGGCAATCCCGATGTTACTATCAAGAGCGAGCCGGTGGCCGATGGCGCGTGGCATCATGTGGCCGCCGTGCGTGAGAAATTTACCGGCGCGATGCGTCTGTATGTCGACGGCGTGTTGGTTAGCAGTGGAACCGGCAGCGTCAATAGCCTCACTGCGCCCGCCAATCTGCGCGTTGGCAGTCTTCAGACCAACAAGAACTTCTTTGCGGGAATGCTCGATGAAGTCCTTGTCTACGACCGCCCGTTGACGGCGAATGAAATCGCCCTGCTGGCGCGCTACAAAGTGTCTGGCGTCAAGGGTGTGGATGTCGCCTTCACGCCCATCGACGGTGGATCGCCCTTCTATAATGAGCAGCCTTTGTCCGGAACGGTATTGCAGTTGCCGTTGGACGACACCCCCCCACAGACGGGGACTGTCACGTTCAAGAATATTGCTGGCACTAACCTCAGTGTTACCTGCACGAGTTGTCCCATCGCCGGGCAATCTGGACCGCGCGGCAGAGCGATTAGCTTCGATGGCACCACACAGGCCCTGGAAGCAACGTTACCGACGAGCATGGCCGGTGATAAATCTTTCACGGTCGCCTTCTGGACGAAGTACTTGACCACTACCAACCGCGCATGGCTGATGGACTTCGGCCAGCAAACGACGCAACAAGCGGTTCATTGGCTTATCAACCCGGATGGTCAAACCCAGTTTGGGTTCTGGGCCGGCACGCAAAACCAGCCGAATTTGAGGGCTTATACAGGACAATGGGTACACCTTGCCACGGTGTATGATGCGGGCGACAAGACGCTCAAGACGTATCTGAATGGAGCCGAAGCCGATAGTGATTCGGTGAGCGGAATTCCCAACCTTCAGCCGTCAGGCGGTCTACGCTTGGGTAAACCGATAGGCGGCGAATCATATTACCGGGGCGGCCTCGATGATGTGCGCCTCTTCGATCATCCGCTCAGCGCAACTGAAGTGCGCGCCTTGTATCTGGGTAGTAATCCCGTGCTGGCGTTGAACTTTGAAAGTGAAAATCTGGCCGATGCCTCCGACTGGATGAGAAATGTTACTACTGTAGGTCATCCTCGCCCAACTTCTGGCAAGGTAGGCGGTAGCGCCTTGAGCTTCGACGGCGTGCAAGATGCGCTAGCTGTTACTCGTCCGGTGCAAGACGACTTCACGATCGCCTTTTGGTTCAGCAGTACACAAACCACCGGCGGTGCTGGCTATTGGTGGCAGGGCAACGGCCTGGTGGATGGCGAAGTCACCGGCGTCGCGGATGATTTTGGCGTGTCCCTGGGCGGTGGCAAAGTATTGTTTGGCGTGGGCAATCCCGATGTCTCGATCACGAGCGGACCGGTGGCCGATGGAACATGGCATCATGTAGCTGCTGTTCGTGAGAAAAATACCGGAGCCATACGCCTGTACATCGATGGCGACCTGGTGGGCAGTAACACCGGGAACACTAACCGTCTCATGGCGCCCGCCGACTTGAGTATCGGAAGTCTGCAATCGGGCAAGCAATTTTTCGCGGGAACGTTGGACGATGTGCAAATTTACCCGCGCGTGCTAACGGCGGAAGAAATCAAAGTTCTCACCTTCAAAGGCTGGCGGCCGGCCACCATGGCGCAGAGCGGAACCGATGTGGGCTTCAGTACCTGGACCTATGCCCTGCCCGTGGGACTGGAAGGAAACTACGCCATCGATCTGCGCGCCACCAATCAAGCCAATCAAACTCGCTATCTGCCTGCGCAATGGCAGGGTGGACTGGATACGACTGCGCCGCGTGCCACATTGTCTGCAGGCAGCGGTAGCCGAGTCCTAACGGCTCGCGATTTCAACCTGAATAAAGACAGCCTCAACTGTTCGCCGGGCGGCCCGATCGCAACCAGCAACTATCAATCGCCATGGTACGTCGCCCTGACGAGTGTGACACGCCCCTTCAGCCTCACGGCATCACCGTGCAACTACGATTCATCACAACTGCCCACAACGCGCCTCATTTGTGACTATGCCAACAACTGCGCCACTGGCAGTTCTGCCACACCAGGGTTACCCTCTGCACCTGCCACAGTGGGCAGCGCAGCCAGCCTCTACACTTCTGTGCTCACGCCAACGGCCCATACAACTTTGCTCACGATTAATCCAATTACGGTCGCCGGCTTCGCCAGTGCCGATCCAGACTATGTGCAAGCGATCACGCTGACCGTAAATGGTGCAGAAGTGGGCACGCAAGTCTTCGTCCCTGGAACCGTGACCAGCACCCTCTTCGGTATTCCTTGGGCACCGACAAATGATGGCGCTTATTTGCTTGAAGCAACCGCTCTCGACTCGACCGGGGCGATGGCAACTGCCGCGCCCGTGTTGGTCTACGTGGACACGCATGTGCCACAAGCCGACTTCGGTGCGTTGACTATCACTGCCACGGCTTACAGCAACGGCTTTATCAACTTCAGCGGGCCACTCACGGAGACCAATCCGACCAGTCTGCAACTGCAAGTCGGCAATACGGTCATTGATGCGCAAGCCAACGGCGCAACGTGGCTCGCACCGTGGCCGGTAGACATCAGCGCTTTGCCAGATGGTGTCACCTATCCTCTCGTTCTCACGGTGACTGATGTGGCGAACAACGTCGTCACGCGCACGGCGAATGCGCTGGTCGATGTACTCTCACCTGCGCCGGTCACGTTGAGGGTGACGGCGGACGGCGCACCTATCCCGATCGGTGGTACGTTGCCCAGCGTAACCTCTACGCTGTTGCTCACTTGGACACCCAGCAGTGACGGCAGCGGCATAGGCAATTACTCGGCGGGCTGGAATGTCTTCATCACCGACACCGTCAACGCCCACATGCAAGCAGTTGCGCCCGCAGCAACATTGCAGGGCAGTTTGAATCTCGGCGAAGGGCAGAAAGCGACGGCCATCCTCAATACTACCGATGCGCTCGGCAATGTTAATGCGCAAACGGTCGGTCCATTCTATGCCGAAAGCGCGCTGACGCCCGACTATGTTTCGACGACTCCCGATCCCACGACAGGCGCCGTATATCGCGGTTGGGCCAACCTGGGCTGCTCACTCGTAGGCACCGATGATCGCATTCTCGATCACGTTGATCCCAAGTCGACGCTCAACACCGCCCAGAATCTATACACCACCTGGAATGCCGATTCGCTGCGCTTGCTGTGGACAGGTGCGGACTGGAACACCGATGGCGATCTCTTCATCTATCTCGATACGCAAATGGGCGGATCCGATCGCGCGTACGATCCTTACGCTCAACGTGAAACCATTGTGCTGCTGCCCACCGACGGCGGCCTACCCATTCAGAGCAATGCGCCGCTCGCCGCGAAAGGCGAAGGTCTGTCGCCGCTGGCACAACGCTGGCAGGCGCAGCATCAACTCACCCGACCGCTCATGGCTGAAGCGGCTACTGCTCGCCCCTTCCGCGCCGACTACGTGGTGTGGGTCAAGAGCCAGTCAGAAGTGGCGCTGCTCAAATGGGACGAGGCGACGCATACCTGGCAGACAGTAGACGAACCGATCGGCTATGGTTACCATCTGGAAGACAACGTTCAATACACTGATGTACAGGTGCCCTTCAGCGTTATTGGCATCAGCGATCCATCGACCAGTCCGTTGTCGTTGCTGGCCTTCGCCAGCGAAGATGATATGCTACGCATCTGGGCAACGATCCCGAACAACAATCCCGCTAACAGCCCACGCCTGCGCGACTTCACCAAGACGCAAGTCGGACGACCGTTCGTGATGCTTAACACGTTAGCCTGGAACAAGGTTGCCGATGGGCAATGCCCCAACGGCACGCTGGCCGGAGCCGTACCCAATGGGCCTGTGGCAGCACAGGCCAGCACGCCGCCCTACACCAACGCCACACTGGACATCGGCCTGAACTCCGATCCGGCCGCACTAACGTATCGCCTGCTGGGCGACGGCCTGTTCGAAATCATGGGACAGCTAGCGCAATTTAGCGGGAATGCCAACTTTACGGCGGCACAGGCTGAGATGTGCGCCGCGAATCCTACTGCGCCTGAATGTGCCCGCACCAACTCGCCATTGGCAGCGGCCAAGGCCACAGCTAGCACCGATTATCCACTCAAGTCACAAGTGGAACCAAATCTGCCGGGCAAGTCGGCACGACCGGCGCTTAAGTCGAATGCGCCCACGGCACAACCGGAGTTCGACGCCAGCCTCAGTTTAAGCGATCAATTCAACACGGTCTTCCCACCAGTAGGCAACGGACAGGCGGTCACCTACACCTTCCACTTGACCAACCGTGGCACGACGACGGCTACACAGATCATCATCGATGCGTTGACCTATGGTCCATTGCGCTTGCCCGCCGGCACACCTCACTCCGATGCCAACGGCCAGTTCTACTCGTTGGTGCAAAACATCGGCGACCTGGCCCCCGGCGCGGAAACGACGGTCAACATCGCCGGACAAATCGACTACAGCTTCGATGCAGGCAACCTGGGCGCAGGTCTCGCCAACCTCGATGTCGTCGTCTACGATAGTCGTGGCACGGCATTCTCTAATCAACTCGACTGGGCCTTTATCACCTATCAACTCGATCAGTCAGGGCCGCTTACCATCTTGCAGCCAGATAACCTGCTGATCCACACAGGGACCAATTCGATCACGGGTCGCGTCTTCGATGCCTCGTCCGTGCCGAATGTCACGTTGGAGGTGCGCGACCCAATCGGGAGTATCACCACCGTCAATTGTGCTCGACCCGATCCGACATCTGTTGCCTGGTCATGTGATTGGGATGCGGGAGCCGCCAACAATGGTGACACGTTCAGTGTGCGCGCCCGCGCGACAGACGCCTACGGCCAGAGCGGTGATTGGACGCACTGGATCAACTTCACGGTCGACCATGTCGTTCCGGCGGCGGCGTTTGATGCCACGACCAATGCCAATCTGTCTGATGGTCTGATCGGGCTGAACGAAGCCACGTTGTCCGGCGAGATCACCGATAACCGATCGGGCAGCGCGGTGGACGCGTGTTACTTGAACAGCGCCAAT
>Ga0182021_10002521_pt1 | contig 21359 bp, 18 predicted proteins | sample 612E3MmetaG_FD_120493 | JGI IMG/M metagenome (GOLD analysis project Ga0182021, IMG submission 120493) | Permafrost microbial communities from Stordalen Mire, Sweden - 612E3M metaG (Illumina Assembly) | ecosystem: Environmental > Terrestrial > Soil > Wetlands > Permafrost | place: Sweden... | reverse complement strand
TTGAAAACAAACGCATCACTATTCACTCTATAAATGGATTGCTTGACTGATGCGTATTGATATTATCACAGGATTACCGAAGTTATTGGAAAGTCCGCTTCAGGAAAGTATTCTGAAACGTGCACAGGAAAAAGAAATTGTAGAGATCGTTGTTCATGATCTCCGTACATATGCGCACGATAAGCATCGTACTATTGACGATACGCCTTATGGAGGCGGAGCGGGAATGGTACTGAAACCGGAGCCGTTCTTTGAATGTGTGGAAGAATTAAAAGCCCAACGCCGATATGATGAAATCATTTTTCTATCGGCTGATGGCGAAGTGCTTACGCAAAAGATCGGAACAGAACTTTCACTGAAAAATAATCTCATGCTGCTTTGCGGGCATTACAAGGGCATCGATCAGCGAGTCCGTGAATCATTGGTGACACGCGAGATTTCTATCGGTGATTACGTCTTAACAGGCGGTGAGTTGGCTGCGGCAGTTGTTGTGGATGCAGTTGTGCGGCTCATTCCCGGTGTGTTGAACGATGGTGAATCCGCGTTGACGGATTCGTTTCAGGATGGTTTGCTTGGATGTCAGCAGTTCACACGCCCAGCAGATTTTCGCGGATTGACTGTTCCTGATATATTGCTTTCAGGCGATCATCAGGAAATAGATCGTTGGCGTCAAGAACAACGTGAACAAAGAACGAAACGTCTGCGCGGCGACAATTTTGTTTCATAAAAATAATTGAAGATAATAATACACTGTAACTTGATTTAGCGGAGTGAAACACAAATGGATAAGTTGAAACTTGTTGAGGCAACTCAACTCAAAACTGATGTCCCCAAATTTAAATCCGGCGATATCATCAATGTGCATGTGAAAGTCAAGGAAGGCGATAAAGAACGCATTCAGGAATTTCAAGGCATTGTCATAGGTCAACGAGGTTCAGGAATCAACGCGACGTTCACTGTCCGCAAGATCTCTGACGGCGTCGGCGTGGAGCGAATTTTCCCTTTGCATTCTCCTCGTATTGCAAAGATCGAGAAGGTGAAAGAAGGCAGAGTTCGCCGCTCGAAAATATATTATGTTCGTGAATTAGCAACGAAAGCAGTTGCTCAAAAAACGAATGCCTGATGAAATCGCGGCTTGCAGCCTCACATGCACTCTACCTGAAGCCGCTCCTGTTTGGATTGGATCGAGTAGATTCGCCGTTTGAACTGGTCCTAGATATACCGGCAAATAATTCAATGAAACTCAGCAAGCGTTCCGAGGGGGTCCGGAACGCTTTTTTATCGCCTATTGATTACGCACGGCACGGCGGGGAATATCGTATTGTGCCAAATATTTGTGTCGCTTCATCTCGTCCCTCAAACACAATTCAGCTGGTTCTTAAATCCAACCTGCATAATATCGAGCGTATTGCAATCGATGTGCGTTTCACGTCTGAAATCATTCTTGCAAATATCATTCTATTAGAAAAGTACCGCAGTCAGTCGGCGCACTCAAAGCTCCAGTTCATTCCTCTGATGCCGGATGTGGATGCGATGTTAGCGAAGGCCGATGCCGTTTTAATTGTTCATGATTTTCCGCAAGTGATTGAACGTGCGGATACTTTTACTCTTGATCTCGTAGAAGAATGGATTGACCTGACCGGTTTGCCGTACGTTCATGGATTTTGGGTCGGCCGTGAACAAGAATTGTCAAACACAGAAGCGCAAGCATTGTTCGCGGCAAAGAACAATGGTGTTCTTTTAAAATCACAAATAGCACAAAGTGTTGCACAACAAAAAAATCTATCTCTATCAGATCTCACGGATTATATCTCAACCTTCTCGTATGATTTTAGTGAACAGGAAGAAGCCAGTGTAGCCGAGTTTATTCATTATGCTTACTTCCACGGTGTTATCGGTGATGTGCCGGAGATTCAATTTTTCGATGTTGAGACAAGCAGCCCTTCGCAAAATTGATGTGCAGTAAAAACATTCTCTTTCATTGAAATTCCATCTTTTTTTCTTACATTTGAGCGAATCTGAATGCTCAAATCCCTGACCATCCGAAATTACGCTCTTATCGAATCTGTTGACATTGAATTCGAGAGCGGGCTCAACATCCTCACCGGTGAAACCGGTGCAGGGAAATCTATTATTATCGATGCCTTGAGCCTCATTCTAGGCGATCGCGCAAGTTCTGATGTGGTGCGCAAGGGAAGAGACAAAGCCGTTGTCGAAGGTCTCTTCGGCATGGCGGATAATGAAAAAGTGAAAATACTCTTGAAAAACAATGAGATTGAAATCCAGGAAGATCTTATTCTCCGTCGCGAAGTTTCTCTGAAAGGACAATCCCGCTGCTTTGTGAATGACTCACCTGTGCCGCTTACGGTTCTCAAAGAAATCGGCGATCACCTTGTGGATCTTCATGGTCAGCATGAACATCAATCACTGCTTCGACCGGAGACGCACATCGGCTTGCTGGACGAATTTGGAAGTTTAGATAAGTTGGTGGATGAATATCGTGAATCGTACGATCGGCTGTCGGTACTTTTTAGGGAATTTCGTTCGCTCTCGCTTAAAGAAAAGGAATTGAGAGACAAGCGGGATCTGTATGAATTTCAAATTAAAGAAATTGATGCTATCGATCCCCGTGCCGGTGAAGAAAGTGATTTGGAAAATGAACTGCGCATTTTAGAGAATTCCGAAAAACTGTATGAGGCGACATCGCAATTGTATCAATCACTCTATGAAGGGGAATCAACCCGATCAAATTCGGAGAACATAGGCGGCCATTCGGTATATGAATTACTGCTCAAGGCACGCAACCAACTTGAAGATCTTACAGAGATTGATACATCATTCGAAGATATAAAAAAAGAATGTGCTTCTGCCGCAGCGATTGTCGGCGAGCTGACGAAGTTTATCCAGAGCTACAATTCGAAAATTGAATTCAACCCAGAGCGGTTGGAACAAATTCGTGAACGGCTCGGTCAATTCACGCTTCTCAAGAAAAAGTTTGGCGGTTCGTTGGATGCGGTGATTGGACATCGCGAAAAAATTGGGAAAGAGTTCGCAATGGCGGAGAATTTTGAAAGTGAAATCCGGAAATTGAATGAACACATTGAGCTTGAACGAAAAACCTGCTCTGCGGCCGCACAGCGTCTTTCAGCAAAGCGGCGGGAACTTGTAAGTAAAATCGGTAGATCAGTGTGCGCGGAATTAGCAAAATTAGGCATTGCACATGCACAGTTTGATGTAAAGATCGATAATTGTGTATTGGACAAACTGGACGGCAAAGCGGATAGTGCTTATGTAAAACTCGGACGCGATTTTTATGACGCAACGCAATCCGGAATTGATTTTATTGAATTTTACCTTTCGACAAATGTTGGCGAGGATGTAAAACCTTTGGCAAAAGTCGCTTCCGGAGGTGAAATTTCACGTATCATGCTCGCGCTGAAAACAATTCTTGCAAAAGCAGATCGTTTACCGCTACTCGTCTTTGATGAAATTGACGTTGGTATCAGCGGAAGAATTGCTCAAGCAGTGGGAAAAAGTATGAAGAGTTTATCGCAATTCCATCAAGTCATTGCAATTACACATCTGCCTCAAATTGCCGGATTCGCCGATTGTCATTTTGCGGTGGAGAAAAGTGAATCAAAGCAGCGCACATCTTCAACCATTCGCAAATTAGAAGAAGAGGAACGCATCCGAGAAGTCGCGAGACTCCTCAGCGGCGAAGAAGTAACTGAAACGAGTTTGATCGGTGCAAGAGAATTGATCAGGAAGAAATAAAGTAATTAGAAAATGAAAATTGCATATAACCAAACACCTAAAACCTGATGAACTATGGCCCTTTTTATCTATAATACTCTCCCACGACAAAAAGAAGAATTCAAACCGATTCATGAGGGGCATGTTGGGATATATGTCTGCGGGCCCACGGTATACAGTCATTCACATATTGGCCACGCAAAAAGTTATATTTCCTTCGATGTCATTGTTCGCTACTTGCGGTATCTTGGCTACAAAGTGCTTTATATTCAGAATATCACTGATGTTGGTCATCTTACCGGTGATGCTGACGAAGGAGAAGATAAACTGGATAAACAAGCGCGCATCGATCGTGTGCATCCAATGCAAATCGCCGAAATGATTACGCGAAGTTATTTTGAGGATATGGATAAGCTCGGAATCGAGCGCCCGGATATTTCACCGCGGGCGTCCGGACACATAATCGAACAGATCGAAATTATCAAGCAACTTCTAACAAAAGGATTTGCCTACGAAGTGAACGGTTCTGTCTATTATGATGTGCAGAAGTTTAAGAATTACGGTAAACTTTCCGGACGCGTGCTGGAGGAGTCAATAGAAGGAACGCGTGTCGAATCGCGTTCGGAGAAACGGCATCCGGCGGATTTTGCGTTATGGAAGAAAGCTGAAAGCGGACATATCATGCATTGGCCGAGTCCTTGGGGTGAAGGATTCCCCGGATGGCATATAGAATGTTCGGCAATGTCGATGAAATATCTTGGTGAGACATTTGACATTCACGGCGGCGGGATGGATAACCAATTTCCGCATCACGAATGCGAAATTGCCCAGAGTGAAGCTGTAACCGGAAAGCCGTTTGTGAAGTACTGGATTCACAATAACCTTGTGACGGTGAACGGGAAAAAAATGTCGAAGTCGCTCGGAAATTTTATAACGTTAAAGGATGCGTTCAAGAAATATGATCCGCTCGTCGTGCGCTTTTTCATCCTGCAAAGTCATTACCGCAGCACATTGGATTTTAGTGATGAAGCATTGCATGGAGCGAATACCGGATATGATAAATTGTTGAACACTATCCGTAATCTCCGGGAAGAATTAAAGAAAGCCGAATCTGAACAGCGGACAAATGGAACGCACATAGATATATCTTCTTATAAAAAACATTTTTTAAATGCAATGGACGATGATTTCAATGCGCCTCTCGCTATTGGAGTATTGTTTGATTTGGTGCGCGAAACAAATCAGTTGCTCAACTCCGAACATAAGTTTAGTATAGATACGCTTCAGCAGATCGATCAACTCTTTATCGAGTTAGGTGGCAGTATCCTTGGAATTATCCCAATAACTTGTATTTATACCGCAGATGGGGCGTTGACGATTAAAAAGCAATTGATCAGCGCAACAGCGATATATACTCCACCAAATAGAGCGATGGAAGATATTGAATCAAAGCTCATTGGCATTAATATTAAGATCAGACAGCAGGCAAAACAAGAAAAAGCATGGTGGGCAGCGGATTTAATTCGCAAGGAATTAGAAGCATTAGGAATCCGTCTTGAAGATAAAAAAGACGGCACAACCTGGCGTAAGATAAACTAAATTACTTGAGCGATTCAATTAAAATAATCGAAAACGGGTTCGTGTTTACCGGTGACATGCAAAATCGCGCTGGAAAACTAACAATTATAATTCAAAACGGTCACATTCTCGAGATCGGCAGGCGAGCTGACGCTCTCAAGGCAAAATATCCGAATGCCGAAGTGATTGAGTCAACAGGAAAAATCATTTTACCGGGATTTGTAGATGCGCATCATACCGGTGAATCGTTCATCCTGCGATATTTAACTTCCGGTCACACAATGTCTCAATGGCATAAGAGTCACATTATAACCCGCGCTATTAATTACGTACGCAAGGAAGCGACCTATTTAGAGTTATTAACGCTATACAGATTATCATATTATGCAGCGCTCAAATCCGGTGTAACAACATTGTCAGAATTCGGCATAGATACGCCTGAATATTCTTTTCCGGCATCACTTGAAGCGATGCAGCAAACGAATCAAAGAGGTTTTATAGGATTGCATAATGGTGATCAGATTGAGGCGGCTCGAAAGCTGCATGAATCATCAATTCGTTTTGCGTTCGTTATTGCAGATGAGGAAAATCTTACAACATACAATCTTCAATCGAGTATTCGTTCAGCACGAGATCTTCAGTGGCCGATCGTATTGCATTTGGGGCAGACCCGGCATGCATTTAATATTGTCAAGAAAAATTTTAATAAATCCATCGCCCAGCTCTATGCCGAATACCGTGCGATTGATTCTTCGGCACAGGTGCTTCATCTCTCATGTTTTGACGAAGGAGATTTAGAAATCATTTCAAAGTTTGGTGCGCTGTTGGTATATTCACCAAGAGCAATTCTTCAGAAAGGGACAGAAATACCGCCATTCGAAGAAATACACAAGCACAAAATTCAAATTGCGTTTGGCACAGATTGGGGAGTAGCACAGCCGCTGGAGAATATTCAATCGTATTGTTCAATTCTCAAAACACTCGGTTCGCTGCATGAACAACCAAATAATTTGCTTGCACTTCACACAAAAAATGGGGCATCTGCACTTGGGCTTAACACGGAAATTGGCACAATTGAGACTGGGAAAAAAGCCGATCTTGTTTTTCTCAATCTTTCTGATTTCTGTATAAATTCACTATTTGCTGATGACAATGCTGAACGAATTCTTGATATCGTTCTTCATGAAGCCACATCGCAGCAAGTAAGCGATGTAATGATCAATGGCGAATTTTACATACGCGAAGGCCATACTCTTATGTATTCAGAAGAAGATTTAGCAAAGGAAGGGCAGGTAATTTTCAAAAAGTTATTATCTTTCCACGAACAGAAATCTGCCGCTCTGCCGTCGTCGGCTCCGATACTCCAATTTTCCGCACAACAAACAAAGGAAAATAAATCCACTGCAGACGATATGATCGTTGACGAAGGCTTTAGAATTATTCGAAAGGATCGAACAGTATCAACTCCACCATTGAAAGACAGTACTCCGCAAGAAATGAAAAAAGATCTTCCTACAAATGTTAAAAAAATATTTGGGGATGACGAAGCATAGTTCGGTTTATGTAAAGGAGAATCAAGTGAAAAAACTTAGTTTCATGATAAGCATTATTCTTTTTATAATAGGTTCAAGAGACAAGGTCATAGCACAAAGCTATGCTGGCGATGGTGCAACCGTTGAACCGACAATGCTGGTTGATAAGCCGACGGCCGGTTTACTGAAGCGTGGAACGTATTCCGTTTCTTCGAACTTCTTTCAGAAGGGCGGTGTGCTGATGGGGATATCAGTGGGAATATTTGAACCATTCACATTTGGAATTTCATACGGCGGGACAGATATTATTGGCCCAAATAAAATTGAGATGAATCCGTTCCCCGGAATGAACGCGAAACTGCGGATCATGAGTGAAAGCTCAGTTGCCCCTGCACTTGCCATCGGTTTCGATTCTCAAGGTAAAGAACCTTATCTCAATGCCGATACATTAAAACGCTACACAATCAAATCGCCCGGCGTTTATATCGCTGCCAGTAAGAATTATGAGTTTCTTGGCAATCTCAGTTTACATGGTGGATTGAATAAATCTATGGAAACCAATGATGGTGATAAAGATCTCAATATGTACGTAGGTGCAGAGAAATCGATAGGCAAAGATATTTCAGTGATGCTGGAGTACGATTTTGCAGCAAATGACAATAACACGTATGCACTTGGCAAGGGAAACGGGTACTTAAATTTTGGTTTCCGATGGACTTGGGGAAAAGGAATAATAGTTGGATTTAATCTGAAAAATATCACGAAGAACCAAGACAACGTGAATGTTGGAAATCGCACTCTCCAGATTGATTATATAGGGAATTTTTAATGCTAATCTCGTTGGTCTAGGTGATACCTTTTAAATAGTTTTACAACAAATGTGCAGGTTTAAGGACAGTAGCGATTAGATTTGTGATCAAATGATAAATTAAGAAGTTTTTCAAGTGCCAGAAACTGGCAAAAAATCGCTGATTTTAGGTATATTTATTTTAAATTGATGGCAAGAAACTTGAGGACTTTTAAGTGTCTAAAAAATGAGGCCAGTTATGAAAAAGCATCTATATTTAAATGCACTGTTACTTCCATTAGGGATGATGGCAATTCTCTTACAAGGTTGCTATACTCAGGTAGCTACTTTGAGAGAAGAGGAACCTTCATATAGACAGGAAGAACAGTATTCTCAACAAAACGATAGTACGTATAATAACGATGATAATAATGGGTATTGGCAACCTCATAACTATGTCGGTTTTTCCTATTATTATCCAGGTTGGTGCTCCTATTCAGCATGGGATTACGGATGTGTTTATCCAGGCTATTGGAATCCTTGGTACTGGGGCTCTGCATTTTATTTAGGTTATTCTTATTATCCGCATTACGGGGGATATTGGAATTCATATTCTAAGTACAATCACTGGGCATTAGGTGGTCATTATAACAATATGCGCCAATTTGCAACCCGTAATTCAGGATATCAGAGAAATGGGAGTGGTCGAGGTAGCTACGGTATCGCAGGATCAAATGGAAGTGTCGGATCAGGTGCAGTTCGCGGAGGTGTTGCATTGCCACGTGACGCAAACACTACTGCGCAAACGGGTAGATATAACACAACAAAAAATTTACGAAATAGTAACAGTGGTGTCTCGACGAGCCGCCAATCGAGCAGCCGATATAATCCAAGTGTTCAGCAACCGCGCCATCGAGATCAAAGTGGTGCAATACCAAGCAGAAGTTACAGAACTGGCAGCTCACGCAGTCGCGACAATTATCGAAGTCAGGGATCAAGTAATGGTCAATCAAGACCAAATGGGCGAAGTTCATCGCCAAGCTATTCACCACAACCGTCGACTCGTACAAGTTCTGCTCCAAGTGCACCAGCACCAAGAAACGATGGAGGTGGTGGAGGTCGTCAAAGCAGCGGTTCAGGCAGATCTCGCTGATGATAATAAAATAAAAAATGGAGTAATGAAACATTATGAAAACGTTTCGCAAAATATATTGGCTGGTTATTGTCATGATGATTGGATTCCAAATTCAGACTGTGAATGCGCAATATGCAGAAGATGCACTGAGGCTGTCGCAGTTCGGTTCCTCTGTAGGAGCTCGATCGCAAGGAATGGGTAATACCGTTGTTGGAGTAGCAGATGATTTCTCAGCGCTATTTGGAAATCCGGCCGGGCTTTCTCAGCAAAAGGATTTTGAATTCTCAGTTGGGTTGTCGCGTCTTGGTTATGGTAATGACGTGACGTTCTTCAGCAATAAAACAACCGATAACAACAATGCCATGAATCTCAACAATCTCGGTCTGGTCTATCCGATTGCCACAAGCCGTGGTGGTTTGACATTCGCATTTGGTTTTGGCCGTGTAGCAAACTATACTTCTATTGCTTCTTTCAATGAATTTAATGCTTCCAGTTCCATCATTCCAACAATTGTGCCTAATACAAATACTTATTCCTATTCGGATGCAGATTACAATTCGTTTTATAATAACAGCATTCCATATCAATTATATTTAGCGAATATATTTACCGATACAGTCAATGGGATTGAAAAATTAGTGCCGCAAATTCTTAAGAATGTTCAGCAAATAGGAACAATTCGTGAAGGAGGTGGCATGAATAATTGGTCTTTCGGGGGTGGGATAGATATTGCTCCGAATATTTCTCTAGGTATAACACTGAATTATGTAACCGGTTCGTATAGCTATGATCGATTGTACCAAGAAAACGACCCAAACAATCTTAACTCCTTAGTTGTAAATAAAGTGAGTACCTATTTAAATCAATTTACATGGCAAAGTACAATAACAGACGATATCACGGGCTTCAATGCTCTTGTTGGATTGATGTACCGAAAACCGGGATTGTACCGAATAGGGGTGACAGTAAAACTTCCGACGACATACGAGATCTCTGAAACATTTACTGATAATTATTCATCCACATTTAAAAGCGATTATAATACTTCATACTCAATGTCGACAAACGGAATAACGGATTATAAAGTTATTACACCGACTGTTCTCAGTGGCGGCATTTCAATTCAACCGTTTGTATGGTTAATGCTCGCTGGTGATGCTGAATATACAGATTGGACACAAATGAAGTTTGATACCGACAACCTTAATCTGATTCAGGAAAATCAAAATATTCAGAGCTGGATGCGGGAGACTTGGAATCTCCGCGGTGGCGCTGAGGCAACGATTTTTAATTGGGGACTTATCCTTCGAGCAGGAATAGAGTCGAAGCCATCACCATGGAAAGGTGATCCATCCAGTTATGACCAATTAACCTATACCGCTGGTGTCGGATTTCTCATTGACGAAAGCAGTACTATAAATGCTTCGTTTGCTTACGGAAATTGGAATACTTTTAGGGATAATTATACTTGGGGGATAACCCCGGCATCGAGAACAAGCGAATCGGTAACGACACAAACCGTCAATTTAACATTTTCGCACCGTTTTTAGCTTAGTTGCAGTGCTTTTCAAGTTTGATTACATTATTCCGTCCTGATTGAGATAACCAATCGGGGCGGATTTTTTTTGTGCACACAAAAGGATTGTTAAACGAATTATGCGAAAAACTTTGATTGGAATCATCATATCATTTATGGTCGTGTTACTCGTCGGCACGTTGATCGGTTATTTTCTCGTAACACGTTCGTTCCCGAAAGTTTCAGGGTCAATACAGGTGAAAGGATTAACACAGGATGCAAAAGTGTATCGGGACAAATTTGGTGTTCCGCATGTTATCGCGCAATCAGAATATGATGCATTCTTTACAGTTGGTTACACACATGCACAGGATCGGTTATGGCAGATGGAATTAACGCGGCGCGTTGGAATGGGACGCTTATCGGAAGTGTTAGGAGAACCGGCACTTCAGATTGATAAAATGTTTCACACTCTCGGATTATGGCGGCATACACAAAAACTTTCACAGGCGCTTGATGGTGGCACACGTAAAGCATTACAAGCCTATGCAGATGGCGTGAATCAATTTATTACAACTCATTCCGGAAAATATCCAATTGAATTTGATATGTTGAATATCGAACCAGAGCCCTGGACAGTTGAGCATTCGCTTCTTGTCAGCCGGTTGATGGCGTGGGAATTGAATTACTCACGCTGGATAGATTTACTTCTTGCCGAATTAGTCCAGAGATTTGGTGAAGCAAAGGCGAAAGAAATATTCCCATACTGGCCGGACAATGCCCCGCTAATTATTCTAAAAGAATTGAAAGGGAATACCATTGCCGAAAATCTTCGTCCGTTTTTTAATGCAGAAGGAGCATGGCGTTCGCTTCTTGGTATTCGCGCTCTTGAGTCCGGCAGCAATGCGTGGGCAATTTCCAGTGCAAAGTCTGTTACCGGAAAACCTATTCTTGCAAACGATCCTCATCTCATTTTAATGTCACCGGCGCGATGGTACGAAATTCACATCAGCGCACCGAGTTTGGATGTTGCAGGAATGTCTCTTCCCGGCGTGCCTTTTGTTGTTGTAGGGAGAAATCAGCGCATTGCATGGGGCGTAACGAATGCAATGATGGATGACGAAGACTTTTATATCGAAGAAGTTGATTCAATTCAACATCCGACACGCTATAGGTATAACAATGAATGGCTGTCGATACTAGAAACTGTAGATACGATTATCGTGAAAGGATCGCTGCCTGTCGCACTTTCTATATACAGTACGCATCGCGGGCCGATCGTGAATAAAATGGAGCCATCAGCTCAATTTGCATCATCGCTCATATCTATGCGATGGACTGGATATGAAATCTCGAACGAAGCCGGCGCTTTATATCGCATTGACAAATCGAGTACCTGGCAGGAATTTCAGGAGGCGCTAAAATTATTTACCGTACCTGCACAAAATTTTGTTTATGCCGACATCGATGGCAACATTGGATACCGCACCGGCGGCAAACTTCCGATAAGAAAAACGAACGGGCCAACATTGCCGTTCCCCGGCTGGACAGACGAATACGATTGGAATGGATTTGTCCCGTTCGATCAAATGCCGCATGTCTTGAATCCGCCGGAAGGATTTGTAGCGACTGCAAACAATAAAATTGTCGATGATTCATATCCGTATTTCATTTCTAATCATTGGGAATCTCCGTGGCGTTCAATCCGCATAGGCGAAGTACTCCAGGAACAAAATAAATTTACGGTAGAGGAAATCCAGCATCTTCAATTAGATCTTGTTTCCACACATGCAAGAGAAGTGGTGCCGTACATCCTTCATGCATATGATAGCGTTGCCGTCACAGATAATGATGTGAAGACGACGTTGGAATATTTTCGAAATTGGAATTTTGAAATGCGGAAAGAAGACGTCAGTACAACTCTTTTCCAAACAATAATCAATAAACTCATTTTCAATACGTTTCATGATAAGATGGGTGACCAGTTGTATGAATTGTACGATACGCTGGCAAGCACACCATTGTCAGCATTATCTCGTCTATTAAAGAACTCGAATTCGGAGTGGTTCGATGACCTTAACACACCTTTGCGTGAAACTCGGGATGATATTATCCGCAAAAGTGTAAGTGATGCACTGGCTGCATTAAAGAGTAAACTAGGCGGTAACCTCAAGGAATGGCAGTGGGGGAGGTTGCATACAGTGACTTTCGGTCACGTTTTTGGTTCGAACAAATTGCTCTCAGGGTTTTTCAGTATAGGACCATTTCCAATCGGTGGTTCGCACTCTACGATTAATGTAGGGCAGTACTTTATTGCTCATTCTTTTAACAGTGCTGTCGGGCCGTCCATGCGGCAAGTTTTTAATCTCGCTGATATAAATGATACTCGCTCAGTTCTTCCACCGGGACAATCGGGGCAAGTATTTTCCAGCCACTACAAAGATCAAATAACACTCTGGCTCAATGGTGCATACAAAATGCGTCCAATGCAGAAGTCAATTATTGAATCGACTTGTCGAGATGTTCTCACATTAGAGCCATGAAATGAATATTTCCGATAAACTTTGTGCATTACTGCATACTACAGATTCAATTTGTGTGCTGACAGGCGCTGGCATTTCAGCAGAAAGCGGAGTAGAAACATTTCGCGGCTCAAATGGATTGTGGTCGAAGCTGAAGCCAGACGAGCTGGCAAACTTCGAAGCATTTATGCGCAATCCTGAATTAGTCTGGGAGTGGTATACCTACCGAAAAAAAATTATTCACGATGTGAAACCGAACCCTGCTCATTTCGCTCTTGCCCGGCTACAAGAATTAGTGAAAGATTTCACACTGATAACTCAAAATATAGACAATCTGCACATTCGTGCCGGCAGCAAAAATGTGTTGGAACTCCATGGCAATATAGAGCGCAGCTACTGCATCGGTTGCGGAAAATTTGTTACTCACGTGGAAGTTACAATAGAAAATAAAGTGCCGCACTGTTCATCCTGTAATGGCATCATTCGTCCGGACGTTGTATGGTTTGGCGAGATGCTTCCGGAAGGAGTCTTTGAAACGGCAACAGATGCAGCCACTCGGTGTGAGCTATTTCTCAGCGTAGGTACATCTGCCGTAGTGTATCCTGCCGCAAATCTTCCTTGCATCGCGCGAAAGCAGGGTGCATACGTTGTAGAAATCAATATGGAGCGAACGGAAATTTCGAACAATGTTGATGAAATACTACTCGGGAAAGCAGGTGAAATACTCCCTCTCCTTGTAAAGATGAAAGAAGAAATAAAGGGATAGAATGATGAGAAGTAAAAGAACACTCGCCAAAACAAAAATTATTTGCACACTCGGTCCTGCTTCGCAAAATGTTGAACAATTGGTGGAATTAATTCAAGCTGGGATGGATGTCGCACGATTGAATTTTTCGCACGGAACGTATGAGGATCATCTCAAATCCATCAATAATGTGCGGGAGGCGAGTATGCTTACCGGAGAGCACATTAGCATCTTGCAGGATTTATGCGGGCCGAAGATTCGGACTGGTATTCTTCAGAATAAATCCGTTGAATTGAAAGAAGGTGCAGACTTCACGTTCACTATCGATGAAGTGCCGGGAGATGAACATCGGGTTACGACGTCGTACCGTGAATTACCAGAAGATGTGAAAGCGGGAGATACTATTTTATTGGACGACGGGAAAATGACTTTGCGGGTTGTATCGAAGACATCACGGGATGTGAACTGTACTGTTGTGTATGGCGGTATTTTAAAAGAACACAAAGGGATGAATCTGCCGGGTATAACGTTAAGCACACCATCCTTGACTGAGAAAGATATTGAGGATTTAAAGTTCGGTCTTGAGCACGATGTTGATTATGTAGCGCTCTCGTTTGTGCGTTCCGCCGGAGATATTCGTCATCTTCGCTCAGTCATTCAACAAGAAACGAAAGTGCGAGTTCCCATTGTTGCAAAAATAGAAATGAAGGAAGCCATCGATGGCATTGATGCCATCATCGCGGAAACCGATGCAGTGATGGTAGCGCGCGGTGATCTTGGAGTCGAGATGATGCCGGAAGATGTGCCGATCCTGCAAAAGATAATTGTGCGAAAGTGCAATGAAGCTGGTGTCCCCGTTATTATTGCAACGCAGATGCTCGAATCGATGATAGAAAATCCGCGGCCCACACGTGCCGAGGCAAGTGATGTCGCAAACGCAGTGCTCGATGGATCTGATGCTGTTATGTTAAGCGCGGAAACATCTGTTGGAAAATATCCGGTGGACACCGTACAAACGATGGATCGGATCATTTGCCGCGCCGAAATTCGCAAGCGCGATCACTTGAGTATCAAACAAATACCAGCGGAAGTTCAGGAGAATATCTTTGATGCTATCGCTCGTGCAGCTTGTGTCTTAGCCCGGCAGGTGAACGCCACGGCGATCATTCCCATCACGCATTCGGGAGCAACAGCAGTCCGGATTAGTAAATATCGACCTGAATCGAGAATCATTGCCGTAACAAGTAATGAAAGGATTCTCCGCAGTTTAAATCTTGTCTGGTCTTTACGTGGCATTGTCATAAATGATTCCATTTTCAATAACGATACAGCTTTCCATAAGATTATTGAACATCTCAAACAAGAAGGATATGTTGAATGTGGGGATATTGTTGTTTTTACTGCCGGATTACCATTAATGGCGTTAGGGACAACAAATACTGTTAACGTGATTCATGTTGAAGAGAATAAATTGAGTCATTGAGTGATATTACAAAAATCAGTTGTTGCTCAAGTGGTACTTCTTTCATACATTTCTTTGAGATAACATATGCTGTCCAAAGAACTATCACACGATGACAGTATGTGATTGCTGCTCAAAAATACAGAGCAACCAATGGCAAGTACAAATCATCTTTGGGGTATTGTTCTCGCCGGCGGAGAAGGAAAAAGGCTACAGGAATTTATCCGCAAGCGGTATAGTACCGAGCGTCCAAAACAATACTCTGCCATTATCGGTAAGCGGTCTATGCTGCGCCATACACTTGACCGCGTAGAAAAAATAATTCCTCCCAAGCAACTCCAAATTGTTGTTGCCCGCAAACATCGTAAGTATCTCCCTGAAATGTTGAAAGAACGCGAGAAAAAAGCTGTTCTTTTTATCCCAGAAAATCGCGAGTCGGCAGCAAGTATCTATCTTGCATTGTCTCATATTTATGTCCGTGATCCTGAAGCAGTGGTCGCAATATTCCCGTCGGATCATTTCATTGGAGAAGAAGACCGCTTTCTCCAATACGTTGATTTGGTGATTTCTTTCAGTGCGGAGCATCCGGATTATGTCGTCCTGTTAGGCATTAAACCTACCGAAGCCATTCCGGACTATGGATGGATTGAGCCAAGCAAAAATATTTTACATTATAAGGGGAACCGTTTTTATAGAGTCCTCAGTTTCAATGAGAAACCAGATGTCGAAAGTGCACAGCAGTATTTTAATAAAGGATGGTTATGGAATTCGTTGGTGCTTGCAGCAAAATGTGAGACCCTGGTTAAAATGTACCGGCAGCATTTGGAAAGTATTTATAACGCATTTAAGAAAGCAAACACAACATACGGCACCGATAGTGAAGAAGAGTTTATTGCTAAAGCCTTTGCAGAAATTCCTTCCAAGAATTTCTCAAAATCCCTTCTGGAAGAAATTCCTGATAGCCTCTTTGTCTTGCGCGCAGAAGGAATTCTTTGGAGCGATTGGGGAACGAAAGAACAAGTTTTAAAAGATCTCGATAGTCTCGGGGTGTCGCATTAAAAAGTTACCAACCTTGTAACGCATTTTCTTGGTGGTTCGTATTAATTCTATCCTTAGCTGAAACCTTTTCCACATGAATCATTGTTAAATGAATGAGCTCTGATTTTGTACTGTTGCTTATACACAGTCTTTGAACACGGGGCAATTGTTTTGTATCTTAAGGAAGAAATGAAGGTGGACAATAAAAAAATTACTGTAGCAGTCGGTATGAGCGGGGGTGTTGATTCCTCGGTTGCCGCTGCGCTGCTTATGAAAGAAGGCTACAACGTCATTGGTATTACGATGAAAACGTACGATTATATGGAAGTTGGAGGTTCTCGTCCGAATGAGAGCAGCTGCTGCGATGTAAGCGCTGTCATGGATGCTCATTCGGTTGCAGAGAAGTTGGGGTTTCCTCATTATGTTGTCAACTTGCGCGAAGAGTTTGGAACTGCAGTCATAAATAATTTTGTGGAAGAATATCTCAAAGGGAGGACGCCAAATCCTTGTGTCATCTGCAATCGGAAAATTAAATTTGGAGCGTTATTGGAAAAGGCGCAGGAGTTCGGTGCGCAGTTTATCGCAACCGGTCATTATGCTCGTGTTCGTTTCGACAATCAACGAGAGAGGTACATCCTTTCGCGCGGCAAGTATCATGAGAAAGATCAATCGTATGCATTGTGGGCGGTAACACAGGAAGCACTGAGCAAGACAATGTTTCCGCTTGGTGAAATGACAAAACCGGAAGTTCGAATGCTTGCGGACCAGTACGAACTGATCAACGCACGAAAGCACGAAAGTTATGAAATCTGTTTCGTTCCAGATGATAAATACGATAGGTTTTTGAACGAACGCATTCCAGATTTACAGAAGCGGGTATCCAACGGTGATATCGTACAGAATGGTAAAGTTGTCGGCAAGCACAACGGCTATCCATTCTACACTATTGGTCAGCGCCGTAATATCGGAGCGTACGGCCAGAAAATGTATGTAACTGAAATTGATAGTAATACGAATTCGATAAAAATTGGAACGGATGATGACCTCCACCATCGTACTCTTATCGCGGGTCAGGTACATTGGAGCGGATTAGCTATGCTGGAAAAAAATCTCCGGGTGCAGGCAAAAGTCCGATATAAGGATAGCGGAACAGATGCATTTGTTTCTTTAGAAGAAAATGGAAATATTAAAGTGACATTTGATACGCCGAAACGTGCAATCACGCCGGGGCAGTCAGTCGTACTATATGATGGAGATGATGTTGTATGTGGCGGTGTGATAGAACAAGTTTTGGACTGATGATAGTAAAATATAGTTTTTAGTATAACCGGGGTGGCGGCTAAATTTGTCCTTTAGAATAACGAATATCCCTTCAATTATCGTAGTATTTTTGTAGCATTGCTTCGCCAAAGATTTGCAATACTCAAAAGAAGCGGAAACAAATTGAACTATCGTGCGTTTATCATATGAATATTGAAACAACGGTGATTGACGATTTTTCACTCATTAAAGCGATTCAGGCAGGTGATCATCACGCATTTGAGTCGCTTGTCCGCCGCTATCAGTATCAGGTGGCGAACCTGATTTACGTGACCATGGGCAGTCGTGATGACGTAGATGATATCGCGCAGGAAGTATTTATTCGGGTGTATAAGTCATTGCCCCGATTTAAATTTGATGCTTCGTTCTTTTCGTGGTTGTATCGGATTACGATGAATTTGTGCATCGATGAAATTCGTAAACGCAAGATCAGAAAAGTTTTATCATTGGATTTCTTAACAGAAGATGCACTGGAAAAAAATCGAAAAAACAAAGATCATAGTATGCCGTCTGATTCATTGTTAATAGATGAAAGGCGTCAAATAGTTCAATCAGCGCTTCAGCGTTTGACTCCAGAACATAGAGATATCCTTGTATTGCGGGAATATAAGGATTTAGGATATAGTGAGATCGCCGAGGCTCTTCATATCAGCCTGGAAGCTGTGAAATCACGCATTTTTCGTGCACGATCGGAACTCAAAATTCTCTTAAGTGAATATTTCGAGGAACAACCATGAACCACAAAAAGCTAAAATTGCTAGTCTCAATGTATCTTGATGGTGAAGTGATTGACAGTGAAAAAGCTAATGCGCTTTCGCATCTTGAAGTATGTCCAGGATGCCGTCAATTCATTGAAGATGCGAAATTCATACGAGAAGAAATCTGTGCACTGGGTGAAGTGAAACTTGATAATTCTTTTGCAGCTCGTGTGGCGCATTCTGTGGAGAAGCGAGATGAACAAGCTTTGGAATGGCTTGGAATAGAACCATTGGCGCGAAATGCATTTATCCTGCTCGCAGGATTTGTCTTTATAATATTCTTTTTTACAAGTTTCAACAACAGCGCTGCCTTTTCATTGAATGATCCGATTTTAAATAGAATTTCAACAAATTCTGTTTCGGCAAACGTATTGTTTCAGAAAGAAATTCTCTCAAAGAGTGATTTATTGTATGCTGTAATGACGAAATAAGGGGCGAAAGAGACGAGTTATGCAACCAAAGACAAAAACAATCCTGTTCATTCTTCTCAGTTTTATCCTTGGAATTTTATGCGGGTGGTTTCTGCAGGATCGCGTTTTTATAAAGGCAGATCACACGCCGCCGGAATTCCAAAAAATGTTAACGGAACGGCTCCGCCTCAATGAGAGTCAAGTTGCTCAGTTGGATTCAATTCTTGACGCCCGTAAGAAACAGATGGAGGTTCAAAGGAACCAAATGCTAGCGGTACGGGATACCACACGAATGGAAATCCGTAGAATTTTAAATACAGATCAACTCAAAATATTTGATGAAATCCTCCAGGAAAAAGATGCGCGTGATGCGAAAAAACGAGAACACGATTCATCAAAGAAATAATATTTAGGAATCTATCAATGATCATTGGCTCGAAAAAGAAATATTTTATCGGCGGCGGAATAGTCGTTACTCTGCTTCTTATTGTGTTTTTGCGAATTACTTTAACCTCATCAGTAATCGATTCGCGACGACAAGGTATTGTACTCGTAAAAGTTCAGAAACCATTTAAAGAAACAATGAGAACAATCTTTACGTACACCGGTGATGTTCTTCCCCTGCAGCAAGCGGCTATTTATTCCAAAGTAACTGGAAATTTGGAACGTAATTTTGTCGAAATGGGAACTTACGTTCATGTCAATCAAATGCTGGCCCTGATCGATACGACAGAGTTGTTCCAGCAATATCAACAGACAAACGCAACGTACCACAATGCGTTTATGTTATTCGAACGCACGAAGCAGCTTTTTGAAAAAAATCTCGCATCAAAACAGGATGTTGACAATACCGAAGCATCGATGAAAGTTGCGAAAGCAAATTATGATGCCGCAGCAACGCATCTCAGCTATGCGCACATTGTTGCACCATTCAACGGCTTTGTTACAAGAAGATTCTTAGATGCCGGTGCGCTGGTCAACGCAAGCACCTCAACCCTATTTACGATGATGTATCTCGACCTTGTGAAGATTATTGTCTATGTGCCGGAGAAAGATTTATCGCAAATGTACCATGTGAAGACGGCAAAGGTGATGTTGGATGCACTACCGAATCAGGAATTTACGGGATATGTCAGCCGTTTCAGCGAAGCCGTCGATCTGACAACTCGCACAATGCCGATAGAAGTGGATATTCCCAATCAATCCCGCATCATCAAACCCGGTATGTTTGCAGCGATCTCGTTTATTGTCAGCGAACGGACTAATGCTCTTACACTATCGTCTGATGATTTATTAAAGGATGATAATGGATATTTCGTTTTCGTATCGGATGGAAAGAAAGCGCATCAGATTCGAATTACCGCAGGCAACGAAACGAATTCGCATACCGAAATTCTCGCCGGCTTGCATGGCGATGAAGACGTCATTACAACGGGCCAGCAATTTGTCAAAGAAGGCACCGCTCTCACCATTCAACAGTAAAACGGTTTACAATTTATGTGGCTTACTAGACTTGCGCTTCGTTATCCGATCTCAACGTTTCTCTTTGCACTCACTATTGTTTTGTTGGGATTTGTTTCATTCTCGCAGCTTCCCATCGATATGCTGCCGAATATTACTATTCCGGTTGTTACCACTGTAACGTATTATACCGGAGCCGGCCCTCTTGATATGGAGCAGAGTGTCACGCGCCTTATTGAGCGAAGTGTTAGTTCTATTAACGATGTTACTTATGTTCAATCTTCAACGCGCGAAGGAATTTCGTCAGTACGTGTGTATTTCAATTGGGATGCGAACACCGATGTTGGTCTTGTAGATTGTGTGCAGCGAGTCAATCGTATCATTAACCAATTACCGACGGGCGTTTCTCAACCATCAGTCTTGCGGTTCGATATTACGAGCCTTCCGGTATGCGTCGTTGCTGTTGAAGGCGATATGGATCAGCGTGATCTCTATGATCTCGCATTCAATATTATTGAACCACAAATCGAACATATCGATGGCGTTGCTTCAGCGACTGTTTCGGGCGGAAGAATTCGGGAAATTCATGTGACACTCGACCGCAATCGTATTCAGGCAATGGGCATTCCTGTGCAAACTGTTTTGACTGTAGTGGCAAATTCCAATCTTATCATTCCATCGGGTGACCTTAAAACAGGCCCATTTGATTATACATTAAAAACTGAAAGTCTCTTCAACGTCGTTAAGCCGATGGAAAACATTGTCGTGAAAACAGTCAATGGCGTTCCCGTGCGACTGAAAGATATCGGTTCTGTTGACGACAGTTATCAGGAACAGACAGAAATTGTGCGCGTCAACGGCAAAGCCGGCGTCGTGATGCGTGTGCTGAAGCTTTCAAGCGCAAACACAGTTCAAGTCGTCGATAATGTGGTACGTGGTATTCCGAAGCTCACAGGCATTCCCGCTTCAGTAAAAATGACTGTCACATTCGATCAGTCTGTTTATATTCGGCAAACAATTTCTGGATTGCAGAGAGAAGCGATGCTTGGCGGCATTCTTGCAATGCTGATTATCATACTTTTCTTACGCAATATTCGCGGCACATTAATTATCCTTGTCGCTATTCCGCTGTCCATACTCATTACGTTTATTTTATTTCGATTCGGTAATATTACTCTCAATATTATGACTTTTGGCGGACTGGCACTTGCAGTCGGTCGGCTTGTCGATGATTCTATTGTTGAGTTGGAAGCGATCTCACGTCATTATAATATGCGCAAGCAAGGCGAATCGCGCCTCGATGCGACCTTAGGTGCAGCAAAAGAAGTTGCCGCGCCGATCT
>Ga0182021_10002516_pt1 | contig 21387 bp, 30 predicted proteins | sample 612E3MmetaG_FD_120493 | JGI IMG/M metagenome (GOLD analysis project Ga0182021, IMG submission 120493) | Permafrost microbial communities from Stordalen Mire, Sweden - 612E3M metaG (Illumina Assembly) | ecosystem: Environmental > Terrestrial > Soil > Wetlands > Permafrost | place: Sweden... | reverse complement strand
CGAGATAAAGAATATGAGAACTGCAAATATTAAAGATGTTTTCTGTAGTTTTTTTTGTCGGAACTTCCTAAGCATTATCAAGAATGATAGGCTAACCAATAAGAAACAAAATGCCGTTACCGGAGACATATGCCCTATAACTAATCTATCAACTGTACTGCTCATTTTTAGACCTAAGTGTTCGATACCAAGACGTATTCCGTTCAATGAAAGATAAAGAAAGAGTAAAGCGGTTAAAATTCCAGTGGAACTAATTACGATTCCAACTCGGAACATTATTCGGTTTGAAATGATACGATTATAAAAGAAAATTATTAACCCGTATACTATAGACAAAACCGCAGTACTTAACGGCATTGGGATTTTATTGGAAACTAAGCTTGCTAATTGCGGGATATCGAAAATCCATCCGAGTATTGCAGATAACCCGAGAAAAACTGTTAATAATCCGCAAACCATAATAAATAGATTTATAATTTGTTTTTCTTTTTTATCGAACTTGTCCATGATGCCACCTGTATCTAATTTAAGATGTAACTATTTAATGCAGAAATTCAATCCCTCAAAGGAATGAAAAAGGAACTACATCTTTTGGGTGAGATTGTGGAAGAAAATTACACGCCAATTAATAAAGTCGTATAGATTGAAGTATTATAAGTCTCAGAGTGATAAACGTGTTTTGCAATCTGCACTCACGTATTAAGCAATAATTTTTTAAGGATACAATTATAAACTCTTGCTCTCAATATATAATGAAAAGAATACTGAGAGCAAAATCAAAATAATTTTAATCTTCAAGACCTCTGTACATATCCTCAATTAATTCTTTGTAACGTTCTTCAACAAATTTACGTTTTATCTTAAGCGAGGGTGTAAGTTCGCCGGTTTCAATTGTAAATGGTTTATCAAGAATTGCAAATTTGCGAACGCGTTCAAAGTTCGCAAGTTTTTTCTGGAACTGATCTAGTTCTTTATCAAGTAATTCATATATCTGTTTCATCTCCACGAGTTCATCAATTGATTTGTATTGGATTCTATTTGCATCGGCATATTCTTTTAATGCCTCATAATCCGGCACAATTAAAGCGCTTAAAAACATCCTACGGTCTCCGATCAAAATAAATTGATCAATGTATTTGCTTGCTAAGAACATGTTTTCAATTGGTGTCGGTGCTATATATTTTCCACCAGATGTTTTGAACAAATGTTTTTTTCTATCGGTAATAATTAAAAATCCTTCAGCATCAAAAACTCCAATATCACCAGTGTAAAGCCAGCCATCTTTCAGAGTCTCTTCCGTTTCTTTTCTATTCTTGTAATAACCTTGCATAATGTTGGGACCGTAAGCAAGAATTTCTCCATCTTTAGCTATTTTAATTTCAACACCAGGCACAGGTTTTCCAACTGTTCCAAACTTATAATCATTCAGTCTATTTATAACGATAACCGGAGAAGATTCTGTTAATCCGTATCCCTCAATAACTAAAATACCCGCAGCTTCAAAGAATAAACCTAACTCACGTGCAAGAGCCGCACCTCCCGAAATAAAGAAGCGTAATTTCCCGCCGGTTTTTTCTCGTAATTTATGAAAGACTAGTTTATCTGCGAGTTTATGTTTGAGCGAAAGAAAAATTGGAACCGGATGGCCGGATTTTTTTGCAATCTGATACTCTTTACCAATCTCAATTGCCCAGTTAAATATTTTCTGTTTCTTTTCCGGCTGGCTTTCAACATTTCGTTTTATCTTACTATACATTCTCTCGAACAATCGCGGTACAGCAGTTATGATTGTCGGGTGAATCTCTTCCATATTGCTTGCAATTTTTTCTATGCTTTCGGCATAAACAATAGTACCGCCGCAAGAGAATGCAGTATAGTATCCGCCCATCCTTTCAAAAATATGACATAGCGGAAGAAATGATAGGAATATATCAGTCTCACCAATATCAAACATTTCATGTGCTGCTTTAATATTGGATACAATATTTTTATGAGTCAGCATTACTCCTTTCGGTACACCGGTTGTGCCCGAAGTGTAAATGATCGTACAGAGTTCATTCTCTTGAGTGAGTTTAGAACTCTCTCTAAAATAATGCGGATGCCCTTTACCGAACTCCATCCCTTTTGACTGAACATCCGAGAAACTGAATACGTCTTTTTCTGTTCCTGTATCTTCATTATTCATTACAACTATGAACCGGAGAGTTTTACATTCATTTCTCACTTTCAACACTTTATTAAGCTGAAATTTATTTGATACTATTATTCCAACAGATTCCGAATTGTTGAGACAAAACTCTATGGTTTCCGAAGTTGAGATTGGATAGAGCGGAACATCAACACCGCCCAATCCAAGTATCGCCATATCAGCATAAACCCACTTAGGACGATTCTCCGCGATGATTGCAACACGGTCCCCTCTTTTAACTCCATAAGCAGCCAGACCTAACGCAAAATTTTCTGTATCTCTATAAACTTCATCATACTTAATTCCCAACCACTTATCATTAGCTTTATATTTAAGTACCGGTCTTTCCTTACCACTTCCAAAATCACGAGCAATAATTTGAAACATTTGCGAAATTGTTTTGAAGTCTTTATAAATCGGCATGAACCTCTCCTTTTAAGTTTCGATTCAATTTAATTTGAGGTACTGTAAAATGCAATAAAGATTTTTTTTATTTAAGATTAAGTATGATACGAGCTAAAGACAATTAGTCTATATTAATTCAACTATTTTGCCCAGACCTCGCCATTTACCACAGGAGTTACACAGATAAGCGGTTTTTCTGGCACATGGAGTTTTTCGAATATTTCTTCAAACAATTTGTATTGTAATCCTTGGGATTCGATTTTGGAGAATTTTTTGTAAGACATGAATTCTCCATTCTTATTCTGAGGAGCGTTAAAATGAAATGAGGTACTTAAATCTTCCTTTGCGCGTTCTTTCAAAAATTTTATTTTCTCTTCGTCGCTTCCTTCCATTTGATATGACTTTGCTTTGAATGCTGTAACAAAATTATTATCAATGATCAGATAAACATTTAAAATCGTTTCCAATTAAGATCCTATTTAGTTATAGTTTTGTTCTTCAGTACAAAGATCATCAAGAATGTTGCAAAAATAAATGCAAGTTTACACAATATACTTACAACAGCAGTTAAATATTCCGGAATCGCAATAGCAAGAATTATTGAAGGTATAAAAGTGAATAGATATCCAAATAGAAATGTCCAAGTGAGAGTTTTCTGGAGCGGATTCTTTTCAGCGCCTAACTTCTTGTAAAGAATTATCATAGAAAAAATAACTGGTAGATAATAGAATATTCCGTACAAATCACCCAGCGGGTAATAATACGTTGCATACAATACCGTACATTTTGCAACTTGGAATTGATCAATAACAAAAGGATAATAAATGATGAAGAATAATGCCGGAATGAAAACAAGTTTACTGTATTGAGATTCTTTCTTAGAAAATTTAATTACCGTGTACAATCCAAAAGGAGGAAGAAGTGATATATCCAGGAATGCAAGATAGATAAGGATTTGTTTCTGTAAACCTACAAAGCAAATCAAGAACTCGATGAACTGATAACCGAACAAAATGGAAATCATCACAATAACAAGTTTGTTTATAGAGTTCTTCTTAGCAAATATTAAAAGATTAATTATGTAGAGTAATTCAATACATGCAATCAGTAAAGAAATTATGCCATCAAGTTTCATGCTGGACTCTCATTTTTAGTACCGTATATAATTTCTACAGTTCTTTGATCTCAATAATTTCTACAATTGTTCCCCACATGTGAAAACTTACTGTCTCTTTTTTCTCAATATACTTAATGTAGATCCGTTTACCGTCAACTTGAAATTTTTTTGAAAGATTAAGCGGGTCAAGACTTTTATTATCATCCGTTTTAATTCCGTAGAATCCGCCTTCTAGAGAAATATATTGAACTGTTCCTTTTGTGAATTTAACATCTGATTCTAATGATGAACATGAAATGGATAAGATGAAAATAATAGACAACAAGAAAATATTCTTCTTAGATAGTTTCATAGTTTTATTTATCAAAGTAGGGACAACTTTACACCCAAGGTGGACAAGTGCGAGTTGTCCCTACAGAAAAAATTATTTCTTTGTTCCGATCATCTTTTCAGGACGAACTACTTCATCAAATTTTTCTGCAGTTAAGAGACCAAGTTCAAGTACAGCTTCCTTCAAGGTTTTGTTTTCCTTGTGAGCTTTCTTGGCAACTTTAGCTGCATTATCGTAACCAATAACCGGATTCAAAGAAGTAACCAGCATTAACGAATTTTGGAGGTGCTTCTTGATATTGTTTTCATTAGCAGTAATGCCATCAACACAATTTTGGCTGAAACTTTCGCAAGCGTCGGCAATTAATTTTATAGACTGAAGAACGTTGAACGCAATTACCGGCATAAAAACATTCAGTTCAAAATTTCCGCTTGAACCGGCAATATTTATAGTTACATCATTCCCGAAAACTTGAGCACAAACCATTGTCATCGCTTCTGATTGCGTTGGATTAACTTTACCCGGCATTATTGAACTTCCCGGTTCGTTTTCCGGTAAAGAGATTTCTCCAATTCCGCATCTCGGTCCGGAACCAAGCCAGCGGATATCATTTGAAATTTTTAATAGTGAAGCGCCAAGTGTTTTTAACACACCGCTTATTTCTACTAATGTATCTTTAGCAGCCATCGCTTCAAATTTATTCGGTGCGGTTTTGAATGGTTTTCCGGTTAACTTAGAAATTGTTTCAGCAACCTTAACTGCAAAATCAGGATGAGCATTTAGCCCGGTACCAACGGCAGTTCCGCCAAGAGGAATTTCGTATAATCTTTTTAATGAATCACTAATGCGTGCTAATCCGTTTGTTAATTGTTGAGCGTACCCGGAAAATTCATGACCGAGTGTAAGAGGAGTTGCATCCATTAAATGTGTTCTGCCGATTTTGATTATGTTTTTAAATTCTTTTGCTTTTGCATCTAATGAATCGCGCAGCTTTGTTACCATCGGAATTAACCGGCGGTGAATTTCTTCTACTGCTGCAACATGAATTGCTGTCGGGAAAGCATCATTAGTTGATTGAGCTTTGTTCACATCATCATTGGGATGTATCGGCTTTTTACTTCCCATCACTCCGCCCGCCATTTCAATTGCACGGTTGGAGATAACTTCGTTAGCATTCATGTTTGTCTGAGTACCGCTTCCGGTTTGCCATACAACTAAAGGAAAATGATCATTCAATTTTCCTTCAATAACTTCGTCGGCAGCTTTTACAATCAAATCAAGTTTGTCTTTAGGTAAAGCTCCCAATTCATTGTTGGTGATCGCGGCAGCTTTTTTTACAATACCAAGCGCTCTAATCATTTCAGCGGGAAATCTTTCTCCGCCAATTTTAAAATTCATTAACGATCTCGCTGTTTGTGCGCCATAATACTTATCAACGGGGACTTTCATTTCACCCATAGTATCAGTTTCAATTCTGTATTCCATTTTAACTCCAATAGTTTTTTTTGCTGTATCAAATTAAGGGAATATGGTTTTACAATCAACGAGGTTATTGGTGAGATTTGTGCGGTTAAGAATGAATCTAAATAATTTTGCTATTGTTCGCCTATTGTCTCTACACGTCTTGCTCCAACAAAACGCTTTTTGTAGTATGTATCTTCAAGAGAAGAGACTGTAACTCCCTGTGAACGGCTTGCATGTACAAATTGATCTTCACCAAGATAAATACCTACATGACCTGGAAAAGATCTTTTTGTAGTATTGAAGAAGACTAGATCGCCGAATTTCAATTCATCCTTAGAAATTTTTTCTCCTGAAGAATATTGTTCTCGTGCCGAGCGTGGAATTTCAACAGAAAGAGAATTTTGATAAACTTGCAAAGTAAAGGCAGAACAATCCATTCCTTTTTGTGAGCTGCCGCCGTATTTGTAAGGTGTTTCCAAATATTTTATCACTTCGAATAAAACTTTTTCACGAGGTGTTAGAGCAACATTGAATGTTTTTAATTTTTCAAAGTGAGATACAAAATTTGTTTTATCAACAGGATTTTCTTCAATCGGCATTTCATCAAATTCATCCGAAGTATCAGGCGGTAGATCATTAAAAACAATTCTTTCGTTTTTAGGTGATACACGTGAATATCTTTTTGTTGTGTCGGAAGATTCGAATCTCGGATTTGAATTACTGTTTCTATCGCTTTTATTTTGCTTAAATCTTTGTGAGCTTGATGAGGAAGAACAACCGCTGAAAGTTGTTAATACAAGAATTGCGCAAATAGTTTTTTTGAAAATTTTGTTGAATATAATCATAAGTAAACTTAACCTAGGTAAGATCTTAAATTCTTACTTCGCGATGCGTGACGCAATCTTCTAATTGCTTTTTCTTTTATTTGACGAACGCGTTCACGGGTAAGATTAAATTTCTCGCCGATCTCTTCAAGTGTAAGAGAATGTTCTTTGTTCAGTCCGAAATAAAGTTTTATCACTTCAGCTTCTCTTTCTGAAAGAGTGGAAAGTGCCCGTTCAATTTCACTTCGAAGAGATTCCGACATTAGTGTAAAATCCGGTGACGGCTGTTCATCATTTTCAAGGATATCAAGCAGACGGTTTTCTTCACCTTGGTTAAACGGTGCATCCATTGAGACAGCGCGTCCCGCAATTTTTAGATTATCTGAAACTTCACTTATATCCATATCAAGTTCTTGTGCAAGTTCCTGAGCATTCGGTTCTCGTTCATATTCCTGTTCAAGATTGCTGTAAGCTTTCCCGATCTTGTTCAGCGCGCCTACTCTATTTAATGGTAATCGAACAATCCTTGATTGTTCTGCCAGCGCTTGAAGAATAGATTGACGAATCCACCAAACAGCATAAGAAATAAATTTGAATCCGCGCGTTTCATCAAATCTTTTTGCAGCTTTAATTAATCCTAAATTACCTTCATTAATCAAATCGCCAAGCGAGAGTCCTTGATTTTGATATTGTTTAGCAACTGAAACAACAAAGCGTAAATTTGCTTTTACTAATTTTTCTAACGCTAACGAATCATTTTTTCTTATTCTAACAGCTAATTCAATTTCCTCATCCGGTGTTAATAGATCTACTTTACCAATTTCTTGAAGATATTTATCTAAAGATTGACTTTCTCTATTAGTAAATTGTTTAGTGATTTTCAAGATTACATCTCCGGCTAGGATTCTATATTAATTGAATCAACTATTCCAACGATTGAAGCATCAACCGGCGCCATATCTACATCAAGAGGAATTACAGCTTCACTTGCAGTTACATAATAAATAATTTCTCCCGGACCGGCTCCTACAGTATCTAAAGCGATAATCGGGTCACCAAGTTTTTTCATTTTAGAATTAATCGGTTGAACAAATTGCATTTTGTAGCCGTTAACAGCTTCATATTTTCTTGTTGCCCAAATAGTTCCTATGACTTTGCCAAGTTGCATTAGTCCACAAAGCTCTCTTATTATTAATCTTTTACTGAGATATCAAGCTTATCTACAATAGCCATAATTACTGCATCTACCGGTTTGTTTTTTGTAAATGTTGTTTGACGGGCTGAACTGCCTTGTGCAACAATTACTATTTCACCAACTCCGGCACCAACGGAATCAATTGCAATTACTGTTGACTCTTTGGGTTTATATTCCAAATCAATATGACGAACAATTAAAAATTTAGCTCCTACAAGATTCTCATCTTTACGTGTTGACCATACAGTTCCAATTACTTTACCGAGTATCAAATCATCCTCTCAATTCTAATGAAGTAATTATTTTAATTCCGCTTTCTTTATATCTGAAACTATCGTTTGTAAAAATAGGAAGTTTATTGTTTTTTGCAACAGAACAAACAATCGCGTCACGTGTGGTCGCAACTTTATTAAAAAAATCTGTAATGTTCAAACTATATCTCGGATGAATACCTAAAACTTTCATGGCGCGCATAACGGAATCAACACCTTGTTTCTCAACAGGATCGGAAACATGAAAATATAATTCGGATGCTTGTATAACAGAAGTGAAACACATTCCAGTTGACATAGCGAGTTCAAGATCAGATAAGACAGAACCATCTTCTTGCGTTAGATGATTTACAAATATATCCGTGTCAATCAAGTATTCAATCTTATTTGGCATGTGGAAGAAATTTACTTTTATAATTCGTTGTACGGAGGATACTCTTGCACTTCAAGAAGTCATAAATGATTTCATCGGGCAATGATTGTAATAATTTAATTTTTCCGAATAGTGTTTTATCCTTGATTTCATTGGATTTATTGGAGACAATATTTTTTTTTGCTTCTTCACTCATTTAAAAAACTTGTTCCTTCCAAATCATTATTTATCTTAAAATAATGTGCAACAGTTTGGGCAACATCAGAAAAGGTTTTACGTGTTCCTAAATTCTTCCCTTGAATATTTTTTCTATAATATAAAAGCGGCACATATTCCCGCGTATGATCTGTGCTTATATCAGTCGGGTCGTTGCCGTGATCTGCAGTTAGGATTAATCGGTCAGTTTCATCAAGACAACTTACGATCTCTGGTAATCGTATATCAAATTCTTTGAGAGCATTATGTAATCCTTCAGGATCGTTTCGATGACCGTAATAAACATCAAAATCTACAAGATTTGTGAAAATGAAAGATCCTTTTACATTTTTTGCTGTTTCAATGATCTTTTCAATTCCTTCTTGATTTGATTTTGTTTTCAGTTTGTGTTTTATCCCCTGGTAGTTAAATAGATCATTCACTTTGCCGATAGCATAGGTTTCAATTCCTTCATTCAAACAAAAATCCAAAATTGTCGGTGCGGGCGGATTAAGAGAAAAATCTTTTCGATTTGTTGTGCGGGTATAATTTCCTTCTGTTCCGATAAATGGTCTTGCAATAATTCTTCCAACCGCATCTTTACCTATCAAAACTTTTTCGCGTGCAATCGAACAAATTTCGTAAAGTTTATTTATTGGAATTACTTCTTCATGAACTGCTATTTGAAAAACTGAATCCGCAGAAGTGTAAACTATCGGGTAGCCGGTTCTTACGTGTTCTGCGCCAAGTTCTTTAATAATTTCCGTACCCGATGCGGCACAATTTCCAAGAACACCTTTCAAACCGGTGGTATTTAAAAATCTATTGATAAGTTCCTGCGGAAATCCATCAGGATAAAATGGAAATTCAATTTCAACTTTTAACCCGCCTAATTCCCAGTGCCCGGTTGTAGAATCTTTTCCATGAGATATTTCTGCTAATTTTCCATACGAGGCTAAAGGTTGTTTTTGTGCTTTAATTCCAAGGATGGGATTAATATTTCCTAATCCAAATCGTTCAAGATTAGGTAAATTCAAACCGCCAAGACGGTTTGCCATATTGCCAAGTGTATTGCTTCCTTGATCTGAATAATTTTTTGCATCGGGCAGTTCACCAATCCCGATACCATCGAGGACTATAATAAAGAAATTGTTCACCGGATACTTTCGAAAGTTAGTTGATACTTTTTACCGTGTTGCCGCCTTTTTCTAATGCTTTCTTAAGTGCAAGTTCTGCATTAGTTAAGATCTCCTGAACATCGGTTTTATTTGTTGTTGAAGCAACTCCGATCGAAACTGTAAATGTTGTCTGTTTAGAAACAATGGCAATCGGTTTGCGGGCAATTTTAATCCGTAATTTTTCTGCCCATAGAAAAACATCTTTTGGTGACAGATTGAAAAAATACACAGCAAAAACTTTTTGGCTTAACCGTCCAACTAAATTTAACGGCGTCATTTCATCTTTAATGATTTGCGAAACCACACGTACAATTTTAGGAAATGGATCGCTCTCGAATAGCGAATCTTGTTCCAGAAAATCATCAATTTTGATCATTGCAATTGCACCTTGAATTCCTAATTCTTTACTGCGTACAAGATCAACGGTAAACCGCTCGAGGAATGAATCATAATTCAAAGTTTTTGTTTCAGCATCAACGGAAAGCAGACCTTTTAGAACACTAATAGTTGAATACGAATGAAGTATGAAAGCAAAAATCTTAGTTGCATTCTTTATGAATGTAACTTCATTATTTGAATAAACATTTTTTTTCAAACTTTCGAAACACAGAACTCCAAAGTTTTGTTCATCATGAACTAACGGAATAGCAAGAAAGGAACCATCAAAGTTTACATCTTCATTTTTTGCAAAGCGGGGAATTTCTGAAATTGAAGTATCATCTATCTTCACAGGAGTTGCGCTCAATATTGCCCTTCCTACCAAAGTTCCTGTAAGATCAATTTCTAAATTTTCGCCAACATACTTTAACGAAGTTTTATTAATGATCTTCGAGGTTTTAAATTTTTGTTCCGACGGATAGTAAGAAACAAAAGTAAAAGAATCCCAATCCATTAAACCTTGAACTGCATATTCAATAGTTCTGTGAAGGTCGGACTCGGATTCAATTTTTTTATCGTGACTTAACATATTGAGCAAAGTATTTAATCTTTGCTCTGCCTGCGATTCGGAAAATTTTTCTTCGAATAATGTTATGATTATTGAAATGACACGTACTATTCTGCCGAGAGCATACACTTGTTCAATTCCGAATGCATCATTTACTTTAGAATCGAGAACAAGAATACCTGTTAATGATTTACCGTAGAATAAAGGCACACCGACAAAACTTTTTATTCCTTGAGGAACGCTGTAATATCTAATCACATCAACTTCGGCATTTGAAGAAATGTCGGTTAACAATTCAGGTTCTTCTTTTTGGACAATCTTGCCGAGGATATCATCTTCAAGATCAAATTTCTGTTGTGTAATTTGTGATGAACTGGTTACATAACGTTCGAGTGTTAATCGTTTTCTATTTTTATTGTACCAGAAAAAAGCAGCCGTGTGAGCCATAAAAGAATCTTTTACAACACTCAATATTTTTTCTAGAACAAAACCGAATTGCTCATCATGATTAACATCTTCAGGAAGCTGTTCGTGAACAATCTTTTCAAAATTTTGTTTGAAGTCAGGCGGCTTAAAAAGATCTTTATTGCCTCGTGTAATTCCCGAAGAAAAATTATCTGCTGTAATTATTTCAATATTTTTTGTTGGGGAAATTATTTTGAAATCTTCACCGGCGTCTGTTTCATATTGGTCCTTATTCTTCGGATTATCTTTTTCAAAAAGATCTGATTGCAGATCATTACCGTTTTCAGCTGAATTGCTTTTCATGGAATCGCGTAAGAAAATAATGAAGCCTGCATAAACAAGAAGTATAACACCGGAAATAATTTTGAGGATCAAATCATCGGTAAAGAATGGAATTACAACAAGGATCGGAATAAATAAGAAAATAAAAATTCTCTTTCTGATTTTTTCTTTAATTCCCATCCGCCCTTCTTAAGGTCTAGTGAAAGAAATACGTCTTAATTACCATTCGTTACAACTTTACATTCAATAATAAGAAAGATTTAAGAGATTTTCATATAAGGAAAAGCGAAGTAAGCAACTTTACCACTTCCTTTTTACCGGTGCCCTTTATCGTGGAATAGAAAAGTATATTTTTACCGTATATAAGTTCAGGGAAGAATTTATTGATTTGTTTTCGTGCTGAAGCTAGTTCGGATTGTTTTAGTTTATCAGACTTGTTAAGAATAATAAAATACGGGATGTTTTGTTTGTGCAGGAATTTATTTAGTTCAATATCCAACTGCATTGGGTCATGTCTACTATCAATTATATGAACAGCAAGATCAATATTTTTATTAAGCGAAAAATATTTTTCAAGTAAATGCTGCCATGCGTCCCGTTCACTTTTTGAAACTCTTGCATAACCAAAACCAGGTAAGTCAACTAAAAAAAATTTATTTTCGATTAAATAGTAATTAATGGAACGTGTTTTACCCGGGTGAGAAGAAGTCTTAGCTAATTTCGTATTAAATAAAGAATTAATAAATGAAGACTTTCCAACATTCGAACGACCGCAAAGGACTACTGTAGGTAAATCTTGTTTCGGTAATTCGTTTAGATTGTAAACCGGTTTTATGAATTCAATTTTTTTCATAGAAACAAAAAAGAGTAACCGAAGACCGATTACTCTTTTCAAAATAATTTATGATTTATTTTATCAACTGCCTTTTTTCTGCGGAGTCTTGGTAGTCTTAACCTTTTTTTCTTTTACACTAGTCTTTTCTTTCGGAGCTTTTTCTTTCTTCGGCTTCGGAGCTATTTTCTTCTTCGGTTTCTCGGCTTTCTTTTCTTCAGCTTTAGTTTCTTCTACTTTTAAATCTGTTGGCTTCTCTTCATCTTTAGTTTTCTTTGGTGCTTTTGGTTTTACTATTCCGCTGAAATCAACTAATTCAATTATTGCCATTTCAGCTCCATCACCTTTTCTTTGTCCTAAGCGAACAACGCGAGTATAACCGCCTGCTCTATCACCAATTTTCGGAATAATGTCTGAAAATAATCCCGACACAATTTCTCTATCGTTAATTTGTGCGGATACATATCTTCTTGCATGGACAGAATCTGTTTTTGCTTTTGTGATAAGAGGTTCAACAAAACCTCGCAGTTCTTTAGCTTTTGCTGTAGTAGTTGTTATCTTTTTGTGCTTCAATAAAGATGTAGCTAATGATCTCAATAATGCAAGTCTATGGCTTGCTGTTCTACCTAATTTTCTACCTTTAACTCTATGTCTCATTCTTTAACCTTCTGGAAATACTAGTTGTTTTCTGGTTTATCTTTTATATACTTGTCAACATCCATTCCAAACTCAAGTCCGTAATTTTCAACGATCTCAATCAACTCAGCCAGAGATTTTCTTCCGAAATTTCTAAACTTAAGCATCTCGCTTTCATCTCTTTTAACTAAGTCAGATAAGTTCTTAATGTTCGCAGCTTTTAAGCAGTTATGTGAACGGACACTCAGCTCAAGATCGTCTACACTTGTTAAAAGAATTTTTTTGATTCTTTCTGCTTCAGCATCTTTCTCATTTTCAACTTTTTCTTCTTCAGGCTCAGCATCAAAATTGATGAACATTTGAATATGATCTTTCAATACTTTTGCTGAACTGGAAAGAGCTTCTTCCGGTGTTATTGATCCGTCAGTTTGAATATCGATCGATAATTTTTCAAAATCATTTCTTTCACCGATACGTACATTTTCAACATCATAATGGACATTAATGATGGGTGTAAATATCGAATCAATCGGGATTGTTCCGATAGTCATTTCAGGAATTTTCTGCTCATTGGAAGGGACATATCCTTTTCCAATTCCAAACTTTAATTCCATATTCAACTTTGCATCAGAGTTCAAGCGTGCAATGTGAAGATCCGGGTTTAATATTTCAATATCCGGACAAGCTTTTTGAATATCTCCTGCTCTAAATTCTTTTGAACCATTAAAAGAAATTTCACAATCTGTAACCTTCTTATTAACGATTCTCATTCTTACTTTTTTCAAATTAAGAATAATTTCAGTAACGTCTTCAACTACACCGGGAACAGTTGAAAACTCGTGCAACACACCCTCAATCTTAATAGCAGTTACTGCGGCTCCGGTAAGTGATGATAACAACACTCTTCTTAAAGCATTGCCTAATGTAACTCCAAATCCTCTCTCAAGAGGTTGGATCATAAATCTTCCGAAATTTTCTTTACTGGAAGATTCATCAAGTACGACACCATCGGGCATCTTTATGAATGGATAACTCATTTAGTATCCTCTTTATAATTTTATAATTACTTAGAATACAACTCAACAATCAATTGTTCGTTTGCATTCAATGGAATATCTTCTCTTTCAGGAACATTTAAGAATGTACCGGATAGAGTAGCTTTATCAACGGACAACCAACCATAGACGTTGTCTTTTGTTCTTCTTAAAGAATTATGAATAGCATCAAGTTTTTTACTTTTTTCTCTAACGGAAATTACATCGCCGGAAGAAAGTGAGAATGAAGGAATATCAACAATTTGCCCATTGACTGTAAAATGTCTGTGAAGAACTAATTGACGGGCAGATTTTCTTGAAGGTGCAAATCCAAGACGGTAAATTGTATTATCCAATCTCTTTTCTAAAAGTTTAATTAAGTTGCCGCCGGTAACACCCTTTTGGCGGAGTGCGTTATCAAAATAATTATGGAACTGAGTTTCCTGCAATCCATAAATTCTTTTTACTTTCTGTTTTTCTCTAAGCTGAACACCGTATTCAGAAAATTTTGTTCTTCGTGTTAAACCGTGCTGCCCGGGTGCATAGTTCTTCTGTTCCAACGGACATTTTTCGGATAAGCACTTAGATCCTTTTAAAAATAATTTTGTTTTTTCCCTTCTGCATAATCTGCAACTCGGGCCAGTGTATCTTGCCATCTAAAGTTTCTCCTGATTAAACTCTTCTGCGTTTTGGTGGTCTACAACCGTTATGAGGAATTGGCGTTTGATCTTTGATTGATAGAATATCCAATCCTGCTGTATTTAAAGCTCTAATTGCTGCTTCTCTTCCTGAACCTGGACCTTTAACAAGCACATCGATTTTTCTTAAACCTAAATCGTGCGCTTCTTTACCGGCAGCTTCTGCAGTAGTTTGAGCAGCATATGGAGTATTTTTTCTTGAACCTTTAAAACCGTTTTTACCGGCTGAAGACCAAGAAATAGTATTTCCATAAATATCTGTAATCGTAACTATCACGTTGTTGAAAGTGGCTTTAACATGTGCAACGCCAACTGCATCAACATGAACTTTCTTTTTAGTTTTTTTAACAACTTTTGCCAATTTAACTCCTCAATGAAAAATAATTAATTACTTCTTAGCCGGTGTTTTCTTTTTGCCGGCAACTGTTTTACGTTTTCCTTTACGTGTTCTCGAGTTGGTTCTTGTACGTTGTCCGCGAACAGGTAAACTTCTTCTGTGGCGAAGACCGCGATATGAACCAATATCCATTAACCGTTTAATATTCTGTTGAACTTCACTTCTTAATGAACCTTCAACTTTATAATCAGCAGTCATTACAGAGCGAATTTTTGCAATTTCTTCTTCTGTTAACTCGCTAACTTTTTTATCCGGATTAACATTCGCTCTTATAAGAATTTCCATTGCCGATTTATCACCGATACCAAAAATGTAAGTAAGACCGATGAAAGCTTTTTTATTTTTTGGTAAATCAATACCTGCTAAACGAGCCAAATCTATAACCTCCTAAGTTTAACCTTGTCTCTGTTTATGTTTAGGGTTTTTACAAATAACTCTAACAACCCCTTTTCTTTTAATTATCTTACAGTTCTCACAAATCTTGCGAACTGATGAGCGAACCTTCATTTCAACTCCGTTATTTATATCTGTATGTAATTCTGCCTTTATTCAAATCATAAGGTGAAAGTTCTATTGCAACTTTATCACCAACCAAAATTTTTATGAAATGCATTCTCATTTTACCGGAAATATGAGCAAGAATTTCATGACCGTTATCGAGGCGGACTTTAAAATGAGCATTAGGTAAAGTTTCAGTAACTATTCCGTCAACTTTTATCGGTCCTTGTTTAGCCATTTATCAGTACTTTGTTAATATTTCTGGTTTACCTTCAATTATAGCAACAGTATGTTCAAAATGAGCAGATGGTTTTTCATCTGCTGTTAAAACTGTCCAGCCATCTTCAGCAACAATAACTTTATAAGATCCCATATTCACCATCGGTTCAAGAGCGAGTGTCATTCCATTCTTTAATAAAGGTCCGTTTCCTTTTTTTCCGTAGTTGGAAATTTGCGGATCTTCATGAAGACGTTTACCAACTCCGTGACCGCACAAATCTCTTACCACCGAAAAACCATTTTCCTCTACAAATGTTTGAACCGTACTTGAATAATCACCAAGTCTGTTTCCTTCTATCAATTGTTCAATACCCAAGTACAATGATCTTTCCGTTATATCCATCAATTTTTGTTTTTCAACAGAAATTTTTCCAACCGCTACTGAAAGAGCCGCATCTCCAAAGTACTTATTCTTTTCAACACCAACATCAATCGAAAGAATTTCACCTTCTTTTAGAACTCTGTTGCCGGGAATCCCGTGAACAACCTCATCATCAATTGAAGAACAAATAGAACCGGGAAAATCAAAAGAGCCAGCTTGAGAATATCCTTTAAATGCCGGTCTTCCATTATTACTTAATATATAATCTTCAGCAATCTTATCCAGTTCAATAGTCGTTATACCAGGTTTGACATGACGCTTCAATAATTGTAGAACTTCAGCAACAATAACACAGCTTTCGCGAATTAAATCAATCTCTTTTTTACTTTTTATTAAGATCACATCAAAACTTAATTAGAATCTTCTTCCTTTTAACTTACCGGATTTCATAAAACCGTCATAATGTCTCATCAATAAGTGTGATTCGATCTGCTGTAATGTATCAAGAGCAACACCGACTATAATAAGCAAACTTGTTCCACCAAAGAAAGATGCAAAACTACCGCTGACACCAAATTTTGATATGAACGCAGGAAGAATTGCAATGATTGCCAAGAAGAATGATCCGGGTAAAGTAATCTTTGTTAAAATATTATCTATAAAGTCTGCAGTCTGTTTTCCAGGTCTTATACCTGGAATAAATCCGCCCTGCTTTTTCATATTCTCTGCTACGTCCTGCGGATTGAATGCAATTGCTGTATAGAAATACGTAAAGAAAATTATCATCAATGCATAGATTACAGAATATGTTACTGACTGGTAATGAAAATAATTTGCCAATGTACCGATAAATTCACTATTAGGGAAAAATGAAAACAAAGTACTGGGAATAAACATAATTGATTGAGCAAAAATAATAGGCATAACTCCGGCTGTATTAACTCTCAATGGAATGTACTGAGTAACGCCACCATAAACTTTTCTTCCAACGACCCTTTTAGCATATTGAACAGGAATTCGCCTCGTCCCTTGTGTAACAAGTACTACACCTGCAATAATCAACACCATCAAAGAAATAATAACAACTTCAATAACTAAATTCCTTTGTCCGGCAGCAATTAATCTATATTCATCTAGTACCGCAAATGGGAATCTGTTAATTATACCAATAAAGATTATTAATGAGATTCCGTTACCAATTCCTTTATCAGTAATTTGTTCGCCCAACCACATAATAAACATTGTTCCGGCGACTAAAATAATTATTGTTGAAAAACTCCATAACACACCGCGTACAGCTTCTGGTACTATTGGTCCACCTGAAGGAACGCTCATATTTAATAAATGAATTGTTACACCCCATGCTTGCATTGCAGATATCAGAACAGTTCCGTAGCGGGTTAACTGTGTTAATTTTTTTCTCCCTTCTTCACCCTCTCTCTGCAATTTTTGAAAATACGGGATTACCGCACCTGCGATCTGCAATATAATTGATGCGGATATGTAAGGCATTATTCCAAGTGCCAGAATTGCAGCATTAGAAAATGCGCCGCCTACAAATAAATCGTACAGACCAAATAAATTATCTGAAGTTCTATTCTGAGTTGCGGCATGAAGTAATGAAGTATCAATACCCGGTAACGTAATATGCGTACCGACTCTAACAATTACAAGCAGAGCAAGTGTGTAAAGAATTCTCTGACGTAATTCATGAATCTTAAAAATATTCCGGAATGTTTCTTGAATTTTTGCCATTAAAATTTAATCTCTTTAATAGTTCCGCCGACAGATTCAATTTTTTCTTTTGCAGAGACACTAAAAAAATGAGCTTCAATATTTAGCTTTGCTTTTAGTTCTCCGAAACCAAGAATTTTAAAAGGAGCTGCGGCTTTAGAAATTACTCCACTCTTATATAAAGAAACTGCGTTGATTACTCCGTCTTGAACTTTCTTATCATCAACTAATTTTTGTAATCTTGCAAGATTAATAACTTGATTAACTATTTTGAACGGGCTGTGAAATCCTCTTTTGGGAATTCTTCTTTGAAGAGGCATCTGACCGCCTTCAAACCATGCTGGATATTTTGCACCAGCACGCGAACGTTGACCATTTTCACCACGAGTAGCTGTGCCTCCGTGTCCGGAACCTTCTCCTCGTCCTATTCTTTTAATTTTTTTATGAGAACCTTTTGCAGGTTTTAGATTACTTAGAATATCCATTTATTCCTCTATGCTTCAATTTCTTCTACTTTAACAAGATGATGAACTTTTTTGACCATTCCTCTTATTTGAGGAGTATCATTGTGAACAACAAAATGATTTGGTCTGTTAAGACCCAACGCTTTAATAGTAAGTTTTTGCGGAACAGGTCTGTCAATAACACTTCCTACCTGAGTAATTTTTATTTTCTTTGCCATTATAATCCTCAATTACAAATTGAATAACTCGGCAACTTTTAATCCGCGTTTACTGGCCATTGCCCTTGCATCAACAAGATTCAGCAAAGCATTTAACGTTGCCTTTACTTGATTGTGCGGATTACTTGAACCGAGAGATTTTGTCAAAATATCTTGCACTCCTGCAGCTTCAAGAACTGCACGAACACCACCGCCTGCTATTAATCCTGTACCGGGAGTAGCTGGTTTTAATAGAACTGAACCGGCTCCGAACTTGCCAATAATAGTATGAGGAATTGTTCCTTTTAATAGATGGACACGATAAACATTTTTCTTAGCATCATCAACACCTTTTGATATAGCATCGGTAACTTCGTTTGCTTTACCAAGACCAACGCCTACATGACCGTTTCCGTCTCCAACAACAACAATTGCATTAAAGCTGAATCTTCTACCACCTTTAACAACTTTTGCAACCCTGTTAATGTGAACAATTTTTTCTTTTAAATTCTCGAGTCCGGATACTTTTTTGTACTTAAAATTCAATTTTAACTCCCTTGTTTACAGACTTTGTTAATCAACTTTTTTTCTTGAACCGTCTAGCCTGGCTGCCGGGAGAGGAGTCGAACCTCTACAGACGCCTCCAAAGGGCGTTGTCCTGCCATTAGACGACCCGGCAGTTTCTATAATTTTAATCCGCCTTCGCGAGCTCCCTCGGCTACAGCTTGAATTCTGCCGTGGTACTCATAACCACTTCTGTCAAATACAACAGTTGTAATTCCTTTTTCCAACGCTTTTTTTGCTACTAATTTTCCAACCATTTTACTTTTCGAAATTTTTCCTTTTAAATTTTTTACTTCTTCATTTATTTCTTTCGAAAGTGAAGAAGCTGCAACTAACGTAACGCCTTTTACATCATCAACTAATTGAGCATGCATGTTGTTTAAACTTCTAAACACTGTTAAACGCGGACGATCTGCAGTTCCGGAAAGTTTTTTACGAACTCTAACTTTCTTCCTCGATCTTCTTTTATTATCTTTCAAAAACATTTTTCAAATTCTCCTATTACTTACCTGCAGTTTTGCCAGCTTTGCGGACAATAACTTCTCCGGTATACTTAATACCTTTGCCTTTGTATGGTTCAGGTTTCTTGAATGATCTTATTTTAGCTGCAATTAATCCTACCAACTCTTTATCACTTCCAAATATTTTTATCTGGGTAGGAATCGGAATTTCAAATTTAATACCCGGGGGAGGCATAAGAAGAATCGGGTGAGAAAAACCCAAATTAAACAATGCTGCTTCTCCTTTTACTTCAACTTTATAACCTACGCCAACTATATCCAGAGATTTTGAATAACCTTCGGTAACACCTTTAACCATATTTGCAATAAGTGCACGTGTTAAACCGTGAAGCGCTCTATTTTCTTTTTGATCATCCGGTCTTGTAACAACAACTTCATCCTTTTGAACATCAACTTTCATATTAGGATGAATTTTCATTTGAAGTTCGCCTAGTTTACCTTTTACTTTTAAGATACCGTCGGTCTTCGTTACTGTTACACCTTGGATCGGTACTGGTTTTTTACCTATACGTGACAATTTCTATTCCTTAATTAAAATTTTTACCAAACGTGGCAGACTACTTCTCCACCAACAGCTTCTTTTTTTGCTTGTTTACCTGTTAATAAACCTTTTGGTGTTGAAAGAACTGCCATTCCAAGTCCGTTTAATACTCGCGGAAGTTCATCTTTACCAACATAACTTTTCAGTCCCGGTTTAGAAATCCTTTTCATTCCGGTTATTGATGGAGTACCGTTAATATATTGAAGATGTACTCTAAGAATATTCTGTTTATTATCTTCGACTACATTATAGTCTCTAATAAATTTATTGTTCTTCAAAATTTCTGCTAAGCTGATCTTCATTTTTGAAGAAGGAATATCTACAAATTTCTTTTTTGCTTTAACAGCATTTCTAATTCTAGTCAAAAAATCCGCAATCGGATCGGTAGTATGCATTTACATATCTCCTTTATTACCAACTGGCTTTTTTTAGACCGGGAATCTCACCTCGCAAAGCCATTTCACGAAGTACTAAACGAGAAACACCAAACTTTCTATAATATGCTCTCGGTCTTCCGGTCATCTTACATCTATTATGTAAACGGGTGGGTGAAGAATTCCTTGGCAGAAGCTGTAATCCTTCATAGTCACCCTTTTCTTTTAATTCTTTTCTTTTCTGTGCATACTTATCGAAAAGTTTTCTTCTTTTATCTTCGCGAGCTAATAAACTTATTCTTGCCATAGTTTACCTTTAATTAATTTCCTTTTTTCTAAACGGTAATCCAAAAGCTGTTAAAAGTTCTAATGCTTCTTTATCGGTTTTTGCAGTTGTTACAAACGTTATATCCATCCCTAAGATTTTTGTTACTTTATCTGCATTTATTTCCGGGAAAATAATTTGTTCTTTAATTCCCATTGTATAATTACCTCGTCCGTCAAATGATTTATCAGGTACGCCGCGGAAATCGCGAACTCGAGGTAAAGCAAGAGAAACGAAACGATCTAAAAATTCATACATCATTTCTCTTCGCAAAGTTACCTTTGCACCAATTTTCATTCCTTCGCGCAACTTGAAATTGGATATTGATTTTTTGGAAATCCTTACGGAAGCTTTTTGTCCGGTAATTGTTTCAAGATCTTTAACCGCTTCATCCAAGATTTTAGGATCTTGAACAGCTTGACCAACACCCATATTAACAACTATTCTATCTAACTTCGGAACTTCCATAATACTTTTGTAGCTGAATTGTTCTCTAAGTTTTGGAACAATTTCTTTAGAATATCTTTCTTTTAAGCGAGCAGGAATTTTTGGTTCTGCAACTTTAGGTTCAGCAGGTTTTTTAACTTCTGCTTCTTTACCTTTTTTTTCTTTCTGCTCTTTTTTCTCTTTTTGTACTTTTTGTTCTTTTGCCATTGCGATTATGCGTCCTTAAAATTGTTAACCAAGCATTTCGCCGCTTGATCTGCTGATTCTTGCACTTTTCTGTTTACCGGTT